>Ga0307942_1000332_pt1 | contig 31251 bp, 40 predicted proteins | sample OrgLakmetagen175_FD_201846 | JGI IMG/M metagenome (GOLD analysis project Ga0307942, IMG submission 201846) | Saline water microbial communities from Organic Lake, Antarctica - #175 | ecosystem: Environmental > Aquatic > Non-marine Saline and Alkaline > Saline | place: Antarctica: Organic Lake... | reverse complement strand
GGCTGCCGTGTTGCTCCGCCGTATGAGTCTTAGCCGCTCCCGAGTATTTCCGGGCGTGTGCACGAAGGCACACGAAGGCGTTTTCCAGGGGGCACCACGCGGAGGTGCTCATACATCGCCCCCCATGATTGCATAAGAAGTTATAAGTGGACACTTTTAAACTTGCACCGCAAGCAATTTATCCCGGTTATTTACACGTGTCTTTTCAAAACAGGGGCCTGTCAATTTGGCATTCAATGTCTATCCTCGGGCATGGCTTTTCGCAACTGGGACAAAAACGTCCTCTACCTTTCACACTGAATCAAAGCTGAGAAATAATATCTAAGAATGATTAGGATATCCAGATATTACGGAAAAAATTCAAGATTTACATGGGGGACCTTCAGTTAGACTGTTCGGGCGATCAGCCTGTGACTGGTCCTCGCCAGTCAACAAAAGATAGATGTTATGTAACAAGCACTAAAAGAGATGTATTTGGCCCCCCATATGAATTGTCATTTTACGTCTCCTCCCCCTCTCCAACCTGAGAAGGACGTGAGCACAAGTGAATGTGCGTCTATGAAAGAGCAAGTTTCATTTTTCATAAGCTGGCTGGCCAAACGACCCCAGTAATCACAAATCTATGCGACTAATTTAGCATGACAGATGTCACTAGAAATCACATTCCGGTTTGCACCTGGGTCACAACAATACTGGCACGAGATGCGGTTCTAGCTCAAGTGACAAACAGAGATCATGTCTCTGTGGTAGAGACTGGCCAAACACCCTGGAGCATTTACAATTGATTAACACGTGCCACTAATTTAAATGATGACAGAGACGCAGTCATCAAGCTCGTTCAACAATTCTCAAAGTCGTAAGTCCAATTCAAATAATGAGACAAGTTTCGATCAGTGCCATGTCATGAACAGCAGTACCAGTTAAAAGTTATTTGTAAACCTTGCAAACCTTGTAGCAGTCAAAGTACAAGACAGGTGGCGCCACCAATAACAACAACTGGCTGACTTCTACTGGCTGCGTCAGTAGAAATCACGGAATAGTACCAACGGCCAACCGACTAATCTACTCAGAACCACACATTCGCCGCTGCCAAACTTAAGGCGTGACAGCCAAAAGCCCTCAGACTGGGATAGATTTTGATTTAAACTGTGATAATAAGCATGTTTGAAGATCTAGTAGTTGCCTCCTCGAATGAATTAAATAATGTCACAGGTAACAAGCATTTGCCGATCATCTAATTTATGAAAGCATGATGTCAACAAGGCTATATTCACATGCATAACTAGTCAGTCAAGCTACAGAGCATGCAGACACCACTGAGAATCCAGTGCCATTCTGGCTTTGTGCTGGGCATGTGGATGGTCATCAGGAAATTGGTGGAATGCCCAGTGGTGGCTAGCACGCCCTTTCGCTCTGCAACCAGACAAGAGGCAGGAAGAGCAATGGCACGGTCAGCGTATTAAAGCTGCACGCTCTGTGCCTTAAGAGTGTCGTAGCAAATCACTGTCACTGCAAAGTAATAGACTCAACACAAAATCAATCGTCACTGCCAACAATTGGGCGTGACACAAGAGCGTAGAATCATTTCAGCCAATTACCTGTATCCATCCTATCAATGCTTAATCAATGCTACCCGTACCTTTCTATCAAACGCTCACCATATGCATATCGGTATGTGATTTTTGATGTGAATCTGTACAGACTTAGCAGCACGGGGCAGTAGTTTATTTGCAGATTGTAAAACCATTCAGCTGTGAGGACCATCTTGTGCTGTTATTTATACACTCGACATGTTCCAAAAGCGTCTCAGCGGCATTGAACGCATTGTTGCAAACTAGCACCATTTAGTTACCTCCTACTTATCATGTATAACATGCACTACATGGAAGCTGCACTACGTCGGGCCTCAATACACACCAAAGGAGCCAAGACTGCTTGCATGTGCACACTTTGCGTACGTTCCCTGCAGTGCATGTATACTGAGCACTAGCTAGCTGTATCTCATACCTGCAGTGCGGTATACTGGGCATCCATAGCCTGGAGGTGGGTTTATATCTGCCATGGGTTGAGGTTGGAGCCAGATCACGGGGGCAGCCTCAAACAAAACCTGTGAGGTCATGATCGTTCATATTGGTGAAAACATGTGGCGTTTATAATACCGCACGCAGTACCATTTGTAGTGGATGACTAAGGCCTTCTCTTCAAGCCTTTATACATCCGGTGCTAACAGGCTGGCAGAGGGCGAGACGCGCCATTTGAAACAAGCGGCTGGACCCAAGTTGGCACGCCTTGTGCCCAGACACTGTGTTACTGATTTAATTGAGACAGGGACCATCAATGAATGTCAGGGAAGCTAACAAGACTTGTCCAGCAATATACGTGTGCACACCTTGGGCCTAGATTCACACAGCTGCTTGTATCCAGGGTCCCATCCACAGCCCTCCAAGAACAGTCCTTGGATGTAGATGCCCTCATCGGGGGGGTTAGTGTAGTCATGGTGGTTCATGTCAAGCATGACAAAATTCCAGCCAACCTGCGCAGGTAGGAAGACGCACAGAAAGTGTTGCATACATGCCAGGTGTGGTAGAACACATGCTTACAAGGATCATGTTTGAGCTCAGCCATTGAGAGAAGCTCATGCGAGACAAGTGTGAGGGTGCCCGATGATCTCAGGAAAGGATGAGGATAAGAAGCTCCTCAATAACATGTCTGCACAGCTGGATACATGCAGCTCTCTCGCGTAATAGGTGCAGCTCTCTTGCTGCAGACACACCGTGTCAATGGGCAGCTTGTGCTTGCGTGCATAATTCTGCAGCGCTGCAGTGGTGAAGCAGGGGGTGAAGTAGAAGCCACTGATCCAGAACACAGAGGGTTGGCCGTGGTCATACCAGTCCTGCAGTGTTGCGTGGAAGGACCCATGTCAAGGTCAGAATCAAACGATCAACATTATGTAGCACCTTTTGTTGTGTGCATGAAGATTGCGTAAGGCTTAAAAACTAGGGCAGTAAGGGCAGTACATCATAACTGGTGAGTGTTGCTCTCTTCGAGTTTGCTGGTTGCTTACACAGCACGACCCCCTGTTAGAATGGAAACTGGTAGCCTACAATTAAGTACCCCTCCCATAGCAATGCCAAGGATTACACACCATACCTGTAGCATCCCCAGCTTAGCTAGAAGGTCATTGACGTAAGGTCCCAGTGTCTTGAGTGAGGGATAAGACTGTGCCTTCCACAGCTCTGGTACACTCCCGATGGTCAGGGTCCTGTATGTGCGTGCGTGCATGTGTGTGTGTGCACGTGTGTGCGTGTGTATATGTGTGAGTGCGTGTGTGTATGTGTGTGTATGTGTGTGTGTATGTGTGTGCGTGTGTGTGTATGTGAGTGTGTGCGAGTGTATGTGTGCGTATATATGTGTGTGAGTGTGTCTGCATGCGTGTGTGTGCATGTGTGTATGCGTGTGCGTGTGTGTGCATGCGTGTGCGTATGTGCGGGCTTGTATGTATATTGTATATATGTGTATATGTGTATATTGTATATATGTGTTTGCATGCGTGTGCTGAGCAAAAAACCAAAGCGAATGTGTTGTAGGAACGTGTCAAGGCGTTGACCATAAACATATATTTCGGAATGGCTTTCGCTGCTCCTGGGTATCCCATTTTTTTGAAATTGGGCGGCAATCAGCAGCGACACAGACCATAAATAGGCATAATCAAGCAACAAGCCAGAGAAGGAAGCCTTTTGCCCAAGAAAGCGTAGCTCAGGCTTTGCATCCAGGCTGTAATGCTTGAGCATACTTGAGGGCCATGTCGCAGCTATGCTCTAGTATCTCTGTCAAGGGGCCAGCTTGTGGCCTAAAAACAACCAGCCAGCCAGCCAGCCAGCCTCTTTCACACGCACTTGAATAGGGTGTCCAAGGTTGTGCTCATAACCAGGAAACCCTGCAAGGCCTTGTCTAAGTCCACAAGGCTGTTTCGGATGACATCGATGAGCCGGTTGAAACGCAGCATTTCCTGGCACAGCACCTGTTCAAGCATGTCACAGCAGAAAGGGTGAAGCAAAACGCAATTGCAGTCATGCTCACTCGTGTTTTTGAGGACATGCGTGGCGTGTGATGAAGAGGCCATAATATGAATAGTGACACTCAGCCTTTTTAGCTTAGCTAACACGCTGTAGGAACCACTGACACTCAGCCTTTGTGACACTCAGCCTTTGTAGCTCTAACACGCTGTAGGAACCACTGCCAAGGAAACTCTGACCATGGCACGTCAAGTGAAGACACGTGACAGCTCGTACTCATTCTTCCCTCTATGCAGTGTTTACCGTCCTGCACACATAACTGTATAACGTTAAAAGCCATAACACACATGTTGAGGCAAAAACCTTACAGGCTCTCCCCTTCCCCCGCCAATATGCAAAACAGTTACCTGGTTCATGGATTCCTCGTAGCGAACAGGGAACTTGGCCTGCGCTTTCTCCACATCAAATACAGCAGGCAGCCGGTCCAATATGTCCTTTGCCATTGCCGAGACCAAGTCTTCATCGCTTTGGCCTACATCACGAAAGGCAGAGTGCAAATAAGAATGTGCGCGTAGTGGTGAAGGACCACATGCTGAGGTGACCCTTACACACGCACACACGCATTGCACACACACACACACACACACACATTGCACACACACAGACACCCAAAAGGTGTGGATGCTTTGTGCAGCGTCAGGAGGAGACATGACTTAAGAGCTTCCGCGATAAGTTTGTTGGCCCAGCAGTTGTTGGGTAATGCTTTAAACAGACACCATGAATGTTTTCTAGCCTCTTCATATGGATATAGTTGAGATTGGGTAAATAGGGTGTCTGTCCTCTCTCGGCGAGCCTCATCGAGGCTCGACACTCGCTGGGGAGGCCCTAGCTGGAAGATACAATTGAAAATTCACATTCTCAAATCTGCACAGATTGAGCCAAAACCTTTTCTGTCGTTAGCTTGTATATATTAATGAATATTAACGTCAAGACCTGGTGGAAAATATGGGCGTATGAGCCAGGAGAATTCGGTTAGCGGCTACAGCCCCACCCCAAAAGTTTTGCACACCCCTTCTAACTCTTCCTGGTGTTATATTATAAATGAATGTTATCAATGAAGTGACTTGATTTAAAATGTGGGCGTGTCAGCCAGGAAAATTCAGTTAACCAAAAATCCGGTTGCCCCTCCCCCCCCCCACAGCTGCACGCTGCCAATTACTGGCCCATTAAGTACGCTGCTGCTGCTGCTGCTGCTGCTGCTGCTTGTCCTCGATGATGTGGAGTGGCACGCTGTTGTTGAAGGAAAAAAGGCCCAAGTGCTCAATAGACTTCTCCTTGATTGCCTGCCTTCAAGTCGCCAAACCGCTGCTGACTGAGGCCCAGGGCTTGCTTTTTGTTGCTGCTGCTGGGCTGCATGGTGCTGCTGCTAGGGCCTGCTTCTGCTGCTGCTGGCTGCTTTTCCACAGGAATGAGCCTATTTTTCACACCCTCCCTATACCTGCCGCAGTTCTTGCTCTTTAAATGTATCTTGCAGGCATTGGAGGGGTTGGAGGAGCTGAGGACCGTGTCGCAGCGCTTGCAATGTAACTGGCAGATGACTTCAGAGTTCCCCTTCAAAGACACGAGCACCACGCGCACACACTGCCACCAACAGGTTTAACCCTTCTCTTTGCAGCCCTTGACATGCTGGAAGACATCATCAGATGTTGGGGACTCTCCATTGTAGGACTGAGTGCCATAGATGCCAGCCCCTTCCCCATCCGAGCCCATACACTTAAAATCCTCTTCATGAGTCTGATATAACTCCATTGAAACTCATTTATTTAATGAAATAGAATTTTGGGGGGATTTTGGAGATTTCGGAGATGGGGCTGATTCCCCCCCAAAAGTGGACACCCTCGCTGGCCGACGAGTGTCTTCCACACCGGGAAAGAGGCTTGGCGAGGTCATGACCCACCCTTAGATTTAATAGAATAAGAACGTCTTGCATTAAGTACACTGTTCTTGAAATTGGTGCCTTTAAAATAAAAACTTTTGATGCTGCTTGTATTAAGGAAAGGCAGGCAAGCACGAAGGCTAGTAGCTACCAGGCATACAACACCAAAGTTTTATATTAATGTATTGTGCCACGTGAAAATGAGTAAGGCATCCACTCTATATCTTGGCAATCAAGACGAGCGCCTGACACTTTTCGTTCGAGCTTAAAGTAACGACGGGTCCTCTCTGTACCTGGGTGTGCAAGATTAGTATCTGATCGCTTGCATATGACAAACTGCAAACAATTTTGCCGCTTTGTATCCGGCCACACAATACCTTATATTACATCAGATATTATATGCTATGGATATTATATCAGATATTATATGCTGGTGTGGTGCGTGAAAACAAAACAATTTTTGCTGCTCTGTATCTTGCCGCCACACAATACCTTATATTCTTATATTACATGCTGGTGTGGCGTGTGAAAGCAGTGTGAAGAATTCTCACCTGATTGACCGTTGCTGCGTGCACCACCAGTGAGGATCAAAGTGTTGAGCAGCTCTTGCGTCTGTGTGATATCCTTACTGATGTTGGCATTGTCGTGCAGTCCGTACACCTGTGTGTGTTGCGGTTGGGTGTGGGGTACCCTTGGTTGGGCTATCATCACAGATATTGTACCTATCATTACCATTTGCCTGTGTCACTGTCCACCTGCACAGGCATCAGTGCTGCAGGCCTGATGCCTGTAGCACTGCCCACCCCATTCTGCTCGCAGAATGGGGTGTTCACAAACAGGAAATTGACGGATGCTACATCGTTTTCTGGCTACCACGCACATTGCTGACAAAGGTTCAAAGAAAGTACCATTGTATCACCCTCTGGCATACCTCAGGTGCAGGCGTTGATGGCAGGGTGTTAATGACAGACACGTAAGAAGCGTGACTGCCCTCAGGCGGCACAACATAGAACCCTGTGTTGTACATAGTTACGTAAATTGACACAGATGGACACTGGATTGGAACCCACAAAAATGATTGTTGCAACCTGAAGAAGAACAAGAATGTTATGACCTGCAAGAGCCACAAATGTTATGACCTGGAAGCGCCACAATGGTGTTCAGTGCTGCGAGGCTAACTTCAAGTCGTAGGATATGCGGGCACAGAGATTTATGACGCCTTGTGCTCCCGCATGAGAAAGATGCTAACTCAGTGCTCCTAGTCTTTGTGCGTGCAAGGTGTCGTCTTGTAGACAGCATTTCGCTCACCAGATGCGGACAATGGGAAGGGATCCTCACTGAGGATCTCTGGCTGGTAGATGCGAGATAGGATGGCATTCAGTAGGCGACGATCCTGCGTTCATGGAGAAAATCGAAGACAAGGAGCTGAGCGCTTGTTTCTATTAGTCCACTGATTGAGCTTAGGCGCCCTGTTTTGTGCTTTAATTGGGCCAGGGGCTAGGCAATGTGTCTGTGTCAGAGCTAAAAAAGACTTGTGCTTTATGCTTTAACACAGAAACGAAGACTTACCAGGATTCATAACATGCTTGATAAAATGCTTGAATGGGCATAAAGCTGTCGTAGACCTTCCCCTGCTTTGCTTTGCATGTATAGCCATCCTTGCCTGGTTTCTGCTTTTCATTCAGGCTTTCTGTCTTTCAGCTGTGTGTCCCACTTATATCTCGTACCTAAACACATTTTGCTTCCTGGACGGTCTAGCCTGTCTCCAGGATATTCTACATCTCTCCCCCACCCCCTCCCCCTCCCTTTGTGACACTCTCCTCAACTCCTCGAGCAAGCTTACAAGATCGTCTACATTATATTGTCTTGCATACCAGCATAAAGAAACCTTACCACCCGTGAACAGACGCTTCTCACATCACTGGCGCTAATTTGTACAAGAGTCTGTAGGCCAGCAGCCCTTAGTGCACTAAAATTGAGATGAGGCCTCACCTTGTCGTCTGTGACACGCCCTCCATAGTTGCACTCCCAATTGCGTACTTGAATGCATCAAAAGGCACAGAGTTTGCACTTGCAATGAGATGAGGCCTTACCTTGTCGTCTGTAACTCGCCCTCCATAGTTGCACTCCCCAATTGCGTACTTGAGTGCATCAAAAGGCACAGACTTGACCTTGCTATTGCTCAAGTACATATGCAGCTGGCGAACGCTGATGCGCAAGTCTCCATCATCAAAGCCTGCATGAAAAGCAATGCACGTGTGCGTATGTGTCTGTAGTGATGTATGTGACCGCGTGTGTGGATTGTTGTCTTGTGTACGTTCATGTAGGCTGCCATTGATACGTAAGTGCTGAGATGCGTAATTCTATAAGGAAAATTTGGCTCTTCTTAGGCGTCTGAGTGTAGGAACGTTTATGCACTTCAATGGTAGGAACTGCAGCAGTAACACTAAGGAAATTTGTTTTGTTTGCGTTGCATAGATACATGTGTGGGTGTGTGTTGGTGATGCTGCTGCGTACCTGCAGAGCGTTTATTGCTGATACGGCCATTCTCACTGGCATGTCTCAGCGTGAGATCTCAAAGCAGCTGTCCACTCATGTGAGCAAAAACTCCATGTGTTTGGCAGCGCGGAACACAATTTGCAAAACGTTGTACCTGAACGCATGCAGGCATGCTTGCCTAAAGCCTAGGCGCCTTCTAACACGCCTGCCACCACATGAGCATAGCACCAATGCCCCTTACCGTACGGGATATTCCAGCCAATGGGTCCAAACTTGCGGCGTTCTTGAACCACGGCGTGTAAGAAAGCCAACCCAAATAGCAGAGCCTTGAAGGGGCCCGGCTGGGGACAGCTTTCAAAGAAGTCAGAGGAGCTGATGGGGTCCAGAGCGTATGATCTGCATTCAAGGCAGTGTGGTTTACACAATTGTCAAATAGGCCAAGAGATCTGATGGGTCAAGGGCATCATTCGTGTGGCCGCTCCACAGCACACCAGTGGTGGGTAAGCTTGGTGCATGGCCCTCAAAGAGGTAAGGAGGTCTCAGAGTGTCAAGACGTGGACCAAAAAATCTACCTCTGAAGTGTGGTCAACGCAGGATCTGTGAGGTCAACCTAAATTTTACCTCCGCAAGTTGGCCTTGAGGCCGGCAGGAGGCTCATTGGTCATCTTGACGCCATCTTGGAGGATTGACACGGGAAAGGATGCGCTGGGCATGGATGTCATCCACAGCCTGGGTATGTGTGCATGTGGTTGTGCGGTGTGTGTCAGTGTGCATGTATCTGAGTGTCATTGAGTCCAGAAGCAGCAGAAGGCTGCTCCCTAGTATGGACTGCAGGTATGATTTCCTTGTCTGCGCCAAAAAAAGCAGGGTATACAAAGTGAAGGTTATGACGAGTGTTTTCAACAAATGCACACACACACAAATCATATGGTAGGCTAACTGTACAATACACCACCACCTAAAGACAGTAAATTGCTCAGTCTGCTTTGGTATCAGCACCAGACAAAGAGGGCCCTGTAGTTCCCGATAACAACACCGGAACAAAAGGGTTGCACCCACCTGAAATCTGGGTGTGTGCTCTCTGGCTTGATGTCCTCACGCAGCTTTTCTAAGGCAGGCATCCAAGACGGGGACAAGTGGCAGTTTTGTAGCAGCACCCAGCTGCCCAGTCTGCGTGCTGTGCTAATAAGGGCAGCAGCCTTGGGGCCCTGTGTGTAAGCATGTGTATGCACATGTGTGTGTGCATGTGTGTGCGTATGTTTGTGTACATATGTATGATGTGTGCATTTTGCTAGTTATCTGCAAAGCTCCCCCCCCCTCCTCCAACACACACTGGCAAGCATCCACGCCTGCTCTTACACACAACACATACCTGACCCTGGCCCATCGATATGACACTGATCTTGCTGCCAAACTTCATGGCATTGGCAAAGGTGAGCAGCGCCGCAGTGGGGTCAGTGCCGGAAGAGAGCACAAAGAGTAGGGGGGTGGTGGAAGAGGACTCCTGCACATCAGAAATGTAGTTTTTGATATCAATATCGTGGACAGGTAGATGTAGGAAGATGTAAACAACGGAGATAGGGTCATACCAGAGGCGTTGCAAGCATAGGTCTGGCCTGACTGTTCTAGATTTCGCTAATACAACACATAAGCAGGAAGAGAAAAGATTGTGTGCCAAACCAGCTCCAATGGATTTGCTTGTATGTATGAGTGTGTGTGTGCGCACATGTGCGTGTGCGTGTGTTTGCATGTGTGCGCGTGTGTGCGTGCGTGCGTGTGTGTGTATGTGTGTGTGTGTGTGTGTGTGTTTGTGTGTGTGTGTGTGTGTGTGTGCGCACGCGCACGCGCACGCGCCAAGTTGAAGGAGCTGAACCGAGTCTTGTGCACCAAGGCTTTGCTTGCATTAGTAAGACACAAGGCAAACCTTATATGATCCTTCTAGGTCAAAAGGTGGGGGCTCAGTGAACTGTGGGCCCAAGTTCTCTGCCACAAATATCTGGAGAGCTGGGACGACCTGTGAGGTCAGCACGTCGGCGTATGTGTACGTGTCGATGTGGGCTGAGTCAAATGAAGAATAATTGACAGGTTTATAATAATGCAGCAATACTCTGGGATTGCCTGCTACGTCCATGGGGAACGTAACAACGTAACAAGGGCGCCCTGCACGTACTTGCTGATGGCTGCGTGCGTGGCTTTGCAGCATCAAAATCGCTGGGAACACGTGTGCATTTGCTCAAAGCCAACCCTTCTGGCCATTTGGTAACTACATAGACTATGACAAACACTGCACCTTGTCAGGGCGCAGTAAGCGCAGCAGGATCAGGACCTCGACCTTGGACAGCTTTTCGCTGTAGCCCATTGGCAGAGGCTGCCTATGGGGCTCGACCTATGGAAGAGTGAAAACGGATTGTGCAGGTGGAGAAAACAGACTGTGCAGGTGAGGTGGAGTGGAGTGAAAACGAATGAAGCAGAGTGAGAACAGGTTGTGCAGGTGGTGAAGTGTGAGTGAAGTGCAAACAGATTGTGCATACGATGAAGTGGAGTAAGAATGGATGAAGTGGAAACAGACTGTGCAAAATATGCAAGTGGTGGAAACGGCTCAAGCTCTGAGAGAGGGCGGAGGTGGGTGTATCATTGCAACCAAGAGCATTACAAGTATATTGTTGTGTCGATACACAATAACAGGTATGTAGGTGCGCGTGTGCCTTCAATAAACCCAAGGTTTTAGGCCTGCAAGCGGCAGGCGTCGATTTTGCTACCACGTACCTTTCCCACTCAAACCAGAAAAAAAGCCTTTGAGCTCTCCAAACGGTAGGAAATCAGTATTTCCAAGCATAATTCCTTTCCTGTCCAGCACTACACAAAGGTCGCATGTAATCCAGCCATTTGAATAGCCCACCCGCGGTATTTGGACGCGTGCAGGAGAGCCACATGTTCTTGCACACTCCCCCACCCCCACCCTCATTCACACTCACACCCACACCCACACCCACAAACACACGTACCGCGTCAAACATGCTCCGCCACTGATCCGTGTGGTCCACCATGTCTTGTGGCAGCTGCGCAAACCCAGGAGATGTGTTTGCTGCTCGGCAGATCTCTCCCCACGTCTTGGCACTGATCCAGTCTGCTTGCTCTGGACGGGGGACGTCCTTTTCGGGCACGCCCATGCCACCTGTGTACGGACGGACGTGGTAGTGTGATCTGATCGTGTGTGCGCTGTGCGAGAAAATACACGCGTGTTTGTCTTCATTTGTGCACAATGCAGGAATAGTGATACAGTTTGCCCCTTTACGCGTAGCTCTCGACCGTTTATACAGTTTGCCTTTTTACGAACGGTGTTACGACCGGTGATACAGTTTGCCTTTTTACGCGTAGCGCTCGCCAATGCGGGAATCGCTCTCTTGGAGCACACCACTATGAAGTATTGAGTTTATGCTCTCACCATAGCATTTAGCATTGCACTAGCCCTAGCCCTAGCATTGCACTAGCTCCATAGCATTGCACTAGCCCTAGCATTACACTAGCCACTGACAGGTTCTGACCACTGCATTGTTTCTAGCTTTCATGCCATCATCTCATGATATATGTGGCAGAGCAGCACGCGTCACCTGTATGATATGTGACAGAGCAGCATGCGTCACCTGTATGATATGTGACAGAGCAGCACGCGTCACCTGTATGATATGTGACAGAGCAGCATGCGTCACCTGTCAACAGGAACTGGTACAGGCTGGCGTCCATCTCCTTGTTGCCCTGCATGACCCGGGCACACAGAAGGAAAGCAAACAGCAGCTTATCCTTCTCAAACAAAGACCTGCAGGTGAAAGAGGGGAGGAAAGCATGTAGGTAAATGCTGTATAAAAGAGACTGCATGTGATGACCCTCATTCATATGTTCGTAGCCGGCACTCAGAATAACAAAGGGAGGATGTTTTGTTGTGGCTGTTATCTGAGTACGTTATGGAAGCCTGTAATTGGCATAACGATGGCCACATGACACACATTCTCTGCACGCATCACCCACACAGAGCCTGTAGTTGACCAGCAAAACAGAGAAAATGTTCTTTAGAAAGTGAACAACGAAGCAAAAAACTCCACACCACGACCAGTGAACTTCCAAGCATCTCACACCACTTGTAGCAGTTGAGTAGTCGATTAAACACACCCCACTACCTGCATACGTCGAGTAAACTTCTGAGCAAACCCCATGGCATGTATCTTTGGAATTATTGTTCAATCACACCCCACTACCTGCATATGTTGAGGTACAAGGAGTACATGAAGTGGCTGTTGATGGCTTTTAGCCTCTCCTCCAGGTCGCTGCTCTTGTCACTTGCGGTGATGGATCGCACAAACAGCTGGATGAACCACGCTAGGCTGTACTGGTACATGGGGTCTATGCCAACCTGTGTGTATGTGTGTTTGTGCGTGCGTGCGTGCGTGCGTGAGTGCAGGGGGGATTTCGTTGCTCAGTTGACATATTTGCTACTGCTTTTGATTGATAGCTCCTCTGCAACAATCCACTGTCTCAAACAAACAAGTCCACTGTCTCATACAAACAGCATCAAGTGGCTATACACTCAATACAGGGGGGTCAGGGTGCAAATAGCAAGGATCTGTAAGGACACACATGAATGAATTAATACACACGCACCATGTCCCTGATGCAGAAAAATAGGACAGCATTGAAGGTGCCGCAGGGCTTGTACCCCACGCGCGCGCCATCAATATCTTTTTGGGTCTGTGAGGCCACCACCTCCTTCTCTGTGATTTTGTTAGACACCACTTTGGCTTCACTGAGGATTTGGATGGCAGAGGCGTCTTCCAAGATGTTGCCCTGCATGTGAATGGAGATGTGCAAGGAGAGGCATGTGTTTATATGCTAAGCAGACAGCCTGAAGTTGAAATAAGGCACGTGTTCATATGCTAAGCAGACAGGCATGTGTTTATATGCTAAGCAGACAGCCTGAAGTTGGAATAAGGCATGTGTTTATATGCTAAGCAGACAGCCTGAAATTGAAATAAGGCTGTGTTCCCATAGCTCCTCATGCCCAAACAGGGGCCTCTCACAAAGCACTTGTTGCACAGCAAACACACAGCGTAACCATCTGCATTCAGCCTTCTTATTTGGCACTCGTGTGCTGTGCAAGATCCTGATTCTTGTGTATGCAGGCCAACGACAGCTGTATGATGATGCATGTGTGAAGCATGTATCCGCCACACACCTGACTGTATGTAGCATGTAGCATGCACGTGTGAAGCATGTAGCATGTAGCATGTAGCATGAAGCATGTAGCATGCACATGTGAAGCATGTAGCATGCACGTGTGAAGCAAGTAGCATGTAGCATGAAGCATGTAGCATGCACGTGTGAAGCATGTAGCTTGTAGCATGTAGCATGTAGCATGTAGCATGTAGCATGCACGTGTGAAGCATGTAGCTTGTAGCTTGTAGCATGTAGCATGTAGCATGTAGCATGCACGTGTGAAGCATGTAGCATGTAGCATGCACGTGTGAAGCATGTATCCGCCACACACCTGACTACTGGACAGGACATGCAGGATGCGGTCCTCAATCTCCTTGAGCTTGCGCTTGTTCTCTGCAGATTCCACAACCTATAGGGTGAGGCAAGCACAGTGGTTACCTTGCAATGAAGCACCAGGCGTGGTTGCGTTGCCTTTAACAGTAATACCTGGCTTGGATTTCACAGTTATACCTGGCTTGCCTTTCACAGTTACACCTGGCTTGCCTTTTACAGTTATACCTGGCTTGCCTCTCACAGTTACACCTGGCTTGCCTTTCACAGTTATACCTGGCTTGCCTTTCACAGTTACACCTGGCTTGCCTTTCACAATTATACCTGGCTTGCCTTTTACAGTTACACCTGGCTTGCCTCTCATAGTTATACCTGGCTTGCCTTTCACAGTTATACCTGGCTTGCCTTTCACCGTTACCCTGGCTTGCCTTTCATAGTTACACCTGGCTGTGTTGTGTTTTGTCCAGGTGTCTGACATTGAAGGCCAGGTTATGTTGCGTTGTCCAGGCCAGGCCAGGTTGTGTTGTGTTATGTTGTGTTGTGTTGTGTTGTGTTGTGTTTTATTGTGTTGTGTTGTGTTGTGTTGTGTTGTGTTGTGTTGTGTTGTGTTGTGTTGTGTTGTGTTGTGTTGTGTTGTGTTGTGTGTGTTGTGTGTGTTGTGTTGTGTTGTGTGTGTTGTGTTGTGTTGTGTTGTGTTGTGTTGTGTTGTCCAGGTGTCTGACATTGAAGGCCAGGTTTGCAGGTACTCACAGAAAGAGGCGGGCAAAGGTACTTGGCAGGAATTGAAAAAGCTCATTGTATGTCACACATTGTAGGGTAATTGGTTTCAAAACAGGCGTGAAGAGGGCCGCCACATGACCAGATGGCAGTGCAAAAAGTGCAGGGAACAAATTGATTGGCAGTGCATGAAGTGTAAGCTGGAAATGCAGAGGCAGAGTTTGTTGCAGCAGTGGCAGATAGCTAGTAGGGGTATTTTCTGCAGCAACAGCAGAAAAAAAAGATGTGTGGCACACCATCCGCCTTTGGACCCCTCCAACTCTGGCCAGACCAGGGTGATAAAAGTGGAGATGACGAAATCTGCGAGTGCAAGATATGCTCATGAACAATGCTACAATGCAGCATGCAGAAACAGCCAGCCTCAAGCCCACCAGCTGTAGTCTTTGAGCTTCCAGATCCGGTCGCTCTTGAGCCACAACTACAGCCAGCAGCTGATCAGCCAGGCCTTCCAGCGTGATCATGAAGTTGATGAGCGTGACCTTGACTGCAATCTCAGGCAGGTAGTGCGGGCTGCGCAGCGCTGTGGTGATGTAGAACCTGTGGGCAGAAGGGTGGAGGTAGATCCATGAAGGCAAGATGATGCTAGACTGAACAGATGAACGAGAAAAGGTGAATTGGAGATGAGTGGGGGAGCCAGGTGGAGCAGAGTTGGTGATAGCCAGGAGCCAGGGCCTGGATTGCCTGAAATGTGGGACATGGGGTTTATAAAAAGCAGGGTGAAGGAAGATCTCCACTTGGAAAATTGTGTACACCTTGATCAAAGGTGTTTACTTACACCTTACTTGGTACCTTACATATGGTACGTATGGTACCTTACGTACACCTTACTTGGTAAATTGTTTACACCTGCGTCAAAAGTTGCACTGTCGTGTCTCCTGGAAATGGCTGCTCCGTTAAACCGATAGTTTTGCAATGACATTGATTAGCGCACCTGAACTGGTCAGAGAACTCAACCGTCGTGTCACCGAAGCGCAGGTAGTTTACGCCGTTCTGCTTGAACATCTGGCGGAGCAGGAGGGGCTCCAAGCTGGGGTCCAGGTCCTCTCCTGGCAAGGCAAGGGTCAGAGACACAGATATAAAAAGCGTTAAGGAGTTGTGCTCATGATTCAGTTGATGAGAAAGACTGATGCATGTTCATTATCTGTAGGGGCAATAGAGACAGTCTGGATGCAGGTGATCAAGCCCCATTGAATCTGCTCATACTGTAAGGGTTCACTTAGGCGTGTGATGTGTTTTGTCCCTGAAAGGCTATTCCAAACAAACCATCATTTCGCTGGCACACATGATCCCTTGACACACGGAGTAGCATAGAAATTCCTGAGCAGGAGTACACATTTTGATGAAAGGTCGCGGCTCCACTTGTAAGCGCCTAGTATTACTACCCACACACTTACCAACATTTTCCAGCAGGACAGGGATTCCGAACTGAATGGCGTTCTCCAGAATCCTCATGAAGTCTGAGTCTGCAAACTTGATGACACGCAGGTCGTGGGGCTGCTCCATGGCCTTGACCCACTTGTTTGCCTGAGACGGTGTGGTATTGAAAGTGAACAGATCGTAACATTGATGGCCGGCAAGCTCTGGGTGACAGCGTTGACGTCGATTGTGACATATGCTGTCCTGGCGAGAACAAAATGTTTCTTAGATAATTGGAGGGTAGGAGCTGCCGAGCACTTCTTATCAACGATCATACTGGAGAAGCCACGCAGAAGAAGCAGGCTGCCTGGGCAAGCGGCCCCATTGCGAGTGTGGGACAGTCACAAGTGGCCAGTGGCGAGCGCCTCACGCTGCCGTGATGATGACCAAGCTACCCCATTGCGTGGAACAATCACAAGTGGCCAGCAGCAGGCACTCGCCTCTGCCATGACAGGGCCCAAGCTGCCCCATTGGCATGGCACAATAACAAAGGCCCAACAATAGGCACGTGCCTCTGCCCGTGATGGAGCCCTCTTCTGTTTATGAAAGACCCCTCAATCATGCAAGACACAGCGCATACTGCCTGTGCTAACAAGCTAGCCCTGCCTGTAAATAAAACGACCATCACAGTGACAGAGCAAAGCACACATGCCACCATGACGCCATTATTATATGGACAAGGTCCTGTTGCAAACTCAAACACACACACCTATAGCCATACCTGCGCAGGTGCACCATCCTTGCTAGGGAGACTCCTTGCTCCTTGCCAATGCCAAAAAAACACCCTTCCTTACCTGAGACTGAGGGTCAATCATGAGCGGCCAGCGGCGTGCGCACGTCACCATTATGCCGTTGTCGATGGAGAAGGAGTCATTGGGGAGGCCTGCAATTCCCCAGGCCCTGATTTTGACAGGGTCACCCAGGGTGGAGACGAGAGAGAACTTGGAGGACCGGGGGATGCCAAAGTGGGCGGCTTTGGCCACCCATTTGGACAGGATCTGGGTGTGTGGGTGCGTGGGTGTGGGTATGAGCGTGGGTGGCAAAGGAAACGGCAAGGGAGGCCCAGAAAGGGCGGTGTGTTTGTTCCAGGGTTATGTCAGTAGGGTAATGGGCACGGTGTATGGTCATATGGTTATACAATGTTTTCAACGAGTACACGAGTGTGTTTTCACGATTGCATGGCACACACTCTGCAAAGTTCGGAACGGTCTGAATGGTTATACAATGTACGGTCTGAATGGCTATACAATGTTTCACTGAGTACACGAGTGTGTTTTCACGATTGCATGGCATACACTCTGCAAAGTTCGGAACGGTCTGAAAGTGAAATACGGCGTACAAGCACGGCCCTGTAAAAGTCTGTCCAGCTGGAGCAAAGGCTGCCGAGTGCTGAGTAGCAAGAGAAGGTATAGACGGGCAAGCTCATTGGCTGGTGCACAGCCTAGGAGTTCCATGGAGTCAATTCCATGGAAAAGTAATTCTGTAAAACTTATTTATAGTAATTCCATGGAGTCAATGATTCTTCATGTACCCCACCAGCGGTCACTGCCACTAAAACAAGCGGGACCCACCTGCTCCCTGTAGGTCATTGTGAAGGCCCCCAAATAAGAGATCAAACCCGCACTGATGAGCATGTCGCCAGTGAGGTTGCCGTACCTGCACAGCAATATGCGCGTGCTCTTGCTGGTTACAACATCAGTGTGCGCATTATTACATCAGCGTGCGCGTGATTGCAACAGTGTGCCGTACCTGCACAGCAGTGTGCGTGTGCTCTTGCTGATTACAGCATCAATGTGTGTGTGTGTGTGTGTGTGTGTGTGTGTGGGTGGGTGGGTGCGCGCGCGTGTGTATGTGTGTGTGTGTGTGTGTGTGTGTGTATGTGTGTGCGTGTGGGTGGGTGCGCGTGCTCTTGTTGGTTACAACAGGTCGCATATAGTTATAACAAATGATGGATGCTCCAGTTTGATCCGTACATCAGTTCAAAAATATTTATATAATTGTATGTTAGCATTGCACGCACTTGACTCCCAATGATTTAGCTGCCTCAGTCCAGCGCATTTTCTCCCCCCCTAGGCCCTCAATCAGCTTCTCAGCACGCTCCAGCTTCAGCTTGCACTCCTCCACCTCATGCTCTAGGGACACCTTCGTGATTGGTGTGTGTGTGTGTGTGCGCTTGTGTGCGTGTATTTATGTATTTGGTGTGTGTGTGACTATGTGTGTTTGGGTGAGATAGAGTGAATGTATAGGTGTATACGTGTGTCTATAAGCACGTGCGTTTGTTTGTGTGTGTGTTTTATCAGAGGATAACGCGCTACGCAATACGACACAAATGTGCAGCTACATCTATTGTAGGTTGCACGGCAATGCAAACATCTGCACGCACACATTCTTACTCCCACCTTCCTCTGCATGCTCTGCTCTAACTGGTCTTCCAGATCATGCAGCCTATCCATGACTTCTTTCAGGTCGGCCTGTGTGGGCAAGTGAGTAAGGAGGATGGGGGTAAGTAACATGATGTAGATGGTTTTCTGTTCTTGGTAGTTGGTTTGAGTTTGCTCCAATTCAAGAGTAGCTAGTTGGTTGTTATTGTTACAATCAAGCTTACCGAGTAGACATCACGCCACACATTGGGATGGAGAGACATGGACTCATAAATACATTAGGCTCAGTCACTGCCACCTTTAGACACTGCTTTGATCAGGAATGCTGCTCAAAAGATCAGCCCAAGTGTTTGCAGGCACCCAAATGAAGCCCTGCATAGCGCCACGCACCTGCTTGGACTTCAGCTCAGCATCCACGGTAGCAAACGCTGCCTCTGCTTCCGCCAGGGCAATGCGTTTGGGGGCCACCACCTTGGCCACCCTGTCGTAACTGGCCATGGCACTTACCCACCTGAGATGGTATGGTGTGGTTGCTTGTGCACATCAAGCCCCACACACTTCAACAACTGACAACAGCAGCTTTACACTTGGTGCTTATGTGCGTTACACTTGGTGCTTATGTGCGTTACACTTGGTGCTTATGTTCGTTACATTTGGTGCTTATGTGCGTTACACTTGGTGCTTATGTTCGTTACATTTGGTGCTTATGTGCGTTACATTTGGTGCTTATGTTCGTTACATTTGGTGCTTATGTGCGTTACACTTAATGCTTATGTTCGTTACATTTGGTGCTTATACGCGTTACACTTGGTGCTTAAGTGGCGCCTTGCTCTAGCAAATCAGCACCTCAACAAATGATGGTAGATGCCTGGGCTATATTTTTTACAAATCACTGTGCATATCTTTGGGTTCTTCACGCAAACAGCCAGGAGAGGATGTTAAACGTAACTTACTTGCACAAGCCTTCGGCCGCGCTCGACGCCTTGGCGGCATTGGCTGGTGTGAAGTCCGGGTGGCAAGTGTATTTTTCACGGATGCGCTCAATGATCTGTGTGTTTGACGTGTAATTGATAGTAGCAGCAATTTAAGCGGGGTAGCGTTGCTTGTGCTCCGAAGTATGACGAGACATGTGACCTCTGTGCTATACTCGCGTATTTAGACAAGTGTGATGATTGTGCTCCATGTAATAATCTGCGTGAACGTCCAAAAGCGAACCCAGTGTACTCACCGCCTGGTTCACATTGTCCTTATCAAAAGCCTTGAGGGTCTTGATGAAGTTGGGGTCCGTCAACACCTAGAGGAAGATAGGAAAGTGCAGTCAAGTTACTACGCAATGCGGCTGGATGCTGCGGCATGTCGATAAGGATATGACCCACTTTCAACAGGCTTGCTAGACAGTGGGAGAAATGCCAACACTGCAATTATTTGAACGCTTTTGTGCGTGAAATAAACAATGCATTGCCGAGACCAGGGGCTTGTTGGAGTTCTGCTGAGGTAAACTCATGAGAGGACAGGCAGACGTCAAACAAAGCATTGGTCAATGCTCACCCTCTGTGCGCTGGGCCAAAAGTCCTCAATCATCTTCCCAGAGCCGCTTGGGTCCTTGAGACGTGTAGGCTTGACATCCAGCAGCACACACACAGCTTCCATGACCTGGATGCATCTCATGAGATAGCAGTACAAAAGGGGAATACACAGCAATAGCGTGAAAGAGGCTGCGCTCCTGCATCAATTGTATTGGAGCCTAGTGCCCTGACACAGACAAACGTGGCACATCCTGAGGCTGATGTAAAGTGGCAGCTAGCTTTTGCAACACAATAATGCATTGGACAAGGCTGTCCGTATGTTACATACATGTAGGCCAAATCAGAAGCTCAGGCTCTTAGCAGCAGGTAGAGGCACAAAGTAAGCGCAGTCAATAAGCACAACGTAGGCACAGTCAAGGGTACAACGTGCACATAAAATAGGTACAAAATGAGCACAGTCAGAGGCACGTAGACAAAAATTGGTCAGGGCGCAACCTGAGCACAGTGGCAGTAAATTGTACGTACCAGTTTGATGGTGCTTGGAGGGCTCTTAAAGCTCTGGACAAGCTTGATGTCTGCGGCCTTGATGGTATCCAAAGCTGCCAGTGCTGCTTCCTGAGAATATGACGAGTTCACAGTGTTGCCTCGGCGATGCGTGTTTAAAATATTCAAGTATTTGACCCGCTATACTGAGCGCACAGATAGCTGCCTTTCTGTGCAATTTCGAAGAGGTACGCACCAGGATGGGCAAGGCCTCCGCCAGGGCATCTTCACATTCTTGTTTGATGGCATTGGCTGCGTTGGCAGCCTCCTCAGCTTTGGCAACATCCACGTCCACAATGGCTTTCTTGGGCTCTACCACCTGTTGAAGGCATAAGTTCAATTGCAGCCAGAATCTGCCCTCAATATCGAGCACATCATCAAAGCAGCGAGCAATACGTGAAGAGCACATTTTAATGTTGTGGCGGATGCCAATATGGGCATCTCGAACATTGGAGTAATTATGAAGACCAGCAAAGGAGCAGAAACAGCAAGAAGGGAGCACTGCTCACAGCAGGGGTGTCACAAATGACGCACCTCTGTCTTTTCCTTTTGCACAGTGGCCATGAGGCGCTCCACGTCCGCCACAGTGCTGCAAACATGACACAAAGCGGATAGGATTAGGCAAACCCATTTAATTTGTTCCGTTATTTCCAAATGCCGCAATCCTGCACTCATGTGGTAATGCCGCCTTAAACAGCAAAGGGTCAATGTCTAGTCAACGCAACTCAAATTTGAAGAGTAAGAGTAAGAGTAAAAGATTATTGACTTGCTTATGTCACATTGTGAGAGAATGCAAGACCACCCTCTTTAACCTAAATACATCCATATATTACTGCTTCATACCCAGCTGTAAGTTGCCAGCAAACTTTCAACAAGCGGCTTACTTGATGAGCTTTGGCTTCAATTCTGTCAGCTCGTTTTGCATGATGACCACTTGTTGCTCAGTGAACTCAAGTTTTTGAAGGCCGACCTCGTACCGCCGTTTGGCAGCCATGACCTGCGTGTGTATGCATTGCATTCCTTTGTATGCATGCGTGGTAGTGTGTATGCAGTTAATTCCTTTGTATGCATGCGTGATGGTGTGTATGCATTTAATTCCTTTGTATGCATGCGTGATAGTGTGTATGCATTTAATTCCTTTGTATGCATGCGTGATAGTGTGCATCCATGAATGTTTTGGTGTGCATGCGTGATGGTATGTGGTGTACAAAGAAGTGTTGAGTGCATGTACGTCTGTCTGCATGTAGAGATGGATATGCGTGCAAGTGATTAAGAGGCACCTGAAGGGATGATTTTGCACGAGCAGGATGGAAAAAAGCAAAAACTAGCAATCGTACCATGCACACACATAGCACAAGTACACGCAATGACAGCAGCAGGGTCCACAGCAACAGCACGCATGCAACCAACCTCTGCCCGCTTCAACCCCAGCAGCGTGGTGAAGGCATTAAGCAGCTCCAGGTATGAAGTAGGTGTGACATAGGAAATGCGACCAGCCTCCTCCCTGAAGGAATTGCGTACATGTGAGCGTGTCACAAACAGCGGGTGTGATGCAAAAGAGCTGGCGTGATGCAAACAGTTCAAGACTTGGCGTGATGTGGGTATGAAGCTGTTGCTCACATGTATGTACCATCCAGCAATACTTGGCGATTGCTCATATCTATCCTTTTACTTGTCAGTGCACTGGAGCATGGATGTGACAAAATAGCGTTGCTTGTTTGGCAGCTAGATCGGTGGAGAGTCTGGCAGTGGGGTTGGAGGTGGTGCAGATGCTCAATCGATAGTGGGCATGTCATGTACATTGACCTAATCAAAGGGATGGGCACACTTACCTGAACTGCTTGCTGAGTAGCTGCACGTCAAGGTGGAAGGTCTTGCAGATGGTGATAATGTTGCTGCGCTCCTCCTTGCCCACATCAGGCAGACCTTCCAGCTGCTTTTGAGCGACAGCCAAAAGCGCGTCCTCAGGCCACTCTGAAAACCTGTGATGTGATGCCATACATAGCATTCACACAATTTTGAGTTTACAGATGGTGATGATATTGCTGCACTCCTCCTTGCCTGCATCAAGCAAACCTTCCAGCTGTTTTCAAGCAACAGCAAGAAGCGCGTCCTCAGGCCATTCTAAAAATCTCATGTCATGCCACACATGGCACTCACACAATATTGAGTCAGTGCCTTTGGGCAACAGCCAGGAATGCTTTCTCAGGCCCTTTTCGAACTCGTTGTTCTGAGCCCCAACAACATGGCAATCACAGTTCAGATTCTAAGCTTAACTGATGCAGTAAATTGAAAGCGTCTGGACAGAGGCTTTTCCTCACATCTTAACCAGTCGGTGGCGCAGCTAGTGACCAGACCAGGAGGGCGATAGAGGATAAGAGCAGCTAAGTCTCTTTTAGGAATCATGACACCTTACGTGACACACAAAAGCGGACCGAGCTGCAGATCATCAAGTTATCACTCAGCCAATGTAGCAGCCAATGTAGCCAACGTAGCAGCCAATGTAGCAGCCAATGTAGCCAATGTTGCAGCCAATGTAGCCAATGTAGACAATGTAGCAGCCAATGTAGCAAATGTAGCAGCCAATGTAGCCAATGTAGCAGCCAATGTAGCAACCAATGTAGCCAATGTAGCAACCAATGTAGCAGCCAATGTAGCAGCCAACGTAATTGACCAGGGAGGGCAACAGAGATCGCATAATACCAAACATGATATCCCTTAGAATGCACACAGACATGCCGTCCATCAAAGTCTCACCAGTCAATGGTGCAGCAGTTAACCAGGGAAGGGAACTGGCATAGCCGCTCCCTGAAGGCGTCTCCCACCGGAGAGAAGCACAGCACCAGATGCAGGTTCTCACGGGCTGTGTCCAAAAAGTAGTCCCACACCTCGACCTGTGTGCCAAGGCGTTTGAGTTGGGTTTGTGACAAAGGCTTGCTTCTTTAATCACCTGGACGAATGTCACTAGCTAATTCAGCTGCAGTTGCATTAACCCGGTTATGAAGTGGTTCCCAGATTTTGGGGCCTCTATGAGAATGACAGCCAACGCTGTCCTGGCAAGTTGCATCTCATAAGAGCTTTGCCCTCTAGCTCTCGTGCCTTGACCCACATTTTTCAACCAAAGCCTTTATAATGACACACACTACGTCAAGATGCAGACAGTAATAAATTCCACTTGAATGCAAATAGCAGAGTTCATCACAAACAAATCTACATTATTGCGGCAAAGTGGCATGTCTCAATTCTCAACTTAGTTTTGCTTTTTCTTTACGCAAAACAATTTCATCGCCACCTTACATTGCAAACAAAACAAAGCTCACCGCGCTTTCCAATTTCAGCCCTTTCTTAATGCTGCACAGCCGGCACGTTTCCATCAGAGCCTGGCGCTCATCGTTGGGGAAGATGTTGGGCACCTGCGCAATTGGGTACACACGTTTCATGAGTACAGATAAAGTACGTCTCAACGCAATTAAGTACACACGCTTCATGAGTACAGATAAAGTACGTCTCGACGCAGTTGGGTACACTTGTTATCCAAGTGCAAAACCGTACATCTCTATCAGAGCCTGGCACCTGCTATCAAGTGGATGTGGGGATTTGCGAGCATCTTCATGGCTTTTTTGCGCAATTTAGTGGTGCAGCAAAGAGCACACATGTAAACGCCAAAGAGGGGGAGCAACCGCAGCAACAACACTAACGCAGAATGTAATGGTATTAAACGACAGCCATGATAAAGGCAGAAGGGCCGTTGAGCAAAAGTGCTAACGATTGGCACCGTTGAGCCGTGTGCTCTGCATGTTCCAATAAGAACGTGCATTAAAAGAAGAGTGACATTAGAATAGTAAATATTATCGCCTCTGAACAACATTTTGGAGGGGAGGGGTAATCAAGCCATCCAAAAGGGCACTACTTTTACTAACTACTTATTTCCCCTGGAGGGTGTACTGCGCTAAATTTACAAGAAAGACTTAATCCCTGCAAATAAGTTTGATATCTAAGGGGGAGGGGCGTTGCTGTTTTGTACTTGGCAAGATGAGTATACGTACGGAAGGTCACCCTCCAAGAGTTCAGCAGGTAGTTGATGACTTAAAAAAGGTACAGGAATAAATTGAGAAAAAGGGGTGCAGCAGCAGCGTTGGCTAGGATGCGTTCTGTAACAGGCACTTAGATTAAGAAATAGTGACGCAGCAGAAGCAACGGCTGGGATGCATTGAACAATGGGAAGCTAGTGTAAATTGAGAAAGAGTAGCGCAGTCGCAGCATTGGCTGGGATGCGTTGAGAAACAGGCAGCTTGTCTACCTCTCCAGAGTTGAGCAGGTTGTTGATGTCCACCAAAAAGGCCTCCGTCTTGATCTGGGAGTCGCTGAAGAGGAAGACGGTGGGCTTGTCTGCCTCTCCAGCGTTGCGCACAATGTTCTTCAAGTCCTCCCGCCAGTCATTGAAAGTGTAGGTCTTGGAGAGCTGTGTGGTCATGCGTCAGCGGAAACACACACCGTGAGCTTTGTAGCTTGTGTGCAGTAAGCAAGTATAGGATTTGCAAGCTTTGTGCAGGTCCCTTTGGCACTTTAATCGCCAACTCAATGCTCCTGATTAAATCTACCAGGCAATTTCCCCATGATCTTCCACTTATCCTCACAGGAGAGCGTCACTGCTTGGTGCATATAGTTTGCAGTTATGAATAGCTGCCTTTGTAATCCCCCTTCACCCATGTGGCACCCATGTGGCACCCATGTGGCAAAACAAGAGCATGCACAAACAAACACCATTTCATGTGCAAATACACGTACACATCTGCACATGTTTGCACACACACAAACACACACGCATACAAATAAACACTTGAACACACGCAATACACATGGACACATATCCACACATAGGCACACTGACGCCTACAAAAACACGCACGACAAAAACACGCGCACCTCAATCTGGAAGGTCTCCATGCCCATGATATGGGACGCCAGGCGCGTCAGGGACTGCCTGCCGCTGCCACCCACACCCACACACAGCATGTGAGCACCTGGCTGCTTCAACACTCGCGCTATGCGCGACACGTGTTCCATTGCATACCTGGGAGTGCAAACAATGCGTGGTAGGTGGTAGTTCAAAGGTCGGGTGTGATGATTTAGGCATTGTGGATAATTCAGATTATATGCTACACATAGTTGATTCTTGAGAAGAAGGGGTGGAGAGCAGTCCATTTCCATGTATATGCTGGCAGATCGCCAAGATGATGGAAGCTACATAAATCCAGTAAGTTTAATGGACACACGAAACTGAAGCAGCAGCATAGTCTATCGGGCCTGAGATCGTTCTGACCAGAAGTGCTCCTTAATTTGGCCACCGTACACAAAAACAAGGCTATCGAGAGTTGACATTGCAAGTCAGCAAATAATGGCCTTGCTGTCTTATCGTTTGGATAGAACTTACAGGAAAATGGCGAGGTGCATGGGCTTCTTGCTTGTCTCATTGTGGTATACAAGGTGCTCCTCAATGCAAGCTGTGAGCCCAGAGATGCTAGTAATCTGTGTGTGCATTTGTGTATGTGTATATGTATATATGTGTGTGTGTGTGTATTTGTGTGTATGTGTATGTGTATGTGTGTGTCAGTGTTTCCTTTAAGTTGATATACCATATCGATCGATATGAAAACATGGGTTTCCGACTTGAAATTGATATGAAATCAAGCTTTTGGGGGTGTCGATGAGCCCCTGTGTAAAACGGTTCTGTGGCCCTTGGAGGGCCGTCAAAGGCCCTCACTCACAAATTCCAAAAATTTCCCGAACATTCCCACAGTTAATGATCATGTTTAAATGAGCGAAAAACCCCCAACAAAAAAGGCCAGAGTTGCCAGGGTGAAAAGTGATGGGAAGTACTTAGGGGCTCACAAACCCTAGCTCGCCCTCTCTCTGCCAAGGAATTTTGGGGAAGTTACACGCTTAGGGGCACGGGACCGGTTTGGGGAGTGGGTTAAGCTAGCAGAGCTGGTGTAGGGGTGCCAGGGTCAGTTGAGGATGAGCGCATGTTCAGCACCCTCAAGTACATCCGAAACCCACAGCGCAACAGGCTACAAGCACAGCACTTGATGTGCTGCGCTCGAGGGTTAAAAGCTCAGCCTCTAGTAAGGAGGATTTCCCATACCCAGAGACCATTTTGGAGTGGTTTAGTGCAAAGAAACGCCGTGGAACTGTTCAGACTCAGTTAGAAGGATAGTATTGGAGACAAATTTCCCATTACAATTGCAGACCTACCTTATTGAATCGATGCAATATTTTTGAATCTCGAGTTTCAATTCAGTTCACTTACACCATTCACCATATGCGGGCTGGGGCAGCAAAGTAAAATCGATATGAGAACCCACTTTCTCATATCCCCAGATTTGGGGGTGATATGAAATCAAGGTTTTCCCAATCCTTAAAAGAAACGCTGGTGTGTGTGTGTTATATATATATATATATAGAGAGAGAGAGAGAGAGAGAGAGAGAGAGAGAGAGAGAGAGAGAGAGAGAGAGAGAGAGACAGAGAGAGAGTGTTAGCGCTAATACATCGACGTACGTGCGTGATGTATGCATGCATGTTGGTATTCAAGTATGTGTACGTAGATTACCTTGGAACATTGTTACATTTCAACACGCGTTTGTGCAAGGTAGCACACTGCAGCGCTGCAGAGAGCTCACCTCATCGTAACGGCGCAGCACGCTTTTGCCCTCTGGCAACTCTTGCTTGTCCATGTAGTCCCCAAAAAAGAGCTTGCGTACCTGCGTGCAGGTTCAACAGAGAAAAGAAAACAACATATAAATGAAGCAGTGTACAAACATTGAGGATCAGCTCTTACCTTGGTAGGAGGAGGTATCTGACTTTTGGTCGTAGGAAAGACTGTTCTTGCCCTTCAGTAGCTTTGGCAAGGACCTTACATGCACTACACTGTACATGTTTGTATGATTTCAGGTTCACCGCCAGATGTGCTGCATACATTGTGAATGTATGGGAATGTCCATCACTCCCCTTCTGACCACTGCTGAGATCAAGGACCATAAGGGAGACAAGTTGTGCACTTTGTTCTACTAATCTACACTTTGTTCTAAAACTATGCACTTTGTTCTACTAAACTACTACTAAACTAGAACTCTCAGGCCGTGACACAATAACCAGTCCTACAACTCCTCAAGCTTACAGCCACACACAGCCTTTTTGAGATTTATGCTAGATCAATGCTGCATGCTCTACTTTTGAACCAGCAGGCCTGCACTCACATAGCATATACGAATACGAAACTGTATGGCCAACCCACACCCTATAAATGCTCTACTATTTCAACCAACAGACCACGCACATTCTGCACTCACCACATCCTTGCTGTAAATTATCAGCCTTGCAAGCTCAATTGTTCAAGTCCTACATCTAGTAGAATGATGCAACCAAAAGGTTACACACGTCCTGTGCGCGCTCACCTACACACACACACACACACGCACACGCACACACACACACACGCACACGCACACGGACAAGCACACGCACACGCACACGCACACACACACGCACACACACACACAAAAACGTCCTGTGTGCGCTCCCCTCACCCAACCCTCCTCCTTGAATGTAAGCCACAAGCCTTGCTAGCTCAATCCCTTATGTGTTTCATGGCTGCTGCATTTATGCATTCAACAGGCCATGCACGCACGCCCTGCACTCACCTTACCCACCCTGCCATTCCCCTTCCAATTCGGCTCAATCAGTACAATCCTGCTCTACTACGTAACCATAAGTAACGCACGCCCTGCACCCTGCACTCACCTCATCCACCCCAACATTCCCCTTCCAAATCGGTTTCGTAATCGGTACAATCCGTTGTGCTCTACTACCTAACCAATAAGTAGCGAACGCCCTGCACCCTGCACTCACCTCATCCACCCCCACCTCCCTGCCTTTGCTGGGGCTGGTCAGGTGCTCAAACAGGGCGTCAAAGTTATAACAAAAGCGCTCCTGCACATAGAAAGGAGTTGCAAATAATCAGGTGTGCCTGTGTTTGCCTCCCCTCCAAGTGCAGACTTGAAAGCCACGTGACAGAAGGAAGGTACCCAACGCTTTCTTTGCAAGTGAACAGAAAGTTTCTCAGCTGAACAACACATCATCAACCTTTTTATTTGTCAATCTACAGTGGTACGCACTCACTACGGAGGGGTTATGCTCTACTATTTGTGTTTGTCACTGTGGTTTGTAACTGAGGCGCATGTGTAGGGTTGGCCAGGACCGTACATATGCACCGTATATGACCGTACAGTTGGTCATTTCCCTGCCAAAAATACCGTGCATACACCGTATATATATGGTTCTGGCCAACTCAACTCATGTGTTACAGGGTCTGTCTCAACCGCCAAAATCAATGTCATGGTGAAGTGACTGCAGAGTACTCTGCATCTTGCTGCAGAAGTACTCAAGTTCTTGGAGGCAAGTGCAACCGAATGTCCTTTCTACACCTTTTACACCTTTTTACACCTGGATGGCTGGCAATGTGTAAATTCCCCTCCAACATTCGGTGGAGCCCAGCTGGAATAGAACTCCTTATCTGTATTCATTCCAGAATACCTGTATGCATGTTTCACAGCTTCAAAACGCCTCACCCACCATGGTGGTCTGCTTCAAAAAGTCCAGGAACCACTGGCGATCCTTCAGCTCTACCAGGCGATCATAGAAGACACGCATGACCTGCAAAGAAAGCATTAAATTCCAATAGGTAGGTCAAACGAACTCTGGTAGATGTGCAATCTCCATCTGGCAGCACGGCACATGCATACCTCTTCAAATGTGACCACAATCCCTACTAAAATCCCTACTAAGACATGCACGTACATGCTCCTTTGACAGAGGAAGACTTTACAAGGGAACTCAGATTGCCTGTTTCAGACACCATCCTTACTGACTAGTGGATGAATGTGCCTTAATTAATACGTTCTGAAATATGCACACCTCGTGGACCCAGAGCCGCTTGTATTTGTCTTTGGCGTCATCTTTGTCAGCACCGAGCTGCTCGGCGCCAAGCAGCAAAAAGCCCTGTGGTGCATGGCAGAATCAACTTAGTTGCTGTGGTCACAAGTACACGTCATGGTGATTTATAGCATTTGCTTGGCAAGGTAAATGGTGGTGCGCAAATACAGCACTGGGTATCCTGCCTGCAGGCTTTGATTGCTTCAATAACAGGATGAACCTTTTTCCAACCTTCACTCATACAGTCCACGTGATCGATGGCTCACTGCCTGAGAAACATAATCCACTCCACGTCTTCACCTTTTTCCTAAGCTTTTAAGCAGCGCTCAATGAAAGACTATCGCTGATAGACCCCAAAGGGTATCCACTTAACAAGCACATTGGCTCAATGAAAGTGGCTGCGGCCTACTGATCTCTGGACACACACGTGCTTCATTTTGAGATGCACTAATGTTTGGGCATTAAGTCAGCCTGCACCAACGCATTTCTAGGGTTAGCCAAAACCGTATATCTGCACCGTATATGACCAATGTATGGTGATTCCCTTGCTAAAGATACCGTATGTACACCGTATATACCTATAAATGTATGGTTCTGGCCAACCCTACGCATTTCCCATAGGCATACCCAATACATCACCACACGCGTATGTTTCTTCACACACACACACACACACACACACATACACACACCCATGCCCACAAAAAACACACTCACACACAGGCAAACACGTACAAGCAAACACACACACACCTGCATGACACGGCTGATATCTCGCAGGTTGAAGGTGTAATGGCTCTTGGTAGGGGTGGGCAGCAATGAAGAGGTCACTTTCTTGTACACATCAAGTGTGGCTTGTACCACGGGGTTGCGTAGATCCTGCAGTGTGTGTGACACGCGGAATAATTTGATAAAACCAGAGACTATGAGCCATTGAGCATACCATGTGCGTAAGGTCCCCCTCCTAAACAGCTCGAGCCGTTGTTGTCAAAAGCCTGGATCCCACTAGGCACTTCTGCACTGGCTGACTCGTTTCCTCAATCCGGGACTGGAGTCTCACAGCAATATCTTGTTGATCTCCCTTTGCTAAATCAACGATCATCTAGAACCTTTGATAGATAGTCCATATCAGTCCAAATAGCGAACTTGCAAAACACACACCTGGATGTGCTTGCCAAAGCCACCCTTCTCCAGACCCCAGTCCATGATGCTGCAGAATATGCGCTCCAAGGTGGCGTCGTCAAAATCCGTCATGGACACGGTGTTGAAGTGGCGCAGATAGCGAGGGGTCACACGCTGACGTCCTCCCCCTATTTGAACAGTTCGGAACAGGATACTATTTGGTAGCATTTGTCGTGAGCAAATGGGCAAAGGGGCAAAGGGGCAAAGGGAGATGAATATGACTCAGTGATAAGACAGCAGTGAGGGGAAACGCATTGATGTTTTATATCTGTTCAAACAATTAAGAAGGAGCACATACATGGTAGGATATATATGCAGTTACCGTACAACCCTGGATTCAATCCGCACCCCCCAAAAAATATTTAATTATGGCCAACCCCGCACATAACGCACCCCAAAATTAAATATTTTTGGCGACCCCGCACAACCACGCACCCCCCAAAAA
>Ga0307942_1000331_pt1 | contig 31339 bp, 34 predicted proteins | sample OrgLakmetagen175_FD_201846 | JGI IMG/M metagenome (GOLD analysis project Ga0307942, IMG submission 201846) | Saline water microbial communities from Organic Lake, Antarctica - #175 | ecosystem: Environmental > Aquatic > Non-marine Saline and Alkaline > Saline | place: Antarctica: Organic Lake... | reverse complement strand
CCCCCCAAAATAACGTACATATTACAACCACGAGCACACTCCCACACGCACTTGACATACGCACTGACTCTTCACCTTTTTTTCATGTTTGTGTGTGTCTGTGTGTTGCGTGTGTGTGTGTGTGTGCAGTGCTTTCGACCTCGCTGCTGCGCTGTCCAGCGCGTGCAGCCACATGGAGCCCGCAAACAACCTGGCTGCCCTAGCAGCGGCTGGAAGGTATGTTATTTCTGAAACTGCGAGACGATTGTGCTCATGAGAATCCGCAAAATACTATTAACTCTATCCGCAAAGTACTATGAACTCTGCTAAGGAGTATCAGTATACAACCTGCCCTCAACCTGGCTGCCCTAGCAGCGGCTGGAATGTGTGTTGCCTGCACAGGCAGCAGCCAATCCAAGAGAACTTGTTTTGTTGCGTGACAAGTGTGCTATTTAGGAAGTGTGTTTAGTAGTACGGCTTTGCTTGGTCTGTCTGATGTTGGGGACGGGCGAGAAAAGTGAGATAAGGGGAACATCCTGAGTTCCACCCTCCCTGTGTCCCATATGCATGCCACATGTGCATACAAGCACGTAAGCACATACAGACAATTTTACTCACATACAAGCACACGCGCACGCACACACACGCATGCACACACATGCACACACGCACGCGTACATGCACACACATGTCCAGGTGGGACAAGGTATCCACGTGTCTGACTTCAGAAGCAGAGCACAGCCTCACCCACCCTAAGCCCCCTCCTTCCGGCTCCGTGCTGCACCTGAAACTCGTGGCGGCCGCAGCAGGGGCAACCGCACACGGCAGTTATGCTCGTGCCCTAGAATTCTTGCAAAGAGCAGGTTGGTCTAGTGACGCTCCCCTTTTTATTTCTTTTTTTACTGGTGGAGGAGTTGTGCAGTACTTGGTATTGCTTGTTTTGCTTGTGGGAAGTGTTGGCCTGGTAGTGGTGGTCTGTGACTCGTATCCTCTGACTGGCAGAGTACCTTTGGAAGCAATGTTGCGTGCAAAACACACTTGTGTGTTTGTGTGTGTGTTTGTGTGTGTGTGTGTGTCTTTGTGTGTGTGTGTGTGTGTGTGTGTCTTTGTGTGGTGTGTGTGTGTGTATGTGTGTGCGTCAACACACGTGCGTGACTCAGCGCGACGTTTTTACGTGCGGGATGGGCCCGTCCCCTCTCTTCCTGCGTATAATGCAGTGTATGTGTGCGTATATGCATGGAGCACGCTGAGATTGCGTTTGTTCCGCCTCTGTAAAACTAGCCTTGCCAACCACACACGGTGTGTTGAATGCACGCAGGCGGTGTGATGAATGTTGGCAGAATGTACACGGTGTAGTGAATGCACACAGGCAGTGGGGTGAATGTACGCAGAATGCACACGGTGTGGTGAATGCACGCAGGCGAGTGGCGTCTAGCTCTGGTCCTTGCGGCTGCTCATGGTGACTTTTCTGGTGTGGGCTTTGTAGCACACAATGTGGCTATGGCCGCTGGGGATGAGGGCCTTGCCACCTCAGGTGCGTGTGTGTGTGAGTGTGTTTGATTTGGGGGAGAAGGCGGTCCTTGAGGGTACATCTGTTTTATGATGGAACAGAAGTCGGCAGGGATGAGGGCCTTGCTACCTCAGGCGTGTGTGTGTGCGTGTATATATATGTGTGTGAATGTGTGTGTGTGTTGGGGGGAAGGGGAGAGGGCAATCCTCCTGAGGTGATGAGGCCCGTGGTGTTTGTGTGTGTGTGCGTGTGTCCGTGTGCGCTTGCGTGCATGCTGCGTCTGTGTGTGTGTTTGTCTGTGCGTTTGCATATGTGTGTGCTTGCTTGCATCCATTGATATCAAACCGCCCAGGCCTTTCCACTTTTTGCAGGTTTTGCAGAGCCAGGCAGTGCCGTGGGAGACGCTCGTGAAGCTGCTCGCGCAGCCATGCTGCTGCGCACGCTATACAGTGGAGTGGGTGAGTGTGGCAAAATTCTTGGTCGATGTTTTGGTGCCTTTTCTATTGTGTATGGTGGACTGTGCACTGTGTACCTTAGGGTGCGGCCCCCTCTGCAATTGACGGTAGGCAGTATTGAGGAAGTGCCTCAAATGTGTGTGTGCGTATGTGTGTGTGTGCGTAGTATGTGTGTGTGTGTGTGTGTTACAAGTAGGTGATTTTATTCAGCTGGTGGCTCACAGTGAGTGTGAATGTGTGTCTTGGTGTGCGTGTGTGTGTGTGTGTCTGTCTGTCGATGATGGCATGCAACCTGTGCGAATTTGTATAGCTGTGCTGAGCACACATTACGGGGGTGCAGTTCTTTTAGTTTCTGATGCTGTATATTGTGCCGATACCAAAACAAATCCTACAAAAACGTGTGGATTGTTTGAGCACATGGGAACGCCAATATAAACATATTTGGTTTGATCGCTGTTGATGTTGGTACTATTTCCATGCATGCCTATTCACAATCCACTTTTTCTAAGCATGCTTATTGATGTTGACACTTTTTCTATGCATGCCTATTGATGACTGTTTCTATGCATGCCTATTGACGATTTAATTCCAGGCGTGGTTGCAGCTGTGCGTGATGCCCTCTGAAGCTGATGGTGCTCCAGGTACACACTACGCAATTCTCGCCCGCAATTAAAACCTTCAAATTGTGCCATCCATGACATGCCTTCAGGCGTGGATGCAGCTGTGCGTGATGCCCCTCTGAAGCTGGTGACACTCCAGGCACACAAACAAGATGATGGGGAGGAGGAGTCTGGTGCTCTGTTTGGCAGCAGCCACAAGCAGCCACGCACGCGCACAGTACGTGTATCTCTGTGTGTGTGTGTGTGTGTGTGTATGAATGTTGGTATGGGTGAGTGTACATTTTGGTGTGGGTGGGTATGCATGTTGGTGTGGGTGGGTATGAATGTTGGTGTGGGTGGGTTTGGATGTGGGTGTAGGTGTGGGTGTGTTGCTAACTCAAATAAATGCTTATTGCTTCAACCCTCCATACACGCATTTACAACACAGCGCACCTCACCGACAAATTCTTTGGTATCTAGCACCTCACGCAGCTCTCCATCATCCACACAATCACCCTTCCAAACATGCCCACACACAAACGCACACACATACACACACAAATATAAAAATACACATGATTGCACACATTTGGACACACACACACACGTGCGCAGCTGCCTGATGCCTCTGGATGGAAGCTGGGCGGTGTGGGTGCAGATCTGGGGGCAGAGGCAGCCCCCCCAGGCCCTACCCCAATGCGTGGCATTGTCAACCAAAATGAGGTGTGTGTGTGTGTGTGCCATGTCATTAGCTTGTTGCATGCAAATGTACCCACGCTCAACCGGATGTTGTCAAAGCATGTGTGATTCAAGGTGTCTAGGCCGTGATAGTGCTAGCTGTCTGATGGATGGTTAAACGTCAGTCATGGCAGTCGTTGGGCGTGACGAAGTCATGCTAAACCAATTTGCATTTAAAATGTGTACGTGCGTGTATGTATGCATATGTTCCTGTTTGCATGACTGGGAGCGCACTTGTGATGCTCACACGCACACACATACGCACATGTGCAGCGCGCGCGTACCGCTTGAGTATGGTGACATTTGCAAGCACCTGTTTGAATGTCAAACACGTGCCTGGTTATAACAAGTACGCACAAGCGCACACACATATGCACACATGTGCGCACGCACACACGCGCACACACACACACACAAGCGCACGTACACAACACACGTTGCAGGCTGAATAAGGTCACACAAACCTGTTACTTTGACAGGACACACATAAACATACACACGCCAACACACACATACACATATGCGCACACGCAGCTGGGCCCTATCCCCCCTAGTAGCCACAAAGTCCTGCACCCTTACCTCGGCCTGGACTCTTACTCCAACTACGCTTTGGAGGCAGCCATTGGGAGCACCAACCCCATTCCCTCCGACCCCACTACCCTGCAGCCGACAAAAAGGTACATTCACAGAAAATATTAGCTGTCAGGTACATTTACAAAAAATGTTAGCTGTCGACGCGGACGTACATTCGCAAGGTACATTCACAGAAAGTATTAGCTGTCGACGCGGACGTACATTCACAGAAGTATTTTGATTTGTAACGCCACAGGCTGCGGTCGACAAAAAGCTACACACCTGCCATGCATGTGCTGGCGTGTGCATGTGCAAAGGAAAATGGTGTAAGGAATTAGGGTGGGCACTTGCGTAGTGTAAACACACACACACACATTCGCACAGATTCACAAACACACACACACACACACATTCGCACATGCACACACAAACACACATACACACAAATGTTACTCGCACAATAACGCAGTGGGTCAGAGGTTTCTTACAGGAGGGGAAGCAAACGCGGGAAGGGCGAGGAGGGAGGTGTCAGCGCATCTGGAGTGGCACCGCCAGCTCACAAGTGAGAGTGGACCTGTCGTGTATGTGAATGCGCATGGGTGTGTGTGAATGCATGTGTTTGCGCGTGCACATGTGTGGAAGTGTGTGTATGAGTGCATACATGCATGCATGCGTGCGTGAATGAGTGTGCCCGTGTGTGTGTGTGTTTGTGTGTGTGTGTGTGTGTGAAAGCTGTGCTGTTGCCCTTCTAAACATTTAAACTAGCATGTGTCCAGCTTGTGTCCAGCATGTGTCCAGCTTGTGCATGATTTACACGTCAAAAGGTTTTATAGCTGAATTGATGAATGACACCCACGCTGACATGCTCACACCAATGCAGTTTACACACACACTGCACACGCTTACACGCAATGTGCGTGCACGCTTAAGCTCACCCACACAAACACGCACAGACATGTGCTCACATAATGCAGCACGCATACGTACTCACAGGCATATAAAAACATGCACACACATATACACACATATACACACACAAGCTCACACACATACGCACACACACACGCTCGCACATGCACGCACACACACACACACTTACACATGCGCACACACACGCACACGCACATTCACACGCAAGGGTGGATGAGCTGCAACCGAGCGGCTGGGGTGCTGTGGGTGCGCTGGGAGGCAACGCAGACGAGTCCATGGACGGCAGCGATTTTGGAGACGACGATTGGGGAGACTCGCCCACGGCTGGCGCGCCTGCACAGAAGAAGTGAGGGGGTGTGGGTGTGGGTGTGGTTGGGTTGAGCCAGATGTAAGTACAAGACCCATTGTGGTCGATGCTGAGCCAACACAGGCGCAGGCGCAGGCACAGGCGCTGAGAAGGAGTGAGGGGAAAAATAGATGAGCTCTTTCACCACTGGGTTAATGGCCTACTGGCCTGTCCGTATCCATGCTCCACTGGCCTGTCCTTGTCCATGCTCCAGAGTCACGCACCCCTGTGCAGATGACCTGGACTTCCGCATTGCATGTCATCTCATGCAACACCACCGCATGTCTTTACCAGGTTCATGCGTGCGCCCAATTGCAGGAACTTCAAGATCCAGATTCGTAGCAAAGAGGAGGTGGGAGGCCAGCAGAACAGGGACCTGCGCCAAGCCATGAGTTCTCTCAAGTTGGCCCCCCCTGGCACCTCTCTTGTACCCCCCCCAGGGTCCTCCCTCACTCCTCAGGTACTGCTGGCGTGTGCAGAAGGCTGCTGTGCGTGCTGTGCTGTGCTGTGCTGTGCTGTGCTGTCAACAAACGTTTCTGGCGTGTGCAAAGTGTGTCGTGCACATGAGTGTAGCTAGCGTGTGCGTAACTTTTGTGTCGACAGGGTTTGACGTGTGCAGACGGCTGCTGTGCGTACTGTGCTGTCAGCAAATGTTTCTGGCGTGTGCTAAGTGTGTCGTGCACATGAGTGTAGCTAACGTGTGTGGAATGCGTTGTGCGCATTTATTAATTGACAGGTACCGCTGATGTGTGTGTTCAGCAGGTGCTGATGCACACAATGTGCTGCCAGCAGATTTTGCTGACGCGTGCTGAATGTGTCGTGAGTAACTTCCTTTGTCGACAGGTACAGCTGGCTTATGCAGTATGTGCTGTGCATAGTTGCAGTGGTTTGACTTGCATGTGTGTGTGCAGATTCTGGTGAACAGAACGTGTTGTTGGATTGCACTGAAGTTGCCGTGCATCAGGATAGTGCATGTGGTTGTGAAAAAGGAATGCATGGACCTCAGGCTCTTCCAGGGATAGCTTTCCATTACACACACATGGGGACATGCACATACACACACAAACACAAAAGTTGCCTCAAAGCAGGCTGATGCAGTAAGGAATTAATGGGCCTCAGGCTGTTCCAGGGATAGTTTATCCTTACACACACACGCACACGGGGACATGTGCTCATAAGTTACACACACACAGACACAAATACATGTACACACATTACACACAGACCCCTCACACAAATACATGCATGCACACAGTGGTCCCGTGTGCATGGGCACTCCCACGCACACAACTGCAGACACACACTCAGACCCCTCACACAAATACATACACACGCAAACACACGCACAGGCCTCCGGCGCCTTTGGCAAGCTGTCCTCTGTGCCCTCCGCCGCTGGAGGTGCTGGGATGGTTGGAGATCTCACACCACAAAGCTCAGAGGTCGACACAGATTCCTGGTTTGGAGGCCCCGCACCCATCAAGGTGTGCAGTGTGCTCCTGTGCGTACGTGTGTGAATGGATGTGTGCATGCATGCCCGTGCGTGTCTGTGCGTGTGTGTTCGCGTGCGTATGTGTTTGCGTTGGCACGTACCATAAGAGAATGTCACAAATGGTGTTTGTGTAAATATGGACTGATGAGCTGCGTAGGGCTCTTTTCTATTTAAGTGCTGTGTCTTAAATAGGATGGGTTGAGTGCATGTCATTAATGCGTCCTGATTGTATTGTATAGAAGCAGTTTTAGCAACACGCATACACACACATGCACAAACACTTAGCTGCACTCATACACACACACTAGCACACACGCTCACCTGCACACATACACACACAGATGCCTGTGGCCACCCCCACGCCAGACATAGGCAATCCCTTCGAAGCCACTCCCAAGTCCAACGCGGCAGCGGCAGCGGCCAATGCTGGCCAGTCTTGGGCCTTAGGACCACAGCGAACAGGACTCACGCCACAGGTAGAAAGATGTGTATGTGTATGTGTTGTGTGTGTGTGTGTGCGTGTGTGTGTATGTGTGTGTGTGCGTGAATATTTTTTATGTACTTGCACGCTTACGCCTCCGACTCACTGGTTAGCTTCCTGATGGGAGGGCTTGTTGATGTGGTGTTCAAGAAACACAGGCACACAGAGGTGCACGTACAACCACACACATACACATACATACACACATGCACATACAAATGCACACACACACATATGTACACGCACACAAATCCACAGGCACACAAATCCACACGCTCTCACACACACACACACACAAGCACGCATGCACACGAACAACCATTTACTCTCATGCACGCGAGGGCACACACACACATACACACACATGCACGCACACAAGCACGCATGCACAAGTGCAACCACCTACTCATGCGCACGCACACACACACACACATCCACACACACACACACGCACACACACACACACGCACACACACACACATACACACACACACACACACACGACCACAGGCCAGTGTGCAAGGCACAGGCCTGACTCCCCAGGCCAGTGGCCAGCAGGGCACAGGCCTAACTCCCAGCCCATCCTTATTTGGCCTCCCTCCCCCTCCCCAGCAGCAGCCCACCTTTGGTGGGGGGGGTGCTGATGCAGGTAAATGAGAAATGAGTGATGAAATCGTTAAGAGCCATTGTTGATGAAGGCAGCCACTGTGCCAGCAGCCCTCCTTTGGGGGGGGGGGGTCCAGATGCAGGCTATAATAACGAGTGATCAAGCTTTGTGAATTATGTTGGTCATTGTGTCAGCAGTCCTCCTTTGGTAAAAGGGTGCTGATGCAGGCGGTTGAGAGTGAGGGACTCCTCTGCAAGTTCACGCACCAAATCCGCCCTTCAGCCTCACGACCTGTGTGTGGTACTGTACTGTGGTGCTGTGTTGACATTTTAATGCCTGCAAGCAATGACCTGATGTCCTTTTTTCCCCGTCGTTCCCCCGACCCTGGTCTCTCTCTCTCTCTCTCTCTCTCCTCTCTCTCTCTCTCTCACTCTCTCTCTCTCTCTCTCTCTCTCTCTCTCTCTCTCTCTCTCTCTCTCTCTCTCTCTCTCTCTCTCCATTGCCATCATACAGCGCAGGAACACAACATGCCTGCACACAAAAATCTGCTGTCCTGCTTTCCCTTTAAATAAGCTGGGCCTGCTGTGTTCCCAACCTTGCCATCACACACAATCATGTGATATAGCTTCCCCTCTTGTGTGTATGATCCGCTGTCTTTCCTCTTTGTGGCAACCTGTACCTGTGGTGATCTTTATCGCATGAAGTTCACACACACACACACACACACACACACACACACACACACACACACAGACACACACACACACAAACACACACAGACACACACACACACACAAACACACACACACATACACACAATCAAACTTACTCACACTATGAAACAAACACACACAAAAATGCATCTGCAGGCGACGATCTGCTGTCCTTCTTCTCCCCTCAAACCCTGGCCCTGCCCGCCCCTCCAGGATCAAACAACACGCCACCGCAGCAGCAGCAAACACAACAGAGCAGGTGTGCTAGAGCAAACACAGCGTGCACACCACTTGTGCCTGAACGTAAGCAGCATACCACTGTAGCAGCAAACATCATTTGGACACAACATGTAGGCCCCAAAATAAAGTAGTACAATCTGCACACATATGCGCACGTGGATGAAGACAATTGTATGTGTATGTTTGTGTTTGCATGGAACGACCGTCGGCCAGTATAAGCAACTCACAGCTGTAGGGTCGACCTGCAGTGCTATACGACTCACGACCCTTATCAATAAACTCAGCCGCGTGCTACAAAACATAGCTGCAGTGTATCGATCCAGATAAGCAAATATTATTCACGACAACTGTAGTGTACACACTGAATTGTTGTGTAGCACAACCGGCAGCCATAGTGCACCGAATCACAGCAGAAGCGCAAACCATCACTCTTGCAGGTTTGGCGTGGGAGGGGGCAACGCATCGTCAAGACCATCCAGGCTCGCAGGGTCAAGTGGTCTCTCCCCTGCCCTCCAAGCAGGTGACAAGGCGCCGGCTTCTGTGTGGTTGTGTTGTTCTGAGGAGGTGTGCAGCTTCTGTGTGGCTCTGTTGTTCTGAGGTGATGAGTTGCCGGCTTCTGTGTGGCTGTGTTGTTCTGAGGTGGTGTGCAGCTTCTGCGTGCTTGTGTTGTTCTAAGATGGTGTGCAGCTTCTGTGTGGCTGTGTTGTTCTGAGGTGGTGTGCGGCTTTTGTGTGGTTGTGTTGTTCTGAGTTGATAAGCTGCCGGCCTCTGTGTGGCTGTGTTGTTCTAAGGAGGTGTGCAGCCTCTGTGTGGTTGTGTTGTTTTGAGTTGGTGTGCCGCTTCTGTGTGGCTGTGTTGTTCTGAGGTGGTGTGCAGCTTCTTCGTGGTTGTGTTGTTCTGAGGTGGTGTGCAGTTTCTGCGTGATTGTGTTGTTCTGAGGTGGTGTGTGGCTTTTGTGTGGTTGTGTTGTTCTGAGGTGATAAGCTGCCGGCTTCTGTGTGGTTGTGTTGTTCTGAGGTGATGAGCTGCCGGCCTCTGTGTGGCTGTGTTGTTCTGAGGAGGTGTGCAGCCTCTGTGTGGTTGTGTTGTTTTGAGTTGGTGTGCGGCTTCTGTGTGGCTGTGTTGTTCTGAGGTGGTGTGCGTTATTCTCCTTTGCGGCCGTTGCTCTTTGTCACATTTGTTGGGGTTGTCGTGGCCAACCTGTCCTTTGCAGCCGTTGCTCTTTGTCACATTTGCTGGAGTTTTGTCGTGGCTGACCTGAAACAAGTTTGTCAGCGGCATGCAGATACGTACGTGCACACCCACACCCATAACCCCCCCCCAACACAGGCACCCACACCCACCCATACATGCACAAACACACGCGCCCATACACATACACACACTCCTGCCCTCCCTACCCTCCCTGCAGGCATGTCACCTGCCCTCCAAGCCGGCCTATCTCCCGCTCTCCAAACCGGTCTGTCACCTCAACAGCAGCAGCAGCAGCAGCAGCAGCAGCAGCAGCAGACACAAGCACAGCACGCACAGCAGGCACAGCCGCGCCCTGCCTTAAACATGCCATCCCCACTTCCTCCTCCCTCCGCCGCACAATACGCGCAACAGCCTCCTTCCGCGGCAACCCCTGCGCCCCCAGCTGCGCCTACTCCATCAATCTTGCGACAGCAGCAGCAGATGCAGCAGATCCAGCAGTTGAGGCAACAGCAGCAGCAGCAGCAGGCACAGCTGCAAGTGCAGCAGCAGGCAGCACAACAGCCCCCACAACCCAAGGGCCCTGCCCCTGCTGGCAACCTGTCCCCTGCCCTGCAAGCAGGTGAGCGTTTTGTGTGTGATGGGGTCTGTAGTGTGAAGGGTGTGGTGTGTGGGAGCTGCACAGGGGAAAGCATTATGTGAAAGGCTGCCCCTGCTGGCAGCTCTCCCACAAACTGCAAGCAGGTGAGCGTGCTGTGTGATGGGGTCTGTAGTGTTGTACACACACGCACATACACCCACACTCACACACACCCACACTCACATATACACACTTTGTCACAAGTTTTTATGTTCTGACGCACGGCAGCGCTGCAGCAGTGCAGCAATTTGCTCTTGATCAGCATTGACTGAGTACTTGTCTGCTCTTTCCTGCAAGCGTGTCACATACAAATTCGCTGCTCATGATCTCGTCCTGCTTTTGAAGCAGTAGGGCATTTAATGCTCACGCATGTGGGCACACACACACACACACCACAAAAAGCACACGTGCACACACTATACGCAGGCCTGTCCCCTGCCCTCCAAGCCGGCCTCTCCCAGCCCCCCTCTGCCTCACAACAACGACAGCTGCCGCCTCCTCCTGTCGCCAACCCCGCTGCCAGCTTCTTCTCCCCTGCCCCTCCCTCCCAACAGACGGTCGGTACACCAGCCGGGGCCCCCGGTCCTCATCAGCCAGTGCCACTACAACTACAACTACAGCAGCAGCAACAGCAGCAGCAACAGCGACCCCCCCTCAATCGCCCCCCTGGAGGCTCCTTTGGTAGGGTTTTTAATTTATGATGCGCATTTGACCTGCATGTTGCACATGTGCATGCACACACACACATACACACACACGCACAGACACACACACACACACACACACACACACATACCCCCTGTGACAAACATGCGCACTGATTCACAGCAAACACACACACACACACTCACACACACGCACACATACCCCCTGTAACAAACATGTGCACTGATACACAGCAAACACACACCCATACTCACACATACTCACACACACACACGCACACATACCCCCTGTAACGAACATGCGCACTAAATCACAGCAAACATACACACCACTGTGTGCGCCACTCCCTTCCTGTGCAGCCTATTACAATGCGTGTTTGCAAACCTCATTTTTGTTCCTCCAACCCTTGAGCGTCTCTCCAGGCCATTTCTTCGACAAGGGGATCGTCGCGAGTACCAGCGTCCCTGACGGGTTGTCCTGGACGACCCTATAGAAATAGGGTCGTCCAGGACAACTCTCACCTGTCTTCCCTGTGTCCCTCTAGGCCATTCTCATCTCTCTTCCCTGTGTCCCTCTAGGCCATTCTCACCTGTCTCTTCCCTGTGTCCCTCTAGGCCATTCTCACCTGTTTCTTCCCTGTGTCCCTCTAGGCCAGTCTCACCTGTCTCTTCCCTGTGTCCCTCTAGGCCAGTCTCACCTGTCTCTATTGTCCTGTGTCACCTAACACACCCACTTGTTTTTATTTTCCATTAACGCTTGCTCCTCCAATCCTCGGTCGTCTCGTTCCAGGCCACCTGTCTCCTGCCCTAGCAGCTGGCATGTCTCCTGCACTGCAAGCTGGAATGGCACCCCCACAACCACCATCATCATCACCACCACCTCCACCATCCTACCAGCAACAGCATTACAGCACGGGCCTCACGCCTCAGACCAGCGCGCACCAGCACACAGGCCTCACACCCACCCCCTCCATTTCAGCTGCACCTCATGTAGCTCCACCTCAGGTGTGCACGCCGCTGCCACGGAGATTGGTTTGTGTGTGTGTGTGTGTGTGCGTGTGTGTGTGTGCCTGTGTGTGTATATGTGTGAGTGCATGCAGGCGTGTTTATGTGCGTGCATGCGTGCAAGCATGTTTGCTTGTGAGTGCGTGGTGCACGTGCGTACTTGTGCGTGCGTGTGTGTGTGTGCGTGCGCGCATGCACGTCTGCTTCTTCTTTGTACCAATGTTTCCTCAAAACATTGAGAGCAACCGTACAGTCACAACGGTGGAAGCACAGGCAGAGGTGGGCACAAGCCGGAACGCAGACCGTGTCGTTTTGCTCACTCCTTACAGGTACAGATACAGCAACGGGCCCCTCCTGCTGCTCCCGCTCCCCCTCCCTCCACCTATCCTGCCGCACGTGGCCTCTCCCCCGCACTGCAAGCAGGTGGGAGCGATTGCATCATGGTGTAGGTGATGGTGTGTAAAGGAGGAGCTGCTGGTGCATTGCGCAAGCTTGTCTGACCACACACGCACACGCACACGCACACGCACACACAGCTAAGCACTCACATATACACACTCATACACACTCACGTGCTCACATTACACACACAGTCAAGCACACACACGCAAGCATGCACGCATACAAGCACACACACACACACACACACATGTTCACACACACAAAAACACACCCTGCAGGTCTCTCCCCTGCCCTCCAAGCAGGCCTTGCTCCTCCCTCTTCCCAGCCAAACCAGCCACCTCCCGCGCCCCCCGCAGCAGCAGCACCAATGGCGCCACCCCAACCCGCGCACGCAGGCCAAACGCCGCAGCAGTTATACTTTGCCGGAGCAGGGCAGCTGGAGGCTGGGAATTGGAGGGCAGCAGAGGGTCTGTTTAGTAGCGCAATGGCGCACCTGGGGTCCAGTGCGCCTGGTGCGTGGTCGGATGCATGCATTTGTGTGATTATGTGCCCTTGTAAACGTGCATAATTACATGGAATTGGAGGGCAGCGGAGGGTATGTTCAGTAGCACAATGGCGCACCTGGGGTCCAGTGTGCCAGATATGTGGTCGGATGCATGCATTTGTGTGAGTATGTGCCCTTGTAAACGTGCATAATTACATGGAATTGGAGGGCAGCGGAGGGTCTGTTCAGTAGCACAATGGCGCACCTGGGGTCCAGTGTGCCGGATATGTGGTTGGATGCATGCATTTGTGTGAGTGTGTGCCCTTGTAGACATATGCAGAATCACGTGGACGCTGAGGGAGGCTCAGAGTGGCAGAGGAGCTGTTAATTAATGTGATGGAGCAATCTTGATGTAACAAGAATTTAGATGTAACAAGTTGGATACAAGGACAGGAGGTTTAATACGCAAATGAGGTGTACGCCCTTGCATGTTGGTTTTCAGGACGAGGGGTATATTGCACAAATCAGGTGTACGTCCCTGCATGTTGATTTTAAGGACGAGGTTTTTTTTTGCACAAATCAGTCCTTGCATAAGCAAAGCGTGTGTGGGAGAATGTATGCTGTGACGAAATGGAGAGCTGCTCTCCCACGCTTGGTGTTTTTCATGCACAGTGCTCGCACACGCACGCTCTGAAATCACGCTTGTATGATTCCCTGTGGTAGATGACTGTATGGTTGCAAAATAGTTTTTGTCTAAGAGCCTGCTTCAGATGTTGTGAGCACGACCTGCCAGCGTGTTCACCGTGCCATTGAGTTACTGAGTTACTATTCACCTTGTTCCAGGGTTTTTCAGTTTGGGGTTTGGTCAGGAGTTCGAGTTCGCAAACTTTCATGCGTTTAATTAACCCTTAACATACCGTTTGCAAACTATTGAATGTTCGCCAAACTTTAAGCCATTTTTCCGGCTTAACAACAACCCTGCCTGGTCACACGTCATAGCTCTGATTCACAACCGCTCACTTTCTCCTTAGTTTCCCGTCACACCCCATTGCCTGTGATTGATTCGGTCTAGTGAACGACATGATTGAATCAACAAGGTATATTATAAGATATAAGGCTCCACATATTCATACAGGAGAGACTCTGATATTTCACCCTGACGTACATATTTTAAGTTATTAGATATAAGGCTCCTCATATTCATACAGAAGAGACTGTGATACATCTCCCTGACATACATATTATTATGAATAGTAAGGCTCCTCATATTCATACAGAAGAGACTCGGATATTTCACCCTGACTGACAAGCCTCTCTGTTGTCTCGTCATTTTATGCCCCCCCGCATCATCATGCATGCCCCCTGTGTGTGTCCCTATTTTACATTCCTTCCAGGTCCTGGCCGTGACAAGCAGATGTCCTTCAGCGCACAATACCTCGCCGCCGTAAAGCTTCTGGGTGCAGCCTCCTCTTCTCCACCAGGTTGGTATCCAGGTGCTATAACCTATAGCCTATAATCTTCAGGTCTACAGTGACGTTAAAAGGTATTAACACAAGGGACCAGGTCAAACCCGGTTACAGGATACCATGCTGCCACCGGGCTGCTGCGTTCGGCCTCCTCCAGGTCTGCTTGGCCAATGCATTTCTTGCTGCTGCATACATGCCCGTCCGATTTGATGTTCCAATGCATTTCTTGCTGCTGCATACATGCCCGTCCGATGTGATGTTGGGCTACCATTGAACATGACGACGTTGGCTGTTATAGCAGCAGGAGGGTCGGATGAAACACGGGCTAGATTAATTGGTGCTGCTGCTGAACATGAGGCTAATGTATGGCAAATAGGAGCCACAGTACACACTTGCATAAACGCATGGTTATCACACAGCATACACACACACAGAAACACACACAGACACACACACATACACACACAGACACATCCAGACACACACACAGAAGCATTACAGCCCCCACGAGACTCGCCTGTATAGCACGCACACATTCACACACGTATGCATATCACACTACACACACACGCACGCACGCACGCATACACACCACACTACGCCTGCAGGCGGCAGCAGCCCCAGCGAGGCTCGCCCCGTATAGCACGCATGCGTACATGGGTATCACACACACACACACACACACACACGTATGCACATACCATACCTGCAGGCAGCAGCGGCCCCCGCGAGGCTCGCCTGTATCGCTATGTGGCAGCGCTTGGCTTAGACAAGAAGCACCAGTTGGTACTCATGCGAGAAGCTGCCACACGCAACAGGGCCAGCAAGAACTATGGGTAAGAGGGATGCTGTGGGAGATTATGCAGCCCTGCGGATTCTTATCTGGTGAATGGCATCTATTTCATTCCATTCTGGTGTTGGGGCTGGGGCTAGGGTCAGGGCTGGGGCTGGGTTTAGAGGTGATGGTTAAAAGCTACGAATGCAAAGAGGATTGTGCCTTGACCAGCCAGATGGGCTCGTTTTGTTTCAGGAGCGGCTTTGCTGTGCCTTTGTCATTGCCTTAGCGCTGACAGTTCCTGTTTGCCCGACAATGCTTGAGATGTCATTGCTTGCACATGACTGTGTTTCTGCAGGTACGCGGCGGACCAGCTGACTGGGCTCATCACACAGGCCTTAGGCTCTGCTCCTGAGGACTACTTGGCACGCCTGCAGGTGCGTTTGGAATCTCTTGCTTTGTGCTCAGGGTTAACCAGACATGTGTATTACATTGTACATGACTTGAAATTTGAGGGAGAGCTCCCAGTCATCATGTTTGTAAAATACACTGTATGTGTTGATGGTTCTGTCCTGTACGTGTTAGCTCCCATTCTGTGTCGCTGCTTCTGGCCACGTGTCATCACAAGTTCCTCGCACGCTGCGGAGGGGGACGGGGAGGGGCCTTTCCTGCTCAACGTTGTTTTGGATACCTTGCATTCCTTCCCCAACCATGGCTGTCGATACCTTGCATTCCTTCCCCAACCATGGCTGTCGATACCTTGCATTCCTTCCCCAAGCATGGCTTAATTCTCCTGGAGACACACACGTTGCCACACCTGCTTGGTCGCGTGGTACAGCATGCACTCCTGCATAGGTTTAAGGCTGTTTAGGAATGCAAGTGTCTGGACACCGACAATTACTAAACACCAGTAACACAAGTAGGAAGCATGACCCCTGCCCATACATGTGCAAGTACGTACATGTGTAGTCCCGCCCTTGTAGCAGGCGAGGTTGCAAGAGGGCAACCGACCGGCAGGGCACCACCATCATTAACCGCCCATGAAACAAATAAAAAGACCAAGCTTACTCACGTACATGCAACCTCACGCACATACAACCCCACACAATGACGCAGTCTGAGATTGAGGAATGCGATCGCCAGGGCACCACTAATGCCACTGTGCCCCATAACGAGCAGCTGGAAAGCTGGGCTCAAATCGTGGCAGCCTCCAGGTGTGTGTGTGTGTGTGTGTGTGTGTGCGTGTCTGAACAGAGTGATTGACCCCGCCTAAAGAATAAAGCATCTGGCCTTGCTACGGGTGCTAAAATTTGATGGCTAATAGGCCAATGCTTGCTGCACTTACAGACGTACACACAAACATACTTCTGCTGAATTTTTGAGCAGCCAAGATTTCCTGCTTGCACTTGCGTAACCATGGTATGGCAATGACTGACTCCGAAACTGCAAAAAACTAGGTTTGAGCATGATAGTGGTTTTTTTTTTTTACTGCTTGGTAAGGCAGCCCAAACTGGATGGTACCTGGTTGCAGGTCAGCTGACGAAGTGCAGCAAGTTATTGCCCCACTCCTGTTCGCGGGCTGAGGCATTGAAAGGGAGCAGCAAGCAGTTTTCCTGGAAAAAAGGGAGGCAGCATGCGGTTCAGTGTAGAGGAGGCAGCAAGCCACCGTGTCGTTTTGCAGCAAACCCTCGTTAGAGGGGTTTTCTGGGGAGGGAATCGACTAAACATGTTTGAATGGAAGGAGATAGCAAGACTGTGTGTTCCAAGCTCGCTTGGTGCTTTTCTCCACCTTGTTAGGGTGTTGATGTGCCTGCTGCTGAAGAAGAGCTACAGCTAGGCGGTTTAGTGGAGTTTTGTTTAGCTTTTACCCAACTTTCTTGTTATAGGATGAATTGATCCTTTCTAACAGAGGCACCTTGCAACACGAGTGGATTCATGCTACCATTTTGTTACTTCTAACTCAAACTTTGAGCGTCTGTGACTCTGTCGGACATCTGTGAAAAACGACCCCTTGGACCTTTTTCTCTTATGATGATGCAAACAGGTGTAAACATGTGACTTAGCTATGAGGCAGTAAATAGCGAAATAAACGAGAGGAACAAAGGCAAGCTGCTTCAATCCTTGCACATTTCACATTTGTGTAGGGGTGGCCAGAACCGTATATATAATATATACCGTATGTATGACCATTCCCTGCCAAAAAGTAACGTATATTATCAGGCCTGTGCATTGTACGGTGTACGGTACGGTATGCTTTGTACTGTACGTACCGTAATTTTGTAAATGCGGCGTAATTATGATTTGGGAGGACCGTAATTTACTGTAATTACGGCAACTTACTGTACGGTGTACGCTACGGTGCCAAGCTGGCACTGCCGGTGCAAAGTTGGCCTCAGAAAGGCCTCTCCGCCTCAAACACCTCCCATTTCCACCTCCAGCATGCTCCTCTTATGTGCTGACGCCACACAATGCTTCCCTGAACGACCCTGAGACTGGGTTGGGGCTGCATCAGCTCGGGGGATGGGCCCAGCAGTGGCTTGCATGGATATTCAAAGTCGGATGCAGTACTTGATTCCTGGTTGTTTATTTGTATTTATAAGTAACCGTTGTTATAAAAAGATTGTGTTGGGCTGAAATTGGAACCAAACGGCCAAATTACGGTCAAAATCGTACTGTACGGTGGCACCGTCTTGTATGGTCTAACACCGTAATCGGCTGACCGTAATTTGGACCGTACTGTACGGGGTCATTACGGTCGGTTCCGTAATTACAGTCCAAAATCCAACATTACGGCGTAAGTGCACAAGCCTGTATATTATATTGTACATTATACGCGTTTATAAGTATACGTGTATGGTTCTGGCCAACCCTAAATTTGTGGCATGTTGCTCAGGTACTTGTATGACAGCTGCAATGAAAGCTGCCATGGCAGGTGCGTTGCTGTGTACTAAATAAATAGTATCTGCACACCATAGCATTACAGTGAGGTGCATATGTGACACACATTGTGGTGCCCAGAGTTGGCCAGAATTATCAGTTAGGTCTCACTGTTTACAATTGGTGTTTTTTGGTGGATATATAAATCAGTGATGGTGGGCTTCCACCTTTATTGTACGCACTATGATGTATTAAGTTGAAAATCTCTTTCCAAGTACTTGTATCGACAAATACAAGAATGAGAAAAGCCAATTTCATCATATTTGCCTATTTAGTATTACAACACTCCATGTAAGCTCATTAAATAAAATGAAATTTATTTCATGCTTGTTTTATGTATTTCTTCAATTGTTTTATCTTTCATTTCAATTGGGGATAAACCAAATTTATAACAGAAAGACGAGCCTTCCCATCCTCCCAACACACAGTTCAACAGTGTGTTGTTTCGGTGGCAATTTGCCTACTATGAAAACGCTAAGAAATATGTCGGCTGTAAAATCGACCCAATGGTCCTCGATGCTGTGGCAGGCCCTGGCTGCATTGCTGGCAGGGAAATAGCATCCTTGGCCCCTCCAACCCCAACCAGGGTGTAAGTCCTCCCCATACGACAAATGACACGATCTTGATGTAATATTGAGCCATCGCGGGTACATAAATATGTTTGTGGGAGGTCGAGAAAAGTTTGAGCACTACCCCTATTTGGCTGATTTCTTCTAGCAAAAGGCCCAAAAATCCAATACCTGCCCACCTGCTGGATCTTTTGACAAAGATTTAACATAAGCACTTTGGAATATGCAATTGATGCCTTGTCTGAAAGGGCAAGTTTAGGCACGTCTGTGCCATGGGTGTGGAAAGCACCCTACCTATTTCGTCCAACTCCTCTGCAAATATCTGATCAGCGTGTAGTGTATGCATGTATGTATACAGGCCTCCTCTCGTCGGCTATGACTAAGGTGGGCCAGAACCATATATTTATACGTATACACGATGTAGATACGGTTTTTGGGCAGGGAAATCCATACATACGGTCATATATGGTGTGTATATACGATTCTGGCCAACCCTAGCTATGACCTACGTGTTTGTTTTGGCACACACACACACACACACACACACACACAAACACACACACACATACGCACACACACATTTACACAGACATGCACATGCACGCACGCACACACAAATACACACACATGCACACACAAACATATATACAGCCAACAATATATAACATATGCACACACATACATACACAAACGCAAACACACAAGCACACAGCCAACGCCAAAGAACTCCACACCACTTCTATTCAATCAACCACGAGCACTCCCCATTTTTTGGCGAGTATTATCAGTCTTCTCTGTCAGCCACTAACTACCCCCTTGCTCTCTGGGTGACCTAGCAAAATAGCTTGCGTATGCACCAACCTGCCTCATCTGCTTTCCTGTCCTCTTATCCTCGCAGCTCCGTGGCAGATGTCAATGATGCTGTCTCTCCGCTGTTGTCCCAATCGGCCGATGATGTGCAGCAGCCAAAGCCCAGCACTGTGACCACTATGCCTCGAGCCTCGGCCGTTTCAGACTTTGCTGCGTCAGCTGGCTACACCACAAACTGGGGTGGTTCGCGTCCTGCCGAGTCAAGTGCGTGCATTGTGTATGTACTTGTGTATATTGTGCCTTAACGTACCCGCTAGCGTACTCATCTCGCACCCCAAATTTCAGAAATATTTAGTAAAATTTCGCACCTTCCCTGCACCCCTAAAATATGTTTTTGCCCTTTCCGCATCAACCCCGCAGGGCTTTTAGCCCTATTCAGCAACCAATGAGCTTCAGAACGACCTCAATGAAAGAAAACACCACAAGGGCAAAGGAAGACCAAACATGCAAATGCATGTGAGTTTGTTCTGTGTTCTGCTACTCTATGTCCTTCCCAAGAATTGCTTCCTCTTCCTCTAGCCACTATCACAGCTGCTGCTGCTGCTGCTGCTGCTTGTGCGTGCTGATGGTGTTCCTTGGGTGCGGGCAGCCTTGGTGCGTGACCTCGTCTGTTTATTTGCTCATCTTTTAGCTGCTGGGTTGCTCCAACCTGCTCTGCATAAGCGTTGGTCCTCTTCAACCCCTACGCCTTCCTCCCACTCATCTTCCCCCTCATGCGTGCCAATGCCCCTGTGCATAACAGCTGTGCCCCTGAGGTGTCCCCACAACCAAATTGTGAGACCGTAGCAGTCTTTCTCTGGCCTGCCAATCGGCCTTTTCTTGGCTGCCTCCTCCGCCAGCAGCTCAGCCCGTTCCGCTTTTGCTTGCTGGCTCGGACAATTGCCGCGGCTTGCACCCCCTCACTGCTGCTCGGCTGTCGCCACGGCTTGCATTCCGCTGGAATCCCCCCTTGGGAGCAACTGGTGCTGGAGCTGGGGCTGCTGCTGCTATTGCTGAGGCTCAGGCTGCCTGGTGCTGTGGGACAGGGGGCAGGGCGGGGGGTAACTGTCAATGTTCATGACCGGCAGCGACCCGGAAAGGGTTGATTTCAACAACCCCGCACAACCCCGCAGGGTAAAATAAGAATACCGCAGTCACCCCGCAGGGCAAAAAACGATATTAATGCGGTTGTTATCAGAAAGGTACGGTATGTGTGAATTGTGTGCATGGGTGTGAAAATGCAGTGTGTTTGTCTCAGTATGTGTATGTGTATACCACGGTATGTGCGATGATTCGCACAAGCAAGCAAACACATGTTGGAAGACCATTGGAGGTGCTCTAACTTTTTTTTGGCATATGTGAACATCCAACAACTCTTTCCAGGTGTCATACACACGTGCACATGCACGCACAAACACACACACACACACACACACACACATGCACACACACACACTCGTGCACATTTGCACACACACATTCGCACACATCGCACACACACACACTACACACACACACACACAAACACACACACACACACACACAAACACACACACACACGCACGCATGCACGCACGCACGTACACACACACATGCAATTTACCTCACACTTGCAGCCTCTCGTACATCCCCCTACCCTCCAACCACAACAGCCTTTGAGGGATCTAGAGGCTTGCGTGAGGCCTCTGGCAGTCCACCTTCCCCTGCATCACCTGGGAATGCAGGTGCTCCACCTCGGTAAGCAGCTGGAAAGAGTGTGACACTTCTTGTGTTGGTTTAGTTTGGATTACAAAGGCATTCAACCTGGAATGGCTGCTCAACCTATGAGAACGAGGTAAACCTAAAAACAAATCAAGTGAAAATGGGCTGTGACGCAACTGGAAAATGCTAACCTTAAAGTTGTGTTGGTTTGAATGAACAGCACCTTGTTTTGTGTCCTGTATTGTAAAAATTTGTTACGTTTTACGTTTTTGCAGGTTCCGTCGAGCGATTCCCGCCAAGAATGAAGATCCACCAAAGCGAAGAGGTTGGGGTATGAGGAGGCGAGCACTGGAGCCGGTGGATGAGGCCTCAAGGGCTGCAGGAGATGGGAAGAGGTCTTGAGGGATGAGGGCTCAATACAGGTCTTGTTTTAGCAGCCGCAAATAATACTGGTGGATTTCCTGCGATGTATAACAAATCTATTATATTAAGCTGACAATGCTTCTCCACAAAACTTGGATTCGAGAGAAACACCAAGTACCGCTTTGGGCATCAAGGTGTTGATTCCCAGAACTCGATTTCCGGTCCTCAGTATCAAACAAAGCTCTTTTTCTCATTCATTGTTCACCAATGCCTGAGTACATTTTCTCAGCCAATTTGAAACACGTGTGCTGCCAAGCCTGGGATTCCTGCATCCTAAAAAACGGAATGATAAAACTGAATTTATTCCACCACGTTTTTTATCCGGTTAAATCTATCAGATTCCCTTTCTCCGATCGAGCAATTACTGGCTGATAAAAGCATGCTAATTTTGTGGTATGTTTCCACAGTGTTTTCATATTTTTACAAAGAACATTCGATGCATCAAGATGCCCAATTCTGCCCAATTCTTTGCCCGTTTAAGTCATTAATTTATGTATTTTCTTAAATCTACCATGATGAAGATGCTGTCCACCCAGCAACGCGCTCCTCTCTCGGTTCCCCTTGAGGTATCTTTACCTAGGGTTGTGTCACTTAAGAGAAGGATACAGCTATCCACACAGGCTGTGCCAGCGAGAAGTGCCAGGGTGCCACCAAAATGCAGGCCCTTGCAATCCTCAGCAGGCCCTTCAGCTGCCCCGTCCGCATCGACAGAGGAATACAACAAAGTGATGAAGGACGCAATGGGTGAGACAGATTGCCCATGAGCACACACACACACACACACACACACACACACACACACACACACACACACACACACACACACACACACACACACACACACACACACACACACACACTCACACACACACACACACACACACACACACACACACACACACACACACACACACACACACACACACACACACACACACACACACGCACGCACGCACGCACGCACACAACACACACACACGCACGCACGCACACACACACACAACATGCATGCACATATACACACATGCACACACACGTGCACAAGCATGAAAATACACATAAGCACAAACACACACACACACATACAGACACACACAACATGCACGCACATGTACACACATGCGCACACACACGTGCACAAGCATGAAAATACGCATAAGTACGCACACACATACACACACACATGCACAAACACGCACATATTCACACACTGGGTGCTGTACCTCTGTACAGGTTGGGAAGGCCGGCCTTTTGAGTACCACTACAGCAGAGGCCTGTGAGTTGTAAATTTGGCGCTTTAATCTTTTGCTGGTCGTGAATTTTTGTAAAACACACACACAACACACACACACACACACACACACACAAAATACACGTGCAGCTACTATCATGAGATAGTCCCAGGCCTAATCGTTGGCTCCCAACCACGCCACACCGAGGATGTAACAGAGTTGAAGGAACTTGGAGTGACCAGCGTCCTGTCTGTGAGTGGCCAGTTTGGTGTGTGTGTGTGTGTGTGTGTGTGTGTGTGTGTGTGTGTGTGTGTGTGTGTGTGTGTGTGTGTGTGTGTGTGTGTGTGTGTGTGTGCGTCCAGTGTGTAGAAACTGTGTGTCTGCGTGTCTGCATGCGCGTGCGCATCATCTCTTGTTCAGTGCTCACTTGCTCATGGGTTAGGGCCAGTGTATCTTACCCTTAGCCTACATCCACCAGTCCAAAGTGACCATTCCTCGTGAGCAAGAGAGCACTGCGCTCAGTAATTCTTGGGCACATGAATGCTTGTTTGCTTGCCGATTTCATCTGGCTGTCCCGTAATGCCGCACACTAGGTATCAGGTATGTCTCTTTTGTTCACGCTTCTTGCAAACACAACTACACTTCACTTTCTGTCTACTGTGCTGCGCCTGCTGGCCTGATGTGCTGTACATTGGCGAGCCCTTTGTCACCTCATCATCATGTACTGCAACAAACCACGATGTTGTAATTTGCTGCCTCTGCTGTGCTGCGCCTGATGTGCCATACATTGGTGAGCCCTTTGTCACCTCATCATATACTGCGACAAATTATCTTTTGTTGTCTGCTGTGCTGCGCCTGATGTGCCATACATCGGTGAGCCCTTTGTCACCTCATCATATACTGCGACAAATCATCTTTTGTTGTCTGCTGTGCTGCGCCTGAGGCGTTGCGTTTTTTTGTTGGCCCCTTTAGATACCTTCATCGCACCACACAGCTACTGACAAGCATTCCTACCTTGCTTCCCACTCCTCACGCGGCTCCTCCCGTCTCCTCCTCCCTTTCCCCACAACACAGCTCCAGGAGAACAAGGTGAGCCTCGGTTGTTGTCAGCATGGCCCAGTTTGCCAAATTTTCAGGTTTGTGTTGTGTGCAAGTAGTCCTGCCAGTGTGTAGTGCACGCACTGTGCTATCGGTGCATGTGGCATGGTGGCGTGCACACAACGTATGTGCGCGTGCTGGCAGTGTGTGTAGCATGTTGCCAGTGCACCGACACTCCTGCGTGCCAATGTGCATTGCCCATTTCTAGGGCTGGCCACAGCTATGTACACGCACTGCGTATGTGCATGTGTATATGTATGTATATATATTATATATGATATATGGAACTGTGTACATGACCGTATGTCTGGTAACTTCCCTGCTAAAATCACCGTCATGGCAATGTATATATACCTATATATGATTCTGCTATGAATACATGTATGTGTATATGTATGTATATATTATATATGGATGGATGGATGGATGGATGGATGGATGTGGTTCTGGCCAACTCAACTCACTCCTTAGGTGACAGTGTCGTAGCTTGGGTGCAACACATGCCTGATGGCTTATGGCCTGCTGTGTCTCCTCAGAGAGGAAGCTTTCCGTAGCTCCTGTTAGGCCACTCAGTTTCCTTCATGTAAGGAACGTGCCAACCTCATTTTCAGCTACTTCATGCCACCGACCCTCGTCCTGTTTGCCACAGCATAGCGTATCCTGTTCTCATCTGCTGTTGCCCCCTAATGTCATTCGTTTTCCGCCCAGACTGCTGCCCTTGATGTCATTCATTTTCCGCGCTTGATGTCATTCATTTTCCGCCCACCCAGATGAACATGGGTGTGTCTGAACTGGCGGGTAAAACTGCTTTGACTAGTATTGACTGCGGCCTTTGGGATGTGTCTTTCAAGGATTCAAGGAAGCACACAGAGGCGTACATATAAACACACACAAAGCAGACAGACGCACACACACAGACGTGCGCATAAATAACACAAACACACAACACACACTCACGCACACAACAGAGACGTACGCATCAATAGCACACACATACACACATGCGCACACGTAGTCACACACATACACACACATACACGCCAAACACACACATACACACATGCGCACACGCAGACACATGCACGCACACAGACACATGGACTTATGCACACACGCACACACAGGACATGCACTTCTGGGGTGTGAGTCCTGAGGAGGTACACGGCAGCTGCAGGGCTCAAGGAATGAACCTCATCAGACGAGAGGTGCGCACGTGAGAACCTGACAAAGTAGACATTGCTGTTGTGTCTCTTAGTGTTCTGGGTAGATTTCTTTTAAAATCTTCCTTTGTTTTTGTCTGTCTGTCTGAAATATATATTGGCTGTACGAGTAAGGAAGGATATTGGCCAAAAGGAAGGAAGAATCACACGACATTCAGGTAAATTGACCACACAATTGCGTAAGACAGCTCCTGTTGAGGAGGGACGTCGTTGGGGATACCAGGCAGAAATGTACAAGGGTCTGGTGTCCTTTTGCAGGCCTGTCACTACACACAAGTGCAAACTCGATATCTGACCGTCTGCATAGAATATCCTCAGGGTCCCTCAATGATTCAAGTCATGCGTCCTCATTGGCCCTGCGTAAACGCGTTTTGAGTCACTGCTGTGTGTGCATGAATAACAGCTAAAGGGTATGCCGACAGAAGCCTCTCTCAAGCATGCGTTGTTGTCAAATCCTGCAAAGGAGCCAGACACTAAATGTCAGCTGTGGAGATTAAGGCAACTCCCAGTATCATTTACCATTAGCATACCTTTTCACGGACATACTTTCCTCTTATCAATTCTCACAAAGTACATCAAATGTATGCGCGTACACACACACACACACAGGTGCAAGACTTCGACCCTCACAGCCTGCGCAAGGTCCTCCCTTCAGCTGTACGTGCACTGCACGAAGAGATATCTAAGGGTGGCAGGTGTGTGTGTGCGTGTGGGTGTGTGTGTGGGTGTGGCGGTGTGGGTGTGTATGAGTGTATGAGTGTGTTTGCAAGGGTATGTGTGTGGTATACTGCAGCCCGTGCCTCCTACACGGTTACTCTCTCCTTTACCAAGTAAACTTCTCAATACCACCCCTGCCCTGCATATCTCCTTTGTGTGCTTAGGCATGTCCCTCTGACCTTCGTCCATGTGTGTACGGCTGCGTGAATGTGCAGGGTGTACGTGCACTGCACAGCAGGACTGGGCCGAGCACCCGCAGTTGGAATTGCGTACTTGTACTGGTTCAGGTGCGAGGTTTGGTGGATGTCTAAAGTGTGTGGTTGTGTGTGTGTATGTGTGTGTGTGTGTGAAATGTGTGTTTGTGTGTGTGTGAAATGTGTATGTTTGTGATTGTGTGTGTGTGTGTGTGTGTGCGAGCAAGCGAGAAGACAGGCGTTTGTGCATGCAAACCCACCTCATCCACAGAGGCATCAGTCCGCATCACTTTGTTCTTTGTGCCAGCTCATGCTGTGCAATATGATAGTGTATACGTGTATAGTGTATGATATTGCCTACGTGTATATTGTGTGACTGCATGCCCAAACGTATAAGTAAGGGTGGGTCATGACCTCGTCGAGACTCGACGAGTGTGAGGCTCACCGAGACTCGGCGAGCCTTTTTCCCGGTGTGGAAAACACTCGTCCGCTGTTTGGGCGGAATCAGGCCCATCTCCCCAGAAATCCCCAAAAATTCCCCAATCCGAATTTTTTGTGGCCGAATCGGCTGACAGGCCCATCTTTTAAACCAAGCAATTTCATTTATAATATTTATTTATTATTATATAACACCAGGAAGAGTTAAAAGGGGTGTGCAACAGGGGGGGGTGTAAACAATAACCAAATTTTTCTGGCTCACACGCCCATATTTTCCACCCGGTCTCAACGTTAATATTTCTTTACATATAAGCGAACAACAGAAAAAGTTTCGGCTCAATCCGTGCAGATTTGAGAGTGATTTTCTAACCGTAATGCACCAACTAGGGCCTCCCCAGCGAGTGCCAAGCCTCGTTGAGGCTCGCCGAGCCTCGCTGGCAAAACAAGACACCCTATTTACCCGCCCTTACGTATAAGTGACCCATGATAATTTATACATGTATATGTGATTGACTGCATGCCCAAACAGGACCCACACAGGAACTTGTTTTCAATTTTCGACACTGGTTGATTTTGTTTCACCAGCCAATTGCCATCAGCCAGAGTCTCGGGCTGTAGGCCATCCTTGTAACCCCCCTTGTAACCCCCCAGGAACTTTAGGCTGTGGTGTGCTTACCGCTGCTCTGCCAGCGCTCAGACATGGCTGTAGGAACCTCTTTTGCCTCAGTAAGACCTTTGTGCGTTTTGTATTGTGAATGCTCTTTTGGTAAAGAAATTCATAAACAACTTGGTAAAAAATGTGACTGACTGCTTGCCCAAACAAATGCTCGCGCAGGAACTTGGAGCTGTCGGATGCGTACAACTACCTCACCAACATTCGGCCATGTGGCCCAAAGAAGCACGCTGTCAGGTCGGTATTGTTCAGGTCCTCGTAGGTTTAATAATAATTATCATATCCTAAGCACGCCGTCAGGTCAATTTTGTGCCCGCACAGGTCCTTGAGGGTTTAATATTAATATCATATCACAGCTAACGTAGAAATCGTAACATTAGCTAGTATGATCAGTACGTGAGCCCGGCATGCTGGCGGTCGGCTGCTGACCTGCTAGACTGGTCGGCTGTTAATTTGTTGGACTGGATGGCTTTACGTAATGTGTAATGTGTAATATACATAATGTGTAGTGTGTAATATATGATGTGTAATGTATGGTTTGTCACTTTGGGTTACTGAAAGTGCACACAACTTCACAAAACTATCCCTGTTTGAAGCCAGGTGATTCCTTGTGCTCAGTAACATAGCTCTCCTGGTGCCCAGTGCTGGAACAGAGGAGGTCACCCTTGTGCGTATGCTTTGGCATACATTTCCCACTGCAACACGATGCAGGGCGGGGGTTAGCACACCAGAGTCCTGATGTCGTTAGAGTATTTGTGTCCTGCATTGTTTTGGTGCTCTGAAAGTGCACGAGCCTGTGACTATCTGTTTGTAGCCTTGTATTTGCTTGTGCTTACCTGGTAACCCAGTTCCTAGGTGCCTGGTAACCCAGTTCCTAGGTGCCTGGTAACCTAGTTCCTAGGTGCCTGGTGTGTTCATAGGTGCCTGGTGTGTTCATAGGTGCCTGGTGTGTTCCTAGGTGCCTGGTGTGTTCCTAGGTGCCTGGTAACCTAATTCCTAGGTGCCTGGTGTGTTCCTAGGTGCCTGGTAACCTAGTTCCTAGGTGCCTGGTATGTTCCTAGGTGCCTGGTGTGCTTACCTGGCAACCCAATTCCTAGGTGCCTGGTGTTGGGGCCTGTGTTGTATAGTTCCAATTATCAAAACTATCGTGAGCGCACGCACATGAGCTCCATTACACACAAACACCAAACGTACAAGCAGGACACCCAAACATGCTTTTGCACAGATTACTCTTGTACATAGACGCGCATCCACACACACAAACGTAAGCACACACAAACGCACAGCACGTACAGGCACATTCGCACACACTTGTACACAAGTACTCACATTTGCGCACAAATACACACACGTGCACAAATGCACACAGGGCTGCCACCTTTGATTTGCTAAAGAACCACCAAGGGAAGCACCATGATGAGTTCCAGTACATGCCAGAGGATGCCTTTGCGTTCTTAGGCCAGCAGGTAAATGAAGAGTAGAGTCGGCCACAACCATACATGTACATATATTTATATTATTCATACACTTACTGCCACCTTGTTGACGAACGTGACGTTTTAGGTCTCTGTGGGAAGCTGGCCTCTCACATTAATTTTAGGTTGGTAATGGGAATGGAAAAGCGGAGGTCACTTTTGGCCCGATGCGCCTTTATGTAGCTATGGCAGGGAGTTTCACGGTGCTCAGTACCAAGCGGTTGTTTTTTCCAATCGATGTGGGGGGTGGTTGTGGTCTCAGCTGGTTTTGTTGTGAGATTTACTATTACTTACTGTGGTAAGTGTCCGCACATTGCGTGTGTGTATGTGGTGTCTTTATGTGTGTGTGTGTGTGTGTGTGTGTGTGTGTGTGTGTGTGTGTGTGCGTGCGTGCGTGCGTGTATGTGTGTTTGTATGTGCGTGTGCGTGTGCCTTCGTCTCCCCGACCCTTTGTCTCCCCGACCTTGAAAACCATTGCATAGACTCTCTAGCCTTTTTAGCTTCTCTGTGTCTCGTCGTAACTAATCGTTGTAACTCCTTCCCTGCTCCCCCAGGACCGTGCCAACTTGCATCAGACCTTGTTCAGCTGAATGAGCAGACCTAGTGTTTGCTGAAATAGTTGAAGCTGGAGTCTGGGTTAGCTTGGAAGCAGCAACCAGGAGCAAATGGTCCTGCTGTGTGTGGAGCCGGACCCATGGGTGTCACGTGTTTTCGGACTGTCGCATGCTGTGGTGGTGTGTGCATGTATCACGAATAGTACCTCTTCTGGTCAGGCGGGGCACCTGTGTGGTTGCTGTAGTCTGCATACACGAGCGCCCCCATCTTAGGGTCACCGACTAGTTTGAAGGGGTGCACAATCAGTCAGCAAAAGACCCCTGGGGGCGAGCAGGTCATGACGGATCACGGACCGTTTTCTCTGGTCCTTCCTGCAGGCCTTGATTGATTGAAACTCTGCTGGATAGACTCGAATCTTAGCAGAGTGGCAGTTCACAACGCCTGCACCATCCAATCTTTTCATGGACCTCTCGTCGTCCTCCTTGGGTATCCTGCAAACTAGACCATTGACATGTACCTGATACGAATTTGCTCTTTTAACAATCTTGCGTAGCATGTACATAACCCTATAGTTTGCATCTGTATATGCAGGCAGTTTGCTCCGTCCACTTGTTCATGTACTTTATAAGGTGGTGCGCGGACCTGCATGTACAGATGGGCAGTCGGTGACAGTTAGTAGCCGTTGTAGCACATGCTGGTTGTACATGCGCATTGGACCCACCTAGTAGCTTGCAGCCATAACTTTGCCTGGCAGTATGATTGGAAGCCGGTGTATTTTGAACTGCTTACTTAAATGCCAATGCATATTTTACTTGATTACTGAGAAGGCCGGTTCATTCATATGCGGTAACCGGTGTCCTCTTTGTTTTCCCTTTGTTGGCGCTCGTATGCATGAGCTACTAAGAGCAACTTGACGCAGGCATCATTAGTATCCACTACCCACATATTTCGTAAAAAAGGACCTGTACCTAACACATTAATGCTTGCTGCCTCCAATACAAGAAAGAAATCGGGATAAATCTGAAAGCAGGTAGGTTGCGGAGGCTTGGCCTGAAACTGGATCCTGACGAGAATCGGGGACTCAGTACGAAAAAGTGTTGGTCTGAGCACAGAGAGCAGAATAAAGCAGTGCCAGTGCACCACAGAAGACACGCAGAAAGTCAAGCCAGGTGAACAAGAAGCAACCAGGTAGGTGCAAGCAGACTCTTTTCAGCGCTTTGTGCAGGAGTCAAACATGTTATCTACTGAACCAGAAACCCATCCATGAAAGTCTCAAAGAATTGCAAGACTCTTTAACTTAACTCGTTATTTCTAAGCACATAAAGAAGACAATCTGAGCAATTGCACTCTTAGCCGCGCGTGAGCTTCTGCCTCCCAGCCAACAGCCTGGATGTCATGTGGTGGCTCTACGATTGGGTATTGCAGGGCACGAAACAACACACCATCTCCTAATCTATCAGGTAAAGTCACCATCACCAATAAGCAAGCTGCTAAGTTTAGGACGCAGCACACTAACCTGGGTGCTCACTGAATTAGAGACACGGGAAATTTTAACTGTCAATCGACCAACTGCCCATTCCACAATCCGTGTGTTAGTGTTTACACTACACATCGCGTCTTGAATTTGTTTGTGGCCAACCAAGACCAGTCAGCAGCCAATTGGTGGTGGACTCACCCCCTGTCGTAGCGATTGTAACCATTATTGTTGTAGATGTTGTCCTGAAGATGGAATTGAGAGCAGTGTAGCCTCCTTCCAAAGTTGTGCACGTCAACTCCGAAGTTCCGAAGTTGTGCACTTCAACTCCGCTGGTGAAAATGTTCCTGTTTTTGATGTTGGCGGTGCCACCCTCCATCACAAAGATTCTTTCAGGTATTTGGGCATGGTTTTCTACAGGACCTTGAACATGGCTAAGTCTGCTGAACATGCAGCCCGTCCTTTTCTTGCCTCTGCCTATAGGATACGTAGATTT
>Ga0307942_1000328_pt1 | contig 31420 bp, 40 predicted proteins | sample OrgLakmetagen175_FD_201846 | JGI IMG/M metagenome (GOLD analysis project Ga0307942, IMG submission 201846) | Saline water microbial communities from Organic Lake, Antarctica - #175 | ecosystem: Environmental > Aquatic > Non-marine Saline and Alkaline > Saline | place: Antarctica: Organic Lake... | reverse complement strand
CATTTTGGGCCGGAGGCCCAAAAAATGCACGTGGGTGTCAGGAAATTTTTTTTGCATCCTCCTGGCGGTAGCCATTTTGAGTATTACCTGCACGTGGAGTCATTCGCCTTGTGTTTGTGCCCAAGCTTGCATTGTCTGATTCCATGCGCCCGGAATTCTTTTTGGTCCATGATGGGCAGTCATACCACCAGGCTTTGGGGATGATAGTAGCTTCATACTACTTGCACATGGGACTTTGGTGATAGGTCTGTTTGAACCTGTATGCCTGCATGTGCAGGCGTGTAGGGTTGGCCAGAACCAAAACTGTGTATCTACACTGTCAGTGATTGTTTGCACAGTAGTTCCCAGGGTATCCACGGTGATTCCAGGGTGCAGGAATCACTGTATGTACACCGTACATGTGGGTATTCCATGTTAAGTCTGTGTGCACCTGTGTGCCTGCATGTGCATGCACAGGTGTGTGATATGAGGCAGCCCACTGGACGCACCTGCATGTGCTGTGGCGTCGCGTTTGGGAAATACGCTTGCCTAGCCTGCAACTTTTTTGGTGCGTGCGCGAGGCGTGGCGATAGAGAGACTGACAGCTTCATATGTGATTTGGGGTTGAGCTAGGTCCTTAATCCAGTACCTGCTTGATCACCCACACTTATTGGTTTTGTAGGAACTTCAGGAGGGAAAATTGGTCACTGGCATCGAAAGGTTGCCCGGGGCTTGATAGTGGGGCTTGATAGTGGGCCTTTATATTGGTTTGGATGTCCTGTCTAACCATGCATGCATGACAAGCATGTTTCGGTTGCTCCATGCTTTTGAGCGTTGCTGCTAACATCTGTTCTGGCGTCCCCTGTCCTATACTTCATTGATGTCTGGGCTGCTCTTCTGCGTGCGCTCCAGGCTGGCCCCTAAGTGCATGCTTGTACGCTCAGTCTCACAATCACAAGCAGTGCCCTTGTGTGCGCTTTACGTCACCTTTGTGTGCGTGCTTGATAAGTATTGAAAGCTTAAACCATGTGCTGTTCAGGATGAGCGTGCGTTAAGAGGAAGCTCCACTGCTCATACTAGCTAGAGCCTCACCCAAAAAAACAGCTAAGGAGAAGAAGCAAAAGAGACTGGTGTGAATCTAGCAGGCCACATGCTTTGGCCTGCTCATTTGTTAAGCTTTATAGCTTCAATGCCTAGCCATTTTCTAGTACTAGGACTACATTCGTACACAGGCTCCAAGTCTGACCGAATCGTCGCCACATGTTAAGGCATGGCTTGAGGATAAAGGACTGAATAGCTGCAGGGCAGGCATTTGGACTACACAGTACCTCCCCCACACTTGTTCGCACACAGATGATGACGCCACAAAGCGGCAGTTCCATTGCAATGCCTGTGGGATCTGCAGAGTTGGGGGGCGAGAGAACTACTTCCACTGCAACACTTGCAATTGCTGCTATGCCATTCAGCTGCAGGACACGCACGTGTGCATCGAGAACAGCGTAAGTTTGATTGTGCTGCTGCGCGATATTAGCAGTCCATTTATGTCGTGTTGCATCGAGAATAGCGTAAGTTTGATTGCGCTGCTGCGCGTTATTAGCAGTCCATTTCTGTCGTGTTGCATCGAGAACAGCGTTATTTTGATTGCGCTGCTGCGCGTTATTAGCAGTCCATTTCTGTCGTGTTGCATCAAGAACACCGTAAGTTTGATTGTGCCGCTGCCTGAAGCTCAATACCAGCAGTCAATCTCTGCCGTGTTTACCGCACGGCACAGATTGCATCATTCCTGGTGGTTCTTGTGTGTGCACTTGCAGTCAAGCGAATTTGACTTTGCGAGGTAACCTATATCCAGCAATGATAGGAGTCCGTGCTTCCATTTTTGTGCACCCTGGCTTGGCTGCCATACATGTTCTGAGTGCGATGCTGATGTGGCTTTGCGGGGTGCCCGCATACACTAGGGAAATACAGCAAGTCAGGAAGTGCTTCCGTTTTGCGCTTTCTGGCTTTTGGCTGTCGCACAATAATAACCAGCTGCTCACCTGCCCATGCTTGATTCGAGCAGAAGAAATTTTCTGACATTTTGTGTGTGTACGTGTGTGTGTCTTGCTCAATCAGTTTCACTCAAGCAAACCTGCTTGATCAAAAATAAAAATGATGCTCCAGCTTTACGCGCTTCTGTGCTTCCACGTGCAATGCTATTGTTAATGTACAAAAGAAACCCACACTGACAACTACACTCCTTATGCCGCTTCCTGCCAACGCAGATGCACAACAACTGCCCAGTGGTGAGTACACAAGGGTCCCACTTGCAGTATCTTTTTCAGTTAAGATCGTGGAATAGTGTCTCTTAGGCTACAAAGGATGCACTTTGCCTGCATTCCTGTGCAAGGGGCCTGCTGTGCGCTGCGACTGTTGATATCCTCAAAGTTTGCATGCCTGAGTCTACTGGAAATGTAGGGGAGCCTGAGGTTGTCAAAGAAAGCAATCACAGATCGAGCATTAGGATATCTGGGATGAAGCCAGTGGAACATGCTTTGTGTGTGACGACAGCAAAATAGCCAAGGAGAGCGTGTCTGCATTCACAGTGAGCAAACACTCTAATAAGCTGTGGTGGCGAGTTTGTTTGGGAGTAGGGTTGGCGAGAACCATTTACACACACCGTGTATTTTGGATTTCCCTGCCAAAAGCACTGTATATGCACGGTATACATATGGTTTTGGCTAGCCCTATCTGGGAGAAAGCAGAGGCATAGTGACTAGGCTTGGTACTATAGCTGTAGGAGTGTACGTGCCCAAGAATACTGAGCTCACAGGTACAAGGGGGTGTAAGCATTTAAGGTTTAAAAGGTGAGCTAAAAAGGCCTTCCGTAGGCCTGTAGGCATTGAAGTCGCGACAAGCAAGACAGACCGCACACCCCTGTCATTCATTTGATATTGCCTCGTGGTGTTGGTATTAGCTGTGTGTTCAAACCCTTTCTGTCCTGGAAAAGCAATCAAGGCAAAAGCAACACTTGTGACTTGTGACCCACCTGCTCTGTACATTTTATACTTGCGCACCAATCGCTCTTCTTGTAACTTAGAAACCTTGTGACCCACCTGCTCTGTACATGCACTTGCGCACTAATCGCTCCCCTTGTAACTTTTTAACCTTTTAATCGTGTAACCTTGCTCTGTGCTCGCAGTGCTTTGAGTACTTGTTCGACAGCATCAAGCCCATCTGCGTACTCTCATGCGGCCACACCATCCATCAGGTGTGCTGCTCTAATACAATGCTATACAATGTTAGTGATTAGTGACAGTTACTATAAGGGTGACCCTCAGCCAGGTGTTTGGCTGATTGGCTGTTGGCTGGTCTCGGCCAGCCACAAATCGATCCATGACTCAGGTACAAATAAGATCTAATATTTCTGCTCTAATGCAAACTGGTTTTGAGCGTAGCTATCACCATTGGCCTCGGAGTGGCTTCTGCTACGTCAAATTGCGGCAGTAGTAGTATCATGGCCAATGATTTGCTCCAGTTAACAGTTAAACATTGGAAAATCATCCTCCGTAGTTTCTTCATCTATTCTTTCCTATATATTCTCCCCCTTACACAAGAAGGAAGAGCTACGTAGGCAGTGAAGCCGCCTCCCAACATTGATTGCTCCACCCTCTTTGTATAATGTAGCAAATGTAGCAAATGTGTTTCTCCTATGGCTTTAGCTCTCCTACATAGTAATTAACATACAAAAACGTTGGATGTGCTTGCATTCACACACGTTGTCACACACAAGGATGTATGCACACAGTGTCTTTGCTTGGTATGTTTCAATCAAACAAACACCTCACTTTTCGGGCATAAGTGACTCTGTAATTTGATCGTTCACTTGGTCGTACGTAGCACCACAAGCACAAGTGCTGGTGTGTTTGGCATTTGTCATGTCTGCATGCAATGGACTGCTAAATGCAATGAATGTGCCTTTCAGCAAGTGCTGCGTCGTGTACACATGCCAGAGCATGCGTCATTCAATGAACAGAGTATCATGATGTTCTTGGCCTTCTACCTTCTTGTTTGCATCAAGCTAGCTGTTTGTGTGCAACAAGGCAATTCTTCTGTATGGAAAGGTTTTCCAAAGCCTGAGAGATCCAGGAGAATGTCAACTATTAATGTTTAAACAGCCACAAATTAAATACCACACCAGTCCCTTCCCAAGACACACTAGCACCCAACACCCAACGCAAGTGCACTGCCCACTCAAGAACAACCCTTTACTAAACCAAAAGTGCACTGCCCACCCAAGAACAACGCAACACAACACCTGTACCTTGCTCCAAAATGTGTTGCCTGCAGGCCTGCTTGCAGGAGCTGCAAGAGCATGCCATGTACGTGTGCCCTTCATGCAACAAAACGTACTTGAGCGAAAGTAGCATGGAGCGTATGTGGAGCAGTATGGATCAGGCCATGCACGAGACGCCTATGCCGCCGGAATACCAAAACTTGCAGGTAAGCTGCTGGGTCTGTATGCACATAGAGAGAAGGTCACCGCCTCTGGTACAAGGAGGCATGATGTGTACTTACGTACAAACCACCCGCTGTCACAGATTGTGTTTTACCTCTTTATATTTCTCTGTTCTCGTTTAAATGCTAGCTTTAATGTTTTTTATTCATGCAAAAGACTCAGTCAAAGGGCACGGATTCAGGACAAACAACTGCAGCCATCCCTGTTATTTGATATGCAGGAAATGGACCTGCAGTTACGTTGAAACCAAGCTCGTCAATATTCAAATTTGCTTTAGCAGTCCTCCATTGTTAGGCTTGGCGCTTGATCCACGTGCTTTTTTTGTGATGCACACACTCATACACAAGCATACACAGACATGCACACAAACGCACATATGCACGGGCACGCAAACACATAAATATTCCCACTAAAACTCACCCACACGTTCGCAAACACAAACGTTTCCCTGGCACAGGTCGACATCCTCTGCAACAATTGCTCCACACGCAGCCGAGTGGCATTTCACGTAATAGGGCATAAATGCACGCAGTGTGGGGGCTACAATACCCAGCGAATATAGTACTCGAGCTCGAAAGTGCTGGAGTTTGGTTTTGTGTCTGTTTACGTCAAAAATATTCCCGTTGATATGTTGTCTCCCCCCCCCCTGAACTGAGGCAGGGGTGAAATGAGCTAAAGTTTTGTTTTTCTTGTTGCAGTTTCATTTTGCTTACCCTCTCCTTCTTTTCATGCCATATTCGCTCCTACTCTCCCAAATTCTGGAGAATTTGGTTTCCATTCTACTGATTGGGGAAACACCCGGCCGTAGACTGCAAGGAGTACCCAAAAGGTTGTGACATAGATTACAGAGTTTACAGATGACTTAGTGACATGAATTCCACAATCCTGATATGAAAAACGATGGAGAGTAAGTGGCGTAGCTCCTCCTTAAGAAACTGTGAAAGGGGAATCATTTCTGAAAGAAAAAACTACGCAGGCAGTGAAATGAAACTTTCCATAATGAATTAAGAAAAGGAGCCACTTTGGTACCGGGTACCGTACAACTCCTCCACCAAAAGAAAAGAAGAGATCAATGTCTCAGGAGGGCTGCAAGCTTGATCTGAAACCGGCTCCGAATGAGAGTTGATAACAGTGCTGGATCTGATTATATTTTTTTGTTTTGCTCAGTACTACTGTCTGTTTGTTCTATTCCGTGTTGCTCTGTAAGGTAGTGATGAGCACACAATCAGCTTTAAACAATGGAAGCTGAATCCTAACACACAACGTGAGTCCTACCCATCCTCCTGCTGACTCCACCCACACCGGCAACCTCCCCCTCCCTGTTGCTGCTGCTGCTGCTGCTGTCCTTGCTCATTCTGGCATTAGCCAGTTCCTGATCTCCACTGCGCTGAACTCTCCTGTGCTGCCATCCGTAAAAATCGCTTTGAAGCATTTTAGGCCAGCGTGGTCTCCAATGTAGGCTACTCTGCCCAGCTTGCTGTCTTCTCCACTGTTTCCATGGCGGGTTTTGTGCGCAATAGTGTGCCCATCAAATGCGCGTAGCTCTTCTTGTCTTCGGCGCCTCTGTGTCGCATTTTGAAACAAAGGTTTGGTTTGCCTCTAAGCAATGGGCCTGGCTGAGGCGTGACAACTCTCAGATCAGCAATAGTCACTCCATATAATACACATCGTGGGCACAGCCAGTCTCCTCTAGGAATGCTCGTCAACTTGGGCATTAGGCACATGGTATGCCAGCCTGTTCCACAACCGTCACACAATAGCATGCACTCTTCTTCATCCATGAACGAGCACACGCCAAATTCTTATCTGGCCTTGTTGCCACTGTATGATCTATGGTCGGATCGATATCAGTGAGGTGACATGGTGCCACATTGCACACTGAATTGAGCAACGTCACACACACTTCCCTTGCAACAACACTGAGCCATTATTATGCACACTCTTCACTCGATATTGCATTTCTTTCTTAGCCATGATCTGTATTATGCTTGCCATTACCCTTCTCCTCAAGTACACAAAATCACCCACTGAAAACTGCCTCACACTGGGCAGATACCCCCTCCTCTGATGTAATCGAGGACAAGGGTGTCCTGCCAGACATCACTGGGTCCGTAATACTTCTCGTGTGCCGATATTCTCTGCATTTCAGTCTCTTGCAAAAATTTTGCGGGAGGTAGCGTGGTGTTACCAGCAAGGATTGAGGCATTGAGACATGGTAGTACCCCCCCTTTGCTGGTAATTTCTGCATCTACTCGCAGATTTTTGTGCAGGAGAGTGGGTGTGTATACATGTAAACTCGAGTGCATGCAAATTGCTGACATTTCTGCAGTGATGGGTGTGTCAGTGCAGATGAAAAGCATGCCACCCTTCAAGGGAGCAAACGTTCTCCAATTGTGCACATCAGTGCAAGTAAGAAAGGGGCATTTAACCAATTCAGATGACTTATCTGGGCTTGGGCAGAATCTTGGTTGGTGAACGTATGCATCATATTCAGGCCAGGTTGGATTTCGCGTTTGCCCTTCCTCTTGTTGGTGCTGGGCTGGTGCGGTGGTGCATGTGAGTCTACCTGGGAAGAAGATTTGCACGACATTTTGAGAGCAGCAGCCGCTCTGTTCCACTTCTTTTTCTTCTTGCGGGCTACTTCAAAGTACTCAAAGCAATCAGAGAACTCTTCAGGCACACCATCACTAGAGACACCACGTCCTTCATCACTCACTACATGCGTTGTGCAGCAGACAAAATGGGTTTGGGCCTGCGTGTGCGTCCAGGACCTTCTGGAAGTGGGTGTGAGTGGTATGCTTGCAAGAGCGCATAGGTCACCCTTCAAGAGGTGAGGGCGGTACACCAGCACAAAGGTCAATGGGTCGGCGTACGCAGCGAAATCCTGCGCAATGTGGGTTGAAATGAGCACGTCATACAGGTGCTCGACCCCACTCATTACAAAGAACGTGACAGCTGCCGTGTGTGTGATCGCTTCAAAGGCTGTGCCTCCATTGAGGACACTCTGCACTGGGCCTATCATTTTACCAAGAGTGCGGCTGTCTCTTCCGCCTGACCCGCCAACTGTGGGGCCATGAGCGGCATCATACCTGATGTTGGCTGCTTTGGCAAAGGACTCTGAGATCAGGTTGATTTCTGAGCCTGTGTCCCAGATCACCTTTTTTAAGTCCTCCAAGTGAGCGCCCCTCGTGGGCCAGGCTCAAACCTTCACTCACTTTGTAGACGCCTGCGGTCTGCTCAAGGTACGAGCTCAGATCAGGCATACCATCTGCATCACGCTTGCAAGGAGGCACACTAGAGACTGCAACGGGGTTGATTGTTGATATATTGTGTGCTGAGTCTTATACTTTGCAGTGACAGTGATTTGCTACGACAGGCACGTCTAGTATGGACAAGTTTAGCAGCAAAGTTCACAGAGTGCACATGGAGCTTGGAGGCAAGCTTCTTAACTCTTTGAGAATCGAGATTCAGTTCTTTAAAAGGCTTCAGAGTGTGGGTGTTGTAGATGGTGCCACCCACACCCAAAAGGATGATGTGAAGAGTAACGGAGGCTCTTTGGAGAATGTTGCAGAAATCTTTGTACTGCTCCTTTGCGGCGTTCAGCTGGTTCTGAGGTCTGGTTTCCTCACAATACTTGATCTCTTCAACGCGGTGGGTGTCACGCCCAGTTTTGTTGAGGTCTTTAATAGGTCGATTCTGTCTGGGGTTGGTGGCTGTACTAGTGGCTGGCGGTGCTGCTGAGGTGCTCCCAGTCTCCCTCAATTGCCCCCTGCCACTCCGAATAACCCACCCCCCTACATAAATTTGTTGTTAATGTGTTTTTGCAGCGATGGGAGTAACAAGCACAAAATCTGGGTGGCTGGAGGTAAACCTATCTTTGTCTGGGAAGCGGGGTGGGAAGAGCCATTTGGGAACAAAGCTACTTTCAGCTGTTTCAGAAATCTGGAGATTTTGCATGGTCATCTGCTCGTTGCTGCCTATATCTATGGAGACAATGCATGATCCTAAGGAGCCTGTTTTGCTGATAGCCTTAAAATCATCTCTGGCAAAAATCGCTCTGGCAAAATTGCTCTGGCAAAAATTGCATGATACGCCCGACCGTGCAGCACAGCCCGACTCTCACACACAGCAACCTAATGCGAAGCCCCTTGCTCATGCATATGCCCAACTCAGTAACACATTCTGGTCCATGCCATATGTGACTTTTAAGGAGCAGGAACAAGTCCTTAAGTACAAAACGGACACGATACACACAGACAAGCACACCAAACTATTTAGCCACACGACAGGGCCTGCCACATGCCCTTTGTGCGGAGGATCAGAGAGTGCGCCACACATACTTCTTAGGTGCAACAACCATACTCTGAAAAGAATGCATATAAACCGACACCACCACGCAGTTCCTTTGTGGTGAAGAGATCAGGAAAGGCAAGCTGGGCTCAGCAATTGTTACAATGGATGCTTGTGACAGTGAAAAGTTATCTGACCTTAACATTGAAAGAAACATTCCTGACTGGGTTTTCCCAACACAACAAAACCTTCCAACTAGACATCAAAGCCGTCCAGATGGCGTGTTAGTTATGCCCATTGAGGGAAGAGGCAGGCACTTGGATCCCAAACAGATTCCTACTCGGGACAGAAACATACATCTTGCAGAATTCAAATTCTGCTCAGACATAAACCCGCAACAGACATTAGAAAAAGCGCACAACCGACATCAACCTCTTATCCAGCGTCTACAAACAAGGAGCCTCCGAGGCATCTCTCGAAACAACCAAGTCACACTTCATGTTATACTTCTTGGAGTCGGGGGCACAATCTACTATCAGTTGTCAGATCAAATTACGGTCACTGCAAAGTATAAGACTCAGCACATCTACTGATACCAAGAAAGGCCTCCAAGGTGGAAAAACCATCCAGCAGAGGAGTGAGTTCTTTGCATCGCTGGTCCCTTATGCTTCTACCAGTTCTCTGGCTCATGCCCTTGTGCGCTCTTTGCACACATGCATGTGTGTCTACTACTCTGAGTCTACTCAGCTTAGCGTGGTTGCCACACTGCTGCTCCTTCTCCGGAGCTGGGACCCATGACTCAGACGGACCTCTCGGCCCCAATGTGGTTACATATAAACATCGCTATACGAACGAACAAATAGAATCGGAGACCTTACACGGCACAGGGTCTCTTGAGGATCCCCTCTAATGGTACCTCTTAGAGTTCACATGTTGTCAGTTGATTACCAAAATTATCAAATCCAGAAGATAAAGATTATCAATAAGACTGGCCATCCAGCTTATTGAACAAGACAAAGAAACTCTCAACTGCCAACCAACTTAACTGGCTGCTCTGTCACACGATTCGTCGCTGCCAACGATTGGGCATGACACAGTACACCATAACTCCTCTACTAAACTTGGGCATCCCCACACACAAAGTGTACCAACTAGCTACTAAACTTACACTGCCATGCAATAAAAAGCTAAACAAAATCATAATAACAAGACACTTTAACAACAGCAACAGTGATAATGGGGGATCTGGAAGGGGGGTCACTGGTAGAGCGGCTGGCTTCAGGAGGGCTAGGCGCAGGCCGGATCGCATGGCTGACAACCCGCCGAATCCTTATTAGTCTCTGGTGTTTCTTTTTTTCGTCTTTCGGTGGGGCTTTGGCTAGTGCGAGCACTAGTTGAGAGCCTTTCCTTAATGCATTTTTTCAGTGTGATAAATGTGAATGTGGAGAAGTTCAAGATGAGAAGCATGTGCTTTTCTTTTGCAAATGTGCTGCTGAAGTGTGCGAGCTGCGCATGAGATACAGAGACCTTTTTGAAGGGATGTTTAAGACCCTGCGTGCGTTTGCTCCTTCGAGCTCTGAATTTATTCCTTTCTTGGCTTGTCATCACAGTATCACTGATTTTGAGATCAATGCATTCCTGAATCAAGGCTCATACAGACTCCTCAAGTTTGTGTCAGATTTAGTTTCAATTTTCGACACTGGTTGATTTTGTTTCACCAGCCAATTGCCATCAGCCAGAGTCTCGGGCTGTAGGCCATCCTTGTATCCCTTGTAACCCTAACCCTTTCATTAATGCACGCTGGTGACTTCCATTGTAGACTTTTACTTTTACTTTTGAACTTTTTCTTTTGAATGCGGCAACTGTGGTTGTTTCTTCCATTAGGAAGCAATGCATATATGAAAAAAGACAGCAAATGGATAATTAATTCAATCAAAGGGAGAAAGAAATGGACGTTCCAAAGTAATCAGTAAAAGTAAAGAAAATTTGATGAGCATACACTATACAACAACTAGATTATTTAAGTGCAAACTCAGACTCAGGTTTATGTACAAAGTGATCAAGCAGCACAAATAGTGGTGCTGCGCTTGGGAACCCTAGGTCGTGCAACTCATCATTAGCAAGTCTTGTGGAAAAGGCATGGCAGGTGCACACGTGTGCAAACTTCCACAGCTATAAAGACCTTGTGGGTGATGCAAGATGTCTGTTGGAACTTCCTGAAACCTGCCATTCTCAATCCGGGGCAGCGCTTGCACCGAGCACACGTCATCACAACAACAAGTGGCCGGAATGCAATTGTGCTCCAGCGATGTTGTATTTAGCTTCCTGCTCATCGCGAAAATGCAACAACATGACCCCGCTCGGGAACCAGGCTTGCATTTTGTTAAAATCAAGTCTTCTTTCCAGCTGTATACATATTATATCAATGAGCTCATGAAAAAGTATCCTGGTTTGCAAGCAGGGCACTGTCCAACAATCGGAAAGCACATCCTTCTCAGCATCAATCTGGTGACTAATAATTTGTACGCTAAAAGGACCAATTTTCTAAGCCAAAGACTACAGTAGCATAGTGCTTAATTTGTAGATCTCGCCAGTGCTTTGCTCAAGCAAAATCTCCATCTACACCGCGAGCTTTTTTAAGTTCTCTCTCCACTCACAGTATGGCACGTGGGTGCGTGCATCGGCTTCCTGACACTCTGGAGAGCAATAGCTCACCTATTATGTGCAAAAGGTGACAGCAACACATTTTGAAATGGTTTGAATGTTTGAATACAAAGCATATGACGGTCAGGTTTCGTTAACAGTCACGAGCTCCTGTGACCCCTGTCAGGCACAACAAGCTGTTTGTGCAAGTGGAAACCCCATATTCTCTGGATATGCAGTATTGCTTAACATCTACAAGTGGTGAGTTGTACTTCGATGTTTCAGAAAGGTACATCAGGAATGAAGACCCTGTTCCTAACTTCTGTTTATGAAATCATTTCATTGTAACATCTTCTTCACCCGACCTGTGAGATGTCAATAAACTATACAACTATAGAATTGGCACATGTTGAAGATGAGTGACAGACACACACATACACAAGCAATAAATCTGCTGCGAAAGTTCCTTGGATCTTCATGCCACCCTGATTTTGGTCGCAGGTGCACCAAAAACCTTAGCAACACCTCCTTGACCACATTGCAAGCATCCCGACAACATTCCCAGTTCAAAAACAAATGACACTTACCAGACCACATCGCAGGCAGCCAAACAAGTGCACCTCTTTTTCCATCCTTCCAGCCTCGTGGTTTGTGCAGTTCATGTTGCAGCACCCAAGCAGCATCGGGCGGTATTCCGAAGATGCAATTAAAGCCAGTGGAGCAACCGGAAGAGCGGCGATCGTGCCAGAGACTGCACGGAGCTCCTCCAGAACAACCTGTACATGCATACATGTTCACTGCTGTTTTTGATCATACATATGACATATGTAGGTGGGGCAGGACCGTGTACATGCACAAAGCATGACCGCATGTTTCGTACTCCCAATGTAACCAATCACTCCAAATTCTTCGTTTTTGTGCTCCCAGATTTGCAGCCAATCACTTCAAACAGGTCGCACTCCATCAATTCTGTCTGCATCCTGGGCATGAGCAAAAAGAAATGCCTGGCTTTGAAACGCTCCTCTCATGACCTCAGGAGACAGTACTACCAAGATTCCCGTGTTCACTGCACACACATTCATGCGTGGCTTTTGGCTTTAATTGACCCTACACGTACGCATATGTAACTGTATTGAGGTGATACATGAGGATCTGGCAAGAGTGTGCACATGCCTGGGTACATTATTACTAAGATTCCTGTGAAATCACTGTACACATTCATGTTTGGCTTTGGTCAACCCTACACGTACGCGTATGTAACTGTATTGAGGCGTGTGTGCGTCTGGATCCTACATACAATACACATACGAAATTATTCGAAAGTTGCCCACAAATATGAAGCATTGCTTTGATGCACACAGATCATTATCAATGTAATCCTTCGTTTTTCTTTCCTATGGGATGGCGTGATCATAGTACAGCGTGCGCAGATCATTGCTATGCTTTTGCAGCCTGCAAAGTGTAGTGTTATCTCAGGGCGTTGAGTGCTAATGACTGAACAAGGTACAGAAGGCCCAGTCTGTAATGTCTCAGTAAATTACGGCAGGACAGCAAAAACACACACATACACACAAACACACATATGTACACACACGACAATGGTCCAGCATGTAACTTCACGAGCTTACTCGTGCCCTCCCTCACCACATCCTCTTCAAGTTCACATTGCAAGCTAAATAAAGGGTTCCTGAATTCCATCCCTGCCTTGTTTCACACCTGCGCTTGCTTGATCTGCTCTGCAATGCTCTTTGCCTGGAGCCATGTGCTAGTCATTGGCTCACAGATTGAAAGCACAGAGGCATATGGCTCCCAGGCCTGTGGTTGTATGTGCAAGTGGCAGTGTAAGTAGATGTGTGTGTGATGATTGCAAAGGATCTGCAAGAAATAAAGTAGATCCAGCAGAGAAGATTGTTAGGAGTCAGTGAATCCACTTCTGGCGAGGTGGGCGTTCCTCGTATGAACACATTTTGCCGGTTTCTTGTAATCGATGGGCTCCAAGGTATGGGTGTCGTAGAGGGTCAGTGTTGCACGCATGGCCAAAGGCAAGTATGAATGAAATTGATTTATTCTATTTGCTTCACTTCAAGTTTTCAAGCTCCTGTACGTAAGACCTCCAGAGGATCCTCCTATAGAGCTCCAACCCAGCTGCTGGTTCTGTTCGCCCACCTGGCCCAACAAAACCAAGCCATCTTATCCAACCGAGCAATCTTAGGAACCCCAACCCCACCTGTAATGCTATTCCCAGCTGCTGGTGCCGCTCGTTTGCCTGGCCACCAGGAGAGGAGGCTGCTGCGTTATTGGGGCTCCCTGAAGACAAAATCCATACAAGTGTTCATTTGCACATGAACTCAAGGAGCGAGCATGGGTATTGACACCCTAAACAGTCATCAGTCATGCGTCATCAGGTGTTATAAAGGGGTGCTACCCTTATACACACCTGGAGGAAGGTCAAGATTAAATGGGGACACGCCACGCCCTCTGTTTAGTTGAGCACTGGAGGTAGAGGGAGAAGCAAGCTGGGATGGAGGCTGTTGTGTTTCTGAGGGAATGGAGAGGGTCAGACATGCAGGCGCGTGCATGGCCAGTACTGGCGGGGCATTACTTGGAGTGGCGTCCTGCAGAAGTTGAAAGACACACGGCACGTACACCCGCTTGCATGTGTGAGGTGACAAAAAACAGAAGGGAACGGAGGCTGGCAGGGTTGCCTGTGTGACAAGAGTTCAAGGCACAAGCGCTTCTTGTTGTCACCACCAGTGTTTTCACCACCAGCGTTGTCACCACCAGTGTTGTCACCACCAGTGTTTTCACCACCAGCGTTGTCACCACCAGAGTGGTTGTTAACACCAGTGTCGTCACCACCAGTGTTGTCACCACCAGTGTTTTCACCACCAGTGTTTTCACCACCAGTGTTTTCACCACCAGTGTTGCCACCACCAGTGTCGTCACCACCAGCGTTTTCACCACCAGCGTTGTCACCACCAGTGTTGTCACCACCAGTGTCGTCACCACCAGCGTTGTCACCACTAAATTGATTGTTACCAGTTAGCGCTGGTTGTTGTGACTACCACCAAGTTATCCTTGAGTTCAGGTTGAAATTTTTCTATGGTTGGTCCTGAGCGGCATCCAAGTACAAATAAAAAACGTTTCAAGGTTGTTCGACACCGGCTAGGGTGAGAACGGATTTTCAGAGGGCACTCTGATCCTTGTCGGCTCTTGCTTTAACTTGTACATTGCATGCATGTAAAGTTGGCCGGAACCATACATTACCTACTGGAAACTTGTATGTACATGTTAGTATGCACATATGTATTGGTACTGGCCGAACCTACACGCATGCATCCCACAAATACAGCAAGCACGTGCCTCCTCTTCCAATAGAAAGAGTAAGAGCTTGCAATATGCACAATTCTGTAAGCAATGCCACTTTTGATAATCCTCGATTGATAGACCCCAAGGTGAGCTGTACATGGAGCATAAAACCTGATTAATGAAAAGGGAGCTTATGCGAGGTCCTTTGCCTATTCCTGGTTAAATCAAGCAAGGCCTTTCATGGACATGGCTAAAGGCAGGTGCAAAAACAAGCACGCCTTGTGAAGCAAGAAAATAGGGGAGTTGGCATTCATTTGGGGTGCAAGAAAATGGTATTTTGGGGATATTTTGACCAGGAATCACCAGGGTTCGAACCTTGACCCTTTAAAAACATCATGCCTTGTACCTGTGCGAGGTATGGAAGGCTCTTGATATTTATATATTCAATTGCTTGCTAAACAACGCAAGGTCAATATGTCTGCAGGAAGCGTCTGTTGACTTTATAGTAGCCTATGCAAAAATGTAAAGAACCTTACAAGGACCCTAACATTTGCATGTGTGTGTGTGTGTGTTGACCGATATCTTTGGAGCTGGTGTTGCATCCCTTCCACGACTCACAGTGTCAATATTGCCGTTAGAAACTCTGAGAGAGCTGCAGCGCGCAATGGTGTCAGAGGCAGGGGCCTTGGCGAGAGGGTTGGGGGCTTCACATGAGAAGTTCGGTTCAGCCTGTGTTGCAGCGGCTTAGTATTAGCAAGGTGCTGTAAAATTGGTGCTGTTGTCCGACCTACCCTCATAATTTTTGGTTTGTTTGATCGGCAGCATTATAGTGCAAAAGACAATACCAATGCAGGCACGCACACACACAAACACAGTGCAGACGCCGGTTCGAATCTGCTAGAGGGGCAAAACACTTATGAGTCAGCATGCCAATGGGTCGAGATGCACATGAAGCATCTCAATGGGTCGAGATGCACATAAAAAAACTTGCTGGCATTTTGCTGGCATTGTGTGTCTTCAAGCACCGATCAGCCTCTGACAGCATACACCCTCTGACACACGCACAATCGTACACTCCCTCTAAGAAACACTAAATGAGGCACAAGATTTCCAGAGAAGGTGAGCATTCCATTTACATGCACATGTTGAGCAATAATTTTCAACCAGAAGTGCACTTATGACCAGCCACGTGCCTAAAATGCAGCAATGCATGCAATCCTGAAGCTGCTCCTTCTCACACAGCATGCCTATGTAGTCCCATCAATGTGCCCGCTGCTTGATACATTATGTTTGATACAATCTGGCTTAGCACCCTATTCCTAAGGAGGTCTCCAATCTCCAGCTTTGCAGACCTGCCGAGTCCCATAAGTGTGCGTTAGCTCGTGAGTTGTGAATACGTTGTTTCCCTACCTGAGCAGCAGCCCACACTGCCCAGCCCTGTGAGTTGTGAGTTCGGTGCTACCCTACCTGAGCAGCAGCCCTACCTTAGCAACCCTGTGAGTTGTGAGTTAGGTGTTACCCTATCTGAGCAACAGCCCTACCTTAGCAACCCTGTGAGTTGTGAGTTAGGTGTTACCCTATCTGAGCAACAGCCCACACTGCCCAACCCTGTGAGTTGTGAGTTAAAAGTTACTATACCTGCGCAGCGGCCCTTGCCTATCTGAGCAACCCTGTGTAAGCCCTGCCTGAGCAAACCAACCCTACCTGAGCAACAGCAGCAGCTGCAATCTCTGTGCCTGCAGCCTTCGTCTCAGCCACAGACTGAGGCGTCATTGGGGTGATGCACGTTTGCATGGAGCGTAGCTGCAGGCACAAGCAAGGTAGGGGCGCGTGCATGTGTGTGTGTGTGTGTGTGTGTGTGTGTGTGTGTGTGTGTGTCAATGTGTGTGAAGCCACATGCGCGGCAGAGACAATTTTATAAAGAACATATAAATATAATATATATACATACAGCACCTTAGCGTACTCATCCCGCACCCCAAAATTTAGAAATTTTTTAGTAGAATCCCTCACCTCCCCGCACCCTCAGATTGTATAATTTTGCCCTTCCTGCATCAACCCCGCAGGGTTTTTGTTCAGCACCAATAAGTGAATTACAAACAAGTTACATGAAAGAGAACATCACCGGTCCTGTGAGAATGCTCTCTATTCTACCCAGGGTTGTTCAGTTTGGGGTTCGGTCAAAAGTTTGGGTTCGCAAACTTTCACGCATTATAACGAACCCTTAACATGCCATTCGCAAGCCCTTTTTTCGGAAATTTGGGTCCAAGATTGTAGTCAAAAATGCAGGAAAGAGCCTTAGAAGGCCGTCAAACGTTCTGAAATTTTGTATAATTATTATAATATATTATATGTTTTGTGTGTAAGACAGTAGATGCATGTTTTGGACGAGCAGCTGTGCCCCTGAGGTGTCCCCACAACCAAATTGTGAGAACGGTCGCAATCTTTTTCTGGCCTGCCAATCGGCCTTTTGTTGGCTGCCTCCTCTGCCAGCAGATCAGCCCTTTCCGCTTTTGCTTGCTGGCTCGGACGGTTCGATGCCAGCTGCTGTTTGGCTGTCACCGCGGCTTGCTTTCCGGAAATCCCCCTTGGGAGCAACCGGGGCTGGGGCTGGGGCTGCTGCTGAGGCCGAGGCTGAGGCTGAGGCTGAGGCTGAGGTTGCCTGGTGCTGTGGGACAGGGGGCGGGGCGGGGGGTACCTCTCACTGTTCATGACCGGCAGCGACCCGGAAAGGGTTAAATTAACCAAACCCGCTCAAAATAAATATCTATTTTAAAATTTTGCAGTCACCCCGCAGGGCAAATAACGATATTCATGCGGGGTGTTTTTCCCAAGGTACAGTGTGTAACGGAAGCAGGATCAGAGCAATGTTGGAGAATAAGCAAAACTGCTTGAATTGCATGTAGTTTGGACTTGAATCAGGAACTACTTTAACAAATGACATGCACGGAGATTGTTCATGGGCGGCATGGACTGGATCACTGAAGCAGGATCAGATGGATGCTGATGCTGAAGGCACCTTTTCGTTGGGAGACAGTTTACAAACTGCCTACTGCCTGCAGTTGGTTTTGGAGAAAGCTGAACTACCTCTGCATGATCGTAGCATACCACCAGATCAAGTATTGAGGGTAAGGGATTGCGATGCATATCCATGGGTCCATGGGAACTTCAGCGCCTGATATCTGTGCGCTTGTCAATAGTTTGGATCGACATTACAATCAGAGTTGGTCAGGGCCATGCATACATTTATATACGACATTTTAAGCAGAGAACTGGCCAAACGTACGGTCATATACCAAAATACGGTGTGCGAATACGGCTTTGGCTAACCCTATTTATAAGATTCTGAGGTTGGGTCATTCCTGTGATTACCTGTAGGGCTGAAGCAGCGCCAAGTCATTACAATGTGAATTCTTGCTGTTTATCAACAAACAATTTGAATCCTTGCTGTTTATCAATCCTTGCTATTTATCAATGTTGCTGTTTGTCAAATCCTTGCTGTTTGTGAAATCAATCTTTGCTCTTCGTCAATCCTTGCTGTTTATCAATCCTTGCTGTGTATCAGCAAAAGCAACCCCATTCTGACACATTGAAAGCCCAGTAAACACAGCTGTGCTTCTGTAGCTTGCCCATTTAAATCTAGATTCAGTATCCAGGGCTGTACCACGGGTTTACGCTATTGAAAGCACACACACACATGTTACTTTGAACAGGCCGTTCGTTGGATGCATCTCTGTGAGCATCGTGCTGTGAGCATTTCCACTTTGATCACCAAGGCTCACCAAGGAATTGCCTCTGCAACATCATCTACAGACGTAAGTGTGCAAGTGCAAAAAAGCGCAACCGATAAAAACAACAGACCTGTACTGCAGGGGTGAGCATGGTGGGCATACGGGCAAGCGGCCCCAGCAAAGCTGCCTCTTTCACCCCAGAGCTCTTGCAGGCTATGAGCAGTGTACGTGTGTGCTGCTGCAGGGAAGAGGCCTACGCATGTGTGTATACATCAAAGTGCGTGCCTTTGCGTCCAGATCATATATAGTTGTTGCCAGGAGACTGAGCATTGTAGATGCAGCTGCAATAGGGAAAAACAGGGTCGTACAAGGATCAAGGATCCTACAAGGTTCAAGCATACGAGGGTCAATCCACTTTGACAAACACGGCCTTCAAATGTCTAGCTGTCACTGACGGGGCCATCAAGTGTGTCATTCAAGCTTTTGCTGTCACATATATACACAAAATTGTCACGACCTGCACGGTCACGTGCTATACGCCCCTGGAGCGCCTTCCGCTCCCTGTCTTGCTACCCTTATAAGTGTTCTCAATGAACAGAAATACCGAGCATTACAAGTACAGGAATGGCAACAGAAAAGCACGACCCTAGCTTGCAGCAACACATAAGTAAGACTGAGAGTATCAAGAGAAGTCTGACCAAGAGTACCGAGTGTCTGACGGTTTCCAAGTCTCTGAGTCTCCGAGTGTCTGACCGAGAGTATTGAGTGTCTGACAGTCTCCCGAGTCTCCGAGTCTCCGAGTGTCTGACCGAGAGAACTGAGTGTCTGACCGAAAGTACCGCGTGTCTGACTGAGGAGTGTGACCGAGAGAAGTGTGACCGAGAGTACCAAGAGAAGTCTGAACGAGAGCACAATCCTAGCTTGCAGCAACACAGAAGTTGTGACCGTTCCTAAACAGAAGCCGTTGCTGCCTTCTTTGTCTATGAGCAGACTTACCTGGGAGCCGTGGAGTGCTTCTTCTGTGGTCATACACGTTGCTGCATTCATAGTCATACCATCACTGGAAATGACAGGGTTATTGGAGTCACACGCAGAGCTCCCCATGATTTGGAAATTGGCTTCTGCAGGGGGCCAGGAACGGGCAAGATCAGAAGGAGAAGATCAGAAGATCAGAAGAAGATGGAAGCTGGCTTCTGCAGGGAGCCAGGAAGGGCAAGATCAGAGGGCAGCACAGACGGCACAAAGCAACAGAGCATACACCACACACAAATCTACTAAACGATCACAACCACATACACACACACGTATCGCAGCCGGCACAGAAAACAGAGCATATATCACACAGAAATCCACTGCATGATCACACACCGACACACATATACACATAAACACATACACGTATTGCAGCCAGCACAGAGCGACAGAACATACATCACACACACAACCACTGCATGATCACACACACACATGCACATAAACACATACACGTATTGCAGCCTGCACAGATGACAGAACATACATCACACACACATCCACTGGATGATCACACACAAGTGCACACGCACGCATACGCGCGCACACACACACATAAACGCACGCATGCATACACGTATCACAGCCAGCGCAGAGTAAGCATACATCACACACAATGAACTGCCAGCTGTCAGGGCATTTGCAAGCTCACCACGCTGCACCCACTCACGTTTTGCAGCTGGCTTTGACTTAGATCCAGGGGGGGGGGGATGCATGGTGTACCTGTGTTGCATGTAAATGTGTGCGATAATGTAGCTTGGTGCGTGTTGTCAGGCGACCAGTGTTACACACGTTACACACGTCATACACGTTACACAATTTACACAGGTTACACAGGCTACGCACGTAACACAGGTTACACACGTTAAACATGTTGCATACGTTACATAGATACGTTACATACGTAACACACTTAACACACGTTCCACACGTTCCACACGTTATACACGTTACACACGTTACACACGTCACACACGATACGCAGGCTACACACGTTACACACGTTACACACGTTATACACGTTACACACATTCCTGATGCATATGGTGCGGACCGGTGTTGCACGCAGGCGTGTGGGACTGTACCGCACAGTGCAGACCAGTATTACATGCAGAAGTACCATTTTTGCTTCGCGTGGTGTATACCTTCACGCGCGTGATTGTACCGCTTCATGTGCACCTTTTCGTGCTGCAGGTACAAGTGTGCATCTGTGTCGCGCGGTCTGGATCGTGTTAAATCTCTAAGCATGCAGTCGTACCAGCAGAATTTCATTCTGTGCGACACGACCTCATTCACACTCACCACTCAACAAGGGCACTGGTCTTTGTGAGGCGCTCCTCAGCGAGCCTGACCACCCCCAAGGCCCCAGCCATTGAGCACCTGGACACATATCCGATTGTGTGCACTGCCATTCTATTTTGTCATTCCATTTTTATGTGATATGCGGTAGTGCATTACGTTGATGTGGAACTGTCAGCAGGTCATAGCAAAGCCTCGTTGCAGACAAAGGAGATCAAGGCAGAAAGATTAGGACTGGAAATCAAGCAGGTGAACTCAGCGTTGTGATTGTATTAGGTAGTTATGGTACACACATTAGGTAGTTATGGTACACACATTTGAGAAAGCTGAGGGGTTTTTGTGTGGTGCAAGCACAAACCCACCCTTACCGCTTCAAGCAGCTGCAGGAAAGAAGGATCCAGTAGGGCAGACGAGGCAGCGCGAGTTGTCCCTGCTCCCACAAGGCAGACACCTGCCGCTCTGCAAAGCTTTCTCTGGTGAAGTCAGCCCTGTTCCCTCCCAGCGTGCTCCTCATGCTCTCCCCTGGCCTGCTCTGGCTGTGCAGTGCCAGCGTGCCCCTGTGGGAACAGAGGCCATTCTGTAGTGTGCACCTGCCCAATATAGTACTGAGCACCTTCACTTTGGCTAAAAACATTGATAAGCTGGTTCTTCCCGAGCAAGTCGATTCAGGGAAGAGCTGGCAAAGTTATCCATCCCCGGCGCTTGAAGACAGACAGCATCAGTCTGAACAGGCACCTCTCTTTGCCTAGGTGGAATTTTTGAGCGGCATGCAGCATGTGCTAATGCAGGTGCTGCTCACTATAATTTATTGACGTGCACTGTTGGCACAGTTCAGGGCGCTTTAGTTGGATCCCTGAGGGAAAGGAGGTCAGAACTGGACGTCCGTAACTCCTCGTCTGTTCTTCCTCTTTTATAAAAAAGTCGGCAACCAGCCACAGGCAACAAAGTCACGATGACTAATCAAACTAAGAAGCACAAGACGACGACGGGCAATAAACAGGTAAAAGGACATGTGTGCATGCTTTGGCCTAACACAACCCTCCCCGCCCCCTTTTGCTCCCATTCACGAAACAGAGTAAAGGCATGAAAATGTGAGTGTGGCAGAAAGTGCTTAATACATGCTGCACCATACATGCTGCCCTACCTCCGTGCTGCACTGCTACATGCAGGTATCTCAACCCCTAATGTGTGTGCGGCAGAGTGTTATACATGCTGCACCATACATACTGCCCTACCTTTGTGCTGCGCTGCTGGGCCTGCTGCTACATGCACAAGTCTCACCCCCTCCCCGTCCCTCACTGCCTGCGTCACGCAAGCCTGACACGCCACCCTGACCGTGCTGAACCCCCTCGCTGCAAATCCCATCGGATGGGCGCAGATGGCTTGGGCTGCGATCAAGCCTGTTGCTGGGCGTGGGGCGAGCGCCGGCGATTGGGCCGGTGCTGGTGTTGCTGACAAGCCTTGTGCTGTCGTGGGGGTTGCTAGGCCTGCTGCGCTGGGCTGCGGCATTGTGTGTGTCAGAAGAAATTGCTGTGCCTGGCCCCTTAGGTCGCGCACCCGGAGATAGGTCTGGCAAGGCTTGGTTGGTGTGCTTGCTGATAAGGCTGCCGTGCCCATCGAAAGTGCTGCCACGTCTGCTGCCGGAACCTGTGCAGGGCAGATTATGGGACACAGCACTGCCTTTTGTTGCGCACAACATCAGGGCAGATTATGGGGCACAGCACTGCCTTTTGTTGCGCATAACATCGGGGCAGATTATGGGGCACAGCACTGCCTTTTGTTGCGCACAACTCCATACCACCTTACAGCCCTTTACAGTACCAAATCCGTAACACCTTACAGATCTTTACAAATTGGGTGAACACTCTCCTTTGCGTGAGTACACCGCACACACGTCACCACCCACATCCAGCAATCTTAAAATAGGAACGCTCGCCTCCTCCAGCATATGTCTCCTGTGGATCGCGCACAAGCCCTGCTTGGAACAAGCTGAGCCTTGCAGCATGCTGGGTATTGACCTGCGACTCGTAATGGGAAGAAGTGAGGGCACCATTTGCGTGTGCGTGTGCGTGTGTATGTGTGTATGTGTGTATGTGTGTGTGTGTTTGTGTGTGTGTGTGTGTGTGTGTGTGTGTGTGTGTGTGTGTGCAGACAACGGATCCTGTAGCTGTGCATAAATGTGCAAAATTGAACCAAGACTTGCCTGCATGTAAAATTACAGGCATGCCAGATACGAGCAAGTCGAGCATGCAGGTTTGATGAGATCAAGCCAGTTGGCTCAGAAATGCACAGCAATGCCAAGTCAGCACATGTTGGTTATTACATCTGCTACTGACAGCTACACATGTCAAGAAGAGATTTTAGGTGCTGCATCAAGGTCAAGCCTCGTTGGGCCTTGACATCACTGCTGGCAAAGCCTAGGCAGCCAAATAGAGTGTCCATATTTGGGAAGAATGTAGATGTAAGTCTCAATACCAGTCTAGCACTGATGGAAATTGGCCAAAAAGGATCTAAAAACCTCAAAGCGTGTTTGTGTCACGTAGCAGGTCGCCCCCCCCCCTCACCGGGCAAAAAGGGCCAATACCCCCCAGTCGGGCATATCTCCCCAATCACTTCACCGTTTTGGGAGCTGAAAGGTGTTTTGGATAGCTTATTTTTTCCTTTACATGCACACACAGAAAGCAGGCCAAAAGACCCAGTGGGTGGCTCGCTACAAAATCACACACTGTTGCTCACACACTGCACCAATCCGCGCCCTTTAATTTTTTATAGGGCTCAATTTTTCGGTCCGCAACTCTATGAACAATGATAATTTTATATGGAGCCAGAAAAGCACAGGCGGAAATTGCTGTATTTTACGCTACACAGATTTGTACCAAAATTCAACCAGGCCACTGATTGGCCCCATTTAACTTTTAATGTAATTAACATTTTAGTCCGGAACTCTGGGAGCAGAAACCGGGCTGAAACTCGCAGCAGGTATGGAGCGACAGATTTTTGTCTTTTTCCCCTGTGTCCCTTGTGTGAGTGCCTCCCACTCGCCGGCTTTCCCAGTACCCCTGTCCCAAATTCGACCTTGCAGCATTGTTATACAACATTTATAATGCTTGTATCCTGAAGCGCAGAGGTCGATCGGGGCAACTTCAGAAATGCACCTTTTCCCTGCCAAAGTGGGTGCAAAATACGCACCGGGCCCCACAGAACCCCCCAGAATGCCAATCTCCAAAAAATGCCAACGGTTTAGATATAATTTCAAGTATCTTGCATTCAGATGAGGTATAGGGGGCTTTAAATTGGGTGGGAAGCTTATTGGCCCTGTTTTGGGGGGGGGTTGCACGGGGACGACCAGCAAGGAAAATGATACATTACAATGTCAACCCTGCTCAAGGAAGGTCGAGAATTGCATTCCTTTTGCCTTAAAATGATCACTAAACCTTTATAAATTCAGGTCATATATCAGCCACTATGTAGGTAATCGACTTCAGGTCATTTTGCTGTCCTTTGGTGAGGCTTGTATAGCTTTGTCGGCAACCTTTAAAACCAACCCATGATCAGTTACATTGGAGCCGTAAGTGTCTCCTGATATATTCAATGCAGAAGTCAACGCTGATAAAGGAAGTTATTGACAAGGTCAGTGCGCACTATGAAGTAACCCTCATCTAGTGCACACATTATTTGAAGCCCTACCAAAGTTATACACAGCGGCATACAAAGCGATGGATCAAGGGACTTGCACGCTCATTATTCACAGTGAGAAACGTGCAGGTGAACCGCCAATCACCTGGAGCACAGCAGCATGCGCACGAGCAAGTAGCCCTTCAGAGGCTAGGCGGGTCACGAGGTAGGGACGGGTAAGCACATGTAGCGTGCTCAGCAGCTCCTCTGCGATAAGGTTAAACAAAGGGCAAGCGCATGTAATTGCTGTGCGTAAAAGCAAGTGTGGTTTTGCGTGTGGTTTTGATGCGTCAAGGTGTGATGCTTTTCAAGCACATATTAAGTGTGTGCAAGTGTTTGTTTGAGTAGGTTTGTACAATTGCATGTTCAAGCAAATGTTTGTGTGGAGTACAAGCATTTGACGTGTGTGCATGTGTTTGGTTGAGTCGGTGTGTGCGAGTGTGCGTTAGCGAGTGCACAGACCTTGTGTAGTGCATGAGTTTACACACATATGTGTGCATGCGTTTGTTTGGGCAGGTGTGAGGTAGTGTGCATGTTTGCAAATCGACGTACTGAGCATGAGCATACAATATGAGCATGAGCATACAACATGAGCACGAGCATACAACATGAACATACAACATGAGCATACAACATGAGCATACAACATGAGCATGAGCATACAACATACCCAAGCTCAAGAGGGGGAGACCTGAGAGTCCATACGCCCGATCAACATCTCTTTGTGTTCGTGAAAGCTTTGTAGGAAGGCACTGCGGTTCAGGAGTGAGAGGCAGCATGCTGTGAAGCCGCCAGCAAACGTGTCTTATTCTTTAGAACATGCATCTAAAATGAAAAACACATAGCGCATACGATAGCCACGGTTGCACGCTTCATCACACAGTGCAAACCGTGACCACTGTAAAACACCCTCCTACCTCAGATATCAGCACACAACAGTGCATCTGTGACTGATCGCTTTAATCATCCTCCTATCTCAGAGATTAGCACACAACAGTGCATCTGTGACTGATCGCTTTAATCATCCTCCTACCTCATATACCAGCACACAACAGTGCATCTGCGACTGATCGCTTTAATCATCCTCCTATCTCAGAGATCAGCACACAACAGTGCGTCTGTGACTGACCGCTTTGACCATCTTCCTGGCTCAGCGATCAGCACACAATGGTGCAACTGTGACTGACCGCTTTCAGTATCCTCCTACCTCAGAGATCAGCACACAACAATGCATCTGTGACTGACCGCTTTAACCATCCTCCTATCTCACAGGTCAGCCCACATCAGTGCATCTGTATCATGCCTTGCCAGGGAGCAGCTTAAGATGGTGTTTCTGCAACACACCTCTTCTGTAGCATGAAGCATGCACTTGCAAGGGGCAATTACACACGTAAAATCACACACATGTACATGTACTTACAAGGGACAGTCACACACACGCACACACATGTCTACAAAATTACCTGTTGATCGAGCTGCCCATCAAAGCTACAGGAGGCAAACTTGCTGTGCTGCTCTACTAAGCCCCTGTCCTTATGATTTTTGGCGTTTCCTGCCACAGGAGCTCTGTTGACAGGTGAGGGAGGGGGGGGAAAGCCGCGCACTGCGGTTGTAAGTATGTGTACATGCATGCGTGTGCTTGCGTGCTTGTGGATGTGTGTTTGCGTGTTGATTGTACTGACAGCGCTAATGCGTGTCAAGAAAGATACAAAGGGTTGCAAATGATGGTGATTCCACAGCTGGTGGGTTTGTCCAGAGGCGTAGTAAAGTGCTCATTCCTAATTCACATCTCTTCTTTTTTTGTGTGGTGGAGGAGCTTTACGGTACCCGGCACCAAAGTGGCTCCTTCTCCTTAATTGATGGGGGGAGCGTTTTCCCATTGCCCGTGTAGCTTTTCCTGCGTACTTTTTCTTTTCCCCCCATACGAACCTCTTGTAACTTGACTAGAACAACTAGGAAAAGTTAGTAGGTCCAAGGAGGCTCAGAAGGCCCAAGGAACAACTGCAGGCATCTACATGGATGAAATGCACGTGTAAAGCAGCTCCGTGTGCAAATTTACTAACCTGCATGCCTGCGTGCCTGCCTCTGATCCCCTGCTTGAACAAGTATCAGAATGTTCTGCTGTAACAGCACTTCATATTTGTGCCTACAAGTGCTTACTGGCACTGACTGGCGTACTTGTACATGCATCAGGGTATCAGCTAAAAAACAGTCCACATTTCCGTGCCTACAAATATTTCATAGCACTCACTAGCGAGGGTGTAGTGGCTGCCGTCGACGACAGCCCCCATCAGCTCAGCAAAGCCACCCTGCAGCATGACCATCTCCAGCGCAACTTGAAAAGACTGCAAAAGAGGTGATTCAAACATCTTTTATGAGGCTGTACGGGTTTTCTCCTCAATTCTGGCTGTTTCGAGCCATTGAAGGGCAGCGTTGGTGAGCACCAAAATCGTAACATTGGTCTTGCAATACATGCCTGATCCTTACAAGGTCACTAGGATAGGATTGAATAGGATTAAATTAGATTGGATGCAGAATGTAGCAAAGATACAGTACGACGCTCTGGAAGTGTCGCGGTTACGATGGTCGAGGAGGGTTAAATGGCAATACAGTATTGCACCAGTGACACAATGCTCTGGCACAGTGCGGCCTCCAGCCATAATAGGGAAGCTTAGCCAGCAGCAAGGGTAAACAGAATGCTAAGAGAAGAGCAATTTGCGATGTGCATTTCCTGAAGCATGGCTTGCAGGACAGGGAGGAAGAGGACCAACTGATGATGCTGGACCCGCTGGCAGTTGTAGGCATGAGTTTAGGCATTTCCCCATGCATTCATTGTGCTCAGTCCAAGAGAGGGACGCAGAACAACCGTCGGCAGTGTGCCTGGCCACAAACACAACTAGCTGTGCCTGGCCACAAACACAACTAGCTGTAGCTTCCGTACCCTAGAATTGAGTGTAGACAGGCCCACCTTGGAGCAAACTTGCTGCTGTAATTTTAAAGAGTGCGAGCTTTTTGTAAGCAGCAAACGCACGGGGAGCTGTCCATCAATCCTTCCTTTTCAGGGTTCGTTTACTCAAATCACAGCATATCGTCATCCCTGACACATACTAATGGTATGCCATAGCATAGCAAACAGCCTGATGGTACCAGGTAAACCACAAAAGGCCAAATCATAAATGGTAGGGCTGGCCAGAAGTCCACATGCGCAGCGTATGCAGTGTCTATGAAAACGAATATGATCAAGTCTGGTGTACACACACTGCTTTGACCAAATGTACTAGAGAAAGAGACAGCACCTCCTCTGTGTGACTAAACCACGTGAGCACCCACCCCTATGTTTTGTGTGACTAAACCGAACGAGCACCCACCCTTATGTTTCGTGTGACTAAACCGCGTGAGCACCCACCCCTATGTTTTGTGTGACTAAACTGCGTGAGCACCCACCCCTATGTCCTGTGTGACTAAAGCACGTGAGCACCCACCCTTATGTCCTATGTGATTTAACCGCGTGAGCACCCACCTCTATGTGACTAAACCGCGTGAGCAGCTGGTACAGCTGCTGCAGCCTGCAGACGCGCGCACGATGCCATTTGTTAAGTTGGACGCAGACTTGTGTAAGGTGTCACACACAGAACATTCAAAGATACAGGCCTGCAGCTTAAAGTCTCGGTGTACAATGCATCAGCACCTAACTTTAGAGATCAGGGAGCGCAGGTCAAACAGACACACACACGGACATACACGCACACGCACACATACGCACATACACACAAACGTACACGCACACACACAGTTCACCACCGAGCTTACCAGGCCTGGAACAGACGGTGCAAGGGTGCCATGCAGCGTGCACGCAATTTGAGTTGTGCGCCCTGCTGTCCTTCTGTCATCAGTTTGTTGCCCTGCCTCGTCTGCGCTCTGACCTTCCCGCCCCCCCTCTCTTTCCCTACCCCCTCTGCCCTGCTCCTCCCCAGGGCAGCAGTAATACCAGCAGCAGAATCATGAGCAGGAGTAGGAATAGGAGCAGGAGCAGGAGCAGGAGCAGCTGCACTTTCCCCATCTGCCCACGTTCTTGCCGTGGCGTTTGCTGCAGCAGCTGCTGCTTTGGAGTTTTGTGCTGCAGCTAGTGATGGGGAGAGGGTTGGGGCCTGTGTCCCCTCTGCTGACTTGGTTGTGAGGTTTTCAGGCTCAGGTTGGTTGGGGGTGTCTGAGGTGTTGCCAGGCATTGTGACGATGGACAGCAGGGTTTGGATGGCGCGCATGACGGGTGGCCAAGTGTGCATGAGGACCTGTGCGCGCACACGTGATGTAAAATTAATGTGGAGGCGCACGTTGTGTGTGAGAGAGTGTGTGTGTGTGTGTGTGAGAGAGAGAGTGTGAGTGAGTGTGTGTGTGAGAGAGAGTGTGAGTGAGTGTGTGTGTGTGTGTGTGTGTGTGTGAGAGAGAGAGAGAGAGAGTGTGTGTGTGTGTGTGAGAGAGTGTGTGTTATGAGAAAGAGAGAGAGTGATTGTGTGTGTGTGTGTGTGTGTGTGTGGTGGTGGGGGGGGGGGTGAGAGAGTGTGTGTGTTTATGAGAGAGAGAGAGAGAGAGAGAGAGAGAGAGAGAGAGAGAGAGAGAGAGAGAGAAGAGAGAGAGGACAAAGGACAAAGGAGGGGCCAGGTGCAAGGATGCGTCTAAAAAGCATTAAATTATGGGCAAACTGGTTTGCCTATATTCAAGGGACAGGCAAAGCTCAGCAGGGCCAAAGGTGGCAGCCATAATCTATGTTAAGTCAAGGTAGACCACTATGTAAATTGTTCCTACCACGCTAAAACTAGACCTACCAGTATTCCAGCGCGTGAGGCTGTCTCATCAGATGCCCAAACCCCACCAAGTGCTGCATGGAAGGGTAGGAATGAAAATCATACTGCATGAGATTGGGCTTAGTGCAAGGGCATACATATATTCTGGACCTTTGAGTACTTTGCATAAGCATCAAAGCGCTTTGGCAGCAAGCAAGCACAGCCGCGTGCAGAAAAGCACACACACACACACAGATATAGAAGGTCAAGGTGGCACACACAAATTCACACACGTGACCACTTGTAGGGCACATTGTGACCACATACACACACGTGACCACACATATACACACACGCTAGCTAGGAGAGGCCCATGTGGTCACGTCTGATTTATGTTTTCTTAAATGCACAACACAGTATTGCACACGGCATAAACTATGATGTCATTCATGCAAGCACTGCACGACGCAACTTATGGCAAGATTGAGTTAATCGCTGGCCACCACAGTTGTCCAATAAGCATCATGCATTACTAGGTTTGGCCAGAACCGTATATTTACGCCTTACATGACCGTATATTAAATGAAATCTGAGCAAAATAATTACATTTGTATACACCGTATGTACATGGTTCTGGCCAACACTGTGCATTACTGCACAGCCATCTATGCAAGTGCACAGTGTAACATCGCTTGGAGACTGAGACATTTGTGCCTAGAGCTACGTTTACATGCTACCGTATTATCAAGCACGGTAGCCATCTTGTGGGTTTACAGCACAGCACAAAACTGCTTACGCACATTACGATGCACACGAATATAAGGCAAAGGTGCTGAGCCGGTGACAACCTGCTTTACATGTTGGCTCATATGCACATCATGTTGGCTCATATGCACAACATCATGTTGGCTCATATGCACAGCATCATGTTGGCTTATATGCACAACATCATGTTGGCTCATATGCACAACAAGCTAAGCTGCGCAACATGAAGTGATGTCATTCACTATGAATGATGTCATTCACCACATACATGGCGAGGGTTCTGAGCTGGTGGAGGCCCGTGTCATGATGCACTGTGCCAACGGCAGGAGTTCCTGGGCCATCGCAACCATGGAGCTTGTGGCATACTGCGTGAACCCTCCTCTGTTGCTGCTGCTAACCCTGCACAGATTGCAGTACATGCAAGTGTTCAATGAATTGCACTCCATGTGCAGTACCACCAGCACGCTGATTGCAGTGGTGTACATGCAAGTGTCTGGCATGCTGTGTGTGTGTGTGTGTGTGGTGTACACCACTGCATACACCACAGAGCATGCCAACACTACATACAATGTCCGGCATGCTGTACTGCTTGTATTGCGCATTTGTGTACGTCATGTGTTGGCTGCGGGTGTTGGTTGGTTGCCACTGCCTCAGCTTGGCGTACAGAAAAGATGGATGGATAAACAGCATCATGATGGGTAATCAATCCATCCCATTTTCCCACACATGTGTGTATGTGTGTATATGTGCGTGCGTGCGTGCGTGCTTGCGTATGCGGTTGTGAGTGTGGCCAAGCAAGTAAATCAAGTAAGTAGCTACCTTTTAGTTCCTTGGCTGTCACCAAGCTTCTGGCTAGTGCTTCCTGTGGGTCCTGAGTCAAACAAGAAGCCCATTCCAGCCCCTCCTTTGTTCCTACTGCTGGCGGCTCGTTCCAAAGAGGGTTGCTTGGAGGGAGTGTGGTCCATCTTGTTGTCTTTGGAGGTTGCTGGTGAAGGAGCGGGGCGATGGGGCTGAATGCGGTTCAGGAACTTGTGTATGGATCGGAGGAGGTATGCACCCTGTATGGTGTGGAAAAGTTGATTGAGTGGAATGATGTCCTCAGAGCTCACACATGAGCTTGGCGTGTACAAGCATACACAAACACGATGGGCAAAACACTAACACACACAAAAAAGAGGTGCGCTTCATGAAGCAGTTTGGGAAGGCTGGTTGAGTGGGCCACAAGCTTGGCAAACACAAGCAGACACACGCACAATACACACAACACATATACACACACAGGTGCAAGCACATTCACACGCACACCTGTGCCTCTGAAGCCACAGCAGGCCATGACATCAAACACAAGCAGACACACGCACAATACACACACACATATACACACACAGGTGCAAGCACATTCACACGCACACGCACACCTG
>Ga0307942_1000326_pt1 | contig 31484 bp, 51 predicted proteins | sample OrgLakmetagen175_FD_201846 | JGI IMG/M metagenome (GOLD analysis project Ga0307942, IMG submission 201846) | Saline water microbial communities from Organic Lake, Antarctica - #175 | ecosystem: Environmental > Aquatic > Non-marine Saline and Alkaline > Saline | place: Antarctica: Organic Lake... | reverse complement strand
CGTGAAGAGGAGACGGCGAGGCTGGTCTCCTGATAACCATGCATAACCAACACAGGTCGCCAGACCCGACAAAAATTGAGAGAGCCACTGCAACGAGTACAGTGGCTCTATTTTTTATTTTCTTTTTTTCCTTATTATTGATTATTGAAAGATGGGCCCTACCCCTCTCTAATTCAAATTTGGACTAGTGCCCTAATCCAGTAAGACTATTGCCCGGAGCCAAATTAAGTGCGCAAGCTGCGAAATTTGCTCCTACCATCTAGGACTTGAATCTCCAGACTTCTCCCCACCTTTTAAATACATGTATATTTGCCACGTCTGCAACCGTACCTACCACTGGCAATGCTTGCTTGAAACAAGCTGCTGCAACGCCACTGAAAGGGGAGCTATTGATGCCAATGATTCATGGGCCTGCCCTGCCTGTATCAATCTGAATTAAAATGAAAAGGAAAGCCGTATCCACTTTCAGAAAAGAGAGCTTGTAGAGGATTCATGGAACCCAACCTGGGAGCCAGAAAAGCTACAAAATACGTGTGAAAGCTTCAAGCAGAGCCTCAAAAATTATCAAGAGCAAATTATCATGCCAAACTTATCTCAGCCCGCACCAGATGAACACATAAATGATCTTCAAAAAGAAGGTTCTCTGCCATCCAAGAGGGCAATGCGTACCAACCCTACAATGGCGATCTTCAGAACAAAGTTAGCTTTGACATCCAACCCACCAACCCACAGGCTGACATTACGGCCACAGGGCATTGTGAGTACTGGATCACTGGATCACAACCATTGATCTCATGAATTATCAAGTAAAGAGTACCCTATCCTCCCCAGATGACACTAAGCTTTCTGAAGTGTACACTGAAACAGTAACCTGTATTTACAATGTCGACGGAAAGTGTAAAGGTATGCTTTCTCCCGAGTGCCTTAGCATTCTACGAAAGGCCTTTAACAGGGTAAAATGCAGCGGCCTACACTATCACGTCCAACCTCCTCCCATTAGCTTTGCATCAGAACTCGTAGGCCTCATTGCACATAAAAACATCTTTACCTCTAGACATACGAGCAAAAAATATCAAAGACTCTTTCGCACAGATACTCCCCTCCCACATCACCGCCGCCGCCTTTCAGAAGTGGGCCCTGGTCACTAAAGAAAAAAGGGCATCCCCCCTTGACTATGACCCCAAATTCTCCCATTACTGGAGTGAGCACCCAAGGGACAAAGTGTTTGGGGCAAACACTAGTGCCTTCTCCTCCCAATTTTCTGGGTTCTCCATCTGCCATCCCATTTACCATGAAAACACCATGTTTCTAGCATCAGGACACACCATTTACTCTGCTGCTGTCAACACAGAGGAAATAGCCACATTCATGCTCCTCCCTTCCTGAATAATAAAAGGATGACCACCAATCCCTACACATCGCTCAACCGCAGATTCTCGCAAATATGCAAATTCTTGGGCTCCATACCATCAGACCAACTTCAATATGCGAAAGTGCCCTTCTGGAATAACATACAAATACCACTTTCCAAACACTCCTGGGGATTGCAGGAGGTCATTGCCATATGGAACACCAAGGGCAAGGTCTGCCTCAATGCTCACAACAAAGACTGGCTATAATAACTTGCCAAAGAAATCACTGAGGCAAAGTGGGAAAACCAAAAACATACATAACCATCCCTACCAAACAACCTTAGGTTCCGGACAACACTCAGGACTCAACAAATTTAATAAGCTACCCATTGACCACCCTCAAGCCTCAGAAGGCCCAGATATAAGAAGTGCCCTGCTAATTAGCACTGACCAACCTCATAATTATTGTAATATCGACGAAGCACCCCAAAACAGCTCCAGCCAAAACCTAACCCGTAAGGTAAAGAATTGGCGGGATTAGATCTACACTGATGGCAGCCTCCAAAATAATGAAGAAGGGCAAGACACCGGATCAGGCGTATACCACCCTCACTTAAATGTTTCCCACTATATAAACCCAAAAGGCATGGGTATAACCAACACCATCTCACGTGCAGAGCTAGCAGCTATAGCAGCTGCAGTCATACACGGCTACTCACATATAGCCACAGACAGCCTTACATCACTGCACCAAATCAAAAAGCAGCTCTCACACCCGAATCTCCTTCACCACCACATCCAAGGAGATGTCCTTCGATTCATTGCTAAAGCAATCCACCAATCACCATCGCCCATCCACCTCTTCAAAGTAAAGTCTCATGCCGGTATTATCGGTAATGAACATGCCGACGTCCTTGCTAAATAGTCAGCCACCACCAACTCCAACATTGCAGACACCTCCATCAAAACAGCAGGCTCTGAGGGGAATCCCTTCTACAACATCCACTGGCTTGCAAAAGAAGACATAGAAAACCAAACTCAAACCCGTAATCATACCCATACAACAAACATGGCCCATTCTCCTCCCCAAAAGTTCTGGTACCTACCAAACCACTGTGACGCCCTTCAGGCACGTTTGTATCTTCTCCATAAACTGGGAAGTGCCAAAACTGAAGCGAACTACCATGCGTAATACCAGACCCTCATCAAGGATGGCACTGCCAATGGAGCCACTAGCAATGCTTACCTAACATCATCCAATGTCCCCTTTAAGACCAAATGCATCATTATGAAATACAGAACAGGCACCCTATACAATCAAAAGCATGCGGTATTGTTCAAACTCTCAACAAGTCAAACTTGCCCCCTCCATCTACAACACCATGTCATGCTAAATCAGTGGCATGGACGAATCGTGTGATTTTCCCTGGATTTATAATGTGAGCAACGGTTTTATGGTTATTTGGTTGTTTGGCCAGTTTAGATGGCCCTCTTGTAACAAACTCGCTCTTTTCTCAGACTTGTCTGACCCATCTCCTCTTGGGCGTTGCTTGAGCCGTCGATTCCTTCTCGCGTGGAGGGGGAGGAGACGTTAAACACACCTTTATGGGGGGGCTTGGCGGACTGTGTTGTTAAATGGGGGGGATATAGCTCATACTTGCAATCCATGCTTAAGCTGGTACCATGATTCGTCGTGACAACCATCTACAACACCCACACTCTGAAGCCTTTCAAAGAACTGGGTCTTGATTCTCAAAGAGTTAGGGAGCTTGCCTCCAAGCTCCATGTGCACTCTGTGAACTTTGCTGCTAAACTTGTCCATACTAGACGTGCCCTTTCCAGTACTGTTATCAACTCTCATCAGGAGCCGGTTTCAGGCCAAGCCTGAAACCCTCCTGATCCCCATTGATTATTCCTTTCCTTTTTGCGGTGGGGGAGCTTTACGGTATTCGGTACCGAAGTGGCTCCTTTTCCTTAATTGATGTGGGGAGTGGTTTTCACTGCCTGCGTAGCTTCTCTTCTTCTTTTTCTGAGCAGTTCTACAATGTGTATATCTCTGTCCCTTGGGGAAACCTGTTTGGGGTCCAAATACCTGCCTGTTCTGGATACTTTTTTAGTATGAACTGAACAGCCAAAGCATAGGCCAATCTTTTGTGTCTTGCGATAGCTTGCAGTTACATGGCATGAACTGACCAAAAGTGTAGAGGCTAATAAAGTTATGCTAGTGTTTAACTGCCATGACAGGGATCAATTTACAGTCGCAAGCACCTGCCTCCTGCCATTTGCAATCAAAATATATCAGTTGGTTGTGAAGGATCAGGTATGTCCACAAATCAAGATTGCTGAGTTGTAAATCTCCAGATCCCCCCAGAAAAACATGCCAGCGTGCACACAGCAACTGAAGTCGCAAACATAATGTACATCCAAGTAAATGTGATCTAGTTGTGCAAAAAACTAACTGCCGAGAAAATTTGCATTTGGCAAATAGGCTACAGGCTGCTCGACGTCAGTAAATGAGCATGTACACGACAACAAATCTGCGTTTTCACACTCATTGCATACACTACATGTTTGAATACAGGACCAGCTAGCCAAAATCAAACAGTGCAAATAGGTAGTTCTTTTTGCCTTGAGCTTGATCGCAGCAGGCTGTGCTTCAGTTGCAGCAGCACCATGTACAGCACGCAGATCACAAACTCTCTCTAAGGGCACGCTATCAATGCATACCCTCCTCCTCTGCTGTGGCTGCCAGTTGCTGGCGCGCCTTTGCCGCAGCACCTCGCATTGGCTGCCTGCGCTCCCCTGCCGCAGCACTAGACGTTGTCCGGCTAGAGGACTGATCTCTACTGGGAGCGGCGGCACTGTCCGCCTGTGCATTTGAGGAGATAAAAGAGCATGACAACGTGTTAAGGACCGGGCTCTATCGGGAGTGGCAGCAAATTTTGCGAGGTTTGCCTACGCATGTGGGGCGTCAGATGTCATGGGGGGAATATGTTGTGTTATAGGTTACAGGTCATAGGCACTGAATCATCAAGGATAACGTCCAGCCAGTGCACTAACCTCGTCGTCACTAACATCACTGTTTGCATCATCGTTGTTGATAGATGCAGTAGAGGCAGCGGCATTGGACCCTTTCTTGCTCCTAGGGGCCGGGGCACGCTTGGCAGGGGCCCTACGCATGCGTCAGGAAGGAACAAAGGAAGATGGTTGGCGTTCATATTCCTCATAGACTGGTGTAAGACCTTGTGGCTCCTTTTCCTGAATTGATGTGGGGAATGGATTTACTGCCTGCACTGTATTCCCCCTTGATGACCAGATGTCTGAGAGGTGTATGCCTGTGGTGTGTGGAACACATCATCATGAGCAGAGACCAAGAAATGTGCATGCCACATGACCTGCGCTCGTCAGTCATCAAACCATATTTGGTAGCAGGCAGCACTTTGTCCAGGTACTTGCATTGACCTCATTCTCGGTTTCCCAAGATTAGGCCCAGAAAGTGCGACAGTCACACACACACACACCTGGCTTTAGAGGCACGAGCCTTGGACGGCAGAGAGTCAGCGTCAGAGCCCTCCTCGCCATCCCCTTCTCCTGAATCGTCATCATCACTAATCTGTCCAGCTTGACGCTGCTGGGCAGCGTGCCGCGACTGCAGGGTGAGCTTGGCTTGCTGCGCCATGAAAAAAGGAGCAGCAACTTGTAAACAATCCTACTGGTGGAGCAAACCATACAAAGGACAAACACTATGTAATTGCCATGGAAAGAAGAGCAGCAGCTTGTAAATAAATAACTGTACTGGTGGAACAAATCATACAAAAGTAACGAACAGAATTTGCCATGCATTATGCATTAGTCACAATTGGAAACTATGATTGCTGCTTAGAGCAATGGCGGTGCTAGTTTGTATCTTCTATTTGTAAAACAAAGTAAAACAAATTAAAAAGATCCTACGTACGTACGCACACACACACCCCATCACCCTCACCTGCAGCATTGCCTCCATTTCTTCCTCAGAGAGGCATTCTGCGTCTGGGCCCAGTGCCTGTGCTGTCAAACCCTCAAACCGCGCCTTTGCGGAGACTAAATTCTTGACCAAGGTGCGATCAGCAGTTGGCAGATGGCCAGCTGTCTGTGACATTAACAGAGGATCAATGTGTGTATGAGTGTGAGTGAGTGTGAGTGTGAGAAAGAGAGAGAGAGTGTGTGTGTGTGTGTGTGTGTGTGTGCATGTTTTTATAACAGAGTGTGAGTAACTTGATGCTGTCAGTCCTAGCAGGCAGCAACTTAGATAAATTTGCAATGTTCGACTGACATCCTTACCGTGCAGCGGTTCAGTAGCAGAAGGCAGCACTGCAGCTGCTGGGGGTGCTGGGTGGCATTGAAGGGCAGCAGGCTGAGCATCTGGTGTTTGTATGTGTGTGTGAGTGTGCGTGTGAGTGTGTGTGGGTACTGGTGTATGTGTGTGTGTGTGTTTGTGTGTGTGTGTGTGTGTGTGTGTGTGTGGGTGGGTGGGTGCTGGGTGGCGTTGAAGGGCAGCAGGCAGAGCATCTGTAGTGCATGTAGGAGACAGACTTCAATCCACGAAGCACTGAAATCATGCAGCATGTGTAGTGCATGTAGGAGACAGGCTTGAAATAATGAAGCACTGACAAGAGGGCCCAATAAGACGTGAGATAGAAAGAATTTATAATCCTAGTTCATGGGTTTTTAATGTACAATCTATCAATAATAAAAGGCAGGGCGTGTTCCTGTGCCGAAAAGGAGATCTAGAGAGATGGCCGCAAAGAGAACACACAGGCTCCTAGACCTTGTTGCTGGTATGGAGCAGGAGGAGTTGATGAAGAAGGACGTACTACCTTGCACTCTGTCAAGAGGAGCAGGGTAGGTAGGATAGATCTGGGCAGATGGGATGGATAAAATAAGTGAGCTTGATAATTGCAGGTTTTTGGTTTTACCAGTCGTCAACCGTTGACCCTTAACCCGTTTCACCTCTGAACCATTTCTCCCATATTTCCCCCTGAAGCCTTATATTGTCATTACTTTGCCTGACCCTGCAATACAATCTCAGTCACGCTTCACTCAGGCCGTATGTATGTGGGGCACTCAGCCCAAACTGCAGAAGTGCACCTCCAAACTGCTGAGATAAATCCCCACGATTATTCGCCCCATGTTTCTCACGACTACCTGGTAAACTCACCGCACTCAGCTCCCTGTAGAACTCCTTATGGGCGGTGCTGGGGGCGTCCGGCATGTTATGCAGCTGTTGTAGTACGTCCTGGCACAGCTGTTCAGTGCCCTGGTCGGGTTCTGAAGATGCACCAGTGGATAAACAAAATCCATGAGGGCTGTGCGTTTTCTATATGGCTGCGTGCTTGTGTTGTGCAACGCATGCAAACACACACTTGCGGAACGCCCTGACACAGCGGCACAGTGCCTGGTCAGGATTTGCGTCATACCAGCCCATACCAGCCCATACACAGGAATGTGCGTGGGCTATGTTCAAATGAAGGTAGTGTATTCATATTATGCAGCTCTTGGCGAGTGAGTGAGGGCTGTGTGTTTTCTATATGGCTGTGTGCTTGTGATATGCAACACATGCAAACACACACTTGCGGAACGCCCTGGCACAGCTGCACAGTGCCCTGGTCAGACTGTGCAGATGCAAATGCAGTGCCAAGAAGCACACATTGCGATAATAATTTAACACTCACCCCCCGGGTGTTATGCAGCTTTGCTATATGTAAGTACTACAAAAGTACACACACTCTGTCAAGCCAACCTGAATTGGACATATGCATCATCAAGCCACAAGACAGACACGTGTAGCAACAAATCAGTACTAGGGTATCAAGACTTGCTGTCGCTGACCTGGCCTATGGGACGTGTGTTGGATCTACAAGTGTTTACATTAACAGCACCATGTCATGTTACCTTTGTACACACACACATCGCATGCTACCTTTGTACACACAAATCGCATGCTACCTTTGATACACACACATCACATATCACTTATCCTCCCCCCTCAAACATATGCGTGTATGCGTATATGGGTAGGGTTGGCCAGGACCATATTTATACATTGCATAAACAATATCTTCAGCAGGGAAAACCATCAAACTTACAGTCATAAACGGTGCAGATATTCGGTTCTGGCCAACCCTACACAAATACACATACACGCACACATACCCACCTCCCACCTACCTCCACCCCCCAAAAACACAAACACACATACACGCACCTCGCTGCTGCTGCTGCTGGCTCAAGGGTATAAGCAGCAGCTCAAGTGCAAATTTAACTAGCCCTGGTGCAGCTGTCTTACGGCCCTTGACGCTGATGCCCAGTGCCCTGTTGAAAGTGTTTGGCAGGGCTTGGGCCAGCCTGCGCTTGTTGCCAGCTGCACGCCTGCAGTACGCCTGTAGGGAGCAACGTGCGTGTGTGTGTACGCGTGTGTGTACGTGTGTGTGTGTGTGTGTGTGTGTGTGTTGTGTGCATGTGCGTCTGGTGCCAGTTGCACGCCTGCTGTATGTCTGTATGGGAAGAGCCAGTGTGTGTTAGCGTCTATGTGCATTTGTGTGGTATGTGTGTGTTTGTGTACATCTGTGCGTTACGTGTGCATTTGTGCATCAGCGTGGTGCATGTGTATGTGCGTGCAGAGCATGGTCACGTGCGTATGCATGCAGGCTACGTACAGCCCATAATAGTGTACTGAGTGTGCAAACTGAGTGCATCTTTGTATTTGTTTGAAGTGAATCACAATTCCATCATTTTTCACTTAATTATTCACTAGAAAAAATATTTCTTTGAAGTGATGAATTAGAATTCATTCATTTTTGTTTTGTTTCTGGCAGGTGCATTGCATATTGTATGCTGTAATACCTCAAGGCTGGATCACACATTTCAAAAATGCAGCACAAAAGCAGTGGAGCCTCGCCTTATGTCATTATTAGGGTTGGCCAGAACCATATATATACGGTGATCATACGGTATGTTTTGCAGGGATTTCACCAAATATACGGTCATATACGGTGTACATATACGGTTCTGGCCAGCCCTAGTCATGATCCATCGACATTGCATGTTTAGGGTTGGCCAGAACCATATACATATGGTGCATATACACGGTATTACTGGTAGGGAAATCACCAAATATACGGTCATGTTCGGTGCATATACACAGTTCTGGCCAACCCTATTGGTAATGCATGTTGAGTTGATTGAGCAATTGTTACTTGCCTCGAAAAATGTGCCAAGGATCTGCTGAGCGTAAGCAATGTCCTCAAAAGCAGGGTCCCTGTACAGAAGCAGCAGCCGGTCTAGGATGCGTTGTGACTCCTCATCCTGTACATGGTATGTGTGTATGTGTGTGTGTGTGTGCGTGTGTGTGTACGAAGTTGAGTGTGTGTACATGCATGCAAGTTTGTGTGATTGCTGTGGCATGTGTGTTTGCATGTCGTTAGGACTGCGTGTGGGAGAGCGCGCATTGGGGAGCGTGTAAGCGTGGGCTTTCTTATCCCGCCTTCCGTCTGTGAATGCTTCAACACCAATGTGCTCATTAAGAGCGTAAAGCTCACCATCAAATAATGAGTACCATGAAGAAAAGTATGCAGATACGTATGCTAGCCTTGAGGTCCTTGCTTGTAATGATTCATAGACACACACACTTGTAAAAATGAACACTATTTTCTATTTTGTCAACTGTCATCAGGAGCCGGTTTCAGGTCAAGCCTGCAACCCTCCTGATTTTCATTGATCTTTTTCTTAATCTTTTGGTAGAGGAGTTTTACGGTACCAAAGTGGCTCCTTTTCCTTATTTAATGTGGAGAGTGGTTTTCACTGCCTGCGTAGTTTTTTCTTTCTTCTCACACCCATTCACATATGCAAACACACACGTGCATGCGCACACACAAGAGCAAACACACTGAGCTTGGTGCGCACACACACACAGCTTGGCCGCACCGTAATTGCACGTCCTCCTGGCTTGGCAGCGCGGCCGCTCCCGCTGCCGTCGATGCCACTGCTTGTGTACTGCTGCTGCTGCTGGCGAGCTTGCATGGCCTCATGGAGCTCTTGGAACAAGGCCAGACGGGCCATGCCGTCCACAATGGCACAGATGAGGCCCTCCTGTGCACAGGTGAATTGTGTGTGGGTGCGTGCTTGTATATATATATGTGTGTGTGTGTGTGTGTGTGTGTGTGTGTGTGTGTGTGTGTGCGTGTGTGCGTGCGCGCGCAAGCACGTGTGAATTAAGCGGAATTTATAAATTATTAAGGGTTATGGAGTGTATAAGCAGCAGCTAAGGTAATCTATGCCACCTTTGATGGCACAGATCAAGCTCTATCTTTTTAGTTTAACAGATCGCTCTTTAAATGCTTATTGACGACTCATAGCAGGAAGAGGTTCAACACGAAAAGTCTGCTGGAGGAGTTTGTGAACACCCAATTCCTCGGACACTCGGTCAGGATATGCTTCAACATTAAATGCTTCTGGCAGTGGGCGTACAATAATAATCCTAGGTAATAAGCATTGCCTCATCATTCACCTGTGTGCCCAGCTCGTCAAATCCACCTGGGCGACGCTTCCTGTATATGGTGTAGGTGCATGTTTGTGTCTGTGTGTGTGCGTGTGTGTGTGTGTGTGTGTGTGTGTGTGTGTGTGTGTGTGTGTGTGTGTGTGTGTGTATGTGTGTGTGTATGTGTGTGTGCGCGCGCGCGAAAGCACAAGTGTAAATATGTGATTGCAAGCGCTTGCGTGTGATTTGTTCTAGGTGGGAAATGTTCAAACATATATCATCCCACCTGCTATTTTGCTGCTGCTGCTGCCGCTGGAGCCTCTGCTTCTTGGCCTTGGCAAGCGTGCTGTGCAGCAGCTGTAGGCAGTCAAAAGTAGGTGCCTCATCTGCGCCTTCTCTGTCACACGCTGCGCGCATTGGCATATTGAGATGGAGGGCAAGGTATACATCTCAAGGCGTGTACGTGCGTCGAAAATGTGTGAATACCAAATAGCACGTTCAATTGTTGTGATGGGTGCCTGCTCTGGCTATTTTTCTGCCACAAAAATCTGCGTGCGTTGAGAGGAAGTGCAAGGCTTAAGACCTGGGGCGTCTGTGAGTAAGTTGAAACGCATGCCTGACCTGCACCTTCCCTGCCACAAAAAGCTGCACGCATTGAGGGGGGGGCAAGAAACAAAAATTGAGGCTTGTGCCAGGTTTTATAAAATTTAATATGTGCATTAAATTGCATGTCTGATTGGGCTAGCTCCCCTGCCATGAGCAATGACATTTTAAACCGAGTGGGTGGCTGATCAGAATAGGTCTCCAGAGGAAGGGAGTGTGTGGTGCAGTCCAGCATATATTCCAGCATAAAGAAACTGCTCACAAATATGGTCAAGGGAACATCATTCATACGACTGTGCCCTTTAAGCGCTCTCTCTATAGAGCGGTGGCCTCACCGATGCCTGATCTCTTCCATCTCCTGTCTGTGCTTGCACACACCAGATCTAAAATAGTAAAGTGCAATCTCCATCTTTATTGTTTGCAGTACATACATGCAGGCACACACACACGCACACATGAGCTCTGTATAGCATCCATACAGCGATACATGAATAAGATGGCTTGGGAATATCATTACAGCCTTACTGCACTGCCCTTCCCTGTCTCACCTTTTGTTCCTCTTGTCATTTTGGAGTACTACAAAAAGAACAATTAGTATGAGTAGCGCATTTGCTCATGTGCACCTGGAATAACACTGTGTGCATTCATACCTTGGCTAGCGTTGCATTCACAGATTAACACTGTGTGCATTCATACCTTGGCAAGCGCTGCATTCACGGATTAATACTGTGTGCATTCATACCTTGGCTTGCATTGCCGCTCTGGGTGTCGATGTCCGCCCTCTCAAGCTGACCAGCCAAGTCTTCAACGCCCATGTGCATTGCTGTGCAGCAAGATTGCCAGATTGGTTTTGAGGCCCTCGATTAGGTCTCACGCGTGCACGCGTGTGCGTGTGTGTGTGTGTGTGTGTGTGTGTGTGTGTGTGTGCGTTTACAGCAGCGGGCACAGGCATTGCTGTCGAGCAAAATATATGGTTCTGTAAATAGGTGCGCGAGGCAGCTTGAAATTGCAACGCCAGGGGAGGTGCACACCATGCTGTGCTGTGTGTTGTGAGTGTTGTTCTTGCCATGTATGTATGCATGTGTGTGTGTTTGTATGTGCGTAAGGAATTAATTAAAGTTGTGAAAAGAAAGAGTGTTATTATTGCCATGTATGTATGCATGTGTGTGTGTTTTTATGTGCGTAAGGAATTAATTAAAGTTGTGAAAAGAAAGATGTGTTGTGGTGTGTGGTTGCTTGTTTGCATGGATTGCATCATAAGGCATGAGAGATGAATCATAGTACGTTGTGGTGTGTGAATGCTTGTTTGCACAGATCGCATCATACATCACACCATAAGGCTTGTGCAGCAGAGCAGCAGCATGGATCTCACCTCTCACGCCAGAGAGGCACGCCTTGTCGTTCACGCTAGCCATGCCAAACACCAGCAGCAAGTTCAGCAGCACCTGCATAGGACCCGAGGCACACAATCCATGACCGGTCATGGTTTCTGTGGTAGCTCAATTCAGGGCTTCCACGTATCTGGCTACCCCAAGTAAGTCACTTCCTTACACGGTGTGGTTTTGAAGTGCTCACTTTGCCCCCCCAGAGGCATACATAGCGATGTAGCCTTACCATACCTTACATGGTGTGGTTTTGAAGTGGTCACTCTGCCTCACCTTCTTAGATATTAATAAAATCACAGCAGAAGCTAGCGCACTCGGCTACGTTGGGTTGGTCCCCTTTTTCAATACTGCCAAGCACCATGTGCATGGACTTTGCAGCTTATATTTCGACAACATTCTGAGCTTGCCTCGATCAAACACCACCACTGAGCAGACAGATGCTTGTGTGGCTTAAATCCAGTGTCTTTGCTGATCCTGATTTCTTTTTCCTTTGCTGATCCTCAAAATGTTGCAACGCCTCTAAAAATGAGTGTTTATCGAACGATCCATCTTTCTTGTAAGTTTCACGGCTGCTGCATAATTGTTGAGCAGCCACAAACTGGCCTAACTAAAAAGCCACTGAAGGTCACTCTTTCAGAGCCCCGTCGGTCACTGTTTCAAAGCCACTAAAGGTCACTGTTTCAAGGCCCGTCGGTCACCTCTGCTGCCTCCTCCTTCACGTTTGCTGCTGCACCATTCAGCAGCCGCACACTGGCCTAACTAAAAAGCCACTGATTCAAGGCTTTGTCATTCAACTTGGTTGCCTCCTTCTTCACGTTTGCTGCTGCACCATACAGCAGCCGCACACTGGCCTAACTATAAAGCCACTGATTCAAGGCTTTGTCATTCACCTTGGCTGCCTCTTCCTTCACGTTTGCTGCTGCGTCACTCAGCAGCCGCACACTGGCCTAACTATAAAGCCACTGATTCAAGGCTTTGTCATTCAACTTGGTTGCCTCCTTCTTCACGTTTGCTGCTGTGTCACTCAGCAGCCGCACACTGGACTAACTAAAAAGCAACTGATTCAAGGCTTTGTCATTCACCTTGGCTGCCTCTTCCTTCACGTTTGTTGCTGCGTCACTCAGCAGCCGCACACTGGCCTAACTATAAAGCCATTGATTCAAGGCTTTGTCATTCACCTTGGCTGCCTCCTTCTTCACGTTTGCTGCTGCGTCACTCAGCAGCCGCACACTGGCCCCGACTGCAGGCAGCAGCGTGTCAGTCCCCATAGGAAGCAGAGGGTACATACCCACACAGCGCATTGCCAGACCCCTGCGTGATGATATGCACAGACACTACGTGCTTGTTTTTTTGCAGAAAAGAGCACCAAGCACGCGCCCACAAAGCTTTACATAAATCTAGGGTTGACCAGAGCTGTATAAATACACCGTATTTGACCGTACAGTTGGTGCTTTCCCTGCCTTAAATACTCGAAATACACCGTATATACATGGTTCTGGCCAACCCTGCACAAACCCCATGGCCGTCTTATGAGCAATGCGATGATTGGATGGGCATGCAATCACGTTGGGAGGGACAAGGTCAACAGATGTGTAAGACGCTTAACGGCACATAAGGCAAACCCTTGCCCTATGGTCGCCATTTGCCACAGTGATCCCCAGCCGTACACAAACGCACGAACGCATGCACACACACACTCACAATCACTCTCACACACACACACTCTCACACACACACACACACACACACACACACACACACACACACACACACACACACACACACATACAAACATACATAGAAGTAGCAACCACTGATCAAAACTTCATGATCAAAACTTTGTGGACACGTAGTTGTTTTAATGTGTCAGGAATCCCCTGTAGGTAGAGGAGTACATTTGGCAAAGAAACGAATCGTGTCAGATGATGCAACACACACATCCCTCTCCACAAAGTGCGCAGCTTTGTGCATGCCTATGAGACACAAAAAGGTCAATGCATGAGGAGGGAAAGCAGCACATGTAGAGCAGCCATTGCTCACATGCACTATCGCACTATCGCACTATTGCACTATCGCAGCAGCACGTGAAAAAAATGGTGCTGTGTGTTAGGCAGCATCATGTGAAAAAAGTGACAGAGGAAGCTCTTGGGGCAGGCAAACCCTTTCTGCACGTGGGTGCCTGCATGCTGTGCATGTCAGGCAGCAGCAGCAGGTGGCAGTGAGACGTATGCTTAGGGCTGGCCAGAACCCTACATATACGGTGTATGTACGGTATTTTTGGCAGGGAAATGACCAAATTTACGGTCATATACGGTGTATGTATATGGTTCAGGCCAACCCTACGTGTGCTGTTGCTGTTTGCTATCCAGTGAAACTCTTGCCTTAGGCATACCCTTACCTCACACAAGCGTTTATGTGTAGGGTTTGCTACAATCAATCATAAATGGTGTGCATACGATACTTTAAGCGGGGAAATCATTAAATATACGGTCATATACATATACGGTGTATATATACAATTTTGGCCAACCCTATCTATGTGCTTTGCATGAGGCGGCTGCAGGTGGTTTTTGAGAAACTGCTAATGCTGACAAAGGAGGGTTTTGCTGCTGTTGCAGTTTAGCTCTTACCGCACGAGGACGTCTGTGTGCTGTGTGTTTGGCAGCAACAAGTGGTCCAGAAACCACTGTAAACTGGCAGAGGGCAGTTGATGCTGGCCATGCCCTTGGCCCTCACACTCCTCTGCCAAACGCGCTTTGGGCAGACACTGCAGCAGCTGCGACGCATAGGCCAGGCACTGAAGAGTGCCCCCTGCACCGGCAGTTGTGCCTGTGTGTAAAGCAGCGCAGTATTGGTGTGAGCTTGAGTGCGTGATCGTGTGAATGGAGCAGGGACTGCAATAGATCTGAGACGCAAAAGCCAGAACTGAAGAGTGCTCCCTGCACCGGCAGTTGTGCCTGTGTGTGAAGCAGTGCAGCAATGGTGTGAGCTTGAGTGCGTGATCGTGTGAATGGAGCAGGCACCGCAACAGATCTGAGACGCAAAAGCCAGAACTGAAGAGTGCCCCCTGCACCGGCAATTGTGCCTGTGTGTAAAGCAGCGCAGCAATGGTGTGAGCTTGACTGCGTGATTTTGTGAATGGAGCAGGCACCGCAATAAATCTGAGACGCAAAAGCCAGCACTGGCATGTCCATCTTGCACCGGCAGTTGTGCCTGTGTGTGAAACAGGGCAATGATGCAAGCCTGAGAGCATGTATGTGTGAATGGAGCAGGCACTGCACGGAGGCCACGTACCAAAGAGTGTCCTGTGCACTAACAGATCAGCCTTACAATCCATAGAATACGCAAGTGTATTAGGTGTGTATAGAGGGGGAGAGAGAGAGAGAGAGAGAGAGAGAGAGAGAGAGAGAGAGAGAGAGAGAGAGAGAGAGAAAGAGAGAGAGAGACACTGTAGACACCGCCAAAGAATGCAGCATTCTAAGGCACAGTATGCGGCAGTTGACAACAAAGCCATCACCTGCTGGGTCAACACAAGGCCCTCAGTACGGTCAGCACAGTACCTAGCTGATAACGACCGCTTACCATCGAATATTCATTACCTTCTGCCTCTATAAAGGCCCGCAGCGTGGGTAGTACGGCACCAAGCAGCTCCTTTCCATTTGGCAACACTTTGCTGGCAAAGCTGATGACGGCATGTTGCCACGCCCAAGCGTCAGGGGCGCTGGCAGAGGTGGGCGCTGTGTTTGGGCGGGCACCCTCCCTGAATCGTGCAAATAGGTAGATTGGTGTGAGGTGCGTGTGAGGTGCATGTGCAGAACATACTGGTGTGAGGTGTGTGTGAGGTGCGTGAGATGAATAGATTGGTGTGAGGTGCGTGTGTGAGGTGCACGTGCAGAACATATTGGTGTGAGGTGCGTGTGCGGTGCGTGCGATGAATAAAATGGTGTGAGGTGCGTGTGTGAGGTGCACGTGCAGAAAATATTGGTGTGAGGTGCGTGTGCGGTGGGTGTGATGAAAAAATGGTGTGAGGTGCGTGTGAGGTGCGTGTGAGGTGCAGGTATGGAATAGATTGGTGTGAGATGCGTGTGAGGTGCAGGTGAGGTGCGTGCTAGGTGTGTGTGAGGTGCGTGTGAGGAATACATTGGTGTGAGGTGCATGCAGTTATGAGATCATAGAGGCAAGCACTGTGCTTTGGTTCCCTATCCAGTGCCGAATGAATAATAACCCTGAAGAATGCAAAGGGAAGTTGATAAGGCTGTCAAGTTTAGAAGTGTTACAGTTAAAAGGTGGGCGAATTGTAGAGTGAGGGATGGCAGATGGTATACCTACTACAAGGCATGCTTGTGCGCACACATGACAGATGTGGGAAAGAGGACAGAGAGAGAGAGGGAGAGAGAGAGAGAGAGAGAGATAGAGAGAGAGAGGAGATACACAGAGAGAGAGAGACAGAAAGAGAGGTACATTTCCTTGAATCTTACGTCGTACCTGAAGTCTGACTCCATCAAGCTGTGGACGAGGTCTGTGGCCACCTCTCTGCTGGTCCCATCTGTCCAATCCTACAAAGCAGCAGCAACCATGAGTCAGTCCATACACTTAAGCCAGCCTGCCATTGTTTCTGCCTGTTCAGTCACACACAGCAGCAACCAGGAGGCTGAGTGAATCAGTCAACCCTAAACAAAGTAGCGTTAGGGTGTGGACTAGCAGTTGGCCAACCACCTGCCATTGCTCCTGCCAGTTCAATCCCACAAAGCAGCAGCCAAGACGGTTGCTTTGAACATTTCAAAGCAAAGGCTATTGGTCACTGTGAGCACCTTACTGGTCGTTCAAATCAACAATACAAAACAACACATGCTAGGTTAAGGGCTGGATGAAGATTTAGATGGGGACCATGGGACACTTGCGCGTGCTCTTATGTGTGCATATCTGCAGCAGCCTAAAAATGGGGATGACCAAACGCACGGCAAGATTTAAAAACGGATCTGATTACTAGAAGCTCTAAATAAACCCTCAAGTTAGCATCCCCTAGTCTGTCTGTCTGTACAGTCCTGCAGCAGCATGGTCAGACAGGCAGCAAGACAGAAAGATGTGTGCAGCACACACTGGGCAAGTGGGTGTGCAAATTGAGGAACAGAAAGTGACAACCAGCAGAGGCAGCAGAATAAGCAGGGTTGGCCGGAACCATACTTGCACACCTTATACAACCGTACGCATGGAAGTCTTCCTGTTAAAAGTACCGTACACACACTGAAAACACACATCAAATACATACACACCATATACATAATATACATACACACCGTATACACGTATCTTGTATAATTATGGCCAGTTCCGAATAGATTGGCTGCTGTATCCCAATGCAATCAAGTCTATGAGACTTTTGTTTGTGGAGCACAGCGAGAGATGTATGAAATATGAAACTAATGCAAGAGATGGGCTTGGAAGCAGCAAAACAGCAGCTGCAGATAGGCTGGCTCTTAGCTGGAGAAGTTACAAAGCTGGAGCTACCCAGAATGAGTAGAGGTAGTACAGCATGACCACATTAGAAGTAGTACAGCATGACCACATCAAAAGTAGTACAGCATGACCACGGAGACAGTGCTCAGTGACATTTCCAATAAACTACTGTTCCAGTTATGGTTGAAGGCATACAAGCCCACATACACAAACATGAGCACATTAACAACGTCACCACCACACCCACACCTGCATCCACACCCACACCCACACACCTACATCCACACACCAACACCCACACACCTACACCTACACCCACACACCTACACCTACACCCACACACCCAAACCCACACCCACACACCTACACCCACACCCAAACCCACACCCACACCCACACACCATGGCCAGCCCTGCAATGCCCAGCACTTGGCACACAGCAAACTTGTGCTGCTCCCCTGCCCTCAGGTGTGCGTGCACCAGGCTGGCCAGTTGACGGGCGCTCTCTGGCAGGAAGGCTTCAAGCAGCTGTGGGCAAGGTGAGGTAAGTGCGCGATTTGTGTTCTGTTTTGGTGACTACAGTATGTAAGAAGGCTGACTGTGTTGAGAGCTCTCTGGCAGAAAGGCCTCAAGCAGCTGTGGGCGAGGTGAGGTAAGGTGCGCGATTTGTGTTTTGTTTCAGTCTCTACAGTATGTAAGAAAGATGGCTGTGCTGAGCGCCCTCTGGCAGGAAGGCAGGCCAAGCATTATGGGCGAGGTGGGGTGAGGCGTGTGATTTGTCTAAAGTTGTGTTGACTTAAATGTTATGCAAGAAAGTTGTCTGTGTTGGGCAGCGGTCTCTGGATGAAGGGCCCAAGCTTAGGAAAATGGAGACCAAACAAGTGGCAATCACTATATATCAAGGTTATCATTGTAGAGACGCGTGAGGGTCATTACTTTCTGCATCCCCTTGTGTGTTTGTGCTTGTATGTGTGTGCGTGTACGTGCGTGTGCGTATACGTGAGTGTACTCGTGCTCGTACACAGTCTGTGTGTGTATGCAGTGTGCGCAATTATGAGCGCGGTAGGAGCCCAATAAGCACAGGCTTACGTTGTTGCTGTCACTAGCACAATAAGCACAGTCTGGGTGTGTGTATGCAGTGTGTGCACTTATGAGCGCGGTAGGAGCACAATAAGCACAGGCTTACGTTGTTGCTGTCACTAGCACAATAAGCACAGGCTTACGTTGTTGCTGTCACTAGCAGCGGCCGCGTACACTGATGCTGCGGCCCCTGTGGCTTTGGCAGCTGCCTGGCTTTTTGCCCTGGCTGTGGTGTGGAGGTGGTGAGCCAGGAAGGTCCTGTGATGAGCATGTGTGTTGCGCGTGTGTGTTGCACTTGTGTGTTGCGCGCGCGTGTGTGTGTGTGTGTGTGTGTGTGTGTGTGTGTGTGTGTTGCGCGTGTGTGTGCACGTTTGTGTTGGTAGGGAGTGTTTTGCGTTTGTGTGTGTGTGTGTGTGTGTGGGTGTGGGTGCGTGTGTCTGTATGTGTGCTTTGAAGATGGCGAATTAAAAGGCTAGTTGCTATAATTAGAGTATCACAGCAGCGTACTAAAGGAGTGGGTAAATGTCACCCGTCAACAGAATGGCCATCAGCAGACTATAGAATGCAGCATAATGGCCACCACTAGTCAGCAGAACGGCCATCACCTCAAAGGAAGGAGTGGGCATATGTCCCCAGTAAGCAGAATGGCCAGATCACTGAAACTTCCAGCTTAAACGGAAACACGGAGCTAGCATTGAACGTTCATGAACTTGTGTGAGTGAAAAAGCCTAACCCTTGCATGTCTAATAACTATAATCATAATGGAGGAGCTTGTGAGTAAAAAATCACAACCCTTGCTCTTGTCATTTTGGAGTGTAGTGGTGCACTGTATAATATATACTACCGTCCGTTTACGATCACTTCGGAAATTTATTAATTATTTGGCCAGAAAACGAAAATTTTTATTAATTCTTGGAGGCCTCTCCGAACTAAATTCGAAGTGAATAATTAACAATTTATAGTGGTTTTGATGGTGAAAATCGTAATGAGCTTCAAGCGCGCCAGTGTGAACCCCCTGGCCGGGTTCTTGAAGCCTCAGTCCCCAGCTGAAAGGCTGGCTGCTCAGCATAGGGACCGTGAGAAGCTGCAGAGGGAAATGCAGCTCAAAGAGCTGCAAGAGGAAGAGGCAAAGGCTAGGGGCGAGGCTGGGAAGAGGCCTGTGGGGTGCCTGCGCGGCTCCAAGAACAAGCCTCCACCCCTCATAGCCCCTTCAGAGTGAATGTAGAGAGTAGAGTGTGGCTCTTGCTGCATGTATTCCCATCACCTCTCTTTCCCTGCTTCTGAGCACTGTGCAGCATCAGCCACAGCTCCAGCCTCAGCTTCGGCCTCAGCCACAGCTTCAGCCACAGCTTCAGCCTCAGCCACAGGATTCAGCCATAACAAACAGCAGTAGCAGTGCACAGGCAGCATTCACAAGGGGGCTCTCGAACTCAAAAACTAATTCCTGGCAGGGCCCTCCCGAAGTGCCCTCGAACTCAAAAATTAATCCCCAAACCCCCTCACGAACTAAAATCGTATTTTTAATTAATTTTTTGAAAGTGTGGTCACGTAGTGATCGTGAACGGACGGTATATGCCATTGTACAAGTTTGTACTGAAGAAGCAGGGATGGCATCTATCATAGGTTTCAGAGTTTTTTTTGCAAAGCGTCAGTTTCTAGTTCGTTTCCTCATGCGTATGATGCAGGTACCAGTTCAACAACATCAGCGTGTGGACTTAGCACTGGCAGAGAACTGTGCAGGCTACACTTCTGGACAGCATGGACGGCACACTGCACAACTGAGCAGGCTACACTTCTGGATAGCATGGACAGCACAAAGCACAACTGCGCAGGCTACACTTCTGGATAGCATGGACGGCACAATGCACAACTGAGCAGGCTACACTTCTGGATAGCATGGACAGCACAACCCACACCACACCCACAACCCACAAGACAAAGCCTAGGCTAAGCCATGACCATTAATGTAAATATACAATTTATGTACAATATTGTGGCAGGAAGATCACCAAATGTACGGTCATATACGGTGTACATTAAAAAACGGTTCTGGCCACCCTACAAATGCCGCTTTAGGCGTCAGAATGCACAGCCTGTATTGAAGCATCGCAGCCTCGGCGATGCACCATCGCACCTCTGAGCAGCATGCCTCTCTTCACAACCCACACCCACGACGCAAATGCCGCTTGGCGTGGGAATGCTGCAAAGCCAGCATTGCAGTAACACAGCCTTGGCTGCTCATAATTACGTGTCCTCACCCATCTCACACCAAACATACACCACGTCTCACATTTAATTTCCACCGCTGAGCAATGCATCCCTCCACAACCCACACCCACCATACAAACGTGTCCTCACCCATCTCTCACCAAACATACACCACGTGTCACATTTAATTTTCACCGCTGAGCAACGGATCCCTCCACAACCCACACCCACCATGCAAACGCCAGCTCAGGTGTCGTGGGCACAAAGTCGGTGGCTTCAGCTTCTGCTGCAGCATTACCTAAGCTGCCAAGGGCACCACTCTGCAGCAAGGCCACGCAGTTCAGGGCTCCTGCACTGACCAGTGCCTCCAGCAACTCGTGTGCGACGCCTGCAAATGAAACAAGAGTTAATCAAGGGCAACAGATGTATGTTTGTAAATGGGAGTGTATACGATGCATACAAACTATGTTTAAGCTTCCTCCTGCCTATTTGACCAGTGCTTCCAGCAGCAACGTCTGTCTACTTTAATTTCTCTCCAGCTGTCGTTTGAGTACATTAGATTGACAGCTACCATTATGCACACAAGTTGCTTTAAACCGGACAGCACCCATGCTTTCCCCGCATGTGGACACGTACACAACAATGCAAAATTACTGAGCACTCTGCAGCTGCACGAGCTCTTGGAGGCGAGAGTAAACGAATGTCAGCTGGAACTGTTTTGGCACAGCTTGCGCTGTGGAAACAACAGGCTTGGGCCCTAGTCATTGTTAACATTAGTTGCCCCCCTTGCTCTCCTGCGCCTCTCGACTCAGCAACTTGCTCTGTTATCAACTATGGGTGTCAACGGCCCAGCTGCTAACTTTCCTGCCTTCTCCAGGAGGCCTGACTTTCAGCCAGTTCAGCGCCCCTCTTTTCTCTGTTTGGTCAGAGTTCTCTCTGTGATGTCTTCGCAGCGTCTTGTTCAGGCAGTGTCCTTGAGTCAGTCTTTTGAGTGTTGGCCTCAGGTGTAATCCCCCCTCTTACATACGATGGAGCAAGCCAAAACAGAACAGTGCAAACGCTCACAATTCCCTCAGCTCGTGCTTGCACGCACAAGCTCACACCCACACCCGCACCAGCCCACACCTTGGTTCTGCTGCACATCAATGGCAGCCAAAAGACGCAGGCAGTCCCCCCCACAGTGTTGCGTCAGCCATGAGCCTGCCATGCTAGCCGCTGCCTCTTTTGCAGCGGGGGTACGGTCCTTAAGGCCATCTGTCAATAGCAACACACGCTGCTCCACGCTGCAAGCATGTGAAGACAGTTTCTTTGCGTGTGTTTGTACGGAAAACCAAGTCTACGTGAATGAAAATGTGTGTTCTCTCCTTTGGAGTAAGGGTATGATCGATAAGGCCATCTGTCAGCAGCAACACACGCTGCTCCACGCTGCAAGCATGTGAAGACAGTTTGTTTGCGTGTGTTTGTACGGAATTCCATGTCTATGTGAATGAAAATGTGTGTTTTCTCCTTTGCAGTAAGGGTACGATCGATAAGGCCATCGGTCAGCAGCAACACACGCTGCTCCACGCTGCAAGCATGTGAAGACTGTTTGTGTGTGTTTGTACGAAATTCCATGTCTAGGTGAATGAAATTGTGCGTCTCCCCCTTTGCAGTGGGTGGACGGTTTTTGAGGCCATCTGCCAGCAGCGACAAACGCTACTCCACTCTGCAGACACAGGAACATGATTGTGTGATCTGGGGTCTGAATGCGTACTTCTTACAACCTTGATGCACTTTTCTACTCTACAAGGATTGGTTGTAGGCTGGCATGGTGCACAAGCTCTTGGACACACTTTGGACGACAGGAGGGGCATACATTTTCAGCAGAAATACTTTGCAGGCTTGACTAGTTTGCCGCACCAAGCTTGCTAGGAGCACGCCATACTAGGAAGTTACATTTAAACCCACCTCAGCGTTAGCAATGCACATTTAAAATTGCACCACAAAAGATGCGTGCCTTCCTTGCAATCTCAAAGCGAGTCATCAAGTGAATACACACGTTTAATCTCACCTTAGCTTTGACACAGGGGTCGCACCAAACCACGCATACACAGCTGCTCGGACCTAAAGAGGGGGTTCACCAGAATGTGTAAGAGTGTCAGCTTTGTGACTGTGAGCGATGACAGAAGAGCTGGGAAAGGATGCATGGATAGGGTTGGCCAGAACCATACATTTATAGGTATATACGGTGTATATACGGTATTTTTGGCAGGGAAATCATCATGCATACGGTCATATACGGTGTGTATATACGGTTCTGGCCAACTCTATGCATGGAGCTGAGGTGGGTTGGCATACATGAAGGCGAGGCACCAAAGCAATGCACCAAAGCAATGCACCAAAACCAATACTTTGACCAAAGCAACGCACTAAAGCAGCTAGAGAGCCTGATTCACAAGGACAAGGAGACAGGAGGGAGAAACTGCTGCGCAGGCATGGACACCACCGTCAACCTCAGGAAATTTGTGTGCATTTTTACTTTGTCAGCGCAAGTACCTCTGTCCATACACATACTATTTAGTTACTGCTTGCACTTGAATGATTGTCCTTACAAATATCTGTTCCTCATTCACCTCAGGGGACACATCATGCGTGCGAACCAGCATGGTGCTGTACGCCTCTTCACTCTGTGGCATTGACTGTGCAGCCGCGACACGCACTGCCTGTGTTGCGAGCATGTGTTTGTGTGTGTGTGTGTGTGTGAGTATGTGTGTGTGCATGCATGTCTTATTGGACACCCCTGGTGCCAATGGATTCCTGATTAGCAAGTGGTCCCTGAGAGCAAAATGTGAGTGGGCGGCCTAGAAAAGGTGCACGGCGCTACCGTTGACCATAACAAGAGTGATTCTTGTTGTGCACATTTGCTCTCATATATTCATGCCAATAGCAGCCAAGGCCTGCTGCTGCTACTGCAACTGCATGATACAACAAACCACCTAGACCCATATGAACACTTAAGGCTAGGGTCTTTACATTTTCAGCACCAGAATATGCTTCTATACCATGGAAGCAAAGGCTGATGCTGGAACGGGGGCAGTTGAGGACATGGTCAGTGTATTTATTTGTTTCTTATACCGTAAGGTCGTGTAAACCGATAAAAGCTGCTGCAGGCCCACTTTGCAAACCCAGTCTCAGTGCATGTATGCATACTCAACGGCTGCAACTTCAGGGATGGCCATGAACGTATGTACATACGTGCAGTGCATACATACAATGATGACTTAACCTTCTATCAGCTAAAAGTCCATGGCGATCTGCCCTTATTTGCCAGATCAAGGACAAATGTGCAACGCATTCATTTCTAATTTCCTTTCTCGGCAGCACACTGAACCTCTTTTTGGTACCTGAACACACCAATTGCATCTGTGCCTGGCAAGACCAGCAAACGGTCAACCAACCGCATAACCTGGCTGAAGGTTACCCCCATCAATCAAAGTCATTGTGAACAATTGTGTATATGCATTCACCTGGTTTGACTCAACGTCCAGTCTGTGCGTGTATGCCTCCACCACCCGAGGCCCGTACTCTTCTGATTGAGCAGCCTGAAGCATGCACACAGATAAGTGCATCATATAAACACACTGTAAGTGAAAGAGAGTTGCGGACAGCATAAAGGGTGTGACATGCGGTATGAAGCCTACACCTCCTAACAGACCGCAAGTGTAAGACATGCGCACAGCATATAAATAGGGCGACGAAACAGTAAAGTAAAAACCTAACAAAATGAAGTAAATTTTGGACACATGCAATTACGATATGTTATGCTTCGTGGGTCATTGTAAATAGCGCCTTTGAGCTTGCACACTTTCAATTGTCTTATTTCAAATTGAATGATTTGAAGTAAGCGCTGGCGGTTCCAGTGTTTCTGAATAGACGATCTGGGTTGAAAATCATCATAAGCCCATTGCAGTGGCATTGGTGACATGGTGATTGCACTGACTTGGTGATTGTAGTGAAATTGCAATGACGTTGTAGTGACGTGGCAATGAGATTGTAGTGACATTGCAATGAGATTGTAGTGACATGGCAGTGAGATTGTAGTGACATTGCAATGAGATTGTAGTGACATGGCAGTGAGATTGTAGCGACATGGCAATGAGATTGTAGTGACATGGCAGTGAGATTGTAGCGACATGGCAATGAGATTGTAGTGACATTGCAATGAGATTGTAGTGACATTGCAATGAGATTGTAGTGACATTGCAATGAGATTGTAGTGACATTGCAAGTATACATCATGTATGGCCATTGTACACGTGACCATGCTTATGTATGGCCTCCCACCCTGCCTGGACAATCAAACCATTTACGGAAGTGAGATTTGTAGCGGCTGTTACCACACATACCACACAGTTCACCTCTGGTCGGGCAGATGGCGCAATGATTTGAAAGATGCAAACAGTCTTTATCTGTGGGGTGCAACCTAATACATAGTTTCAGTCGCAGCCTTTGCCTCCTCACGAATTTTTGTGGATGTGTTGCAACCACTGATGGCAAACACCTGTACGTAGGAGCTCATCCTCTAGATAGCTGAACCAGCAATCTAATTCACACAAGCCAACAGGCAAGCTGTACGGGTACCAAACGATTGAGGTCAGTCAGAGCCGACAATTGATCCCATTTTCTGGTGTCATTTTACAATTTTAGAAACCTGCTAACAATTCACACTAGGTACCTATACATAGCTCTGTGCCCAAAACTTATACATATCTCATAAATAGAGTTGGCCAGAACTTTGTATATACGCCGTATATAACCTTTTATATGCAAACAATACCAATACCAATACGAATACCAAACAATACCTGGCACCGTATATATGGTTTTGGCCAACCTTACTCATAATGAAACGGCTACTTACCTTGCTGAGCGCCAGCACTGCCAGCTTGCGTATCTTGGCCACTTTGTCGTTCAGGGCATCCAATAAAGGCTCTAGCACATTCTCTGTGGTGACTTGGCTCAGCCTTCCCTGTGTTAATTTCAGTGTCAAATTTACATATATCAATGCATGTAAGTCAGGGGAGTACCAAAAAAGGCAAGTGCTTTCAGTAGTGTGCTATCGGTAGAATGTTTCTTCATCAATGTGTGGTGGGAACGAACACGCATCATATGCCCAAACAAAGCACGCACATATGTGCACGCTCCCACCTGCTACCCCCCTCGTACCTCAGCCCCATGCAGAATCTCCTTGACCAGTATCATGGATCGTGTGCGCAACAAGGGGTCCTCCAACGTGGTAGCCCATTCAGTAAGTTCAGTGGCCAAGCCTTCCACAACCACCTCCATCGCCTCGGGCTGCGCAGGGGTCCGCTGCACGAGCACACCCATGAAGTGCACCGCCCGTGCTTCTCCCACAAATCCCTGCATTGTTGTGCATTTTCTTAGTAAGTGACGAGCTGTTGATTGGGAGTTAGAGACTTGGGAGGCTCAAAGAAGTTATGCATATGTTGGTCAACGCAACAGGTTTGGTTTGTTTAAAACTATAAGACTATAAGCCTCTTGCCACAAAACATACATGAATGGAGTAAGTCCTGGTCAAGCCATAAGTGCTTATAAGATTAGAACCCACCTCCGGAGCAGAAATAAGCTGCAGGCACATCCGCATACAGCTGTCCCTGAAGTCTTCCAAATTGGCGAGGCTGGCCCGCCAAAGGGCATCAACCCGTCTCAAACCATCCCCTGTGTGTGTTGTGCATGTGTGCAAGTGATGGTGTGTATTGGTTTGTGTGTGTGTATATGAGAGAGTGTGTGTGTATATATGAGTGTGTGTGTATGTTTGTGTGTGTGTGTGCGTGTGTGTGTGTCTGTGTGTGCCTGCACAATAACCAACCTGAGCCCTCAATGTGGAGATTTAGCTCCTCTCCCAGTACCACCATCTGTATCTGGATCAGTTCCAACTGTTGGCAGTTACGAGTTCCAGTCTTCCAGCTTTAATCTTCAGCCAGCATCAACAAAGTTTATAGTGGTGGTAACAGTGTGTGTTACGCGCAGGAGAGGGAAGAAGGAGAATGGATAGGTACCGTTGACTGACTTCCTTTTTCCGATACAAACGAGATACAAGCAAACAGGAATAAAAAAGGTTTATACGACCTCGTTTGTCTTTCGTTTGTCTTTCGTTTGTTTGTTCCATGAACATGATCTAGGTTCATATTTCTGTATAAAAATGGAGGATTTGCTATCTGCGGGGGTGGCCCGCTCCATTGGCGCTCCGCAATATGAAAAGAGAAAGATTGCTGCTTTGGAGGTGGAGCAGACCGTGAAGCGCCTCAGCAAGAGCAATGATGAGCCCAGGATCAGGAGGCTGGTGGACAAGGTGTGTAAACACCCGGAAACGTGCAAGCAAGTGTTCGCGCAGACAAAACGCCCTCATCAGCACCCATTCACCCCTTACGCACGTGCAGCTTATTGCGGAGTACGCCTTCTCTCCTCAAGCCAACCATCGCAAGGTAAGGCAAAGGCTGTGTTTATTTGCAGGACACCCATCTCTATCAGGTTCCTATGCTTCCTATGCTAGGGTGCGCACACACTCACACACACACACACATACACAAACACCAACACACATACTCACACACAGACAGACAGACATGCACACGCACACGCACACACACACACACACACACACACATACACACACGCACACACACACACGTACACACACACGTACACACACATACGCACACACATACAGCAACACAACACATAAGCACCCCAACCTTTGTTCACCATCCTAGGGAGCCCTCCTTTGCCTGGCAGCTGCCACCGTGGGCCTCGGCTCCCCCACAGAGGCCCACCTGCGACAGATAGTGCCTCCAGTGCTGGCCAGCTTCACGGACCAGGATGGGCGTGTGCGCTACTATGCATGCGAGGCTCTATACAACATTGCAAAGGTGCTTGCGTGTGGGGGGCATAGCTGCACTCGTATTTTTCACAGACTGTGTATCCTGGCTGGTTGCATCCTTGCCTGGGCAAGGCCTTCATCAGTCTTTTACCTCTTTGGCCGCTTAATCTATCATCGCATGGCTGAAATCCGCAGGTTGCTCGCGAGCCTTTCATCATCTTCTTCAACGAGGTGTTCGATGCCATGTTCAGGTAAAGGTAGACAGGTTATTCTGCTGAGACTCGGTTGGTCATTTTTCTATACCAGGCATTCACCTGGCTTGAATACATGCCGTAGACACCTTTGCTTCCGAGTAGGTACGGAAGAAGTCAATCAAGTGACCTAGTACTGGGTGGTGTTGCCCTTCGAGACCCATGGTGGCTTAGCAGGGTAGATGTAGAGCTCAAAGCTTATCTTTGATATGGCAGACGAAACGATTGATTACGGCAGACGAAAAAGGCTCAGTCAGAGAGGTTGCTTGTCTTTGATATGGTCCCCCATGAGGAACATTCAGTGCTTGTGCATTCCCGTTTTGCGTAATCTGCAACATGTCAGAGATTGCTACAAGCACAATTTGTCCGTTGTCCTTGTAGTATCCTCTGTAATAACATAAGTATGTGCAGGCAGGTGTCCCTTAGCGATCTGGCCGACCCTGAGCGCTTGCACAAGAACTGCATACAAGCTCATGCTGCTACGCAAACACTTAAACACAGGCTTTGCGCAGATGCGGAGGCCAATGTGCTCAATGCCGTCCAGTTCCTGGATAACCTTGTGAAGGTAATTATCACTGATAGTGTAGCTCCTTTCTCTGACCCCCCCTTCCCCCCTCCAATCTCCCTGCCCTCCTTGTTACTAGGTCATAAGAAATGCTTGCTAATCAAGCAACCAGAGGCTGAGCAAATTATATTGCTGCATTTTGATTTCGATACCCGTGTGTCCCTGTGTGTGTTTTGTGTTTAGTGCACTGCTTAGTGTGTCCAGAGAAGCTACAGGGGGAGTGCCCCTGAGCGGTTGGGTTAAAACTTTCTTATGCGCATGAATACATGTACATGCAAAATGTGTGTGTGTGCAGGATATTATCGCTGCCTCGCCCGCTAGCTTCAACATGGCAGGCTTTGTGCCCAAGCTGCGTGACTACTTGCGTGTGGGTCACCCCAACAAGCGCATGTTCCTAGTCAGCTGGATCACGGTGAGCAAAATCTGTGGATTACTGTAAATGGAATCCAGAGCATTACGTCAAAACACAACTGAAAGCACTCACGCTTTCAACGTTGTCAAGTCTGTATCAAGGTGCGGAGGCTGTGAGGGCAACTAACAAACGATACTAGTCTGATGTAGTTTGTAAGGGGCTCTTGGTGCTGTACAGAGCTATGAGGGCAACTTTCAGTTGTCTGGTATAGTTTGTAAGGAGCTTTTGGTGCTGTACAGGGCACTTCCTTGCTTTGCTTTCCAATTGCAAGACTTCTGAGTATTATCAAATGGACACGCCGGTTTGTGTACGTAGCTCAGGCTTGGTCCTGGGCAGCCAAGCGTTGCCCTTGTAGCTGTCCAGGTCCTGGGCAGCGTGTCCGACCTTTTCCTTGTGTTCTACTACCTAATGCGCTGTCCGTACACACTGCTGCCATGAGTTCCAACACATCTGATTGCTGTTTATCTGATCAGGTCCTGGGCAGCGTGTCCAACCTGGAGCACCTGGTCATGTTTATTTTCAGTTTTTTTATCACTAGATATTAGAACACACCTTTTCCTTGTGTTCTAATACCTAATGCGCTGCCCGTACACACTGCTGCCATGAATTTCAACACATCTGATTGCTGTTCAACTGGTCAGGTCCTGGACAGTGTGCCCAACCTGGAGCACCTGGTCAGGTTTATTATCAGTTTTTTTTATCAACACCTTTTCCTTGTGTACTGATACCTAATGCGCTGTCCGTACACACTGCTGCCATGAATTCCAACACATCTGATTGCTGTTCAACTGGTCAGGTCCTGGACAGTGTGCCCGACCTGGATCTGCTGGTGTACCTGCCCCAGCTCCTAGACGGCCTCATGGCCATGCTGTCTGACCCCAACCGTGAAATCCGTGTGGCTGCCCACAAGGCCATGATGGCGAGTGTTTGTTTGTGTATATGTGTGTGTGTGTGTGTTTGCGCGTGCGCTGGTGGTGCTATGTGCTGTGTACTGTGTTTGGGGTGCTGTGGTATGCTGTGATGCTGCCTCGTCGTGATGCTGTGGTGCTGTGCATTCTGTTGTTGTGGTGCTGTGTGCTGTGCTGTTGCCAGTGAGCAGTCTGTCCTGTAAGCTTGGCCGAGTGGAACGCTTACACACGCATGTAACTCACAAAAATGCCCATCTATTTCCACGCTTATTTGAGTTCTATCTCCAACTCTCCAAAAAAAGCTTGCAGCTTGCAAACCTCTGGTTGGCGTCTGTGGTTATGAAGTGTGGGTATTGGCTTAATTGAGACAACGCAGGGCTCTTTTTGGTGCAGGATTCCTTAGTTGAGAACCCTGCTTGATGTGCTGATTACAAGATCATTTACAAAAAGAGTAAGACGCCAATGCATGTGTCTAAAGCGGGTATGCAAAAATAGAGCAACACGTTGCAGGAATCCTTAGATGGAAGTTGCTGACATCCGTAATAAGGTCCACTCTACACACCCCTGACAATACAAACATGTGAATACAAGCACAGCATAACCACATACACACCCCTGACAAAACAAACATTTTAATACAAGCACAGCATAACCACATACAAACCCCTGACAATACAAACATGTGAATACAAGCGTAGCATAACCACATGAGTGCTTGGTTGGGATCCACGCGTCTTGCAGAGCTGCAGCTGCACCACACACTCAACCGCTCCGACAATACTCTGCACTTACGTAAAAGTGCTCTTATGTTTACAATGTGGGTGTGCATTACACTGACATTGCGCTCACGAAGCTGTATCACACTCAACCGCTCCAACAATGCTTTGCACTAACGTAATAGTACCCAAGCTAAAACCATGCGACAAAAATAAGGTGAGTACGGATTAACATTATGCCACTCAGAGCCTTATAAAGTAAACACACACACCTAGTACTAACACTTCGAGTTTTAACAAACATGCATGTTAACCACTAACTTCTAGCCACAGAGCGTTTAAATTAGGATCCATGCCACTCAACACGCGAGGGCAAGCGCACAAACACCCGCACCACACACACACACACACACACACACACACACATTGACGCACACATACACACACGCAACACACATTCACAATGCATCCTACGCTACTGAATTCCACAAGGACTACTGTAATGCCGCAGGAATTTTTGATCGAGATCCATGCCACACAGAGCGTGGACTTTGCCAGCATGGCTGTGACCCTGATCGACAAGGCCACAAGCCCGGACGAATTCACTCGCATGACTGCCATCAAGTGGCTCAAGGTTTGCAAATACTGAGACAGACATAGACGAGTGCTGAGCAAGTTAGAATCAGGCTGTCGAGGCCACAAGCCCATAGAGGTTTGCAAATACTGAGACGGACATAGACGAGTGCTAAGCAAGTTAAAATCAGGCTGTTCAGGCCACAAGCCCCTAGAAATCTGCTTGCGTAACGGCCATCAAGCGGCACAAGGTCCACAAAAACTAGACATGCGTAGATGCTGTCACCAAGCAAGTACGACCCTGGTCGGTAAGCCCACAAGCTCAGATGAAATTACTCGCGTGATGGCCATAAAATGGGTGAAGGTACAACAGACTTGTGCAGATGTGCATACCAGCCTTAACAATACAAGGACAAGCCCTTACGAGTGTGCTTGCACAGCAGCCAACAAGTGGCAAAAAATGCACGCATCTCGGACGAAGGCACGCTGTATAGATTAGCGCCAGCTTAATTAAAGTAAGCAATCTAAAAATTTCCGCTATGCTGAGATACACAAGCACACATACATTTGCGCGCATCCC
>Ga0307942_1000324_pt1 | contig 31499 bp, 35 predicted proteins | sample OrgLakmetagen175_FD_201846 | JGI IMG/M metagenome (GOLD analysis project Ga0307942, IMG submission 201846) | Saline water microbial communities from Organic Lake, Antarctica - #175 | ecosystem: Environmental > Aquatic > Non-marine Saline and Alkaline > Saline | place: Antarctica: Organic Lake... | reverse complement strand
GGAGGGTTTTTCTGTTTAGGCAGGAGTTTTCCTTTTCCCAGTCTTATAGGTTTTTTTCCTTCATTCTGTCAGGCCCTTGCTGAGGACCGTGTAACAACCCCCACCAAAAAAAAAAAAAAAAAGTACCACTACCATTTCTATTTCCATGGCGGGTGGTAAACTGCTTTCGCAGTTTCAGTTTCTTTGCCTTGGCCTTGGCCTAATGTCGTCCTACTTGACATTCAAATATTGCGCCCCCCACTCCAGCAATTGGTCTGTCAGCTCCAGTAGCACTGCATGCTGGCAAAGGCGCATGTTTGGCTCAGGGGCATGTTTGGTCAACTAACGATTGGATACCTTTCCTTGATTTTTACTGGCGTAGCCAGTTGTTGTTATGAAGGATTGCGTGTCGATGCGTGAGCGGCTCAGCAAGGTCATTGGTGGCGCTATCTGTCTTGTACTTTGACTGATACAGCTGATGGTCATGACACTGCGTTCTTTTAATCTTTTTCTTTCCATGCTTCTCACTCAGCTTTAGACACTCGCTGGCTGAAACCTATTGTACGTTTGTATCACAACTTGTGATGTGACCGAGCAGCATTGGACGGGATGTTGCGATTTTAAGTCCTCTCCAGGTAACACAATAGGAGAACAGGCATTGATTCGCAGTTTTCTGTTTTCCAAATCAAGACAGGAAAACTGAACAAATGAAGCCAGTTACACACTCATATTGGCTACAAAACTGGAGACCTGATACAACTTGTGACTGTTATAAGGCTCAAGTACATCAACTATGCATGCGGCGTAAGTTTTAGATGACGAGTCCCAGCTCAATCAATCAATGGGGTTGGGGCGATGGTGATCTACTATGATCTGAGTCTGACAGCAATGGCTGGTGCTGCCCTCCTCCCCTTCCTTGCTGTCTCTGTGCAATCAACCTGGCCCCACGGGAAGCAACCTCATGCCCCTGACGCTGCAGCTGCTGCCCGTCACTTTCTTCAGCGTCCTGCAGTATGTGCTGCTCGTTCTGCCCCTGACGCGCCTCTCCCCTTACAGCATGACGAGCAGGGCGTATCGGTGAGCGAGCTGCAACATCCTCAGGGCTGGTTCCCACTCTCCGCCCTCCCGGCCGTGCTGTGGCCTGGCCAAACGTGCCCGGCGTTGATGCGGCCTCACCCACAACACGATGCCCTTTAAGAACTGGCGAGGCAGGTGTGTGCATGATGGCAGATCGAGGGCGCTGTTGTGGGCCTACTGGGGTGCCATTAGGCCAGTACAGCTCCTCATTCTGCCCTGTATATTCGGTGGAAGAACAACGGCATCACGAGCTATGTGCTATTCGTTTTGCACATTTTCATTGTCATTGATTTTATACTGCTGATTTTGACGCCGCCTATGTCTGGCATGCACATCAGAACAGCACACATTTTGCCTGTTTTGCCAGAGAAAGACCGACATGTATCCATACATGAATATGAACAGCGAGAGAAAGAGAGAGAGAGAGAGAGCATGTTTTCTCATTGCAAGAGATTTTAGGGGAGATACAAACTTGCTCCCTTGTGCCCTGAACTGTCGTGCCTACCTGCTTTGGGGCCACTTCTTTGCTGCCGTTGAGTAGCAGAGGCAGAGGCAGGCCGATGCTGTGCAGGATGATTCCTGTCTGCTTTTGGCTGAGAGGAGGACGGGCGGTTGCCACGGGCACCGAGGGTGAGGGGGGGATTGCTGTACCTGTGCTCAGTGCATGGGACAGTACTGTATTCAGTAGGGTTGGCCAGAAACGTATATATAATATATATGGATACATATACGGTGTGTATACAATAACTTTGGCAGGGAAATCGCCAAATATACTGTCATATACGGTGTATATATACCAGCTGTGCATCTCATTTCTCATGCTGATGCTGGTGTCATTATGTCATCACTCAGGGGTTGGTTTGGGGTTAGGATGATTTGTTATCCTGATAGTAGAATTTACAAGGTTTGGAGGGAAGGTGTCACAAATGTGGAGCTCTGATCTCAAGCTACATCTTGCCTTGCATCACGGTTGTGCAACATTTGAACTCATTAAAAAGTTAGTGGCGGTTTGAAAGGGAAGACTATGAAGCCGTATGCACGTGCATTCTGCACAAACTCACATCCCTTTTTGATCCTTACGTGCGCCAAAGTATACATGGGGGCACATGGTTGCCATGGGTCTGAGGTCTGCAAGGTCACCTAAGGTACGGTCAGGCTTCCCTTACTCAGGCCCCATTTCACCAATACCCTTTCATAAGTAAGCAGAAGAAAAAAAATATTCATTCCCACCCACCAGTACGCAAAGCCTCCTCCTGCCCTGGGAGATGGAGAGCGCCCCCTGCTGCTACTGTCATTTCCTCCAGGGGTCGGAGAGGCATTCCTGGAGGCCAAAACTGAGGCAGGGCCTCCTGGGGAGGAGCGTCCAGAACCTAAACAGGGCAGCATTGGAAAGGCGGTGGTTTGGATTCACTTCCACAATAAGCAACCAGGCAGCTTGTACGCTTTGAATAAGAACAATCACGACGCTCTTGGCTAACATAAGCTCTATGTGTGTCCTCTATTGTGCAGTTTGTAGGCTCTGTGCAAGAGGGGCTGGCACTGATGCAAGATTGAGCGTTTTGGGCTTTTCGAGGGATGATAATAAGATGCCAACTGCAGTTTTTGAAGCTTATTTGCAGTCATAGCGCAGCTAGAACAAAAAACAGATGGTGCACACCAACTTACTGTGCACAAGTATCTTTGAACTTTGAACTCTCCATCTCGTACCAAACCATATACACCTCTGGTCACACACAGCTAAAGCACAAGCCTTCTGTTTGAACCATTTCCAAGGACAAGCAAGTCAGGTACCTTCAGACACCATCACTTCCCATCAAATCCCTCTCAAATGCTTCTCCAACACATGCTATCATACCCACCTGGAGAACGGGAGCGGTGGGAGCGTGACTGACGTCCAGGGCTGCTGGCTTGGGAGCGAGCAGAGGGGGAGTACGGCCTGGCCCTGCATGGACAAGTACACCAAACACAGATATGGAGGGGCATGTATGGTTTCATCAAGTAGCCTGCAACAAAGTGAACACAGTGAAGGGTGACGGTAGGTGGGTGGCACGTGCAAGCAATCTGAGGAGACAGTGTTTAGTTGCCCCTCTTCATTGCACGACGCGCTTACTGCAACTGAAGCAATCGCCCAAGCAATCGTCACACGTTGCTTGTGATCTTACTTTGCGACACTCGGCGCAACTGAAGCAATCGCCCAAACAATTGTCACACGTTGCTTGTGATCATACTTTACGACACTCAGCTTTCCATATCCTTCACTACACAACCCTGTACCCTGTGGTGCGCGACAGGCGCACCCTTGCACTGGCATTAGATTTATCAAGGAACCATTTCAGCCTATTCTGACGCTGTATAAAGAACAGCAGATCGAGAAGCCCTACTTTCAAGTGCGTCCTTCGCTTCTCAAAGGCGAGAATAAAGGCTGGATTTCATTATGCAATGCCCACCTGAAGTGCTTCATGGTCTCCTTTTCCTGGTTGATCTGGGCAACGGCACGTGCCTCTGACGCATCTTTACGAGCATCAATGTCTCCTAGCAACCGAGCAAAGAAGCTGTCCTGCGAGTGTGCAAGCATCCATCAATTCTTGTGGTAGGGAATAAATCACTGTAGGCATTCAAGGCGCGAGGTGGATTTGTGCAACACACATCTTTTTGCTGTACAATGTCGGGCACAACCTCAGTCGTCCTAAATTTCACAATAACTTGTCATCCGTCTCAACATATTTAATTGGCGCCCAAAACAGACTTCCCTTGCTCATGTCCTCAAATGCCTAACTAGTGTTCCTTAGTTCCTTGCCTACTCACAAAAAAGTGCACACACTAACACCAGACACACATGCACCTTTTCCTTGTCCATGCCTTCTCAATTCTTGCCTGCTTTGCAACCATCACAAGTGGTTACGCCGAAATACGTTCACCCTTTCTGACTTGCATTCTTAAGTTCTTGCCTGCGCATGAGGAATGATCAAACAGACAGACAAATACCCTTTCCTAATCAATGCTGCGTCAAGTTCTTGCCTGCTCATGATGGGCAGCTTTCCAACAAACACCCCCCATTTTCTTATCAGTACAAATCCTTGCACGAATCCTTGCCTGCTCATGGTGGGCGGTCCCTTTATCAAACACCCCCCCTTTCCTTATCGGTACTACCACATATTCTTGCCTGCTCATGGTGGGCATCCCCTTTAACAAACACCCCCCCTTTCCTTATCGGTACTACCACATATTCTTGCCTGCTCATGGTGGGCATTCCCTTTAACAAACAACCCCCCTATCCTTATCAGTACCACCAAAGATCCTTGCCTGCTCGTGAGGGGTGATCACTCGCTGCCTGCTCTTTTTGTCTTGGTCCAGTGCAGCTAGGGCATTTGCCATTTTACTGCAGTCACACATACACGCACGTGCACACACGCAATCAAAGAAGTGGGGAGGTACATCAGGGCTGGGGCAATCAGGGTGAGGGGAAGGGATTGGGAAGGGATTGACACTGAGGGCGGCAGAGGCAAATGTGGGAAAGAGAACCACTCGGCATTGCACGTGGGGCTACTTGCTGTGCCACACAAAAATGTTTTAAGGGCATCATTCGGCATTGAACGTGGGGCTGCTTGCTGTGCCACACAGGAAGGTGCTCCACACTTTGTATGACAAGTGAACGGGCAAACCACAGCTGCTAAGTCACTTATGTCACAGAGAATGAAAAAAAAGGTTTCAGCACATGTTGGTGTAGCGGTAATGATGAAGCCAAAGTTTAAGAGGTTAACACAAGCTGTCAAGATGCTGATTGTGAGTTCACCTCCTCAATTTAGTAACCTATGAGGTGCAGCTTGATCACTGATTTTAGAAAGGATGCACGGCACCCACTTGTCACGCTCATGTATCTTGTTGTCAGTAAACTCCACGAACTTCATGGTGGTGATGGCCCTGCAATTTAGCAGACAATCATCCGTAACATTACAGGCTACATACAGCATTGGATACGTAGAAAACAAGCGCTTCAACATTGCTGGCAGAATATGGAGCGCCTCATAAGGAATTCTTTTTATGCCTTGGTGTAATGAAAAGCCTACAGCGAACTGTAGCATAGAACAAGCTCTATATTCAACATTGCTGGCAGAATATGGAGCGCCTCATAAGGAAGCATATGTCAGTAGTAGCTGTTGTGCTGTGTACAGGAACCAGGAGCAGTAGCACCTGAAAACCTTGGCCTTTTTCAGCTTCATCGCTCTGGATTCGAAGCGCCTCTTGCGCATGGCCTGCTCCCCTTCATCATCTCTATGCCCCCCTCGGTCATCCCCACCATAGCGCTGTGTGTATGCAAGTGTACATGAATAATAACAGTGTGTATACAAGTACATGTGTGTACATGTATGTGTGTACATGTATGTGTGTACATGTGTGTACAAGTACATGTGTGTACATGCATGTACATGTATGTGTGTATGCAAGTGTACATGAACAACAAGTATAGCAGAAAAGATTTTTCTTGTTGTACTCTGCTAAGTCGTGCAAACAACGCCTCAAGAGTTCCTACACAAGGCCCTGCAGGCACTAAGGCATACCTCATACGAGTGCATGACCAAAGTGCTCACTACAGCTCACGCATTTAAACCAACGTAGATGCCAGCACAATATCCACATCCCATACCTCCAAGACCAGCCCGCCTGCTCCAGGTCCCTGATCTCTCCCTGCATTGGCTGCCTGCACGTGCCAATCCATTGCTTGTTGGTTATAAAGTGTAATTGTAAAAGTGCGACAGGCAAGATGCCAGCATGCAAACGCTCCCTACCACTGGGGGTGATCTGAATTTCTGTCCTCAAAAATGCTCTGGGTCAGGGAAACATGGATGGCGCAGAGGCACTAAAGTAGGGGATAAGCGAAACGACAAAGTACACATACACCAGCGTCTGCTCCTGAGCTGCTACCAGTTGTTCCCCAGGAATTGTGACTGACACACTCCATGCAGCAAGAGTTGCAAGGCAGGCCACACAGGGCCTTACTTGCTCATTGGTTGGCTCGATGCCAGAGGGGTGCATCCTCAAAAACTTGTCGAGCTCAGAGGATGGGAGTTGGCCCAGTAAATTGGAGCAGTAGGTCAGGTAGTCGTGAGACATGAGCTGTGAGGAGGTACAATGGAGTGAATGGTAGGCGACACAAAACGTTTACACACACACACTTAACACACCCAATATTTGGGTGTAGAGACAGAGGTGTACTCGTTGCACAGAGCATACAGGTGTATTCATTGCACAGCGCATACTGGTGTATTCATTGCACAGAGCATACAGGTGTATTCATTGCACAGAACATTGAGGGAAATTTGAAGTCGGTGTGAGAGCCCACTGAAATCGGAAATGTGGAAGCACAAAACAGTTTAAAGCACAAAGGTACAGCAGTTTTGGCAATCATGACAAGGTATGAATTAGCGAGGAATCTTTGTTTGCAAAGCCCTTGGTTCCAAGTTCTATGCTCAAATGGCAGCTTGTAGGCAATCCAAGAGTTAAAACGCACCAGGTCCTCCACCTCCCAGTCAGGTTGGTCGGCATGATCCCAGTCCACATCAGTGACCTGGTTGAGGTCATTAATTCTCTGCAGCAGCAGGTAAGACTGAGGAGGGTTAGACGTATTTTAGGGGCTGTTAGTGAAAGACTGTAATAAGGTTTGTAGGCCAGAAGTGCTCTTGCGATTTGCTAATTGAACCTACTGTCGCATCTGCAACTAGTGACCAAGCTATGCTCACTGAATTGCAGGTATGCTCCAGAAACCTTGCAGAGGTAAGGTAAGAAATGCACATATGTTGCAAATAAGGAGGGTCGAGGTATGGAGTTCTACAGTTCATATGGAGTTATACAGTTCATTTGACACGGAGTACAGTCCATATGGAGTTATACAGTTTAAATGGAGTTATACAGTCACATCATATGGAGTTATACAGTGGTGGATAAACAGTGGTGGAGTTATATTATAGATTATAGTATGGTGGAGTTATATTATGGTAGAGTTATACAGTGGAGTTATATAGTGGTGAATTATACCGTTCATATGGTGGTGAAATTATACAGTTCGTATGGAGTTATACAGTCATTTCAAGTCAAATGAAACACGGAGACTGATTGATTACAAGAATCGCAGAACAAAAAAGAAGAGCATTTCGAACTGTAGACTTGCCTGTGCAGCCTTAACAGCCGCTGCGGAGTGCTTCCGTCTGTCCCTATCCCATTGCTTGTTTAGCCTCTCACGCACATCGTCTAGTTCACGGGCCTGGAGATCGGCAAGGCCATCTGACCTGCAGTCAACATCAGGTTCAAAACATAGTCAGTCTGGAAAGGTTGTGGCCTCGATCCTTGAGAGCATATGGGCGAGCCTCATCAACAGGCTGGTGTTAAATGACGGAGGCAACCACATTTGCATTTCGGAAACAATATGCTTAGCAGTAAAAGGCTAGCAGAGCTACAAATAATTTTTTCGGCGGCAGCAGCGCAGTGAGTATATCATGTGATGAGTGTGTTTTTGTCACCTGCGTTTGTGCGATTGCGTGCATATTGGGTGACCACATCAGATCATGATAGCAGCTTCACCAAGGACTTCAGGCATGAGTTACCTACCCTTACTCTGGACCTACTCTTACTTCAGGCATGAACTACTTACTCTTAATCTGGATAAACAGGGACTCTCAGTACTTGCACTTTTGTACGCAGTAGTTTTTGCATGCTAGAAACTTCAGTTACACTCCACACGGACCGACCAGAAATGACCAAAAGCACGTGCTGACAAGAAAAAATGTCACACCCGTCTCTCGCGCGCCCGGCTTTTTTCACACTAACCTCCATTCCTCCGCTTCAAAGTCGACAGGGGGAGGGGGCTCAATGTCCATAGAGAAGCTCTTGACCTGAGGCAGAAAGTTGGGGCAAAGGTGAGCTTACACAGTTCCACGCACAACACAGTTTCAGAGCTGCTTCCACAACAAAAGATACCATTAGACACGTGCACACGCCTTTGCTTGCAAACCATGCCAAGGTATAGGTCGCACTTTTTTCACAAAAAGGGGCAATGGAGACCCCAAATGGGCATGCTATAACATGCTCTTTGGCTCAGGTGCGGCCCATTTGACAAGCTCCAGTTTTGTGTAGATTATGAATCCTTGTTCATGTCTGCGGGTACAAAAATTGCAGCTTGCCTTTTGAACCACATATGCTTAATTTGCTGTGGTGTGAACCCCTCTGTTTGATGCCAACTTCTTACTATAACAGATCACCTACTGCACCAATCTCCGCATTCTATCATGTTTGTAGTCCCTTTGAAAGACACAGATCATTGCAAAAGGTATGGAGAGAGAAGATCGAAAGGTTGGGCAAGAGGTGTGAATTATTCTGCTGTTCCCATGAAAAGCACCCATCTAGGATAGAGGTGCCCTATTAAGTCCCGTCAATCTGTACACAGAGCGATTTGACCGAATCCGAGCACGTGCTCTGATAGTTGCGTCTTTACGATCAAAAGGAGCATGTTCGAGCGCTTGCTCAGTTGCCCCCTTCTGCCATTTTCAAGCATACAGCCAACATGAGGCACACAGAAGGTTCAGACGATAGGACACAACGCGTTGTACATCAGCCATCCTTACATAAGACTACACCCCAATCAATTCACGTCCACGCCACGACATTTGTACTTTGTATATCGTTGGTGAATCGTGATATTGTGTCGCAGTGAGGTCACGCCAAACACTGTTCACGACATTTGTACTTTGTATTTTGTATATCATTGGTAAATCGTGTTATTGTGTCGCAGTGAGGTCACGCCAAATACTGTTCACACCTTTGTCAGCCTGAACTGCAGCTCCTTTGTCACGGGGTCTTTAGGGTGGAGCTTTGTGAGCTTCCTGTAAAATCAGCAGTGAGGTGACATGCCGCTTCAGAGTGTGCGGTGAGCATGAATAAACGCAGCTGATGCTTTTAAGACTGAAAAGCAGCACTTTGTTCTACATGTTTATTACTTGGAAATTTGGACATGTAGAGTTTCTGTTGTAAGCAATTTATGGACCAATTGAGACAGCTGGATATCCTTCAGGCCATTCTACTCACAGATTCAGGTCCTTGACGATCCCAGCCTTGTGAGCTTTGACTTGCTTTGTCATGTCCACCTGTGACGATGCCAGGCACGTGCTTAGAGACGAGCGCTCGTAGCACAAACACTCAGTCACGGTTATTTATCAAGAACTTTAATACACATACACATGCAGAAATATGCACACCATTTCTAATGAGAAAGTGCGATGACAAACTTAAATTTGAGCTATTCTACCGCAGCCAAAACAAATCAGCCTTTATTCATGGGTGCGAGGAGTGGCAACACTGCCCGCATGGAACAGTTTTAACTGCCTGCATGGCTCATTTTTCCTGACACTGCCTGCTGACCCCTGCACATAGGGCGGCCAAACTAATGTTTTCTTTCTTTCTCCTTAAGGTTACCTGCTGGTCCCTGCGCCCAGCGATGGCCAGAGCACGGCGCAGGAGCCTGCACACAAAAGCAAATGACACTCTGGTAAATTGTAACACAAAAAGCCTGCACACAAGCACTGGTAATTGACACTGGTAAATTGGCGAATGGCACTGGTAAATGACACTGGTAAATTGTAACACAAAGAGCCTGCACACAAGCAAACGACATTGGTAAATTGTAATACAAAGAGCCTGCACACAAGCAAATGACACTGGTGAATTGTATAATACGATGAGCATTTCAAGCCTTGAGGCACTTGGAATCAGGAGACTAGAAGGGTCATTGACGAGAAGCAAACGTACAAGGGAAACAGGGGAGCTCAGGCAGTCTCACACACGCGCACCGCTCCACTCCACCCACACTCCCCTCAACACCCATACCCACACTTGCATCCACCCACACCCACATCCACGCCCACACCCACACCCACACCCAACCTTGTAGCCTCACACCTGTTAATCAGGTCTCCTGTAACATCTGGGGGGGGGTCACCTGAGCCTGGCTGTTGCTCAGGGGTGGCATGGTGCCAGCCAAGGAGCCGGAAGAACTGCTCGGCCTGTGTGTGCACAGACAGGTGGTGTTGTGGCACAGTCATGAGTCAGGTGTATGGCAGCATACATGCACAGGGGCACGTCGCACTGCTTTGGCCACAGCAATAGCAGAATAGCATACAGGATCCACTTTAGACTTACTATATTCACTAGGGCACCAGAACGCCTTGGTAAGGCAGTACAACTGGAACAAAAGCAAGCGTAAAGGCCTGTGCTTTTTCACCTTTGCAGCATCCTTGTCCAGAGCCTCTGCCTTGCTCTGCTCATCGTTTTGCTTCCCTGATTCTATGGTGGCGTTGTCCATGCCTATTTTCTGCAGGCAGCACACACAGTCAGAGGGTGAGGGGACAATGGCAGCGTACAGGCACCAAAGCGCTCGCACTCTCTTGAATAGCGAGCTTAAAAGAAAATGAGATGCGCGCAATCACGTTCTGACTGGCACGTTATCCTGCACACACACAAACAAATTATAGCTGTTGCAATCTACACACCAAACCGCTTTTATGCATTACTGCAAACCAAGGCACAGCCCTCAGACTGTCTTGCCCGACAAACGCACAGCCCACAGCCCTATAACACACCCTCGCATACCCTTGCTCCACATGAACTCGCTGCTGTCTGGCCTCACAAACCCAGAGCCCACAGCTTTACAACACGCCCTTACACATGATCTTGCTCTACACAGACTCGCACACTGCATGTGTGCATCTAGGACTGATTGCGCACCTTGCGGAACTTGCCCATCCGCTGTGCTACCAGTCCCTCTGCTTTGTTGCCACGGTCTAGGATGCCATTTGAAATCCAGGGCCCATAGGGGAGCACATTGGGACCTGCATAAGATAGCAGAGTAGATGCCTTTGAGATCCAGGGCCCATAGGGGAGCACATTGTGACCTGCATAAGAAAGCTGTGTGGATGCCATATGAGATCCAGGGACCATAGGGAAGCACATTGGAACCTACATAAGAAAGCAGAGTGGACGCCGTTTGAGATCCAGGGCCCGTAGGCGAGCACATTGTGACCTGCATAAGAAAGCTGTGTGGATGCCATATGAGATACAAGGCCCATAGGGAAGCACATTGGGACCTGCATAAGAAAGCAGAGTGGATGCCGTTTGAGATTCAGGGCCCATAGGGGAGCACATTGTGACCTGCATAAGAAAGCTGTGTGGATGCCATGTGAGATACAAGGCCCATAGGGAAGCACATTGGAACCTGCATAAGAAAGCAGAGTGGATGCCGTTTGAGATCCAGGGCCCGTAGGGGAGCACATTGTGACCTGCATAAGGAAGCAATGTGGATGCCATATGAGATCCAGGGCTCGAAGGGGAGCACATTTTGACCTGCATAAGAAAGCAATGCCCATGCCAGGGTCCACAGGGAGGCACATCAGAACCTGCATAAGAGAGCAGTGTAAGTATGGAAGCATAGGTGTAGGTACGGAAGCATAAGAGAGCAGTGTAAGTGTGGAAGCATAGTCAAGGGGGACAGTGTGAGTGATAGTGAGTGTAAGTGAAAGTGTGTGTAAGTGTAAGTGTAACAGTGTGTGTGGGAAACAGGGCTGGCCATGACTGTTGTGTTTTGGCAGCTCATTCACAGGGAAGGAAACAGACCCAGCAGGAGATCCAAAAGACACTAAAGCTAACTAAGTGCTATGCTGCCTAATACCATATAATGACTAGGGACATAGTATGAAAATATAATTCTTGACTAACGGTCATATACTGGGTACCAATGCATGTACAGTGCTGGCCAGCTCTATGTATGGGTGCAAGCATTGCGTGTATGCGTGTTTCAGTGCATGGACGTGCAGCTACAGGGAAATGGGTTGAGAAAGCGTTACAACACTAATTGACTGCTGTGTAGTCGGTGCGTGTGTGGAATAGAGCAAAGTCTCTCTGACTATACCCTCAATGTGCACCTAACAGAGCACAAGCCGTACTGATCGGTTGCAGTCGGTAATGACAGAGTGCAAGCTTCCAATTCCTCTCTAACTATACCCTCAATGTGCACCTAACAGAGCACAAGCTGTACTGATCGGTTGCAGTCGGTAATGACAGAGTGCAAGCTTCCAATGACAATGGCCTGCAATACATGCTTGATTGCTCCATGCATATCTGCTTAGTAGAGTGCGATTGTTCTGGTTACGCAGTCGGAAGTGACAGAATGCGAGTCTCCACACTGACAATGTCTGTGGTACATATGACAGAGTGCGAGCCTCCACACTGACAATGTCTGTGGTACATATGACAGAGTGCGAGCCTCCACTGACATTGTCTGTGGTACATATGACAGAGTGCGAGTCTCCACTGACATTGTCTGTGGTACATATGCTTGATTGAGCTCAAGTCTTGCTGATTGCACCATCCAAACTTGCTTGATAGAGTGCGAGTTTTTTGATGATGCAGTCGATAGTGACAGATTGCAAGCCTGCACTGATTGCTTCACTGTCTTTGCCCTTGGTACTTGCCCAACAAAGTACTAGCCTCAAAGTTAACGCAGTCAATTGATGCTTGACGACACATCTAGCCTCAAAGTTAACGCAGTCAATTGATGCTTGACGACACATCTAGCCTCAAAGTTAACGCAGTCAATTGATGCTCGACGACACATCTAGCCTCAAATTTAACGCAGTCAATTGATGCTTGACGACACATCACAAGCCCTCTGTGCGCGGCCCACCTGACCGCTTCTGCTCCCGCTTCTTCTTGGCCTCATCCTCTCTGTGCTCCTCATCTGAGCTGCCGTCATCTGCCTTTGCCTTCTTCTGACCCTTCCTGCGATTGCGGTGGCGGTGGATACATTTGATGAAATCTATCTAGGGACCACTGAAACTAAGTTGATGTTAAGAACAATGTTAAGAACACGGCTCACGATATCGGTCACTTACGCAAGCACATCAGAGCTTTGAACTCATTGGCTAGTTGCAGATTTGGCCGCACCAAGCGTACACCTCAGTATATATAGGCAGACATTTGAAACAGTAAACAGACCTAACACTGGCTAGCTGCACATTCGGCCACACAGCGCAGTCTCACTGACATATACATCATCTGACCAAAGATTACACTACCAGGCTATCTGACCATAACGTGCATCAGCCTCACAGACAGGCCCCCCTGTAGTAGGAAACAGACCTACCACTGGCTAGCCACAAATCTGGCCATGCGGACCATGCCGGCTGCAGCATTGACTTTTGCGCACTCGCGCCTTTTTTTCAAGGACGCGATCGGGTTTGTGTCACTATCTCCTTTTTTCTGCGGGTAGGGTACATCGTTGCAGTTTGTTCGAGTTAGGGTGAGTATGTCCACGGTCCTTCCCTCCTAAATAAGTAGACACAGCTGACAAGATGCAGTATGTGGTGGCATATGCAAGCTTGCTTAGAAGAAAGGTGTATATAAATGAAGTAAGCGAGTGATGCACCCTTATGGGCACCAAAAAGGTGAGAAAGAAAGGCATAGATATGCGGATCATGCCATTCGATTCATATTCATTCCACCGTGATTCCTACATCTCAATTCCTTTTGACCGTACGAGAAGCCGCTGTCCTTTGCATGGCAATTCGTTGCAACAGGTAGATTTCGTGTTTCTCAATTCACAAGATCCAGACATTTGTTCCCAGCAAAGCCAAACCCTATCCTTCCGCAACGTGACACATGATGAGGTCCCTGCCAAAAATACCGTATATGTATGGTTATGGCCAACCCTGTTCATGCATGACCAGGAGCCACTTGCCTTTGGCTTCCCAGCAAGATCAAGAGTAATCTTTGCCTTGTCCAGCTCAGATATATTCTCAATCCCCTTCATTGCTGCCAGGCGCTTCAGGACCGGGTCATACACCAAGTGGCCAGCCGCATCCTGCACGAGCACAGCAGTAGGCGAAACAACCTAGCTGTGTTTTGCAAGTGCACAGACAACACATGGGCGCCAAACGGCCAGCAGCATTTGCAAGTACGTTTACAAGTACGTAACCAGCAACGCAACAATCCACAATGTGCGCTACATTTTGATGCAAGCAGGCACCAGATGACCAATTGCGTCCTGCGCTCACAGACACTCACACACAGATTAGTTGAACACACATACACACATGCACACACACATGCACCAAGAGGCCTTGGCTCTACACGTACAAAAACACAGTCACAAACCAAACTGTAGGTTGGTATCCTCCACTCAGTAACCCTACGTACGCCTACGCTAATAGCACGGATTGCCTCTGTGACACCAATATCCAGAGGAGTGAGCTTGGCAGACCGTGTGTGTATTTGACTTGTAACCTCAGATAATGTTTGGGCTCTGCGTGTTTTTAACGTCTCAATGGTAAGGTGAGCAGTTTAGAAAACTCTGAAAGTCCCTCACCTCCTTCATTTTCAGGTCAAAGTTGCTGTTTTTGAAGAAGGATTTGACGGCCATGGGGAACGTGCCAATCACCTGAATTGCAAAGGGCAACAGACAGTAGCAAGAACCTATAACTTGATGCAGAGAGCAAAAGTTCACATCAGAAATTGTGTAGTGGTTGCAAACCAAAAGCAAGCCCATACCAAAAATGTTGCTTGTTGCATGCATTGTGTGTGTGTGTATGCGTGTGTGTGTGTGTGTGTGTGTGTGTGTTGATTTAAGTTTTTCCAGCAAATGGACCTCGATTGGAATTTGAAAGCTGTCTGCTGTCGTGCGAAAAGGTGCACACCTTGCGAAATCAATGTCAGCAAACTGCTGCTGAGTAAAAACCGGTGATGTTGCGAGCCGTGTGGCCACGCAACACGTTACATTCACGCAAACTAAAAGCTTACATCGTTTTTGGGTGTGAGCAGGGCATCAATGAAATCATCTACAGCCTCCAGAAGGGCTGGATAAGGGAAGCGTGCCTCCCTGGGATCTGTGCCTGAAAAGGGGCCCAAGCTCTGATCACACTGCCACCTGCATAGGTGCATGTGTGTTGTGTGTGTTCAATGCAAGTCTTTGGTGAGCTTGTGTGTGTGTTGTGTGTGTACGCACATATTTTAAGCTTGAACAGGGATGTTGTAGTAGAGATTAAGCAAAAAAAGGTTTGGCCTGTGTCGAGTAATGGCCCAGGCACTGAACACGCTACCCCCTGTGTTGGTGTGTATGTGCATACATAGGGTTGGCCAGAACCGTATAAGTATAATTATAGGTATTATACGGTACGGTATATACGCCGTATACAGGGGGGGGGGAGCATATCTACGTACTGTATTTTCCGTACTAGAAATTGATGAAGGTATTATACGGCGTAAATACGCCGTATTTCCGTATAAAAATACGGTGCAAAACTGTATTTCAAATTGTACACCCCAGACTCAGGTTCGAATCCCAGCAGGAACAGTTACTTTGGCCTTACCCTTCAAATATTGATTTTTTTGGCACAACTAAATTGGATATAGGTGTGCAGCTCTTCAAGAGCTACAAAATGAGCCCATTATGATTTAAATCTGGAGGGTACCGATTTCTCTGTATATACGGAATACGGTTTTATACGGTATATACCTATATACAGTATATACAGTATTTGAAAGGTGATATACGGTTCTGGCCAACCCTATGCATACATGATGCATGCTTTGTTTAAGCTCGTGCTTATTGCGTATGTGTTAACGTGAGTGCATGAATGTTTGCGTGTGCATGCGGTTTTACTGTAAGACAGGTCAACAATAAAGGTTGCATGTTTGGCTTTACATAATGCATTTGCGTGCTTTATTTATTAAGGCAATAAGAACTTTCCTTGAGATGAGACGTATGGACCTTTTTCCTACACACACACATACACACACATCGCCTATACCAGCCTGGCTCAGCAAAACTGAGTTTTTTACCAGGTATCTGGGCATCCTGGACACTGACATCAATAACCGTTCCAGTCAGTCCAGGGCACCCCTGCTTACCTACTTGTACTTTCCCTGAACTTACTCTTTAAACTTGGCCTCCAGTAACTGTACATTCTTGGAAATCTCTGCCACCCCCTTGTCTTGCACTTGGACCTCCTGTGTGAGGAAGCACGTCACAACGCACGTTACAAAAGCATACATGAAGCCATAAAGCCAGCGCTAATGCCAGCTATGATTCTGATAAGAGGCAGCCTTAAGTGCAGCATAGTGACATAGAAAGTGGTTGTCACTGCCTGTCATTTTCAACTCCCTTTAACTTCTCAATTGTTATCATACAGAGATCATCCCAGATTGGTTGCAGCCTGAAAGCCATGGTCAGGCCAGACCCTTTGGGGTCGCGGGTTTGAACCCACTCGGTAGTGTGAGTTTTTGCTGTTTGACAGAACCTCTATCTCCGCTTGTGGTGTTGTCCCCACTTGCGTACAAATCCCTAATTCATTTCACAGCTTTGCTTAAACAGGTCACGGACCTTCACCTAAACACAAAACCATCCAAACACAGATACAGAGGCAACCCTTGAAGTGTCGCACACTCACACTCATATATTTGCACGCACACCCACGTAGGGTTAGCCAGACAATTTATTTACACCGTATATATGGCCGTATATATGGTGATTTCCCTGCCAGAATTACCAAATATAAACTGTATATATACATGGTTTTGGCCAGCCCTACACACACGTAAACACTTATCTACACACACAGACACAAACCAACCTCGCTTTTCAGCATCTTGTGGTTTTGGCCAATACCACCGGGCACCCAGTATCCCATCTGGCCTGACGCTGCCTTCCCTCCTGCCTTGACCTCTGCTGCCACATCATTCAGGTCCTGCATATTCTGCTCCTGTATCATCTGTTGGTGCAGCAATACACACAGAGAAACAGTTGCGCAAAATCAAGTATGTGCTCACGTTGTTGCTCTTGCAACCTGTATGGCAGATCTGGGAGCCACCACTTCATTTAGCTCTACAAAGCTAACGGGCCATCTTTTAATGCAAAAAAAGATCCGATGAGCATCGCTCAGGGTTTGAAGCTTAGTATCGATCACCTCTTCCGTGTTACTTCCGTGTTGCTTAGTGTAGCAAAGAGGTGGATGGGCAGTTATCAGGGTCAAAAACAATTTTGCACCGTCCTGCCTGAAGGTTTGACAAATAACATTCAAATATACATTTTCCCCTTTTTGCCATAGCCCCCCTCATGGGGGCGTCAGCCCCTAGCGTTGTCTCCTTTCTACTAAATTTCACACAAGCCTCCCCGGGCCCACCTAGTGCATCTCACAAGCTGAGACTGGACAAAGGCTTTCTAACCAGTTTTTCTACCGCACCACAAAAGTTTGTGGGCCCTGGGGTCCCATATGCGAAGTTTTAGAGACAAGTTCCATGTTAAGAAGCTCCAGGAAACTGCCCAGGGTTCCTCAGCCAGGCCCCCAGACCACTTCCTGCTGGTGCAGTATCCATCAACAATTTTTTCTGGCTGCGTTTGCTGTATCAGAGTCCCTTGGTTGCGTTCCGGCTGCAAATTTCACAGTTGACCATGCAAGCAGAATGAAGTAATACTAATTTCGATGGGATATGTAATTTTAGTTTAGATGTCCATGACACGCGGAAGTTTGCTTGGATGGGAACCTTCAGGAACACGGTCTGTGTTGGCTTGGACTGCTCGCGGGGCATGGAGTGCACGTTGCAGATGCTTGCTGCGCACTGTGTGTTGAAGCATAGTTCAGACATCGTGGCCAGGCCGGGCACAATGCTTGCACCTGCCCTCAACAGACAGGGAGCAGCAGCAGCAGCACATCCACACACCTGCTTCAGCAAAGGATGCTCCAGTACAGCATCATGCACACCGCTGCAGCGTCTCTGGGGCAGCAAGGCACACATACACAGGTGCACACACACACGCACACACGTGGACGCACACACACGAACACACGCATGCACACGCGCACACACATATAAACCCAAATGCGCGCGCGTATACACACTGGCGCGCACACACACATACGCATGCACGCAAACGAACACACAGACCAAGGAAAACCTACATGTACACATCAGCAAAGGCAAACGTAAAAAGAAGCAGCATGCCTTAAAAGCAAAATATGGCAGAAATGGCGTTTTTGGAGCAAAACAGCAAAATTGGGGGGTTTTGATCTGGATTAAAGGTGGGATGTCTACAAAATTGTTGCACCAACGAAAATTTTGCGAGGGGTTTTAAATTTTTAGTGGTCGCAACAATCCGCTTTGCGGAACGTGGTGAATACCGACCAGCGGAAAGGATTTTGTGTTTACATCTTCATATTGCGAGGGGATATGACAGAGCCTGTTGTAGAAACGCATCAGGCAGGAATAAGAGAAAAAAGGGGTAAAGGACAGGTGATGGAAAGAGGTGGAGTACCAGGAGCATGGGATGCGGTGAATAACACACAAACACAATCACCCCCACGCCCACCCACGCTCACACCCACACCCACACCCACGCCCACGCCCACATTCTTGCCCACACCCACACCCACACCCACATCCACACACTCAACTCCTTTCTACACATGCGCACCAAACACTCACATTCTTCTGTAGATCATTCACTTTTTCCTGCAACTTCTCCTTCCTTTCGGCTGTTTTCTCCATCCTGTAACAAAGACAGGCATGTACATCATCAGCAATGCACGTGATCAGATGATGTGTAAACTGCACAAGAGTAAGCTGCACTGGTCTTTACAAAACATATGCCATCAGCCTATATTTTGCTTACATGCTTATATGCCTTTTATGGTGATCTAACAACTGTTAATGGTAGACCACCTTTTATTGCTCGGGAATTTGCAAGGCAATCTGCACTGACCTGTGAAAGCAGATGAACTGGAAATCATATGCCTTTGGTTCATTTAACGTGTACCTTTTATCGCAAACCCTGGCACATCGCAGACCACCTTTTGATGCTCAAGGATTATAAAGGCAGTGTGCACGCGTTTTGTTCTCTGGTAGGTAGCACTCACTTTTCCCAGATACTTGGGCGGCTGTAGACCTCCTTAATCATGTTAAATTTGCTGTCCTGCAGCCAAAGAGCAGTCCTTGAAAGTTAGTGAATGCTAATAACCTACAACGCCAATGTCGAACAGCTTGAAACATCTGGTCTCCCCCTGGAACTGCAATAGGAGAGGCAACACACTGCAATAGGAGAGGCTGCACAAACAAATCAATCGGCTCATTTGCTGTGTGTATGCATTGTAGGGTTTAAGAGCAGGGTGTGCAAGAAGGAAAATCAGTATTTGCTTGCATCACTGTAACAGATTCAGGCAAGTTACGCTCGTTCCACAGTCCAAGCAAACCCCCTGTCTAAGCAACAAGAAAACGCTACCTTTGGCAGATCACTGATGCGGGTGATACGAGGGTGGAAAGTCAAATCGGTGTCTGGGTCATCTCCAGGCCTAGCAAAGCGCTCAGGGTGGCGTTCCAACGTCTGTAGAGGGCAGGAGGAAGGCAGGGACAGAAATTAGTACAGTTGTATGTGGAGGGTAACACACAGGCAGGGACAGCATCGTTACAGTGTGTATGCGTGTGTGTAGGGTGAATCAAAGGCAGGGCCGGGATGCTGTTGTTGCTGACGGTGACAAGGTTGGATGGTTGTTCGATTGTTTGGTTAGTTGGTAAGTTGGTTGTGCAAAGCTCTAATGTGTATTACGAATGTGCAGTGTGTCAAAATGCTGGCTAGTCAAATCAGCAGGTTAAAAGTAGGTGGTGGTGGCGACAAAGCTACAGCGCGCTTGGCTAGAATGCAGAGGCAGGATGATTTGATGAACGGTTCACTTAGGCGACAATTATGGTAAAACACATAGGTGACAAACATGGCAAAACACCGCTTGATAGTGTGCTACGGCTCTATTGCTACGGATGACAATATTTCAAGCAACGTAACAAGGTGCTGCGCATACTACACCAACCTCAAAATTATTCGGCCTCCAAGGCACTGCAGCATCTGGGTCAACAGCGACACCCGTTCTGCATGACATTGAGAAAATGAAAGGAAACACATTGATGAATAACGAGGCGAAAATGAGCAGAGGTGATCGGTCTTCTGTACATTACGCTAAACGGCAAACAATTGAGCTAAGCCTCAGATCAATCTGCGTGTTGCGAGAAATGCTATGCAGCTCGCATCCAAACAATGCTGACAACTATGTCTATTACGTTCAACATGCTTCTGAGTCTGTCTGGATGCCTAATTGGCGAGTCTGTGATGGGATGATCTTTAAAGAGTCGGCACATTTAGAAACCTGGCCTACCACGTAGTTGAGCTTGTCCTTTTTTCAGCCTTACATTAACAACTGTTCGGCGCTTTAACTATATCTTGACCACCCAAACTGTATTTGTTGCATCAGCTTTTTATATCTGAAAGTAGTTTAGTTAATATGTCTACCAGGTAGGCAGCCTCAAATAGCCATCAAAAAGGCACCACCCGCTCACACTCAAAACTGCATGCACTGCCTCGGCAGCTACCCTGCCAAGGCATTTGCACAGGTGGTTTTGCAGTGAAATACCCACTCGCGCTCGGATGCTTTGTACTCCGCCTCCACGACAGCCAGCTGGCCCTTCAGCCTGCGGACCTCCTCATCTGTGAGGCCTTTGTTGTGTGACAGCTGCTGGATGAGCCTGGTAGCAGGTGTCACGTGTCACAGATCACATGTCATTTGTCACATGTCACAGATCACATGTCATTTGTCACATGCCATAGATCACATGTCATGAACTCAATTGAGAACAGAGCGTGGAACAGCTTGCACAGGCAACACATGCACCTCAACACGTCTCCTGTGATGCTGGACCGTTCCAGCAAGCACCGTTTTCCTGTGTCCTAAGAACTGCTTTTTTCCTCTGCAAGTACTGCTCTATTAGTATGTACGCTCTATTGCTCCGTACCTATCCCAGTTGTGGCAAGCCTTAAAAGCTCTGTAAGTACTGCTCGATTAGTATGTACCTGTATTGCTCTGAACCCACTCCAGTCGTGCCAAGCCTTCAGCTGCATCCAAAACTGATGCTGTAATACCAGGTGTCCAGCCCTACTGTTTTAATGTTAGGCGCTCAGGCCTACTGCTATGACAGCACTACATCCTCAACACTTGCGCAAACCCAGGCAATATCCTGCCACATACTCACGCGTTGGCTTGAGCTGCTTTGTTTGCCATCCTGTCCAGCTCATAGTTCAGCCTGTTGCGTTGCTCCTTGACCGTCATCTTGCCCTGGAGCAAGGAAGACCATCAAACAAAGGGTGTGCGTAATTGCGATCCCAGGGCATGCCAGATGGTGCATGCTGCAGCGGAAAAAAGCATCGGTGCGCTAGGAAATGTGAGCCAGCTTAGACTGCTCGTGGAAACAAGCGCTTGCGCCATGCACCTAATTGAGCTGACATGCTTGGGCCTGTGCAAGCTGGGCAGGGGTCCAAGAAGTCATCAAACAGGAGCTGTCTGTGGAGCAATAATAACAATGAAAGCAGAGATGTGCAGGCGTGATGCACAACACACACTATACACACACTGTCTGTGGAGCAATAACAACAATGAATGCAGAGATGCGCAGGCGTGATGCACAACACACACTATACACACACAATACACACGAGTAGGTTGTGTGAGGGTGCTCACAGGACACAGCTTAGGTGCTCCTTGTTTTGTGTCGCTCACCTCATCATTATGCTCAACTCGCCTTTATGTGTGCTCACCTGTCAATGTACTCACCTCATCATTATGCTTAGATCATCAGTTAGTGTGCTCACCTCATTAATATGCCTTTATGTGTGCTCACCTGTCTGTGTACTCACCTCATCATTATGCTCAGATCCTCAGTACGTGTGCTCACCTCATTATTATGCCTTTCTGTTTGCTCACCTGTCTGTGTACTCACCTCATCATTATGCTCAGATCATCTGTACGTGTGCTCACATCATTATTGTGCCTTTCTGTTTGCTCACCTGTCTGTGTACTCACCTCATCGTAGTCAATTGCTATGCTCAGATCATCTGTACGTGTGCTCACCTCATTATTATGCCTTTATGTGTGCTCACCTGTTTGTATACCACCTCATCGTTTTGCGCAATTAAATCTGTACGTGTGCTCACCTGGGCAGGCCCCAGAAAGGAGTCAGCTGTGGGAATGACATTGGGGGATGCAGAGGCAGGCATGCGTGGGGGGCGGTGCAGGCTTGCTTCTGCTTTGCCCTTTGCCCTAGTGCTGGCATCTTCCCCGAGCGCCTCGGACAGCTGCTTCAGATCCTACATGTAGCAATGAGAGGGTTTTGTTTGTGAGAAGGAGGTGGAGAGCATGATTCTGAGGAACATGGAGTGTGGGGAGCGTTTGCTGCAAAATCAAATAACAAGGAAAACATTGCAGGCTGGCAGACATTTTGTTCTGACCTAAGCGCACAGCTTAAAGCGCGAGAAATGGATCCATCTAAAGCGCGGCTCACCGCCACTAAAGGAAGCTAATCACTGCCAGCACATGCCCCATGCCAAAACATTGGCACCATGCATATTAAAATTCCATTAGTATCCATGCATATGGGAAATTCCTTTGCCTTCCTTCATGCTGCTGCTGCTCATACACACAGAAGCACATGCAAACATAACACATGCGCACACACATGAATGGTCAGGTCCCCCAACCCCTGCATACGAACTTATAAGGGCGGATCAAAACAAACCTGTATCTTTTTCTTTAGCGTTTCCCTGTGTCCCAGGGGTAGGATGTTCAGGCCCTTCCGCATTTGATCATCTGACAGCTCAACCAGCAGAGCTCCGTCAATGCTGCACATTTAGAGCCACAAGCAATCCATGTGTGTCAGTCGGAGAGCATCGTCAGATGCAAGTACAGCGTGCAAATGTGTCTAGCAACCAAACACCGTTCATACCGCTCACACATAAAGTCAAGCACACATGCGCGTCAAGAAGAAGGAACAGCTCAATCGTCAGCAATGCAGAAGCAGCTCAATCGTCAGCAGCAAAAAGTCAAGGGCGTGCAAACTACAGCCACACCTAGGAAAGCAAGCCACCTCGGTGAAGAGCACAAGTACAAAGAGCCGCAACCTGGTGCCCTTACACAGGTACACAAGCACACACAAAGCAAGAAATAACTCTTACAAGGCACGACTTTACCGCTACACCAGCATCAACTCTACAAACTACAAACTACCATCGACTCTGCAAACTACCACGCCAGCAACAACTCCACAAAGCATGCCACAATCAGCTGTACACTAAGTAAGCCACGCCAGCATCAAAACTACAAAGCCACAAGCGTGTGACGTTGAAAGGCTCACAATGGTTTCCGCTTAGTAAAACAGGCACCCAACTGCTGTGCAAGGACGTGAGCCCACCTGTTGTGCGAAAACTTCTTGCGGTATTGCAGGAAACCGATGGCCTCGATCCAGTTGCACACATCCAGCACGTCCCATGTGCTGACGTGTCGCTTGTAGTTCTCAGCCACTGTGGCCTCGAGCCTGCCCTGCAGGTGTGAGCAGGATGGCACAAATGAAGAGTAAGCATTTGCAGGAATGAGGCACAATCAGAAATGTGTATGGGTCGCTTGTAGTTTTCAGCCACCGAGGCCTCAAACCTGCCTTGCAGTTTCAGACACCGTAGACGCAAGTCCACACGGCAAATCAAGGCAGGCTTTTTGGGGGCAAAGCATGAGCAGTCAATGTAAGTACGGCAATTTAAAGCAGGCATTTTTGGGGCATGGCATGAGCAGTTGATGTAAGGAAAATGAGTGCAGAATTGGCAGCATGTGCAGAGCGCTTGGTGCAGAGGAAATGAGAGGACATTCAGAAGTAGTTGTGGCCTGGTATTTGTCTGCAGCTATGTCGCCTTGAGACTGCCCTGCACCAGCAGATGGGTGCTGTGACCTACAGTGTAAGTCATATTGGTTGAGACGGTAATCGTGTTTACTGTATAGTGTTCCTGCCAAACACCCAAAACCGTAAGCGTACACCACACACACACACACGCACACACACACACACACTCACAGACACACATTTTTATGCAGCCATAAACAACCCTAGATAAACGGCAAGCTGTCTCTGACGCACCTTCATGGTGTCCTCAAAGTTCTGCTTCTGGTCTCCCCTTTTACCCTTTTTTGTGTGCGCACCAGCTGAGGCAGGCCGGCTGTTCCCTCCATCACTGCATGCACGTGATTGTGCGTATGTGTGTGACTGGGTATGCGTATGTCCATATGCTTGTGGTTGTGTGTGTACGCTTGTGTGCATGTGTATGCATGTATATACGCAAGTGAGCCTGGAAATAGCCCATAATTAGCATCTAGCAGCACGCACTATGCAACAATTCTAGATGAATTACCAGTCGAGCCCTGGTGCAAGCAGCCATGTTTCACATGACGATCCTTCTCAATTGGAGCCTCTTGTCCATACCATGTCATTGACCCTTGGTAGCACGCACTAACTCAGCAACCGTTTCAGATGAGTTTCTAGAATTCTGGTGAGGCAACCACGCCTTTGCAACCAGTACACATCCTTCTCACTTAAAGCCACTCAAATAAAAGAAATGTCTCCACTGTAATCTGCCGAATCACTCACTTGAAAGCCGCTCACTTGAAAGAATTGTCTCACTTGAAAGTCACTTACTTAAAAGAAATGTTTCACTTGAAAGGCACTCACTTAAAAGGAATGTCTCCACTGTAATCTGCCGAGTCATTAACTTGAAAGCCACTTACTTGAAAGAAATGTCTCACTTGAAAGTCACTCACTTGAAAGAAATGTCTCCACTGTAATCTGCCGAGTCGCTGCTGTACTCCAGCTTTGACTTTGCCTTCATGCGGCCCCCATACACTGAAGGCCTGCTGTGGTCCTCCTGCAAAAGGCACGAATGATGCAACTAGGTATGACATAAGACATAGGCGTTTGAACACACACACACACACACACACACGTACGTGTGACATCAAACTCAAGGCGGTGTACATTGACGTATGCAACACGACAACGGCTTCTCCAGAGGCAGACCTACAACAGATGTGTGCACGTACACGCACACCCACGTCCACACATACACACACATTTGCACAAACGGTCGGTGCCTAGCCAGGAAAGAGCACCTGCAATGAGAACTCGTCTTCTGAGAAGCCGTCATTGTAGTACTGGTCTTGGATGGCCCCAAGCCGGCTCTGTGCAGGGTATGCATACTGTGAGTGACAGAGTGAACACTGTGAGTAGCAGAAGTTAAGTGAACACAAAAATTGAGCGGCAACCTCAGTGATAGGCGAGTGCACTGTGCTAAGGGTTGCGACTGATGTCGCGACTCTTGGACCAGCTCTGCATAGGGTTTGCATGTTGTGAACGACCACAGAGACGGATCCAGTAGCGGTCAGGGTCCGGAGCATTTGAGTGATGTGGATCTGTTTCAATGAAAAGTGTGCGTTGCTGGTTGGGTCGAGGTGTGCTCAAGGACCACAGTGAGCTGAGGGGCAGGTTTATGGTGGCTACAGTATAATCCTGCGAAAGAAGCTTTCAGATGGAAATGGGGCCAACATTTGGAAAGGCTGCTTATGCAAGGTGGTGGTGGTGGTGGCACAGAGACGCGCCCTTTCCCTCGTTCATGAAGGGGCACATGCACAAAGTGCAGCTAGAGCATTTTGCAATATGGCACAATATGGCACAGCAGAGGTGATGTGGCACTCAATTTGCCACTACCTCTTAAGAGCTTAAGTGGCATTTCATGCGCTCCTGTGTAGGGTTGGCCAGAGCCGTATATATACGCCGTGTATGACCGTACATTTGGTGAAATCCATGCCAAAAATGCCGTGTATACACCGTATACATATGGTCCTGGCCAACCTTGAGTGCAATAGTGGTACCGCAAATGCTTCAGCTCTGTGGCTTGCTTACGTGTGGTCTCTGCCAAAGTTGCAGGTCACATCATAAGTCCAGCTTAGGCAAAAGGCAGTGGAAGGTGCGTATATATATATGTGTGTGTGTGTGTGCGTGTATATATAAATGTGTTCTGCTGCGCTTTTCAAATGATTGCACAGGGAGGACGTGTTCTGCTCGTGCAAACACGAGCGGCAAATCAATCCTACATTGCCACCCAACCGACCTGGTTGTGGCGAGAGGCGGCGGAGGAGGGTGTGTGCTGCTGCCACTGCTGAAATGTCACAGCAGAGGAGGGGGTAGCACTGGGGCTGGTGCCCTGGTATCCCTGTGTGTGCAGGGAAGGTGCCTTGCTTGTGCACAGTGACCAACAATTCCATTACTCTACGACCCCTAGTCTGAAAAGGTAAGGTGTGAAGGTGGTTGCTGTTTTGTTGGTGCTTGCTGTGGGGTCAGATGCACCATGCATGCAGCCCTGTTTGTGAAGAGGCGGTGATGTTTCATATCTAAGGTTGGCCAGAACCATATACCGGTACATACGGTGTATACCTATACGGTATTTTCGGCATGGATTTCATCAAATATACAATCATATACGACGTATACGTATGGTTCTGGCCAATCCTGATCATATCCTTTGTAGCCAATCGATGGTCAATGCAGGTGCAAGCAGCGCGTGGAAAAGGCAGGACCAACTCGCACACGCCCACGCGAGTTATAATAACACCTTTACACACACACACACACACATACACACACACACAAACACACACACTCTGAACGGCAACAACGTGTTGCTGTGCAAACAACATGCAGAACCATGTGCCATTCAGAGCCACCCTGACCCCATACTAACAGCTGCCAGTACATGGCAAAAGACACCTGTGTGCTGCGCAAGCTGTTGCACCTGTTACGCAGAAGTGCAAAGCATACGCGCCCCCCTAGATGGGTCTTGAAGAACTTAGGGTTAGGGTTAGCCTAATGCTAAACCCCAAGCCTCCATACACAAGCATCAATCAAGCAACCCACCTGCGCGCTGTACGGGCTGTCATACGCAGCTTGCGGTGGTGCATAGTAAGCGCCCCTGGGGGGTGAACTGTTATAGGGGTTGTACGGATGGGAGGGGGCAGGGCCTCCAGATACCCAACCTCCATCAGCATCACTAGCCTCGGCTGTGATGCCAAAGCTGCCACTGTGCGTAGGTGCATGCATGTGTGCATGTGTGTGTCTATACAGGAAGTATCATTGTGTATTGGAGGGCAGCTCAAAGTGTGACCTCGGGGAGTATTGTTACCAAAATACACTTCCACGTGCAGTGCATGTGCACTCAAATGTTGTGCAGTGGGCGGTGAGTGTGGAAATGCTGAGTATGCGCTCGTGCTCTTTTTAGCGTGACAAGGTGTTAATAAATACCCAACCATTAATTGAAACGCACGCAAACACACACACATTAATCGGTGATAATAATGCCCGAACATTAATTATGACACATACTTACAAACACACATTAACGGTTGCATCTAGTCAGCTAAGTGCCCACATCCTTGAGGGGCCTTGAAATGCGACCCTAAGAGCCTGACCTGATGACAGACTGCTAGGCGGCAGAGCATCTACCCTATAACACAAGGTGTCACAGTTATTCACCTGATCTGAAGATTATTATAAAACCATAAGTAGGCATAAGTACGTACATAGCTGTAGCGTGTGTGTGTCGCAGCTCTCCGTACAACAAAGATAAACACGGATCGGAGAGGGAAGATCTGACATGACTGACACATGTCATACCCGTGTAGTTTGTAGAATACAGAGCTGGCTATTCCTACCTAATGCATACCACAACAACACAGGCCAAACAAACATCCCTAGCTGGCAGACGTAATCCTCTTATTGCCTTATACCCTCTGGTCCCGAATGTTGCACAGAAACAACCAGAGCTGGTTGTACTGCAAAGAAAACAACCGAGTCCACAGTTTGTGGTCCCTTGCGACTAGCATCCTTTTGGTTTTTGCAGGTGCAATACCTATTATGCTTTGCCACAGCATCCTCGCACAACTCCATCAGATCACCACCCCTACTCATCATCATTGCCTGTACCTACCTGCTATAATCACTGCTGTATCCTACTGTACTGTACTGTATTCACTGCTGTATCCTACCGTACCTGCTATATTCACTGCTGTATCCTGGACTACTTCCTGCAGGAGGCCTCCTCGCACTCACAGGCACTTGCCCGGCTGCATACGCTGCTGCGATGGTGGCAAGTGTAGAACACACCGTCAATTCTGGAAAGTAGCTTCTAGAAAGACGCTGTCGGTCAAGCGGAGGCTGCAAAAAGGTTATGTCAGTTTGAGTCTGGTGGCAGGGCGCCAAGCTAGCTCTCCAAGGTGCCCTCAGTCAGGGTTCAAATAGCATGTGTTGTTACATGTATGTGCTGCAGCGTGCTAGAGAGGATCTCAGCTGGCGAGTATGAGTGATGCCAGCCATCTCTTCATTTAACACTTGTGTGCACCATAGCAATCTGCAAACACCGTCTTTCACACAACTCAGACCCAAGGAATTATGGCACCTTTCAACCACAAACACCACTTAAAACGCACCATGAGGAGCGTATGCTGCAGCAGAGCTGGAGGGTGCCCCATAGGCGTGAGCGCCAGAGGGTGCCCCAGCATAGGGTGCATAAGGTGCGGCGGAGCTTGCATATGGGGCAGCACCAGCGTAGCCCCCGCCTTGCTCTGACAGATCTGTGCAATTATGTACGTGTGTGTACGTGTGCACGTGTGTGTACATGTGTGTGTACGTTTGTGTGTGTGCATGTGTGCTTGAATGTTATCAAGATGTTTCAAATGCGTGATCATTATTCATGCCAATGCAGCCACAGTAGCGTTACCCGAATTTGGGCTGCGTTTGTCTGTTGCACGCACGCCTTTCTGTATTGCAGCAGATCAGGCCTTGGTGCTTGGCTGGTCTACACAAGGATTGTGCTCCTCTTGCAGGAAATTGTGTGTCACTTTGCTGACATGTCCTGGCACGGAAAGTGAGACACAATTTGCTGCAAGCGGAGCGCAGTCCTTGTAGATCAGCCAAGCACCAAGGACGCACTTCGATCCAGATGTAAACAGGAGTTTAAAATTATATATTACATAGTATTGTTTTTATCTTAAAGAAAAAACAGCAACCATACCCCCACAAAGGGGCTTTTGAAGCCCTGGGGAGTGTGTGGCCACCTAAAACTTCCACAAACTCGAGGAGGAAATGGAGGCTGAATAGGATAAAAACACCAGCTCCTCTGCCAGCCTTCCAACTGCCTTAGCTTGGCGCACAGATGCCAACACTGCAGCCTGTGCTTGCACAGCATCGACGCCTTCACAACTCCTCCCCCTCATCCTCTACACGCTGTGCTGGTAGGGGCTGCCCTTTGGGCACCTGCCTCGGCCCATAATAATACTTCACTGTGTAAATATTTTTCACTACCATCCCCCTAAAACCTGAAGCGCTCCCCTAGAAATAAATGCATAATTAACCGCCGTTCCACGAGTAATCTGCCACCGTCGCCACCAAAAAACAATAATTAGGGGCGGTGAAATACTTATGTACGATACACTTATACGTTGTCAGTGGGCAGAAGCTGCAAGATGCTCTGCTTACAGGCTGTCATGATGCTTTCTGCCGCGGTGTCGCCCTGGGGGCACCGGCTTGGGGCTTGCAGTAGACTCAAGTGCTGCATGACTTGTCGGCCACAGGCCATGCTAGCTCTGGCCACAGGTCTCGCTGGCTCTGGCCACAAGCTTCGCTTGCTTTGGCCGATTGAAATACTAAAAAAAAATTTGGCACAGTGACCGCTACCAGCGTAGACCAACACTTTTCTTTTCACTGATTTCTTGCCTTCTACCTCATCCCCCTTGATCAGGCAAACCCTTGGTCAGAAAAGCCAAATAGATGCCCAGTAAGTACCTCCATCAAACACCTCAATCCGTTGCGCACAGCAAGGAGGTCTTTTTAAGCACGGAAGGAGGGCAAGAAGGAGGAGAAAAAGATAAAGCAAATTTAAAGGGGAAGAGAAGCCTCACCTGCAGACATGCTGCCACTGGCGAGGGACGATGAGAGAGGAGAGCGTGCAGCTGGCTGCACGAGCTTGTCATCACTCGGCCCATTATCACCACCACCACCACCACCACCGTCAGTGTCCCTACTTTTGCCACCCCCCTGCGGTTTTGTCCTGGGACTGCCAGCCGGTGACTCAGAGCTGTCTCTGCTTTGATGTGACCTCGAATGAGGGGAGGGCATCGTAGAGGACGTGGTGTGGGGGGCACCACCTCCTGATGGGGTATGACGCTGGGCAGATGTGGAGCGAGAGGGAGAGGAGCGATGGGCGCTGCACGGAAGCCACAGTGCGTTTGTGTATGTGTGTGTGCGTGTAAGAGTTGTGTATCTTTATGTCTTTGTGCATGTCTGTGTGCGTATGTGTGTATGCGCGCACATGTGCGCTGGCATTCTGATTTAAGAGGGAATTCATACAGAGCAATCCCTGACTAATTGGTGACTTGGAGCTGTCAGTCACGCCTAGAAGTCAGAGGCAGGCACAGTCCACATCAGTGTACAAGATCGGTGTGTCAACATCGATACTGGAGTAAGGAAAGTAATTGGTCAAAGCAAATGTCATCGTCAAAACAGCATTGCTCACACAAAGTACCTCAACAGGTCACCGCCCTCCAGAGAGTCCAAGCTTGGGTCTTCATACTTGGTCTGGAAGTGGGCCAAAGTGTAGAATAGATTAGGGATGTGAGTTGTGGAGAACGTAGGGTGCAAAGGCAGGTGAACAATGGTCTAGAGGTGTGTGAGTGCTATGTTTGTTCATTGTGAGGTTGGGAGGTTGGGAGGGTCTGGCCCTTTGTGCTTGGAATTGGACAAGCCGTGGCTTTTTTTCAAACCCGGTCAAGCCCCGAACAACATAACCAAAATGTTTACACCAGACAGACGTCAGATACCTTGCGTGCGGGAGGCTCTGAGAGCTTAGGGCTTCCTGGCAGATCCGCAGCTGTGACATCCTGAAAGTGGTCATAGAAGGCCAGGAGCCAAAGTATACACTTGAGCAGATTGTTGTGCGCATCTACACAAAGGGCCCCTGCCTAGTGATATAACACTCATCTTTAACAGACTTCCTCTCACGCGTATGTGAGTAAGCACGTGCTTCATATCGCTATTGAAAAGCGTTTTTTATCGTCTCGCACCTCATCGACATTCTTCTCACTTTCCGAAAGTGTATAGCTTGACAAGTCAGTGTCGCTGTGAGCCATTGTGCAACTGAGTCACCCTGCTCTAATATGCCTGCAATTCATGCATGTGCAGCAGTAATGGTGCACGCATGTGTGTTTATGTATATGTGTGTGCATGTATGTGTGTCCGTGCGTGTACGTGTGTGTGCGTGTGGTGTGTGTTCTGTGTACGTGTGTGTAGGTGTGTGTGTGTGAGAGAGTGTGTGTGCGTGTGTGCTTGCATGTGTGTGTGTGTGTGTGTATGTGTGTGTGTGTGTGTGTGTGTGTGTGTGTGTGTGTGTGTGTGTGTGTGTGTGTGTGTGTGTGTGTGAGTGTGTGTGTGTGTGTGTGTGTGTTTGTGAG
>Ga0307942_1000323_pt1 | contig 31557 bp, 31 predicted proteins | sample OrgLakmetagen175_FD_201846 | JGI IMG/M metagenome (GOLD analysis project Ga0307942, IMG submission 201846) | Saline water microbial communities from Organic Lake, Antarctica - #175 | ecosystem: Environmental > Aquatic > Non-marine Saline and Alkaline > Saline | place: Antarctica: Organic Lake... | reverse complement strand
CCTGCAAGCCTCCTGATCCCCGGGGCCCATTGATTATTCCGTTCCTTTTCGCGGTGGAAGAGCTTTACGGTTTATGGTACTCGGTACCAAAGTGGCTCCTTTTCCTTAATTAATGTGGGGAGTGGCTTTCACTGCCCGCGTAGTTTTTCTTTTTGTACGATGCCCAACACCAAAGTGGCTCCCTGGTCGTTTTAATGATAACTTTTCTCTTCCTGTGTAATTTTTCGCCCTGGCTGCACAAAAAGAAGCTCACAAAAATCGCCACACCCTCTGGGTCTAAATACCCATCTCAGCTGCCAGTCACGTCCCCTGTCCCTCTTTTTTCTGCACAACCGTTCATATGAAGCTACTCTGCAGAGCAACAAACCGCATCTCGTGTGTGTGTGTGTGTGTGTGCATGTGTGTGTGTATATAAATAGAATAAAACATGAACTATTTTAACACATCTTTAGTCATTCCGCCACAAACGCTGTTATACTTACAAGCAAACTCGTCTAGCACATATCTTTGATGAGAGTGGAGTGAACTCGAATACTGCAATATCATCGTCCAAATAATGTACTGGGAATCTAGCAAATTGCGGGAAAAAAGCTGCGCGCCCCAACCCGCCAATCAGCTGCAAGCACATTGGAGGAAATCATCATATGAAGCATACGCTGTTTCTCATTTATTGCCACAATCGTTTGCAGAAGTGATTGGTGAAAGAACAAATAGCATCAACAAGAAAAGCCTACATCCCTAAAACCTGAATCTGCTCATTGCTTTTAAGTGACCACTTATGATCGCATCCCTGTAATGCTAAAGCAGTTTTTAGGAGCACAACTTAGACACCCTTGTCCCTAGCTGGAGGTTTAAATGGGTGCGCAATCCCACTCACGCACGTGAGCAACCATTGCAGGAAGCAAATCAAGATGAATGTATGCAACTTCCTCTCACCTGATCAACATTAGTTGCCATGTAACCAGACCCTGCAAATATGTCGTTGTGTATGATTTGCAATGAACTATTAAACAAAGTGCAACTAGTTGCTTAAAACTAAGAAGGCATGGTCAGTTGGATGCGTGTGCCGACATAAGAAAGCTTGGAAGCCCTTTGGCCAAACTCATGTAACTACTAAGCTATATTTTTGGCACACGTGCAAATTCACTGATACGTCCTTAATTGTTCGCCTACTTACACATCCTGTTTCAGTCATATTCAGTAGTGCACCCATAGTTACAAGCAGACAAGGTTCTGACTATCCTTAACTTTGCACATCAATCTGTAACATACAACCCCCCCGCTTCGGACACAGACGCAACTGCAATCCACAACATAAAAATAGTACGTACCATCTTGCGAGCCTTGGGGCCCACCCACAATCTCTTGACGTAACTTGTCTTCACCAAAGTCGACCCAGAAACGATTAAACCGGATTTCCACAACGGCATCATAAATGCTGTGGATCGTGCCTGTAACAGTTGTGGAAAGGATGAAGGATGGAATTTGTACGTCCAACCATAAAGCCAACTGTATGCTTCAAGGGAAATAGATGTCCATTTATTCTGAACAGTTCTTACAAGAAGGTTTGCCTCTCTTGAGATAGAGAAGTTGACAGCAAGCTTGAGGACGACATCATGACAAGTTGACAGCGAGCATGAGAAGTTGACAGCGAGCATGAGGACGACATCATAAATGCTGTTGAAAGAGAGAAGCCATACCGGAATCAATACCGTTTACGCATTGGGTTCTGACTCAGCATGCCTAGTCGCAAAGTGCGCCAATTGGCTAGCAGTGACATCTACTTACAGCCAGCGCAGTGGCAACTTTGCGGCAGGCTTTACCTGATGGACACTGGCAAAGCGTGGTATAATATTTGGCCACTGAACGAGCATAACACAAACCTGCCGAACTTAGCCAGCCTGTGCCCAAGGGTGTTGAGAACTTGACGTTGGACACGATGGAGTTGTTGGGACCAAGGCGGTAAATGATGGGCTCAAACTTGGCACCTAGGTACTGGCTCATGTTGGAAATGTGTGGAGCATGGAACACCTGATGCCAAACAAGCGGTTTTAATTGAAAGGGGGGTTGGGTTAGAGGAAGGGTTAGAGGAAGTGTTAGAGGAGGGTTAGAGGGAGTGTTAGAGGAGGGTTAGAGGAAGTGTGTTAGTAGTAGTTAATTAGTAGGAGGTTAGTTAATAGGAAGCAGGGATGGGTCATATGGCGTAGGCGTATTATACGTCGTATCGTATTTCACGTATTTAACCGTATTTTTCAAATTGCTCCGTATAATACGATTTTGGGCACAACGAATTTTGCAGCCACAAGCCCCCCAGAGCCCCCCAGAAGCACTCCCAGGCCCTCTAGAGCCCCCCAGAGGCACTTCCAAGCCCTCTTGAGCCCTCCAGAGGATCTCCCAGCCCCTCAGAACGTAGCATGATCACTTGCTTTGCATGCTGCTACACCTACGCCGGGATTCTGCCTCATGAAGTGCTCGCGGATGCGGGGGGCACCGCTGCTGAAATCTCAGAATCCTGGCATCTGGCATCTAGCATCTCGTAAACCTGCCCTTTCTGTCCCATAACAACAACACGATGCCACTCAGGGTCTTTACCCTGAGGCATTATAATGTGAGGCTGGGAGGACAATTCGTGGTGGTTGGAGGGTGGTTGGTGCAAGCCCAGGGTACCCCCCAAAATAGCATAAATACGTTTTCGTATTATACGCGTATTGCGTATTAATAGTGTATTATACCGTATGGGACGTCTCAGAAGTCCGTATGACCCATCCCTGCAAATATGTATACGTTTTGCCCTTCTTCTCATCAAACTGGTTGCCCCCCCTACTGTCTTTTATTTCTTCAAGACTTTCTCTCTTGCTCCCTTTTTATTTATCAACTTTTAGTTCGTTTCAACCTCGTAGTAGGGAGTTTGCTATCTCCCCTTGACCAATGAAATACGCCAACAATGAAAAATATGTATATGTACGCGTTAACACGCACAACCACATTCACACAAATGCACACGTCAACTCGCCTTGTCCACAAGCTGCCTCCGTGAGGCTACCTCACAGCTGCCGTACAGCGCAAGCACTCCCTTGATCAGGCGCGCTTGGGCCGATGCAGTCATGGTGGCTGTGCCCTTCTTGTTTGTCGCCGGCCGGGGACCTCGAAGTAGGGCTTGCAAGGTGTGCTGGGCTATGGCATGGACCTGCAGGAGATTGGCAGAAGAGAGACCGATAATAATTTTATTAATGAAGTATTAAGGGTGCTATTAGGTTAGTGGCCATGGACTCGTGGAAGAAAGCAGGGTAGCGTCGGAATACAGCCAACATCGGTGCTCATGCAACAGCAGATACAGCACACAGCATAGCAAGGCGTGGAGGTAGCAATGTAAAACCTGGGGGCTGACGGGTTTTGGATTTGACTGCTTTGGATCACTCTGATTATTTGAGGCGGTGGCAAATTCCACACATTTACACCCCAGGGACAAAAATCAACCGCCATACGTGACAAGGCACGAGACGTAGGCACGTAGAAAACATGGTTACAGATAAATGTACAGGGCAAATCAGGGTGCAGGATAGACACGGAGTGCAGTTGATAGTTGATATACAAAGCATACACATATTTACACAAAGCACTATACACATTTATACACATATATACACAAAGCATAGGACACAGAGTGTAGTTGATACACAAAGCATAGGACACAGAGTGTAGTTGATACACAAAGCATAGGACACAGATTGTAGTTGATACACAAAGCATAGGACACAGAGTGTAGTTGATACACAAAGCATAGGACACAGAGTGTAGTTGATACACAAAGCACAGGACACAGAGTGTAGTTGACACACAAAGCACAGGACACAGAGCACAGTACACGCACAGGATACTCACAGCTGATTCAGAGAAAGCACACAACTCACCGTGACGTTCTTGCTTAATGAGCACTGCCCTAGGAGTCTCCAAGCCCCACCGAGCTGTAGATTGTCATATGCCACAACACGCGCGAAGCACACCATTGCCCGGACAAGCAGCGAGGCATGCCATCTTGGAGGGCAGGTCTGTATCTGTATGAAGTAACAGTGTACGCTGTGTTGCATTACATACGTATTATTAGTGCAGATGCCACGACATAAGCAATGCATAGTATGGCCTGGACGGGCAGGGAAGGATGCCCTTTCAGGAGGCAGGTTTGTATGTACAAGCTGTTTTTGAAGGGGTACATGTAAGAGCTTCCTCTATTACCCGGAAATGTGCTAGGGGTAAATAGTCCAGCATTTTCTGGAACCCTTTTACGACCTAATTTGTTTGTGCACAAGTTGTTTTGGTAGGTGACCTTTGAAAATTTCATGGTTTTAATTTTGGCCAGAGCCTCCACAAAAGACAGCTGATATTGTACCAAAAAATAGGCATGCGGACATGTTGATGACTTTGAGCATTATCATTGCGTGTTCATGGTGTTGGTGCACGTACTGTGTTCATGGTGTTGACTGTGTTCATGGTGTTGACTTTGTTCATGGTATTGGTGCACGTACTGTGTTCATGGTGTTGGTGCATGTACTGTCCTGATGCGCTCTAAGGTCATGAAGTCACCAATATTTTTGGATAGGAAACAGACTACTTTTTGGCTCGCCAGTCACCTGTGCGTGGAGCAGGCCCGCAACTAGAGCCTCCACAAAAGGCAGCAGCTGGCTGTTTGTGTTTGGGCTGCGCATCATGAGCTGCTCAGAGGCGTCAAGGGCAGCGGCACACAGGGCTTCACACAGTGTGCCAGGTAAGTTTAAAAAAGGCATACGTGACAAAGAGGCATACTGATATACTCATACTCATGCTGTGGTGCAGTGTTTGTTGTAAATTAGATTTAAAAGCAGACAGTGAAAAGCACTCCCCACATTTTAGAGGACGATGAGCCATTTGGTACTGTCGTGCCCTGTGAACAAGAGGGAATAATCAATGAGGTGTGTTATAAATACCACAGTGTGAAAACAAGAGCACATATGGACGGCGAATTTGGGAACGTGTTAGATTAAGTGTGTAGCTGTTGCTTAGGTTGCATGCAAAGCAAGAGCATAGGAGAGCAGCCAGTGATGATTCTTAGTGAGAACTCAGATCGTAAGTTTAACAAGCAATCCTATGAGGAGCTGATACAGACAAGCCACTTTTGCTAGTGATCATACACACATGCACATACATATCTTGACAGCAACAATTAATGTGTATTAGAGAGCAAGAGCTGCCACACAAGATGGTACACTTCATCTGCTCGAACTTGATCTGCACAATAACGCTTTGCATGCTTTGACAAGCGTTCTGACTCAATTAATTTTTGCAGGTGCTTGTTTCCTTAGCAAGATATTAGGTCCCAGCTTGCTTCTTCATCGGGAGGAGGGTTATTAATCGGATGTCAACTTTCTGTATTTGTGGGTACATTTACCACACGTAACACTTGCAACCCTCCTAATCCCCATAGTCCTCCTTAGCTATTCTATAATGGAGGGGTTCTATGGTATGCACCCAGTACGTTAGGGGCTCCTTATCCTCAATCGATGGAAAAAAGTCACTACCTCCATGATCTTCCTGTTTAAATCTTCATAAGCACACTAGACAAATGTGCACACAAACAAACACACTCGACCTCACCTACAGCTGCCTCTGTCTGATGCCTGGCCCTCGCACTCTGTGTGAGGTAGCTCAGGGGCTTTTGCAGGCACATTCCGAGCACTGGACCATGCAGCTGAGCTAGAGTGTCAGACAAGAGCATGAGGCCTGCAAGTGCCTTGACAGCTAGTACCTGTGTGTTTCATGTGGGCATACATGGCTGTGGGTGTGTCTGTGTGTCTGTGTCTGCATTTTGCGCGGTTGTCTTCAAGTCTCTTAAAATGCTGCTCCAATGAACAAAAAGGGTTGGGTGTGCAAGCTGGGAGGATCTCAAACAAGTGAGCTTTGTAGAACCCCTCCACCGCAGCGAGAACACTGACATAGTTTCCAATGGAGATCAGGAAAACCTCATTAGAGTTATTATAAGTGCAGATAATAAAATCACCCTTAACAACCAGTGGAACTGAGCATCAGGAGCACCGATGATGACGACCAGGGCAAATTGCCGAGAGGCGGGGGCCGTGCGCTGCAATAAATATGTGGTACAGAGAAGAACAGACTGGAAGTCTGCAGATACAGAGTTGCTGAGAGGCAGGAGCAGTGAGCTGCAATACAAAGGAGCATGAAGTACAGTGCAAGTGTAATGACAGCGTTGCTGAGGGACAGGAGCAGAGCACTGCAATATGGGGTTAGTAAAAAAAGCATCCCGTGAAGAGCGCATGCCGCTTAAAGGATCGAGGAGTGTTGTTTAGAGAATCAGGGCACTATTTCTGAAATATTTTGAAGGACACTAAAGTAAATAGTAAGTAACCGGAATTTCTGCAAGGTTCAACGTGCATTTGAGGAATGACTCATCAGCTTGTGCTACAAAAGAATTCAGGATTTCCATCATCTCAGAAGTAAAATAAAATAGTACAGGGAAGCAAGTTTCCTAGTAATCCAGATCAAGGAAAGCAATACAGGAGAAGGGGGTGTGCCGCCTCCCAGTTCAAGCATCAAGGGAATTGCAATGCACACAAGTTTGAGCAAACACCTCCAGGAAAAAACACAACTGGTCTTGTGTGTCTCAGCAAGGAGCCTCGAATAACAGAACCTCCGGCTAGCCCACAGACGCTACCAACACACTCACCTGCATCAGCCCCTCCAAGTATTGCTGTGCAAGCCCTTGCAGCGCCCTCTCCTCCTCCTGCTGCTGCATGTAGTTCCCAAACCCCCCACTGCCCCTCCCTTTGCTTCCACTCTCACCCACAGCCCCATTTCCACCTGCTGCACCACTTCCTTCTGCATCCCCCCCCTGTCCCCCCGCCTGTTCCCCATCAACATCCATTCCCTCAGTGCCACTGCCCCCACCCCTGATGCGATGTCTCGCCCTTTCTTCCTCTGCACCATCTGCACGTGCTGTTGCTGACACACCCCCACCCGTCTTAGCTGCTGCCGCTGCTGACAAAGTATGACCTCCCTTCTCAACCACCGCTGCATCTCTCTCTGAACCTACTGTTGCTTCTGCTGCTGCTGCTGCTGCTGCATGCATGACTGCATCAGTGCTTGCTTGTGCTTTGCCTGCTGCTGCATTGTCACTTCCTGCCACCCCTGCTGCTGCACGCGCATGTGCCAGGAAGTCTTGACGCTCTGCCTCGTACAGTATGCACATATGACCCAGCAGCATGATGTGCACGACCATCGCGCTGCAGTCACCAGGTTGTGAATGAACGCAGGTATGGCCTTGGCGGCAACAAGTAATTGAAAGTAGATCTCCCATCGTATAAGAGTACGAGTATGAAATGAGCAAGGCCTCAACTCACCCTACTTTGTTTAACCTAATTTGACACCTGATCTGGCTTTTTATAACTGAATATATGCAATGTAGCGCTGCGAAACCGCGCCTCCCAAAGCACGAACAACTCACACTGACTTGAGCGCAAATCTCCCATATACACGACATCTGTGTTAGCAATGTATAGCTTTTCCCCTTTTTTTACCACACCTGTCATTTGTCATGCCCTCCACTGCATCCACAATAGTATTTGTCAGGCCCTTGCCGCGTTGAGCAGATGGCACACCCACACCTGCCTTCATATCACCCGTACCATCCCTCCCACTCCCACCCTCACAAAACCCAGCATCGCAAACCCCATCCTCTGAACCTCTGCCTTCCATCTCTACATCATTGCATCCCCCCTTTTCACCAGATCCCTCTACCTGATCCTGCCCTACCCCGCTCCTCCCATCCTGTATCCCATCCTCACATCTCGCCCCCCCTTCATTGGCTTGTGCACTGGTGCTGTCAGCAAGACCAACCTTCATGTCCCTCTTCATCCTTGCCCCCCCACTCTTATGATCACCCGCTGCTGCTGCACACAGCTTAGCCTCCAGACTGACAAGCAGGTGGTGCGCATACAGAGACCCACCCCTGCAGCTGCACACCAATTGCAAGGCCTCATCAACCACTGCTGCTTCCGTCGGCGCTATCAATTCCGGCACTGCCTGCGCTTGATGTGCTCCTGGCGTTTCTCCTCCTGTTACTCCTTCTGTTGCTGGTGCTGCTTCTGTTGTTACACTTCTTGCTGGGGCTGTTTCAACCTTTTGAGCATCAGACGCAGATTGAGGCATGTTGCCTACCTGTGCTTCTTTTTCGACCACACCTGTGCATGAGATGCACAATTCCTCAGTGGACAGCTGCTGGAGTAGTGCAGGCAAGCAGCGCACAATAAGCTTGAGCGCGATTTTGCTGGCACGCTGGTGGTGTGCAGTCGCAGCACTGGCCGTGTGATGGGGGAGGGCGAGTTCTGGAGAGGGGGCCACATGCTGCTGTCGCTGCTGCTGCTTGTTGCTGTGTGATGCGCACCGTGAGATCACTCTCTGCAGTGCCCTCAGGCACCAGCACACTGACAGCTGCCACTGGGCGCAAAACCCTGCTGTCCCTTTGCTCCCTACGGACAAATATAGCTTGTGGCTAGAGCCACATTCTAAAGAGAAGCTGGCGGCATCTGCAAGCACCGCAGCCTCCCCTACCATATCTTCCAACTCTAGGCGCTGCTGTGTGGGGTGATGGGTAGCATCCTGTGGATCAGCATGGCCGGTTGTTGAGCTTCCCAAGCAGAAAATGACTGCATGCATGCATGTATACTGCTGTGTTAGTCCTGAATGTGTTTACCTTTCTTCAGCTGTGAGTCATTTGTATCAAAGATCAAAGAAGTGCACAAAAAGCATTGATGCAAAGAGCACAAAACAAGTAAAAGGAGCTAAGCTCAACCAGCACCCTAATTACTAGATAGGCTCACACAGTCAGGCAGTGCAACAGTTCTGATGCATGCGGTCTATTAAGCCTGCGGACTCAGTGACTGTGCTACTCACGTTTTGCAGCGTTTTGGACGGATCTGGCAGCTGACAGTTCTTGAGCTTGCTGATGATCCTGGTGGCCGTCTTGATGTTGCTGCTGCAGTTGCTGCTGCAGATGCTGCTGCTGGCCTAGGGTAGTGCAGATAGTGCGACAGGCTTCACGGTACAAGGCACAGCGAGAGGGGGCTGGGGCAGAGTGCATGACTGAGCACAGCTCTTGCAGCTGCACATGTGATTAGGTAGAAGACGTAATAAAGTGTGTTCAGGTACAATACTTTGTGTATAGATACCTTATATATATTCGTGTGCCTTGAAATGCACATGATGCCGTGGATAAGTCAAATACTCACACTGTCTGTGACGAGAATTTAGGGCATAGCTTATGCTGATGCAAAGAGCTGCTTATCGTTGCTGTAAAAGTCCAGAGAACGAATAAGAACATTGGGTAGGTCTTCGAGGTGCTTAGCATCTTCTTATGCATGACCTATACTTTGCTGCACGCCTTGCTTAGAAGCAACCATCTAGTATAAAAATGTTGCACAATACATGCGGACAAAAAAAGTTATGTTCAGCAAACTTGAAGAATTACAAGAGCGTGAGTGCGCCACACCTCTGCCTTATCTTGTACTTTCTCCACATGTGCCGCCCATGTTGCGTATGCCACAGCAACACTCTTGGGCACAAACCGCGCCAGCAACACCGACACAAGTATTGGAGAGGCCTGGGCTTGGGTGCCTGTTTGAGGCAAGATGCTGTGTCGCTGCTGCTGCTGCTGCTGCTGCTGCTGCTGCTGCTGCTGCTGCTGCTGCTGCTGCTTGTGGTGGTGGTGCTGCTGCTGCTGCTGCTCATCAGTTGGAGCTTTGTCCAGCAACTGCAGGACTAGCTGCAGCATTTTCTCGTCTCCTAGGGCCCTGCCAATCTGCTCGAGGACGTCTTCGGCCATCTGTGGGAGATGTTGCATGCCTCGTGGTTTGGAGCAGATATCTATGCTGGAAAACATTGCTGATTGGAAAAATGGCAGCATTTGCATGTCTTAAAACACATCTTCTGACGCTACAGACATTCCTTTTTGTCTCTAGGAACCCCTTGTCAATCTTCCATAAAATGTCCTTTGTGTACAACACAGCTAACTGGTGCACCGAAGCTGGTGGCAAAGTACGTGCGTGGTCAAGGGATTGTGAGCACCCCCTGAGACAGCTAGCAAGTACAGGAGTATGTTGTATACAGAAGTCAGTAAACACACTGCTTCTGGCTAATTAAGATTGTTTTCTACTTCTCCTCTCTCTCTACACACATAAAACCAAACATCAGCCATGGAAAGCTGTTGCTACAAAACCATATATGTCTCTACAAAACCATACATAAAAATTGTTTTCATGCGTGCCGCACAGACCTGCTGGCAGACGTCATTGCGCAGCTGACAGCAGAAACACTTGAAAGTCATCTAATTAAGTCTGGCTCCTGCCATACCTACATCAGGTCTCCAGTTCATACCTGCTGACAGCCCTCATCATACAGCTGGCTGTCAGTCCTGGCATCCAGCAGGGCGCAGATGGCTGGGAAAGAGGCCAAGGCAACCTCCTGAAGCACCACAGTGATAAAGCAAAACACAAACTGAATTAAAATATAACGGCTACTTTAAGTCACATGTTGCAAAATGTAAACTCTTCAAGATGCCACTATACTTCCAGCCTTCGGATACAAAAACGCTGTGCTCGATACAGGTCTGTTGCTGAGCCATACTTTTGAAACTGCTCACCTTCCTGAAATGATCTAGTTTCAGCTCACACTCGCCTGCTTAATAGAAGCGAGCTTGTTGTCAGTGAGCTCTTCTGCTTCTCCGGAGGTTTCTGCTAGTGTGTCTACAATTCTCTCTCCAGGCTGGAACGACAGCACATCGCTCAAGACAAGGAGTGCCTTTGAGCGTACAGTCTTGACAGCATCAAGCAACCTAAAAGGTGTTACAGTGAACAAAGTAGCTCAAGACAAGGAGTGTTTTTGAGCATACAGTCTTGACAGCATCAAGCATCCTAGAGGATGTTACTGTGTGTGTGTGTGTGTGTGTGTGGGTGTGTGTGTGTGTGAACAAAGTAGGTTACAATGATGGCAGATCTGCCCGTGTTAGCTACAAATAACGGACAACAACTTCCGCTGTGCAAGACTTGCTGGGTACGTTGGTCTTGTTCCGATTGAGCGTGTAGCAATAAAAGAAAGCTATGGAAAGCATTATTGCTTCCAGTTTAGTTATAAAAAAAGGTGAATGATGGTATTGTGGACCTTTTTTGTCATAGCAGGCACGGGAGAAAACTGGAAAGGGGTACCAAAATACCAGAGGGGGTCGACGAAGGCCTGAAAAAGGGGTACTTTTGAAATGTGAATTGAGTATGGGCGCCCCAGCTGGCAACAATTAAGCTCAGTAACCAGGTTTAGGGATGATAACACCTGAGCTTGAAAGGTTCCAGTAGGGGCGCACACGTCTAATTTTGCGCGACGTGAACCCTATTTTTCACCACCATTCTCTCATATCTCACCACCACTGACCTGATTTGTGTCATCTTAATAAGAATCGTCTAAATTTCAATAAAGCATATCATTGCAATAAAAATGGGGCAAAACGACCCAGTAGTTGGTCAGATACTCCATTTTGGCCCATTTCACTTTGAAAAAATCAACATAAGGGGTGCCAAAAAGGTGGAAAACCAACCTTCACCAATTCTATCCTCTAAAACCCAGGATGAATTAGTATCATATAGGAAGTGTTGCCATCTTGTTTTGGGATATAAAGAGGCTCTGGTTGGGGAGTGGTGGCCTAAAATGTGAAAACTCAGTGCCAAAATTTGAACGGAAATCCCACCCAGACCACTGGGGTGGTTCAATTGACCCCAAACTTTGTGGATCATCTAGTTATGTTCATCAAACATGGTCTGAATCAAAAAATTCACATTTCAGGACATTTGCTCTGTCAACCCCCTCTGCCAAAGGAGAGAAACAAATGAGTAGGGGCTGTCACTCTCAAATCAGCATGTAGGTCTAAGAATATAAACTTTAATACTTCCCATAGCCGTCCCAGCAGCCACACCTGCAGCAGAGAGTTGGCACGACATAACCCAAGATGATGCAAGGGTGTGCTGCAACATCAAGATCATGGCTCCACAGAAGGTCCGCAGAGGCAGCAAAGTGTGCCAAAGCACGTGCGCGCACAGTCGCGTCTCTGTCGTTTGCTCCTGTGCAAGGTACATGTTTGTGGCACATCTGTGTGTACAACACGCATCCTTTGCACACCATAAATGACATAAATATAATAAATGTACACCCACGTACACCACCATACACACCAGAGCCTACTTACAGCTGCATGACACAGCTGCATGACACACAATCGACAGATCAAAATAAAATGTCGGAAAAACAACTAATCAGCCTCAATGAAGTCAGCATGCTGTAACTCACACAGCATGCTGTAACTTATAATGCAATGCATGCATGTGCAATGACAAAAGCAGCTCGCTTTCATAGTAATCAAGGCTCTGCACCAGGAGAGCAGATGTGGATTGCGCATCAGTACACGTTAGGACATTTTGCCCCACTTTGTCCCTCACACCTCTTACAATGTTGCAATTTTTGAGAGCTTGTAGCGCAAGGACCACCTGCTCAAGGACCACCTCCTGAGAGCTTGTAGCTCGAGGAGCACCACCTGCAGCTCAGCGTTGTATTGAGTGTCTTCTCTCCTGCCTTGTGCTGTTTTGAGGTTGAGCAGGCATGACTGTAACAAACAGGAACCTGTGTACCTTGTAAGAGTGCAGCTGCAGCAAAGCACGCCACCTCAGGAGGCCCTCCCCCCAAACAGGCAGCACCACAGTCCAGCAGACTCTTGCGTACACCAGATCGAGGGCAGCTCCAGAACACCGGCAGCAAGACTTGTAGGACTAGGCCGGATGCTAGGGGGTCACGAGCCGCACTTAACGCATTAGTCAAGGCCTGCATCCACCATGATGGGCAGGAAGTGTGCAGATATGGGTGCCGAGGAGGTGTGCGCAGAGTCGTTTCATAGAAGCAGATCAAGTAGTAGTGTGTGTGCGGTACCCAAGTCATTCCACATTTAATAAAGCAATAGCAATTGAACAGCAGGAAAGCATTGCGCGACTATTTCAGACTAATTGAGGATCAAAATACGAGGGAAGTTTACTTGTCAGCAGTTAGAAGACACGGTGGAAATTTCAGCACAGGTAGCAAATGTGCATGACGTCACTGGGCAAGCTTTTCTGATATGCTGTGACCACGAAGATAACTCACCTGCAGAGCTACATCTGCCTCTTGGCCTTGCAAGCAGAGAACGCCAGCTTCTGCTGTTGGTACACCTCCCAAGGATGGAGGCTGGTCGTGCACCAAAGCCTGCAAGACACAATTGCCCTTTGCAAACTTGCATACCATGATCAATGGGGCACAGGCACCTGGCAAAATGCACAAAGCACAGATCTGCGAACTACTGCTGGATGTATGCTGTGTGGCAAAACGATGGGAAAGCAGTTTGAACCTTTGAATAGGGACACAGCCAATCATCGAGCTGGGGTAAGTAAACAAGGGTAGTTTCACCTGGTCGTTGTTGCAGGAAAGCAATCTTATTATTATTATTAGAAGAAACAGGGAAGACAGCAACAACTCCACCCAAAGTTACCAAAGGTATCCATTTCCTAGTGTAACAGGCAGATTATGTCCTGGCTCGCAACTTTAGACATAAATTCCTGTGAGGTACGTTAAGTGCTGTGGCACGCAAGTGCTCCTTATTGACGGATGTGTTGTCACTACCAGCACATTTTTCCTTTTCCCGTTTCTGCTGTGAATTAATGCTGACGCACGTGTTTACCTGTGCAAAAGCCAGAATGAGTGTCAGGCCTTGAGACGCATCCAGCTGGGCCGCAGCAAGAAGCACTTCACTCAAGAAAGAAGCAGCGGCTGACTGCGAGCTCCCTGTGCTGCTGGAACTAAGGCAGGAGGTGCACATGCCTTTCACCAGGCCAGCAAAAAACTGCAGGGTTCATGTCAGCAGCATATTTACAGATTAAAGCACGGTGCAGGATTTGTACTCTAAGGCACATTTTGGTCATGTAGCACAAGTATCGTAATAGATTAAGGTGGTCACATCACTGGCTTTGAAAGTGTCAAGTAGATAAGCACAATTGGACATTACATAATACAGACCAACAACACATCTTATTTAATCACCAGTTCTGGCCACGATGCGTCAAAAATGCTTTCAAGAAAGGTTGGCCACACCCATTTTTGATTTAAAAAAGGGGGGAATTCTTAGGATGGATTGTTTTTTCTAACAATATGCCCAAAAGCACGCCTAAAACAATCCTACTTAATTGACAACACACCTTCCAGGGAGAGCTCAGCGACGTACTTTGCTCTGGCCTGTGCTGCAAAGCACTCATCTGGTTTGGAGGAGGATTGGGAGGCTCTGAGGGATGTGTGGACAGTAGCGCTGCAATGGCTACGGAGGCGAGTATTTGTAAGCATGACTGTAAATGTAAGTACTTTTGGCATTGTTCGTAAATGTTTTGAGGTTTCATTTTCCTGACGGGGGCTTTCAACAATGGCGCTAGTTGAGGGCTGGTTCCTTGTTAAGGAATGCATGCTGCTACTTAGCACCTGGGGCTTCCATTAATTATTTGTGATGGCTTGCTGGAGCTCTTGACCTACCTAGGCAGCATCACTTGCAGCACATACTCAGGAAAAAGCTTTTTCACTCCCCTGTGTTGATGATCCAGCATTGACGGTCGACAGAAAGGGCTTACCTGTAAGCTGTTGTCGGCTGCTTCCTGCTTGCTTGCCACTGAGCAGCACTTCATGCAGGGTCACAGCTTGCACATGCTGCATTGCGAGTAAAAGTTGCAGCAGCAAATAGAGGCTGAACTAAACGAGCGACCATTATCTGAGAGACATGTTTGCATACACTCTCCAATTGTAAAGTTTGGCAAGAGTAAGAGCGAGGTACCAGTCCCACAGCTGGTTGAGCAGAAATGTCGGAACCCTTTTATTCCGTGGGGTACTAATTCCTACGATTCTTGTGCATCAAAAAGCAGTCCACTACCAAGCGCACCTGCCCGACAGCTGCGAGAGCTTGCGAGTAGGATGGGTCACCATCATTATGGTAGAGGCTGCGTGCCAAAGAGCAGCACCTGACGAGAGCGGTTAGCGCAGCATCCTGCATGGCGTGCAAATGCTGCTGCTGCGGCTGCACGTGTGCTTTTTTGGTGCCGTCTAAAGGATGGTGCACCAAGATGCTGGTGCTCATGAACACTGCCACCATCAGCGGTAGGAGAAGATGCCTGGCGTCCCCTTCCGTAACACTGCCACTCTGTGTTGCTGCTAAAAGGGAGGAGCAGGAGGCCAGACAACGCGTGACGGCTGCTAAAAGGGGAGCAGGCAGGTGACTTTGCCGGAGACTATGCGCTGCGGCAAGGAGCACGCCAGTGGGAATCTCATCCAGAGTAGGGTAATTGTTTGCCCAGTGGTCGAGGAGCTGAACCACATCTTCTTGCTGGAGCTCACGCCACGCTGGATCGAGAGCACGCCCAAAGCTCTCAAGGCTTGAGATGTCTGGCAAAACAAGGACCTCTTTGTTATCCTCGTCCTCACGATCAGAGCCATCAGTGCCATCCATCTGCTGGAAATGTAATTGCAACGATGAAAGGCGGCTGTGATACAAGCAGGGACAGTGGACTTGCGCAGGTTGCAATTGAATGTGCCGGCATTCAGATTTAGTCCATTTTGCGTGATGAGACACGTACAGGCGGGCAGGGCACGCGACACTCTGTCTGTCTGTCTCTGTGTTGTTGCCTCACCCTAATGATGAAGAAGAGAGCCGGGAATTGAATTTAAAATTGCACCCTAAACTACTATTGTGAATAAATCACGGAAGTTTGTGGACAATTTGTGTCAATCCTCGACAGCTGTGCAAAAAAGTTCAATTCGAGAAGTCCTGGATTTTAAAATTAATAAATCATTATAATAAATCAAGTTAGAACGACCCAAATGTCTAGCCATCACTGGCACATTTCGAATATCAAGGTCAAGAATTTCAAGTCATTCCACGCCAGCACGTGCCTACAGTTTTCATCTCCCTATCTCCTGGCCATCGTGGGCCCAAATGGTGATGCAAGGGCTTGCTTGTGCTCATCTGCTGGCACGCAAGTTCAAACACAGCTGTAACATCTCCTCTTTCCACCATATAGGCTCTGGCAAGAGCAGTCTCCTAGAGGCCCTTCAATTTGCCTCCGGTACTCCCGCTGCTCAGCTGCGTGTAAAAACTCTCAAAGAACTTTGCAATAGCTCTGCAGCAGAAGAGGTGCGTGTGGTGGCTGCTTTGCTCATGGCGCACGCAGGCAGGCCTTACAACTACATCCAACATGATTTAATCACTGTTGCTGAAATCGCTGCGTTTGCCAACGCAGTTGTGTGAGGTTGAATTCAGCTTGGCCCAGTCTGGTCATGACATCAAGCACAAAGTACGCGCTGCACTGACACCAGAGGGCAACCGAGCCTTCACGATTGATGGCAAAAGCAAGTCAGGCGCACAGATCAAGGTGCAAGCTTTTGTCAATAGCTTGTGGCTTATGCTTAACACCAATGATTGCATGGTAGGATGATGCTTGCTTTAAACCACAATATCTTTCGTCGCTGTGTATACCAGGCTAACATGTAGCCCATGTTCCGCCTTCCGCCTTGTGGCTGTGTGACTCTTCTTCCTCCTTCTCAGGAGTTCTTGCGTGCGCGAGGCATTAGTCTGCACAGCCCATCTGTGATCCGGCAGCCATTCGTTACGCATCTGGCAGATACAAACAGCCCCCAGGAAATAGCAAAAGTTGTCGCTGACGCCAGCGGCCTTGCCAGGTAGTGTGGAAGGCCACGGCTAAATTGCGTAATGTCTTAAGTACAGCTTTGTTAGGTGTCCAAGACAAGTTAGCATCAGATCTGCTGTCCAGACAGTGTGTGTGCCTATTTCAACACTGCAATCGTGTGAGTAAAGCCGTTGCAACATTCATTCACCTTACAAGAAGCAGTATCCCATTAATCATGCTTCAGGTGGGACCAAGAGACAGCACGTGCAATGGGAGAGCTGCGGGCTGCACGGCAAGCACTGCATGAAATTAAGAACAACGTTGCCAAGCTGGTGCGTTATGAATAAAAAACACCCCAGCTTTCAAAATGTTTGTCAATTGCCGGTGTTCATAGTGCAAAAGATCATGCGTGCTGATGGCATTAAGAGGGAGAAGAGGGAAGCGTAGAAGAGAAGAGAAATAAGCAGAAGAGTTTCTTCCCGCATCAACGGCAGTGACCTATTGTTGTGGATGGGGGTGTCGTAATAAATCGCTCAACATTTTTGCGTTCATAAAGGATTCTACATATTGATAGCTAGATTTGCAAACAATACTCTCTGAACAAGCGTCGTCTCCTTCAGACTTGTACTGGGCCAGAAACAGAGTAACGTAATAATTCCTTACATGTTGCTCTCCTACTTACAGCAACAGCTGATCGCCAAGGATGACAAAAGGCTGGGTGATGCAGAGAGAGCATGCCAGATCCATGAGGTTGTCCAAAGGCTATCGTCTCGGTTAGCTCAAGCATACCAAAAACAGCAGGCAGCTGCGGTTGCTTCCATGACCGCCAAAGATGTGGAGGTGGTGATGATCCAGGTACGCTGCATGCTAGTAGTTTACGTCTGTGTTCCTTAAAAATCCCCGGTGCTGGTGCTAACTATCCTGCAGGGCCCTGCAATGACTCGTGGGGCTATAGGAATTAGAGGGTAAAGAGTGTACTTTTCTCTACCACTTTAATTTGCTTACATCACCTGGCAGCACGGTAATTGTCTGCCTTTATCATCAGAGCATAACGTTCATCGCTTTTGTTTGGACATCACAGTGCCTGGCTGCATGATGCCTGACCTCAAGATGATGTCTGCTCTCAACAATTGCAAAACTAACCTTGTCTTCACTGAATAATTTGAGCCTTTTTTGGTGCAGGCCTTTGCATACCCTTGATTTCGTATACCAACTTTACTTGCTTACCACCCACGGATGAGAAACAGGACCAGATCGATGCCATCTCTGAAGAGATGCACCACCTGGACCAAGAAACAGCCAAAGCGCAAGACAGGAAGGGCACAGCCAGAGGAACGGACAGGCCCGGCATCACAGCCCTCATGAAAGAAGCAGTAGTCCTTGAGGAACAGGTTGAATTTAATCCTTTTGGTATTTAGATCAGGGGGAGATAGAAATGACTGCCCAATCGCTTGCACTGACCCAAGTGTGCTCATGATGGGTCATTGGAGAAAGGATAACCATTATCTGTTGAACAAGGGAGGAAGGAAATGACACAGTGCAAATGGCAAAGAGCCTTATGCTGCTCGCAGGCTGTAAGTACGCTTGAAGGCAAAAAAATGGGCTAACGAGTCCTTTTCACCGACATCCCGTGATGACCAGCAAAAAGTCCAAAGCTGCTCCGTTGCTGTTGCTACTTACTTAGGACATGCAGGCGATGGAGATAAGAGCCCAGTGATATGGACTATGAGGAAGAGAGGAACCACTTAAGTTGCGCTTGTTCCTTATCTCAACCTGCAGTTCAAGCAGGCTGGGACCAAGCTGCTGTCCGCCCAAGAGCATGCTGCAGAGTACGCACAGGGCCATGCAGAGTTAGAGCGCCTGCAACTCCTCAGCGATGCCCAGGCAGCAGGGCTCCAAGACATAGAGGTGTGGCGTGTGCTGCATTCTTTGAGTCACCTTTCTGGGCGATGCTGGATGTTTCAATGACCAGGGATAATGATCTCTATGTTTTCTGCTCCTCAGCTGCATCTCAATTGTTTATGCATCTTGTAATTGCACAGCCAAATAACGTGTTGAATGCAGTTGCAATTCATGTGGGACTAGCTTATTGCCTTGCACTGTAACAGTCTGTTAAGCACCCACGTGGCCAAGTTGTCGTGTACTCATATGACATATGTGTAGTCTGAGACATTGAACCGTAGCATTGATTGATTGTTTCAGGCACGCACCGAGGAGCTTCGTTCCCAGGCAGCAGAAGCAGGCACAGCTGATGGCGCTGACGAAGACCTTGGTGAGGGTGACGTGAAAAAAGTCTGACATAGAAAGAGATCAAGTATACTTATACTATTTATGTGAGTAAGAATCGGCGTGTATTGCATAGCATCATTAACAAGTGCACGCACAACATCAGGCACATCATTAAGCACGCACTAGCCGCCAGAGCACTTGCTCACCTGAGTGCAGGCATCACCTGAGATCAGGCACGTACTAGCCAGAACATCATTAACAAAAGGCACACACAACATCAAGCACAAAATCAGGCACGCACTAGCCAGAGCCCCACTGACGAGGATGGGATATTCTGGCAGAATCACAGCTAATAATATAATGGTGTACTGTGCAACTCAATAACCTAACTGTGGTAAATAGCCAGAGCAACCTAGCCAGAGCAACCTAACCGTGGCAAATAGCCAGAGCAACTGTGCTTCTCTGCATCGTCATTAATTGCAATGCAGATCAATTGGCTACGACACGTGATCGTCTAAACAATTGCCGGGTGTCTTTTGAGAAAAGCAACAGTGCTGAGAAGTGGCAGGAGTCCAGGCTGCAGCAGATGAAGGACGAGCTTCAGGCCTCGGAGTCAGATCTTGCCAGGTGCGTCATATGGTCAGGAGGTCTTCCGTCAGGCACTTCACATGTTTTTTGTTAAATTACGACGTAGTTTGCTTGGGCTGTGCCGTGGTACACAGCACGTAAATGTTATTGTCAAGGAGCTGCAGCAGAGGTTTGGAACGTGTCATTGTTGCAATAAATTTGTCGCTCCGAGCACACCAGTGCCCTTCTGTGACTACACCAACTGCTTGGCATGTGCTCCTGCAAGATACGTACCAGCATATGCAGTTGTGCACCCGACGGCTTTAAAGTGCTTACTGTGAGAGGATGTGCTGAAAAACTGCTCATAGAAGCATTGCACTTTCAAGCTTGGCAGGTAGTGTCAATCAGGAACCTGACAAGTTGTTGTGTACTTTTCTAATTGTTCCTGCTCATTTCTCTACATGTAGGCTGCAGCAGCAACGTGCAGTCTTGGATGCTGCTTCTAAGCCAGCCGTGTCTGCAGTCCCACAGCTGGAAGAACTCTTGGAGCAGAAGCAAAGGAAGACGCAAAATCTGCAGGTCACCTACCAAGAGGCTCTGGTACGTTGTGACACAACCGCAGGTCCAGACAAGCTTTCATTATTTTTTGAATGCAAGTCACCTGCCAAGAGGCTCTGCTGCGTTTTGATACACTAGCAGGTTTTATTCGTTTGCTTTGTGAGATGCAGCACTAGGATGGAAATTTATAACCAAGGAAGCTCCCAACTGCTCAAGGGCCCTCACATCTTGGTCTAAGAGAAGAAAAACAAGAAAATATGAAAGCAACAATAAGCTGAAGTTCAGAGTGGTTGCGAGGACAAAGGAAATAAAAGCATGAGAGATTTAGATGAAAAGCAAGAGTGGTAAAGTAGTTATCAATTTTGCTGCACAGCAAAAATTAAGATTTATGTGTTCCACACTGAACTCAGAAATATGTGGCCAAGATGTACTCAATTTTCCTTCAAGTGCTGAAACCTCAGGGAGCAAAAAGCAGCTTTGCGTGTCGAGTATAATGCTTTTATAGTGAAAGCATGTAGAATCGCCGTGATGGCTAGGATGTTGCTCTGCTTTTATGCAATCATCCTGCCATTCAGGGCTGAAGAAAAGGTCTGGCTTGTACTGAAACCCTGTGGCCTTAACCATCATCATAACAATTCCTTTTTTGATGAGCAGTCAGACAATGACTGTTTACAACTTTTGTAACAGCACCCCTTAAGTAACAAAAACACTTTCAATCTGCAGCAAACTGTGCCATAGTGGCCTTTTTTCTGCTCAATTTCCCATAATACTCCAAACGAGCAGTACTTCTTGTACACAATACCTCTCTGCATCCGTTGCATAAGAACTGATCATCTCTTGTGTGCCTTTCCTCCTACCAAACAACACATCACAGGTGAGGGTGCAAGTGGTTAAGGCCGGCATGGGGACCTGGAATCAGCCTCCCACCGACATTAATTCTTCGAGAACTCCTGCTGACGCAAAGGTGTGGAGGCTGCACGAGCTCTTCTCGTTTGCCTCCACCCACAACAGCAACTGCACCGACATCAGCAACAGCCGTCACAGCAAGAGCGGCACAGGTGCAAAAGGCAGCAACGATGCACTGGTGGATGGCCAGAGCTCAGCACAGCAGCAGCAGCAGCAGCAGCAGCAGCAGCAGCAGCAGCAGCAAAAGCTATGTACAAAAGCACTGTCGGTCATTGCCGGCAGTAGCCTGCACGTGCTCGTGGTGCCTGATTCCGGAACTGCCAAGCAGTTGCTGGAGAGACCTGGGGCATTCCTTGGCAGCACCAGCTCCAGCCAGGTGAGTATAAATAATTGTGTAATGATGATGTCACCTTGTTACTTGCAAATTGACATGTGCTTTGCCCCATTCTTACCAGCAAGCACGGCTTGTTCTCATGTCGATTTGGAATAGTGGCAATGGTGGACTTGCTTAAATTGAATGGAAAGCTTGAACTATTCATCATCTTGTGAGGTACATACATAATCATTTCACAGATTGTATTCGACTTGTGATGTGCAGTTCATCTCATCACCTCTTGCCTTCATTTTCTTGTCCAAAGTTAAAAAGCATTTCAAACTTCTGTAGCATGAAATGTTCCCCTGTCCTCTTCTTCTCTGCAGAGTCAGACCTTGCGCATTTGGCCACTGAACCAGATCACATGCACAGACATTTCATCCCAGCAGAGACAAGCACAGTCCGAGCTGGAGCCTGGTACGTTGTTTTTTGCATTTGGTTTAAGGACACGCCAATGGTTTTGAGAAGTTTTGCCGTGCTCTAATGTACATTGCATTACACTTGACAACTGCATAGCATGTTTTAAACTGCTTGGGATGTAAAGATCTGGCTTGTATTTCATTCTGGCAAGGAAGTTTTACAATGAGCGGCTTCCATGGCTTGATGCTTCAGGCAGCCATTCTTGTTATAGTCATCCTCGTGAAGATAAGCCTCAACTATTGCTAAACTCTTCAACTCCAAATGGATATGATGACTTCACACTCTTCTTGTGCTGCCTCTTCTGCTTTGATCAGCCCGTGAAGTCTATCACACAAGAGTTGCACACCATCTGCATAATGCGTTTGCTCCCTCAATCATCACAAAGTGTGTCATGGCTTTCCTTGGAATTTGACCAGTTAACCAATATAGGGAGAACATATTGCCTGGCTGCTTCCTTGATCGCGTAGCATACAGCCGGCTTAACTCAAGTCCTCCCTATTTAGACTAACATGATTCCCCTCACAACACGGGCCAATCAAACCTGATTGTAACGATCTGCTACCCTCCTCAACGCAATTATGTTTGCGCTCATCAGGCCGTGTCATACTTCCCCTTAATCTGCTGCGCTACAAGCCTCAGTACAAAGCAGCCCTGATCCGTGCATTTGGCAGCAGCGTCATTGCATGCAACAGCGCTACAGCAGCAGAGCTGGCAAACAGGTAATGCATATGTCACTGAGTAGCTAGAGCAGGTGCCTACACATACTGAGATAAAATACATAGATTTAAATAGGTGGTTTCGAACCACCTTCCTCCTCATCTGTGCAGCTTCCTAAATTTACCCGAGCAAGACTTGTCTTTTACACATACAAGCAGGTCTCAAACTTGAAGCGTACAACGCTTTAGAGGTCTGAGGAGAAGTGTGCGTATGCTTTCTTGTGATGAGAACCCAGTTGTAGAAGAAGTGTTTCATTGCAGATTTGCATGTTACTGCCAACAATTTGATATCCTTACATGGACATAGATTGGCTTCTGTTCCTAAGTAAAATATGATGTAAAAAACTGAACTGACAAGAAGTAAATCTTTTGCTATCGTTACATGGACATAGATTGGCTTCCTTGCCTAAACAAAACACGATGTAAAATCTTGAACTGACAAAAACCAGTGCCTATGCACCCAGCACGTTTTGTTTTGCTGATTGCACCAGTATATCTACACACAAATACAGACGCATATCTACACACAGGTACAATTTGAGTTCTGTGACGCCGGATGGAACAGTGAGCAAGCGAGGCACTGTCAGTGGTGGTTACCAAGGCCGAGGAGGAGGAGGTCAGGGGAGTAGCCCTGCAGAAACACTGTTAATGCAGAAGCAAGAGCTGGCCGTGCTAAAAGTGAGAATCCTGGTACTAGTCTTGAAGCAGTTAGGCCAGCCTCTCCATGCTTATCTAAGGGGCGCATTGTCTCAGAGCCTTTCCTTCTCATTTCAGGGTTCCAAGCTTTGATTTCCAGCATGTAGATCAATTATGGAGATTGGAGTTTGTGGATAGTGCGAGATATGCAAGGAAACCCCACTTTGTTGCACAACTTTCTGCAGGGGGGATGCCGTGTTTTGTCATTGGTGACCTCAAGGGCTCCTGCCTACAAGAGTGCCGCTAAGATGCGTAGCATGTAGCAAAGCGTGATGCATGGCACATTCAATCACAATGCCATATCCGTGCAGGACCAAGCACAGGCGCAGGCTGCTATCCTAAAACATCTTGCTACTGAGATCACGGGCCTGGAGGCGCAGCTGTCATCAGCGCAAGGCAGCATTGAAGAAGCGGTGCAGCATGGAGCAGCAGTGGCTGCAGCAGAAAAGGTGAGAGGCCAGGGCAAAATTGCCACAACAATTCCCACAGAAGCGCATTAGAGAGCTGACTTTGCGTGACCGAAACAAGTAATAAATTAAGGAAAATTGTTGAACCCACGTGATAGCTGTTGTTTTTTGTGGTCAAGACAAGTATTCATACATAAAATCATAAAATTAAGGGAAGATTATGCCAAACGATCAATAGCTGGCACGGAACTTACATTAAATCCATGATCTGCAGTAACTTGTGTCCAACCTCTTGCCTGAGTTCCTCCAGGCAGTACGTCAGCTGCATGCAAAGGTGTCCGGTGCAGAAGAGAGCCTGCGTGTAGTGCGTGCCCAGATGAAGCACGCCACTGCAGACATTGAGAGGTAAGTCAATCCTCCGTGTGCGTGCCGTCAACTTAGCTGGTGTGTGTGTGTGCTATTCACATGATCAGTCTGATTTGTCAAACCAAAGAATCAGACTAGGTTTGGCCCAGATTTATTTTGGTACAATACTATCAGCAGTTACATGTCAAAACAATATACGGTGTTTGCTAACCCTTTAGATGGCTGATACCTGGCATCAGAAAATAATTTTGCGATTGACGCTGCTTGTGAACTTCTTCAGGCACACCGCCCGGCTTGATTTGTACGCGAAGCTTGCTGGTGGAGAGGTAGCGCAGCCACAGCAGCAGAGGCAGGCCTTCCATGAGGACTGCTATAAAAGGCTACAAGCTGCTCAGGTACAACAACATAGTACTTAGTGGGTACTCAGGGTGTACAACTGGTACAACAACATGGTACTTAGTGGGAGGTGCTGCTTCTCTACAAAGTTGGATGTAAGACCTGAGATGATTGTTCAGCGTGCAAATTCTAATTCAAGGTAGTTAGGAAGACACCATTTGAAGCAAATCTATGTAATGTGTAAGCTACGCATCCTGGGGAAAAAACCAACTCAACCATTGCAGACAAGCTCTAAGGTTCCCACTCAACTCACGGGAGGACTGCATTTAGCTACATAGGAGCCCATGTCACTCCACCATCTTCATTTTGAGCAAATTCAGGCTGAACTTGAAGCCTTGCAAGGAGCCCACGGGCGCATCCTGTCCCAGCAGCAGCGCTTACAAGAGCGACAGCAGATTCTGAGCTTGTTGCTGTTGGGTAGCATTGAGGGAGCAGACGGTGGGTAATATAGAGCTTGATACTGTTTGATGCCGCGATTCCACAAAAAGGTGTCTGCAAGGAGTGCTTCCTCCGCTTAAGGATGCCGAAAGAACAGTTAAACGGTCATTCTTTGTAACATCAAACGTGAGGTACCTTTAGTTCAAAATCGTAGCCAAAGTGTGTCAAAAGCAACTCAGTGACACCCAAGCCCTAAGCTAACACACGGTTGCGTTCCAGGTAGCGGAGGAGTCCAGATCGAGGCAATTAACAGCAAAATCAAGGAGCTTATGGCTGCTCTAGATCTTCAGCAAGAGCATCTGAGTGCTGTGAAGTTGAGAATTGAAGCTGCCAAAGCAAAAGAGCAGCAAGAGAGACAGTGAGTGGTGGTGAGGTTGAATACTGGAGATTTAGTTAAGTAGAGAAAAAGAGGCTATCTGGTGGTGAAGACGGTTAAGAAATATCAGATTCGCATTGCATCCTGTCAACCGGTATGCGCTTGCTTGTCAGGAAGAGAAAGAAGTTTCAAAACTGTGATTCGCCACTGTTACAGGATGCATCAGAATTGGAATGCACAACAGGCTGGGCTGGCTCAGCGACAAGAAACAAAGGTCCCAACAACTTTGTTCTGCCAAATTCACAGGATGCATCAGGAATGGAACGCCCAACAGGCTGGGCTGGCTCAGCAACGTGAGGCTGCAAGGATTGCTTTGAAGGAAAAAAGGACCAAGCTGGCTGACCTGCAGGAGCAATTGAAAGACCAACACAAGGCGCTCAAACAGGTGGTCAAGATTGACCCAATGCATTAAATGTCAACCTTAGATCCAACAAAGGGACAGCTTAGTTTTTGTAAACTATACAAGCAATTGTTTGCAAACTGTATGCAAAACCAAATGCACATGAACACACACAGCGCCATTTAAAGCCAGTTGTTTTTGGAGGGGACATGCATTGCGTTTATCCCATTAAATGGGTCAAGTTCCTGTCCATAGTCGTATGCACCGTTGCCACGACCTAGCTTAACAGCCGCCAAATCCCACTAGGCAGATGCCTGGACTTTGAATCAGACTCAGGTCATTACCTAACATGGGTTATTTGTCCTTCTAAAACACCTCCACAGCTACAAAAGGCTGCAGCACAGCTACAGAAACTGTTCCCAATGGTGGCCTTATCCTCAAGGAATGCACAAGCGTGTGACGGCACACAGCCTGGTGAGTCAGTGCAGCTTGAACACATGTACGGAAAGTTGCAAAACAGAAGCTGCCCGTGTTTTGGTGGGTGCCACCTGGTGCCACCTAAGCTTTTTACGAACTGCAAAAACTTGAGGACTTTGTTTTCTTGCTTCACCCATGACTTCATACATATGCCTGTGGTAGGATGTAGATAAATGCTCTTGTTAAGGTGCCACAGCTCACATGTTTTGCTTGCGCCCCTGCTCAATGCAGGCACAGCGCAGGCAAAGGAGGCAGACATAGCCTGCATGCAAGAAGAGCTTGAAACGCTGGGGAAGGAGCTTAAATCACTAGATGGAGTACAGGTGACGCCCGTGACAGGCAACCAGGCCGTGTAGTTGATTTTGTCACTGTAATCTTCATGTGTGACCTGAGTATTCCCCGCACTTATTTACAAAAGACGCCTTCAATGCTTGAAATAACATCAGCCTTTTCCACAATCTCGTGCAATTGGACAAACACCCTCACGTTCTCCAGAAGCCCTTTCTCAAACAAATCCACAAAAGCACGGATCTAATTGCTGTACACTTCACAGATGTCTGTAGTGGAGGAAGCGCAATACAAGGAGCACAGGGAAAGCGTGCGGCTTTTTCAAGAGAGGTACTTTCAATGCCTGCAACAAGATGTTGCGTGTGATGAGCGTGCTTGGAACCTCTCTCCAGCATCTTGAAAATGTATCGAAGTTTCCATGCCGCAGCAAACATGAAAGATGTCGAGGGTCGGCCTAAACTGTGATTGCACGGCATGCATCGCACACTTTTAGTTTTAGTGCAGGTCAGTGAGGTTTCCGTGAAATATCAAAGTATACATGGTCATGAATGGTGTTAGCTAGTACAGATCTGGCCGACCCGATACATGTTGCTAATTGATGTTGTGGTCATTCTTATGTGGTACGTAATCATATGCATTTGCGGCTTGCATTTTCCGTATGAGTTACGTCCATGTTCCTAGTGTTGCTTTGAAATTCACTGACAGACCAGCAACAAAAGCTTATGTGGTTTGTGGCAGGTGGGCAGCACTGGCGTCTGGGTCAGACATGCTCGAAGCTGACATAAAAGACTCGCACAGACAGGTAACGAGTTGTACAATTTCCTTATTAAAGTAGCTCCCCCTAACCAACATGTGGACTAATTTTGGTGCTTGTGGAGCTCTTTTTTAAAAGGGTGCATATTCCCGTTTAATACTAGAGAATGGCTCAGACAATATGTTGTTTACATCCTGATTGCTTGCACGCAATGTAGGATTCTAATTCTTGTCTCTCAACCTCAAGCACCCATTAATGAATGACTGATACGAGATGTCAAACAACTGACAGACTGAGGAAAGTACCAGCAGCTCAAATTAATGTCATTGAAATAGCCGGAGCAAAGTTTCTCTTTGTGAGGTTCTAGCATTTGTGTGGCATGTCTGTATCAAATGAAAGGCCTCCAGGAGCTCATCTCATCGCACGCTGACTCATTGCAGCAAAGGCTTCCCTTTTTGCTTTTGGCTCTGTAATACTAAAAGCCAACGCAATATTGGTCACACATGAAGACATGCGTTCCCTGTAATCTGATGTGTGTTGGGAAGAGGTAGGTGAGTTTGTGTGCCGGTGCTTATATTGCTGTACCAATATGCTCAGTCATAGTACCAAAGTGGAACATGACCAGGATGCACAATGTTGTCGTCCTTACACTGCAGGTCCTGAACACACATAACCAGGTCTTGCAATCCATCAGCAAACGCTTTGAAGCCATGTGCAGTGTGCTCCTTCCCAGCTTTGAATTCACACTCAGCAGCACAACAGGCGGCCGAGTGGGTAAGGGATAGACGGTAGAAATAAGTGGTAGTGCTATAATTTGCGATCAGCAACTACAGGCGTGCCCGCATTGTTTTCTTACCAAGCGAGCCAATTACTATTACATACATGCATACATGTTTTCTAGAGCTCACAGATTAATGTAATTTTCTAGTTCAGATCATGCTGTGCCTTTGAGCAAGGAAAAGCCAACAACGCCTGAACTGATGCGTTTTAGTGTGCATGGCTGAAATCTACCGCATCTACATGACTTTGCATTATTTCTTTTTATTGCTCCAGTGAGATTTGGCTAGCGTGAGCACCAATCTAAAACTCTCTCAATTGACGCTTTTCAATCAGACAGGTGGTATACCCAATATGATTGCATGCTGTTGTATTATGGCAGTAGTTCTTATTTTCGCTGTGTGTTTGTTTGTTTACGCATGCTTGCAGGTGAAATTGAGGACCAAAACAGCTCAGGAAACAAGACCGGCAGTGGGGGTGGGGCGGTGCTGATCCGCTTTCGGAGTGTTAAGGATGCTGCAAGCGCCGACCTTACCAGCTGGCAGCAGAACCTGGACCAGCTGTCCGGCGGGCAGCGCACTCTGGTAAGAACAGTATATTCCTGTAGAGCCTTCTTTGTTGTAATCAGACCACTGCGTCGTGCTTGCTTTCTTCCCTGGTCCACAAACTGTAATGAGATCAGCTGTCTGGCGAGCATTGCATTGCAGTGAGCACTCCTTACTATTCGTATCTTTGATGGGATCGCTATGTGTGGTGCATGCAACCAGAGCATTGTTGTCACTGATCCTCGCTGTTGGTTGCCAACAGAGTCACGCTCGGTTTAAAACAAGAAAGAGCAGAAGAAGCCACTACAAGCATTGAAGTTGATGCCTCATGCCAGCTAAGAAGGAAATTCCTGGGTCACCCAGGATTTTACATTCAGCATTCATGTTTTGTACCTGAGACATTCCACCTCGGGATGTGGGCAATGCTTTTATTGCAACAGTGTTGGAGGAGGAAACTGTCTGTCTTGGCGTGATCTTCCTCAGAAAAGGCCCCATGTCATGTATGCGTAAGTACATTTGAACACTCAAGTCTTAGCCCTAGGACGTGGCGTGTAATCTGCTGTTGCAGCCCTACTCATAAAGGCAAAATTGAAGCTTTATTTTGCTCCTGTCTGCCACATGTGACGTGTATGTGTGAATGTGCGTGTGTGCTATGCAGGTGTCTTTGTCATTGCTTCTAGCCGCTGCTTGTGAGGGCTCTCGATCCAGCGTGCTGCTCATGGATGAGGTACAGACAGAGATTGGGATGTGGTCAAACCAATAATTATAAGGCAAGGCAAAACAGGCAGTGATGATAACCCTTTATGTCGGCACAGTGTCTGGGAGAGGGAGCATGTGTCCATGTATGCAGACGGTGTTTGTTCAATCCTCGCTATACGATAAGGAGCACAAATGCACACAAGTGATGTTCCAGATCTCGGTTTTTATCTTCTGCTCTTAACGCATTATGAAGTGAACAACAGTTCAGCACGTGACAGGGTGATCGGCGAATTGGTACAAACTGGATTCCCAGTGGCGACCCAACCTATCACTGCACAGACCTGGCCATAGGGTTTACAATCAAAATTCAAGATGCGTGTGCTGCTGCTAAAGAGCACAACTACTTCTCTGTATACCATACTGCTTCAAGTGTGTTGTGAGCCCAATGTTGCAAGGTGCCAAAATTATCACGATACCTATTGTTGCAGGTGACTGCAGCTGTAGACAAGCGTGCTTTACTTGATGTTGCAGGTGGATGCAGCTCTAGATGAGCACAACCAGAGCTTGGTGGCACAGCTGTGCCATGCCCTGGCTCACGGCTGCCTGAGTGAGCCAAGAGGCACGAGAGGCAATGCTGGTTGGTGCAAATGTTAGAAAATGTGTGCAAGGGTTTACACAAAAGGCAAAAAGGCTTGTGTTCTAGCACCAAACAATCCCTTTGACACTCATAATTCAAACCTGGCATGTTTTTTGTCGTCTGGTCCTGAAAAGGAATACGCTATTGCCAAACGTTATACATACTGGACCAAGCGTAATTGTGCCTATGTTCTTCTGTTTTAAGTGTGTGAACCTCTCTGTTTTAGGTATCTCTGTTTTAGGTTGTGCGGATTTCCCAACACTCTCACAGCTACAAAAGTGTCTCTATGCATCACTGCGTTCCCAGGCAAACAAAAGGAGCCTGCAGGCCTTGGCGGTTCGAAGAGTGCTGCCAGTATGCAGGTGGTGTGCATCAGCCACCATGCAGCCTTCCAGAAAACGTGCGATGCCCTTGTGAAGGTAGGGGTCATGAAACAAGATCCATTGGGAAGTTGGCACAAATACAGCCATCAGTCATCACACATGCGCACAATATTGCAAGTGTGTCAATGAAAACGTTCATTGCCACTTTATGCCCGTTTAAAACTTCAGCAAGAAACTAGCAAGTGCATTACCATATTCCAATTATTACAGCTGAGGTTGGGATTTCTGCCTTCTGCACTTCAGATCTCCGTTCAGAATGGGGTCTCCCAAGTTGGCGTCCAAACTTCTGATGGCAACGCATCAGGCACGTGTGAACTTAAGTATTGCAACTGGGTTTGCTGTGTTTGATCATTTGCTAACGCATTGATAAATTGTTCTACCAAAAGGGAAGTTGGGCAGCAAAGTGATGCCACACTCCAAATTGTGTTTGTCCTCAGCTTGTCTAAATATCCTTTGAGGCTGAGCCAACCTGGTTAGCATGCTTTTTGGTAGCAAGAGCTGGTAAAGATGGTTTATCTTAATTACGCTTTGATGCAGGTGTTGGAGGGAGCGGAAAGCCTGCCATGCAGGCAAAGCAGCCAAACAAAAAGAGAGGAAAAGGCGATCAGAAGTGTTAGAACATGCCTACGTCATACTAAATAACATAACACAGCATAATCTAGCAAAGAAGCCCGTGATTAGACGGTATGGAACTCTGCGATTGTAAAGCTGTGAACCAGTGCTCTCTAACAACAAGGAAACGTAAGAGCATTCCTTCCCCCTCCGTGCGGTTACAAGTATATGAGCACCTGATTTCTCGTGGTGGAAAGGAGAGGAAGAAAATCAGAAAGCTTTTATGCTATTGCATACAGCTTGAGCAAGACGTATTGAAATTGTCACACTGCTCGCCAAATTGGTCGTCGGCTGACCAAAAATAATGTCATACAGATCTCATCGCCCAGTCAATTCCGATAACTGTACTTCTGTCACTTTATCGCTTTGGGGAAGGCCAAATAGCTGCTAGCTTTGATGACTTTCACACATTATCCGAAATCTTCATACATGCATTCCTCAATCTACCGATATTTTTTAGATAGTCAGGTTGCTACACTGATACATTGGAGTTCACCAGTACCGACATGACGCCTACGGACTCTGCGATATTTTTGTGGGAACGTGCTTAGACGTGGGCACAAGTCGAGCGCAGAGCTTTGTTCCGTTTCCTTGCTTCGCATGTTTCCATGAAATTATCCTGCTGTTAATAGGTATTAGATGATGCAATGATATCGCAGGCCACTTCTTTGCAGCATGCATATAAACATGTGTTTTTTTGTGCGTGTGAATGTGTGTGTGTGTGTGTGTGTGTGTGTGTGTGTGTGTGTGTGTGTGTGCGTGTGTGTGTGTGTGTGTGTGCGTGTGTGTGTGTGTATGTGTGTGTGTGTGCGTGTGTGCGTGTGTGTG
>Ga0307942_1000321_pt1 | contig 31581 bp, 28 predicted proteins | sample OrgLakmetagen175_FD_201846 | JGI IMG/M metagenome (GOLD analysis project Ga0307942, IMG submission 201846) | Saline water microbial communities from Organic Lake, Antarctica - #175 | ecosystem: Environmental > Aquatic > Non-marine Saline and Alkaline > Saline | place: Antarctica: Organic Lake... | reverse complement strand
GGTCTACCCCAAAAATAGGGCATGACGTCCAGAATTGTTTTTTGGCGCCTCCTGAGGGATTCATGGATAATGGCCCTAGTGGATTAAATTTTGCTTTAAAAGGGGTAAAGTTAGAGGCAAAAAAAGTACGTAGCACAGGTCGTCAGATTTGGGGCCTTTAGGGAAGGATGCTTCCCTTAATGTTAAATCCCCACCTACAATATAAAACTGAGGTGTCTGGTGTTTATATCGTATGTTCAATTTTGAGGGCCAGACCCATCAGACGAAGCACTTTTAAAGTCAAAATGTGTAACACAAAACAACAACCATCCAGTTCTATGTCAGTAGTGTTCACACTATGTGCATTCTTTTCGATTTTGCTTGGGTTTAGGCCCCTATTTAAGCCCCTTAATGCCAAAGCCCAGGTATTTGACTTGAGCGAAATGTTTGTGCTAAGATCTGGTTAGCTGTAAAACTCCCTTGCCATTTAAGACAATTCGCCCGACACCTTCATGGCTTGCAATTTGTTGAGCAAATGTCGATCTGGGTTCTGTTTGCTTATGTTTTGAAATAGACGGCATGCAATGACAAATCGCTGGTGAGCATGATCATCAAGTCAACCTGAAAGATGAGGGGGGTGATTTCCACTGCCTGCGCAATGGTGCTACCGCTGATGAGCCGAGCAAGAAGAACCAGCACCTGAAAGCTCCTCAACGCCAAAACTTCAAAAAAGCCATTTGATGCGGATCAGGGGGGCTGTAAGAAAATGCACCCATACCCACACCTTGGCTGCCAGTGTCGTGTTTAGATGAAGGAAGAAGCAGTTTGGCTAATTACAACGTTCAAGCCAGGATGTCTTGCTCAATAAAAGCGAGGTAACATATCATAACGCTCCTCTTTCTCTTTCTTTACTCACGCACGGGCCGTACCGTAAAAAAGAAAATGGCTCCGCTGTAAGCAGAGCTAGGAACCATTGTCAGTGCCCTTAGACATATGCCCAGATGCTGGCCTTTTCCTGGGCATTCCCAGCGGTTTTGATCACCTTTCTTGCTGCAAAAATTATACAGCCGTAAATAAGACTTAGTATACATGCATCCTGTCGAATTTTTAAGTGTTTAGGAACACTTGACTTCACTTCTTCGGCGCCAAACGCAATAGCGATTACTCAGAGCAATAGAAGACTAATTATAATGTTAATCTGCCAAGTTACTATGTGCGCAGGAACTGGTGAACTCTCTTCTCCGGGCACTTCACCAGCGCCAAACGCAACAGCGATTACACAGACCAATAGAAGACTAATTATACTTTCATTCTGCCAGAACCAAAATCGCAGAAACGCAACTCAAACCGCAATCGGGCTCCGTTGGTACTCCAAAGTCTCTTATACTTTCTCGCAATTAACTCTGCTTTTGTTTACTTTGATATTTACACTTTGGGGTGAAGTACGACACCAGATTCGACATCAACTTCCGAATTCCACAATTTTTATTCGACCATTAATTCAGAAACTAGCTCGAACCCTTAAGTGCTCCTTGTAGCCCGTTTCCAACCCCTGTCCAAAACCCAAACAGATGGGAACCTGAATCCTTCGGACAATAATTCCAATATACTGCAAATCGTCCTGCACTTATCGTTACATCGTTACATTGCAGATTGATGCCAACGAGCTCAGTGACGACTTGGAAGACTGCTCAGACAAAGACCGGAAGACTTTAGCAGACTGGGTGAGTTAGCAGAGCGAGTGAGGTAGCAGGCTGTGTGAGTTCAACGGATTGGGATTCACATTTGCCTTTTTCGCTGCGTCATATGGAAAATGATTCAAGTGCTGCCATTTCAGGGTTACCCTAAGAAACATAAATGTATTGTTGTGGGGTCTGCATCATCCATGGAGGCATTTAGGTGCAGTGTGCAGAAGCTACAATACACACTTTTCCTGTGTACACTTTCAGGTAAAAAAATTTGCTGCGAAATACCCCATCGTCGGGACGCTTGGTAACTAGTGGGTACACGTCGCTCAGTATGTGTTATTATACAAACTTTGTGTGTTCATGGGCTAGAGCAGGACTCACGATTGCTACGTAGAAATAAAACCCTTGAATTTGTAATTTTGTTTTCTTTTCTCGGGCTGGTGCGAGCATTTTTTTTTGTAAATGCTGCTTCGTCCTTGCTGCCTGGAGCGTTACCAAGTAAGTGGCATTGTTTTGCTTTGATTAACTGATGATTTTTAAATTGTATCGTCTTCAGACGTAAGCCCATCACAACTGACTTGATGCACAAATGGGAGAGCTACTACACACCTGATTAAAATTGAAAACTGTGTAATCACTTTTCCTCTTCTTCAAGCAGAAAAGGCACGAAAACAGCACAAGCTGCTAATGCCTCACTTTCTTGGACACCGCAAAACCCTCCACACCATCCTACAAGGAGCAACAGGCACCTATTACAGCAGCCACACACGGAACCAACTCACAGCCTTGCAGTTACTGGTCTACATGCCACAGCACTCATGAAATAATTAAGCCTGCACGCATCAAATCCGCAACAAAACTATACAGATAAGAGGAGACTTGGACACAACCTCCAAATATATCTGAGCAATACTCCTGGTGGTGTGCAGGCTTCTGCCTCTCAACCAACTGAAATCTAGCCACTGAAAATTCTCCCCTTTTTTTATTATCTAGGTGGGAAGTTGTGTGGCTCTGCACCCACTGGGTGGTGCAGGACAAACAACAAAAACATCTTTCCCTAATCCACGTCCGTGGTGTTAACACTACCTGCGTTCCTTTTTCTTTTCTAGTTTCACCTCAGATTGCCCCCTCTGATATTTTATTCTGGCTGGCAGTGTCCAGCAAATCATTGATCTCAGTGGTCTAACTTAAGGTCGAGCCCCATTGTCCGACATTCACCAATGCATAGTGTTATTCCCATGCCTTTCGTTGCGAGACTCTCGCAATATCTACATAACTTATATGCTGTAAGACTTTTCGTCAGATATTTTTGTCTGACGAGTCCTGAATTGTCTTGCTTTCACCTCGTCGGACGCTCGGAGCAGATTAAGCTAGCTGTAGATTAAATAAGATGGAGCATGCGCGCGAGCTTGTAACGGTTGAGAGTGCTGCTGGAACTCATAGAGTAGCCATGGTGGGTGGATATGTTTAATCAAGGACATGCAACTCCAAACTGACTTGGAGCGCCTAGCCAATATCATTAGTAACGGAGCCTTTCCTCCCCTGCCTCTGCACTAAATTAACAGATCTCCGTGCACAAGCAGAACAGCTCTCCCTCTACTCACAAACTTGTTCAGGGGGGTTTGCGTGCAGAAGCAACCATAGCCAGCAGAAATTATAGAGAAGCAAAATAGTCATTCGTAATGTGTTTTGCATCGTCCTAATCTGAGAGAGGCTTCTCGGTCAGTGTGTTTTCTGTAATGGGTGCTCGTTACTCTGACCAACACCACAGGTGTTTCACCTTGTCAGATCAAATTTCGGTCACTGCAAAGTATAAGACTCAGCACATCTACTGATTGATAAATGGTGCGCCTTCGGACCAAGAAAGGCCTCCAAGGTGGAAAAACCATCCAGCAGAGAAGTGAGTTCTTTGCATCGCTGGTCCCTAATGCTTCTACCAGTTCTCTGGCTCATGCCCTTGCGCTCTTTGCACACATGCATGTATGTGTCTACTACTCTGAGTCTACTCAGCTTTGCGTGGCTGCCACACTGCTGCTCCTTTCCGGAGCTGGGACCCATGACTCAGACGGACCTCTCGGCCTCAGTGTGGTTACACATTAACATCGCGAACGAACAAATAGAATCGGAGACCTTACACAGCACAGGGTCTCTTGAGGATCCCCTCCAATGGTACTTCTTAGAGTTCACATGTTGTCAATTGATTACCAAAACTATCAAATCCAGAAGATTAAGGTTATCAATAAGACTGGCCATCCAGCTTAATGAACAAGACATAAAGAAACTCTCAACTGTCAACCAATTTAACTGCTCCGTCACACGATTCGTAGCTGCCAACGATTGGGCGTGACAACCTGCTTGTCCTTTCAGATTGGCCAATGAAAACTTTCCTTTATTTATAAAAGAAAAGGAGGCACTTGAAACCGAGTGCTGTAAGTCCCTTCATTATCAAACAAAATTGTCATTTTCTGCGCTCGACAGCTGATTACAAACCAACATCCCCATCCATCATATAGTTGTGGTGATACACGTAGTAGTGCAGGCAGCTTCGAGCTTCACTTAATTATTACAAGCAGTAGACAATGGCGCAATACTTGCTTGCTTGTCCGCCCCCCCTCTACCCTGCCAAACATTGCTCAGCAGTACCTGCATACTGCAGTTTATTGTACAGCTTAACTTGCTGGCTAGCCCTGCGCCCCCCCGCCCCCCCCCTTCACCCCACCAAAAATGCAATTGCTCAGCGCGCACATTTTGCCCCCACAGCAAGGCTTGTCAACTACCGATTTATTGCTGTGAATTGTCGATCAACTTACCTTGCAAATTGTTGCCATTTCGGAGCCGAGAAATTACCTTTGCACGAAAATACAAACATGCGTATAATTGTCAAGAACAAAACGGACATGCGGACGCGCGAGACGACGCCATATACCTACTTTATTCCCACTTTTGCTTTAATCCTTACCTTAAAAATAATTACCTTCTAATCCGCCTACATCAATCAAGCAACAACCATGGGTGAGTTTGGCATTTGCCGCATGGCGCCTCTCCCGCCTTCAATTTTCCCAGCTCTCTCATTCGCTCCTTTTCTGTTACTCCTTGTACTGCAGCCTCCGAACGGTCCTATATCATGAGTGAGTCCCAATGTGTTTCAATGAACGCCCTTCCACTTTGTTTTTGGCTTCTTCTGCACACTTACTGACACCCAGACATCCTCCTCCTGCCTCCCCAGTCAAGCCCGATGGTGTCCAGGTGAGGGTGGCTCATGCATGGTGTCAGTGGAGGCCATCACTGCATAGCACACAGCTGCGGCTGCACCTCATCCCCATGCATGCGTGACTGTTTTCTTATCCTGCTCTACCTACAGAGGAACCTGGTGGGTGAGATCATCAGCCGTTTTGAGAAGAAGGGCTTCAAGGTGGTGGGCCTCAGAATGGTGAGTGGCACATTCAGAAGCTGCATTACCAGTGCGAAGCACCCACACGCTTTAAACAACTGCCCTCCTTTTCCTGTTAATTCTCTGCAGGTCACCGTTGATAAGGGCTTGGCAGGTGAGCAGGAGTTGATGGAGCAAGCCGCGTTGACACGCTCAGCACAATTATTCCGTCCTTGCTCCCCTCATGCATGTTTTTTTTTACAAAACATACGTAGCACATACGTAGCACACACACACTTTTACACAATCACATACACACAAACACACACACATACAGACAAACGCACACACAAACACACAAACACAAACACACACTCGTGCTTATGTGTACACAGAGAGGCATTACGCTGACTTGAGCGCCAAGCCCTTCTTCGGCAGCCTTGTGGAGTACATCTGCAGCGGCCCAGTCGTCGCCATGGTATGCATAATTGTTTTGGCAGGAAACCCTCAAAACCACCAGTGACTGTGGTGCATGACCACTGCTATTTGACTAAGAACTATCACAGGGGACATTTGGCAATGACCTGGCGCAACATCTGAAAGTGTTACAAAGTTTGACTACCATGTACACACCCACATGCACACACGCATACACACACACATACGCACAGGTCTGGGAGGGCCGTGGTGTGGTAGCCACCGGCCGCAAGATCATCGGTGCCACCAACCCTGCTGCTTCTGAGCCAGGCACCATCCGTGGCGACTTTGCCATTGAGATCGGACGCAACATCATCCACGGATCTGACGCAACTGAGAGCGCTGCCAAGGAGATTGCCTTGTGGTGCGTGTTCTGCGTGCTTGTGGGTGGCCCACAGTTGTTGAATTTTGAAGGGGGATGCAGTGAAAAGTTATTGCACCCTCTTATACCCAGCAACAGAGATGATAGCACGGTCGTACATCGCATAAGCGTACACCCGCACATGGGATCTCTCTCTCCCTCTCTCTCCCTCTCTCTCTCTCTCTCTCTCTCTCTCTCACTCACTCTCTCTCTCTCTCTCTCTCTCACTCTCACTCTCACTCTCACTCTCACTCTCTCACTCTCTCTCTCTCTCTCTCTCTCTCTCTCACTCTCTCACTCTCTCACTCACACACACACATACATGTACACAATCATACGCACAAGTGCATTGTGCGCTCTCTCTTCATGTAAATAAAAGCTCCGCTTCCTTGCTCGTGTTGCCTAAGCTTTTTAGCAAGCTGCCTAATTTCCCTTCCCACAAAACACTTTTTTGGTGCAACCGCCAAGGCTGCCTCCGCTTTGATGGAGCTTGTTGCTGCCGCAGCCCACTAACTGTAGCTGCCTGCATTTTATCATCACTACAGAAGGCATTTCCTCTGAAGCTCAACCATGACACTTAGCTTGTGCTTGTGCTGCAGGTTCCCTGATGGTGTGAACGAGTGGATGCCCGCCATGCGCCCCTGGCTGTACGAGTAAACTGCTCAAGAGCATTCTTGGCAGTGTAGCAGTGACACCTTGTAGTTATGCAGTGTAACACAGCCTCCCTAAACAGTAGAACTCCTGCACAACACCCCTTTAAAGGGTAAATCAGCATCGAACTAACACGGTTGCAGTTGTAAGCCATTTTCAGACAGGGCGATATATCCGCTTCAAATGCATTTCAATTGAGCCAGGGTTTTTCTTACAGGTAAGGTAAGGTTACATTGCTATATATGCCTTAGGGGCATCTGAGCGGATGATTGGAAAAAGCCTGTAACCACACCTAGCTAAACAAAAGGGGAAGCTAGAGAAAGAGACGGAAAAAAAAGTCTAGTTTTCTGACAGGGGACATGCTGTACGTACATATTGAAGAAGACACGAACCAGGTACATACAGATTGCAAGAGGAAAAGAAAGCACAGATAGCCCAGGAGCAGGAAGCTGCCTGGCTGAAGTGCTTGAAACATAGGTCAACAACCAACCAAGGATTTATCTGTGGCTGGCCAAGACCAGTCAGCAGCCGATCAGCCAAACAAACTGGCTGAAGCTCACCCCCCATTGTAACCATTGTAACATAGCAGGGGAACAAATTATTACGGAAGGCAAGGTTACAGAATGTTTACAGATAAAGCCATCAGTCAAAATGTGTGACTGCTAGGTAAGGTTACTATTGTTATTAACGCCTCTTGGTCATCTGAGCGGAAACTAACAAAAAGTCCACATAAAAGAAAATGAGAAAGGTGAACAAATCATTACAGAAGCTAAGCCAGAAAACAGACAACACCGGCTGCAATTCACTTGGCACCAAAAATGTGGAATCAGGATAATTTATCTGTACATTGTACAGCTAGGGCCTTTCATGTTTGATTGCCGCAAGCGCTTACTGGCTGGATACACACACGGCAGGTCCAAGAACTGGAAATGATTAGGTAGCAAAACCCTTGACAACAATTGAATACGCGCACCTACTTACAAAAGAACAACCTCATTTTGGCAAAAACGACTAGATACAAAACTACTCTGTTGATACTCCAACCCCTTTAAAAATCAATCCTGCTAGATACTCTCTGGCCAAGGTCACGAGCATATGGCATAGTCATACCATTGTGTGAGGAAAAACCATCAGCTCTTCCAGGAATCATTCTTCCAAACCACCCTGCAAAGCACGTTCATGTCAATTAGAGTTTAGGTAACGAGCTTTTCGCCGTGGAGATGTTGCGTTCTTAATAACAGGTGAAGAATGTCATGCATCCAGCTGTCGATCAGCCAAACAACCTGGCTGAAGGTCACTCCGTATTGTAACCATTTTGAGGAGTGACGGCGAGAGCAAAGCTGCGAACCTATAGAGAGTGAAGTGTAGCAACTTTACTGGATAATAGACTACTAAGCGGGCAGTGAGAAGCACTTCCCATATCATTCAAGGAAAAAGGAGCCTAGTTGTTTTTCCATTTTTCTTTGGCGAGGCTCTGGCTGGTGCAAGCACTAGCTAGCTGTGAATCCTTCCTTAGCGCTTGGCAGGTCTTCATTTGCAATATTCACTGACCTCTGCAGACAGCTTGAATTTGCCAACGATGACGTCAACCATTTCCTTAAAGTGTCCGTCCGTCTCATCCAGAACCTGAGAAGGTTGAGGGACAGTGCGTGCTGCAGTCTCTTTTGGCGCTTGTTTTTGCAAAGTGAGCGCATTTGTGCAGTGGTCAATGCCTAGAGCAGTGATCCCTTAATATGCCACACAAGTAAGAAAGTTTTCCTTTTTGAAAGAAAAAAGAACGCAGGTAGGGAAGAAGCCAAGTGTAAACGACTCACCGCAAATTGGATCTCTCCTCGCATTGACCCTGTCTTGCAGTTCAAAGGACAGCCACTGCAACAAGGCAAGGTGGCATGCATGACCTTTGGTTTAATCATTAAGCTGGTGATAGTCATGTGTGGACTGATCCATGAGAGACACACGTTTTCCATACAAGAATGATTACAGAGATGTAAGTCTGGGAGTTCCTTAATTTATAATGGCTAACAACTGAATGTTGGGGGTGAGGGGCTTTTAGGTGCTGGCATTGAAGGTCTCCTTATCCACACAATGTATTAGCAATTAGCACATTTTCTTTTCTTCTTTTCTTTTTTATGTGCAAATCAGGGGGCGACGGAAAATGAAGCGCCGGTATTTCCCTCTCTTATAGCAGGAGTTGATACCACCATCCCATCCCAGCGTCTGAGTGCACGGTCTGAGCTCATATTGCCAGGTAAACTCACACTGGTGTGCTTCATTGAAGCAGCCGGACATTCACCATGAACACCCGAACCCCACGCGTGTGAGAGCATTTGCTTAGGCCAAAGATCTGCCAAGCTATCCCTGGCGTTTGGACATGAGCAGTGCCAAGCTGAAATGCCTTGGTGCTGCAGTTTTAGAGAGCCTGGAACACCCCGCTACTCGTTTCTGGACCGCGCTATGCTTTCCCATTTTTTGCTTTTTTGCTTGGACCTAATTAGTTTTTGGTCACGCCAAAAGTATCAGAGTGGCTCTGCATTTTCCCTTGTGCAGGCCATTTCCATTTAAACCCTCTAATTCAAGCCCCATCCAGTTTAGTCCTGTCTTGCTTTCTATGAGTATCTAAACAAGCACTTATCACTTGCATGACATATATTATATATCATATATTCAACAATTGCGACTGCGGTCAACTACCTGCAGCCCCTTTCAAGCATTGATGACACACACAATTGGTCAAAACTGTGTGTGTGTCACCTACACATCTTAACCAACTACACCATCCACAAATGTGTGTGTTGAGGTTCCCTGCCAATAATACGGTATGCAAACTGGCAAACCCGATTTCACAGCCAATCTTTGTCCCTGTAGAGGTGAAGCAGAGCAGCATATAAACAGGTGGAGGACAGGTTCAAGTATCTCTGGCAACATTTGACGCACCTTTGGTACTCAAAGCTGTTGCCGGGGACGAGCACTGGTTGCTGACCCACACAGCCAGGTCCTCGCACCTCCTCTTGCTTGCCCTCTCCGTCCACTATCACCCTGCACGGTTGTAGGGTCGACCAGAACCAAATAGGCAGTGTGTGCACGGTATCTGTTGGCAGGGAAAACATTAACTTGCAATCAAAATGGCGTACATGTGCAAGGCCGTGGCCGGTGTGTGTCCCCTTCCCCGGAAAACGGCGGATATAAAAACCCACACAGTCAGCGTTACAATTGAGCGGGAGGACACACAAGGACAGTTAGAGAGGGGAAGGGTAGATCTCGGATTGAAAGTCTACAGGCTACAGTTACGGACAGCACAAAGCGAGAACGGGTGGAGAGAAAAAAGGTAGACCTCAGCTTGGGAGTCTACAGGTAGGGCACAAAGCAAAGACACGTGAAAGGAAATGTACGGCATTGAGCAGGGGAGGAATCACAAGGATGCTTGTGGGACACAAGTAAGGACGTGCAAGGAGAGAGCTTATTCAGGGCAATCAGAAGAATGCACAACAAGAGGTCTGGAGGTTGAATATAATGAGAGGAGGCCTTTTTTGTCAAACTGCTGAAGAGGGAATGGGGACACACAGAAGATGTGTAGGAGAGAGTACACAATAAGGGGGGGGGGGAGGATGAGTTAACAAAGCCGCCTTCTTGCAACTGTTTCTCTGTGGTATTGACAGCCCCACATCACACGTCTGCACATCTGATGTGTATAAGTGCCACACAAAATCCAAACATCGTGTATCAAGTTTCTAGGCAGACCTCAGCAATATCACAACTCACACATACATACATGATTCTGGGCAGTATCTCAGCCAGACCTTTCGGCTGTCTCAAATACAACTTGATCCATAGCAACATCACCAATAGTATGTAGGCATCATAGCATATGTATGTCACATGCAACATCAGTGACTAGTGTACATCATAACGGTCTTGAAAACAAACTAAACTCGGGGCCCCCACGTACCAGTGTCTATTCCGCAGCATCACCACTTTGTCACTTTCATTGCTGATCTGCATGTGGTACCTGGCAATTGCAAGGCAACACAATTTGTGAAAAAAGAGCAAAATCGAATAAGAAAAACTGCCGGCGGAAAGTGACCTAGCTTAAAATATACACTATTACACGTACCTATATGATGTGGCAGCATGGCAAAGCAGGTGCAGCAGCAGTTCAGACTGGAAAGAAAAAGGTGATTTTTTAAAGGGACACTAGGCTCACACTTTAACATTCCCACACTCCACGCACAAACCAAACCACGCCCAAAATTCAAATAGCGATCCATCACACAAGTCGACAACTCAGATTTTACACTCCACGCACAGCACGACGTGCAATGTCAACCGGAAACTCGCAAGCGCTTAAACCTGCCATACCACGCAGTGTACACAATCTAGGTAGTAGTGTTTAATGCGTTGTGATATTGGCACGCATTCAGTAACACGCTCCACGCACAGCCATGCAGGCAACTGAGCAGGGTTTCACATAAGCTCACGTGACGACTGCATCAGTCCAACCATGCGTACACTGTCGCAGCAACAGAAGCCATAACTGCGTGCAAGTAAACTTGTTGACCTACCCAAAGAAGTAGTAACTGCGGGAGGGCATTGATTGACCAGGCTGGTAGAAGGCTCTGACCCTGATGCGCACGCCTGCATGCAAAAAAACAGCAGGGTTGGCCATTTCACAAGCACAATGAGGGGCATGCCAGAAATAAAAGCATTCGTTTTCAGAGGAAGACGTTCCTCTGCTCTCAAGCTGAAGGCCTCAGTCCGAAACAAGTCAACAAGTTCGCAAAAGTGCAGCCTTTCTCACACAGCACACTTTTGTGCACTCAAGTATACATAGGGATGACATACGCGGGCAGTGGAAAAAGCTCGCCACATTAAATAAGGAAAAGGATCCAATTTCGCATTGAGTACTGCACACATGTGTTAAGGATTGGCTGGGGAAGTTAACTAAAATGCAAACTACCACACATGACATACCTACTATTTGTAGGGTTGGCCAAAAACGTATATATACGGTGTATGTCCGGTACTTTTGGCAGGGAAATCACCAAATATACGGTCATGTACGGCGTATATATACGGTTCTGGCCTACCCTAACTATTTGTGTGGTCAGTTTTGGCATAGAGATCTGCAAGTACACTGTATTTGCATGCAATCTTGGCCAACCAAGTAACCAAGACCTGCCAATGGGCCAGTGGAAAGTAATAGCACCAGTCACCCACAACGGGTATCTACACGATCTTCTCACTCCTCACATGCCACGCGTTTTTGGCACCTGCAACACTTGCCATCGAGGACATTAAAATTGCAACGCACCATGGGTCACCGTATCTGACATAGTCGATATCTGTGCAGTAGAATCCGGAGCCGCCACGGTCCCTGCCTCCTGCTCCAACGTTTGCACCTGAGCTTTGATCCCCGCTGCATCCTGCAACCCACAAAGGAATGGTGAGGGGTTGAAATCAGACGAGCCGCACGTAGACAAACCCCACAATTGGGGGACGACGATGACGCGGCTTGTCAGGTATAGTGAGGGGTTGATTTACTAGACACGGATTTTCAGGTGTGGCAAGGGTTTTAAGTTACTACAAGTTGTGCTAGGACACGCGCAGGGGAGGTGACGCAGCTTGTCCTTGATCTTGCTTTGCTCGTTCCTGCCAAGGGCTGGCCAAGATTGTCAGTGCAAGAGGTCGTCCCCATGCACCCCCCCCTCCCCGGCCAAACAGTGCCAACAAGCCCAAATTAGCCATAAATCCCCATCCACTTCACCATTTTGGGACCTGAAAGTTGCGTTGGATAGCTAATTTTCCCTTTTACATGTCTACAAAAAAAAGCAGGCAGAGAGACCCAGTGGGTGGCTCGCTAGAAAGTTTTAAAAGTTTGTAAAGGGTCAAAAGCAGACATCGTTGCTCACACACTGCACCAATCCATGCCCTCTGAATCTTAAATATCCTTAATAATTCACCCCGCAACTCTGGTGTACAAGTGAGGGAGTGAAATGGGGCTGAAAAAGCTGCAGACAAAATTGCTGCATGCAAGGGGTCAGACAATTATATTAAAACCCACCCAGGCCGTAGATTGGCTCAATTTCTGAGTTTAACCCCGCAACTCTGAGAACAAAAACCGGACTAAAAAATGCAGCAGGTATGGAGCGACAAGTTGTTATTGTTTCCCCATGTGTCCCTTGTGTGAGTGCCTTCCACTCGTCGGCATTCCCAGTACCCCTGCCCCATATTCGACATTGCAGCATTGTTATATAAAATTCATAATGCTTATATCCTGAAGCAGAGGTCGATCAGGGCAACTTTAGAAATGCACCTTTTACCTGCCAGAGTGGGTGCAAACTACGCATTGGGCCCACGCAGCCCCCCAGAATGCCGAATTTCCAGCAAATGTCAATGGTTTAGATAATGACAAGATTCTTGCATTCAGATGAGGTATTAGGGGCTTTGGATTGGGTTAACAGCTAATTGGCACTGTCTAGGTTGACTTTGGCGTGGGGACGACCTGAGGACTTCGAGCATTGGAATAATTAATTCAATGATAACCCCAAAGAGGAACTGATCATATGAAGTCATACTGGCAGGGTAGATGACTACATGACTACCATGGCCTGGAGCAGTGTCAAGGCCCTAACCTTCTTGCAGCATGCTCTCGTACCTCTATGGTTGATGAACGACATGGAGAAAGACAGGGTGTTCTCGTCCTGCTGATGCGTATGACAAGTGAGGCGTACACCCTGGGCAGCAACCTACAAGTTTGGTCACGTGTAAGTGGGCGTGTGCGAGCGTGTGTGTGTGTGTGTCTGTGTGTATGTGTCTATGTGTGTGTGAGTGTGTGTGTCTTTGTCTATTTGTGAGTGTCTGAGTGTGTGTGTGTGTGTGTCTGTGTGAGTGTGTGTGCCTGTCAGTGTGTGCGTTTGTGTTTGTGTGTCTGTCTGTGTGTGTCTACGTGTCTGTCTGTGTGTGCATGTGTGTCTGTTTGTGTGTGAGTGTCTGTGTGTGTGTGTGTCTGTGAGTGTGTGTATGTCTGTGTGTCTGTCTGTGAGTGTCTGTGTGTGTCTGTGTGTCTGTCTGTCTGTGTGTGTGAGTGTCTGTGAGTGTGTGTCTGTGTGTGTGAGTGTGTGTGTCTGTATGTGTGTCTGTGTGAGCGTGTGTGTGTGTGTGCGTGCGTGAAGTGTGTTCCAGCCTTTGTTTGCGACTACTAGGTGGTACTTGTGTACAGATGCAGAAAAATTGTGTTTTTACATCTTGGTTACACAAGATCAATGTCTTGCTTCCAACTCAGACGTAATCCCCAATGAAAGTCTGACTGGAGCCTCTATTGCTTGTTTTTGTGTTTAATTACCAACAGAGGGAAGCCAACGGGAAAAAACGACCTGCTTCAAAAGTGGACAGTGCGGAAGGCGAACTAAGACCGTGACAAGACAGCTTGTCAGGCCAGTGCAGAGCGCAAAACGCAAGGAGAACAGAGATCGTTCAAAACCCAGTCCCAGTCAATTCCCCAAAACGCACCGCCCCAATGCCGCTGCTCATGCGTCTCAGGACAGCAGCCGGGCTGTTCTCTGACGTGCTGCTACTTTGCCCATTGAGCTCGCTGAGCCCCTCTTCAGAATGCTCCCCCTCCTCTTCCTCATCGTCTGAGTCTCCGTCGTCTCCGTCTCCCTGTAACAATGTTGATTTAACACAGTCATTCGCTGTTGGATACCAAAGAAATTTGGGGGGAAGTTGGAGTTGCATAAACAAGATGCTTTAGAGACACGAGGCATAAAGAAGCCAAGGCGTTAAGAAATCAGACCTACGCAAGTCAACACAAATGGTCAACGTACCTCGTTGTCTGTGTCCTCCTCCCCGCCCCCCCTGCTCGTCCTGCTGTGATCGTCATCGTTACTAGGAGGCTCCTCCACCTGCAACCGTACATGAGAGGTGGAAGGATGTGTGCGTGAGGCATGTGTGTGTGCATGTGTGTGTATTAGGGTTGGCCAAACCATACATACATATGTATATACCGTGTATATACGGCAATTCTGGCAGGGAAATCACCACGTATACGGTCATATACGGTGTACATATACGGTTCTGGCCAACCTTAGTGTTTATGCGTGGAAACGGGGAAGAAGTGTGGCAGGTCGGTGTGTTCCTCGTAGCTGCTGTTTTCTGGCTTACAGCATCAAGATACCGTCTGACCCCATTTAAAGGAGTGACGCTACTGAGCTCTCCTCACCTCAGCACAGCACTGTGCCAGATGATCAAGATACGACATTTCCCAGGCATGCAAGATGAGTTGCACACCTAAACCATTGCGTGCTTTTACACGCCCAGGGTCCCCCCCCCCCCCCCTTGCACCTGCCCTCACCTTTGGAGGAGAAAACATGCGGGGCACGTAAATGCCATTGCGCAGCACTAAACTGGGGGACCTGTCCAAGCTGCCCTCCCTACCCTTACGCCCCTGCTGCTGCTGGCCATGCTGCTGCTTCTGCTGCTGGCCCCCCTGTATGTGCACCCCTCCCCCTTGAACCCCTTCCTGTACTTGCTCTGCGTCTCGCTGCTGTCTGCTATGGGACCTGGAGGGGCCCCTCCTGTCCCTTCCCCTCTTACTCGGTGCCCTTGCAGCAGCCGCAGCATAGCTGTCATCCCCAAACATGACATCACCCTCATCCATCTCCAGTCCCCCTGACTCCTGTCGGCCCCAGGACTGGGGGGCAGGCTGCTGCTGCTGCTGCTGCTGTTGCTGAGGAGGCGGTAGCAGGATCTGAGGCTCAGGCCGCACCTGCTGTCTGCGCTGCTGCTGTTGCTGTTCCTGCTGTTGCTGGGTGGCTGCACTAAAGGGAGTGTGCTGGTGCGCCTCTCGAGGCCCGTCCTGCTGTTGCAACTGCTGTTGCTGCTGAAGCTGATAATGGTGGTGCTGCTGTTGCCGCTGAAGCTGCTGCTGCTGCTGGCTTGCTGGCTCACCTCCAGCAGTGGTAGTAGGCACTTCAGCCGTGGCCTTTGGCAGGGGTGCTGTGGCAGCTCTTGAGCCCAACAAGCTCTGATGCTGCTTGGCGTCGGAGGGCTTTGCCTGCAACACGTGGTCAGCCGGGACTTTTTGCCGCCCTCTTGTTCGCAATATAAAACCCCACCATGGAGTGTTAAGCATCAGATTCACCAGCAGGGCTTGAGCCTGGCCAAAAACGTGCTCAACTTGGTGCTGCAATGAAGACTTAAACTTAATGCCAAGAGAGCAGATCTTTTTTCATATGCAATGACTGTACAGCAGCAGCAAACACACTAATTGCAATGACCGCACAGCAGCAACAAACACACTCAATAGAACTGTTGGCCAGGTGATGTCCCCGTCTCCCTGCAGACCAAAACACTTAGTGAAAACGTAGCTTCACTATAAGCCTGGGTATAGCTGAGGCCACACCCTTACCCCACAGTACTTAAACAACTGCGAGCCAAGGTCGAGAGGTGTGGGTAATGAAATGAACCCTACCATTGAGCTAGGTGAGTCTAGGCGGGCAGCAGGGGCAGCAAGGGTAGCCGCACGGGAGGGGGGAGAGAGCTGGGAGGGGGTGGTGTGGCCGGCAGAGTTTCCACCTCCTCCTCCTCCTCCTTGCTGCTGCTGTTGTTGTTGCTGCTGCTGCTGCTGCTGCTGTTGTTGCTGCTGCTGAGGTTGCTGCTGCTGCTGCTGGAGTGCAGTTTGGGAGGGGGAGGGGAGGAGGCCGGAGCTGAAGCCAGACAGCTGCATGCCGGCTGCAAGAAGGCGAGGTGGAAGAGCGAACAAGAAAGAGATTAAAATCAATGGTGGGACCATGATGGTCTTCCTCTTGGAGAGGAGTTAAAGAGTGCTAGCACTGAGTCAGCTAGGGACTCCTGACTCGATGCAGGACTTCAGGGCTGTGACTGAATGAAGAGGGTGAGACCGGATTTGATGTGAACGACAAGGGGGCGTTTTGCGGTACTAGCCCAAGGACAACCCTAAAAAACATTCCCTCGTTTCGCACATTGTTTTTGCACTGCAGCCCTGTGCAGTGTGCAGGCACCCACCAAGGTTTTTGCGCACGCTCGCGGGATCTCGCACGGCATCAAAGAAGGAATGCTTCAGCAGCTGCCGCGCCTCTGGGCGCTGCTCCGGGTCGTGCAGAATGCACAGCTCCACAAACTCACGCAGCTCTTGGTCCTGTATCTTTTCAATGCCCTGAGGGTGAATGCCCTGCATAATTGGAATGGGGGGAACAATAAAGGGTGCTCTCTCCAGAGAACGCTCACGTGCACACAGGCGCACGTGCCAGCACGCTTACACATTTGAGGTAAATTTACCGATGTAACTCTGCGGCTGTGAGTGGAGAGGCATTCTAGTGGACAACCGTGAAACCGTTGCTAACTGCTAGCTGTCTCTACAGCTGTGAGTAGGCAAACAACTCTTGTCCTGTCTCATGTGCTGCCATTGAAGTGTCACTCATGCACCCAGCCCCATGCGTGTACGTATCCTCCTCATAATAAAGTTCAAGCTTCAAGAGGCAAGACAACAGCGCTAGGCAAATCGAGAAGCTCTAACGGGCAAAAATTATGGGCGCAATGTATTTTTTTGGTAGCTGCAGGTATCTCACGGACCTATGCACATACACTCTAGGAGCACAGACGATAACCTCCTCCATGAGACAAAGAGCTGAGATCGGCATTGAACAACCTCCTTTCTTGGTTCTCTGAAGCAGAGGGGAAGCAAAACACATCCTCCCCAGGAATCCTCACACAGCACCATCAGAGCGTGTCCACATTGGAGCTGCCGCGACCAAAACCTACCTGAGTGACCTTTTTGAAAATCTGTGCAGGGTTGCGGCACTCATTGTAGGGGTACTCCAAGGTTGCCAGCTCCATGATGCACAGCCCAAAGGAGTACACGTCCACCTGCAGCGACAGTTTGACGATGTTGTATGGCCAAGCAGAGGCGCCAAGGTCTTGCTCCCTTTCCTCTGGCCCAAGAGCAGTGACGTCAGCTGCTCTTTAAACACACGAACAAATGCACACAAATGCACAGGCACGCATGCACACACATACACATTTACACGCACACATACACAACACACAACACACACAGTACACAAAAACCACTCACGCATATTACAACGCACAATGCACACGATGCCCGTTCAAGTTTGTGCTCAAACTACTGACCTTCTCTGTATACTGCTCCTCATAAAGTTCGGGTGCCATGAATTCAGGGGTGCCAATGACACTCATGGCCGCACTGAAGCCGGCCAGGAAGGTGGCAAAGCCTAGGTCGCCAATCTTGATGGTGCCACTGGTGCCGTTGATGAAAATCTGTGTGTATGAGAGTGTGTATGTAGGCGTGTCTGTGTGCAGCACACCATACATGAGGGAAGGTGGGGGAGAGAGGAGACAGCAGGAGGGGATGAACCTCACATGCAAAGAAGGAACAAGGGGCAATAATTAGAGAACAAGGAGAACGAGGGAAGGTGGGGGAGAGATGAGCAGCAGGAGGGGATGAACATCACATGCAAAGAAGGAACAAGGGGCAATAATTAGAGAACAAGGAGAACGCTTGTGTGGCTTGTTCAGCTCCTCATATTCTGATGGCAGCCAGGATAGAAAGGTCTAGCTGCCATGCTCATAAGGGCTGCTGCTAACACCAGCACAGATGGAAAGAGCTTCTTGTGGTTTGCCGCTGCATATCTGAGAAGTTACTGATGTCCCTGTTGCTGTCAAGGTTTTACAAGCTCTGTCTAATCCACATCCAGCATAGTGCCTTACATTGTCAGACTTCAGGTCTCTGTGGATGATCGGCGGATTGTGACCGTGCTGCAGGTGGAAAGAGGAGCAGAGCAATGTGAGCAATGTTTGTATACAAAGGAGAGGTCGAATTTGTGGGTTTCAGGGGTGAAAATACCTTAACATGCAAGAAGAACGTACCAGCATTAAATTGGTCAAAGGAGATGAGCATGCACCCTTGCACAAACCACTACTGAGTACACGCGCTATGTTGTTTAGAGGGCCTTTTAGGTGGGCTCACCAGGTAAACGAGGCCCTGCAGGATCTGCCAAGCCCAGCGCTTAAGGACAGTGACATCCACGTTCCTGTGCTTGCGACGATACCTGTCCATGTGTGGAGTGTGCGGTAGCGCTGTAAATTGCATGTGTATTTGAAATAATGGCATGATTGTGCTGCATGTACGTATTTGACAGAATGCAGCATACGTTCCCTCGATCAGGCTTCAACATAGGCAACATAGGCGTCAATGCGTGAAAAACTGATGTTCAAATGAAAGCATACGATGGCGTGTTATCACATGAGTGCTAACACTGCACATTTGACTACGAAATTGCTCACATTAATGCAAGTGCACTTGCACGGTCTTTCTCCTTTATGAAAGGCATGCACGTGGGTGTGTGAGCACGTGTATGTATGCATGTGTGTATATGCTTGTGAGCACGCGTGTGAGTACGTGTATGTATGCGTGTGCATGTGTGTGCGTGTGCGAGTACGTGCGTGTGAGAATGTGTGTGCATGTGTTTGCACGTATATGTAGGTGTATGTGTGTGCATGCGTAATTACCTGTGTGCCTTTGAATTATGTGTGCATGCATATGCGTGTGTCAATGTGTGTGCGTGCGTGTCAGTGTGCATGTGTGTGTGTGTGTGTATGTGTGTGTGCGCGCGTATGTGTATGCCTGTGCGCGTGCGAGTATGAGAGATAGATTGAGCACTCACTGAGCCACACATGTGACTTACGTGCGAAGGCTGCCATCCATGAATAGCTCGGTGATGAAGATGACTGCGTGTGTTAGGAAGGCAGCAGGAGAGCAGAGACACGTGTGTCCATCTCTTGTGCGCAGCAGGAGGAGGATTCAGGCACAAGGCAGCATGGCATGGACATGCTAAACCCTGGTGGTCCTCTCTTGCATCACGCAGCTGCAGGCCCCCCCCCCCAGAAATGCATTCTACAGACTCACGGACTGAATTCTTGGTGTCCAGCCACCAGTCATGCATGGACAGGATGTTCTTGTGCTTCAGCTGCTTCAGCAACTTTATCTCGCTGAAGACCCGGTCCCTTGTCTCCTGCTGTGCTGGTATAGACAAATTCAAGTCCGTGACCAGCACCTCATTCCAGGCGACCTCAATCCCCTCCGCTTCATCGAACGCCTTAAACACCTTTTTACACGCACCCTGCCCAAGCAGCTGCCCTGCAGGACAGCAAAGGGGGGTGCCCAATTTTCGAGCACGGTTCGGGGGGTGGAAGCAACTGTGTACATTGCACACCCTCTTGCCTTTTGTATACCGCTCATCTTGCGATAGCGTCTTCTCCTCTGTCCTGTGTAAGGCAGGAGGAGGAGCCTGGGCAGGAGCCTGCTGCAGCGGGAGTGCTGATGCACTCATTTCTCATAAGACTTAATTCCTCTCTGATAAGGTCCAAAAAATCCTAACCGCCTTCACGGTGTGGTTGGCCTTTTTGCGTGACCGACGGTAGTGGCCCTAGATCTTCAGTGGAAAAGCGAAATCAATTCATAGCTCCCCGTGTGCGAAGGAAGCAAAAAATAAATATGTATGATAGAGCAGGCTGCCCTGCCCGCACAGACTGCCTAGACGTGATGTGACCTGCAAATCACGAGGCTCTCACTAATAATTTACAAAGACACTGGGACACAAAGTGTCTTTCCGCTGCGACTCCCCCTTAATCCAGAAACCACCGTTTGCATATCCTGCTTTTCCCATTGTCGTGCTCGGTCTCTGTTTTGGAGGCGATGTCACGGCTTTCAGTACCGAGGATGCTCTTCCATCTTCAAGAGCATTTTGTTGCATATTGTGACCGCCCAGATTGAACTGCGGGAATTTCAAGCAAAGGCATGTTTAATCATTTGAAAGCAGGAGGAGGGTTTCATATGTACAGTGATACACGCAGCAGAGTCTGAATTGCGGCTAAATTCCTTGCCTTCTACAACCCCATTAGTCGAACAAAGCGCACCAAGTTGAAAAGAGCCCCATCTGTCAGTCGCCGAGGAAAAAGCATGGCTGAGCGTGGGCACGTGCCCGTGTTGTATTCTGTGATGAGGAGCAGCAGCAGGGCATCTAGATCCACACCGAGGCCATTTGATGATGGCACCACAATGGAGGCAAGACGGCGAGCTACGGAGCCTTCCAGGTCTGTTGGAACCTGTGTGCATTGTATAAGTGCGGATGCGTAAGCGCGCATGGCATGCATATTTGAAGAGTTTTGATGAGGGCCTCTAGACTTATTGTGGCTGGGGTGCTGGGGCAACAGCAAAAAAGGCAACGTGCTTCTATAATGCTACATATTATTTATAGGGCCAGCAGGAAACTGTCAGAGGGGGCTATCTGGGGAAATGTGCTGAAGGCAGCCATTCACTGGACCTTCTTCCAATTGGGACGTTTATTGCTTTAAATTAGAGCTGGCATTATATGCTACACGAAGATGTGCTTGGATTTATGTGGGTCGCTCTGTGTGCAAATTGGCAGGGCTTAACACTCAAACAGACCACCAAAACCCTAACAGGGTGGCTTTCCATGGGACAACAGTGCATATGTTGGCCAAGTTCCCCAACCACTTCATCGTTTCACTCCATTTACTTTGAAATGATATTTGATTGTTACAAGGACTCCATAACACAAACTAAATCTGACAAGCTGTGGATATAAAGATGCATTTTGCCTGGAATAAGGGGATATGGATTAGTATAAATGATGATGCTAAAGTGAAACAGAAATACACCCATGATATTAAAACAGCATTCGGAAGCTCGCAATGAGAAATTATACAGTTGGGGAGTTATGATGTGCATTGAACTCATTAGTTAATACAATGACAATGAGGAGTGCTACAACGTGTTTTTGAGGTTGAGGTTGCATGTTGGATTTTGATTTTTCTGACGTTCAAGGTAAATAGAAGCAGGTCCGTGATGTCAAAACAGCATCCCAGCATTTTGTCCCCCTTTTTCCCTGGGCACTCTCGTGATGTAAGAACTTGACAAAAAGAGATTCAGCAGGGGTAATAAAAAAATCCGTTTATCTTTTTGATATCGATGCCGCGTCATCATCCCTACGGGATTCTTCATGCAGCTTGTAAAAACGTGTGATTTGGTGGAGTGAGGGACCTGCTGTGAAAATTCTGTGGTAAAAAGTTGAGTTCGCGCCAATTCAAATTAGACATGAACGCCGGAATTGGCAACACTTGAACTCAACTGGCATGGATAGCTACAATTTGACATTAAATTTAACTGTTGCCAGTCCTGGCGCACGTACCCTAGAATCATTTGAAAGGCATGCCCATTTGGGGGGTTAGGTAGACCCCTCTGGGAAACTATTTATGGCATACAGGGGATAGTACTAGGAAATCGGTTCAAAATCAATCAGGTTCAAAGCAGCCTTTAATCTTACTTGATGCGTAAATTGATCGCATGACCTACCTTTCAATACACGTACTCCTGAGTTACATTCACTGCTGATATTTTAACCTTACATAAACCTGATGAGGCCATAATCTTGCACACTTGCCTGGACATTGAAGAGGTTGCCCACCAAATCATAGACAGCCTGTACAGGGATCATGGCTCCTCCCCCTGTGCTGCCTGCTCCTTGGCCCATTTGAGTATGGGAGCTGCCCCACGCCTTTACGGTGGAATGCCAAGTCCCTGGAGAGCGCACAACAAGAAGGGAAGATGCGCCGATAGTAGAGTTGGCAAGAAGCATCACAAATACGGTATGTACACGGTACTTTTAGCAGGAAATTTACCACGCATTTGGTCATTTATGCAACTGCATGCGCTTCCGGCCAACCTTAGTTGGAAGTGCTCTGAAGACAGTTGCATTGTGTCCATGGCAATAGGGTCCCAACTAAAAAGGTGCATAGTGGTGCGAGTTGTATATCATTGCGATAATATACACTAAGCAAGACATGATCAATTAGGTTGCATCTGACGCTATCGAATGCTTATAAAAGAGCGCTTATGGGAACTACAAAGCTTTCATTTGCACCAGATAGTTTATGAAAATCAGGCCATCAAAGATGGGAAGCCCTGTAGGACAAAGATAAATTGCTCAAACAACAAACGAGTACCAAATGGCCCACCCACCAGCAAGTAATAACCGGAGGCAGTGCAGCACGTGTAGCAGGAAGTGCCACGTAGCAGGGGGCCACACAACCCCGTCTGGGGAAAGGCCGGCTAGGTATGCAAAGGTGCCGATGCGCGTGTTGTTTCGGTTACTCTTAACAGAGCGCATGAGGCGAGCAATGGGTCCTTCCAAGTCCTGGAGTGTCATGGAACAGATGAGGGGGGGAGTTAAGTGTGTTAGAAAACCATTGGAAGAAAGATGGATGAGATCAAGAGAAGAGCTGACTTGGGGGAGTTTGAAAGCATTGCTCCAGGGTTTATACGTCATGAATCCTCTTAAAGGTTTACATGTTCAACCCACTGAAACCTGCTACGGATTGCAGGTTTAATCACAGATCTTTGAGGAATTTGATCCCTTGAAAAAAGACCTAGGTAGACACTGAATAAAAGTTAGTCTGCTTAAAAAAGCAGGAGAGGTGGCACATCCAACAATCAAAACTATGCCTTCAAATTATAGAGCGTTGTGAGTCACGTTGGGTAGGCCTGGAGGTCGCCACCCTCCTGTCCTTACATGCATCGCACACTACAACATAGTATACCACTCCACAATTTTATACTGCACATGCTACTGCACACATACACAAACACAATACACACACATGCGTGCATGCGCAGCGGGCACCTGCATATATTGGTGCAGGAATGTCCCAGGCGTCTTCCTGCTGGTGTAGTGGTCCATGATGGCATCATACACGGTGTCACTGCGGTCATGTTCCCCCCACACAGGGACGGCAATGACACTTGACAGGGCGCGGACCTGAAAGATAGAAGGCCGTGAACCAAGAGAGAGGTGCGTGAGGGTGCAATTAAATCAAAAAGTTCCAAGACGGGGGTACGGTCTAGCGGGGCTCAGATTATTACCTGAGACTCACTTTAGTGCCATGATGCCTGTTTTAAGCAGATCATTACTATGTGAGCAAGCGCACAGCAACACACACGCTGCCCTGAGGAGGTAAAAAGCGTGCTCAAAACGCTTCTGAAGGCAGCCCTTCAGGCTTGCTTTGATGTATAATGCTCGCATCTCCTTTTCATACTGGACTGCTGAATTAGCACATAAGATATCCAGATCTAACAATAGGCTGCCTCACAATGTCTTAGCAAACACCTTTTATGAAAAATTTACTGAATCGTCTGCTGTGTTTGTTTAGCATAGGCCTAAAATTTATGTTTACACCGCACAATCACAACGTAAGGTCCCTGCCAGTTACACTTCTGTACACAGGCTTAATTCTGGCTAACCCTACTTCAAACAGTGGAAGCAGCTGCCAGCACTCCCTACGTACCTAAATGCGCACGATGACCTCAAAACAGAGACCAGTGCTTCTACTCCCATGGCATAGACGCGCACAACGACCTACTCCTGTGTTCGGCTCAAACAACTCCTGATGCTTGCCGCCTTTACATTGCTTTGCACAATGGCTTATATCCTGCAAAAGAAGCTGCCAATGCTTCTACTCACATAGATGCGCACAATAGCCTCACAGATTGCGCCCACAGACATTGGATGTGCGGGTTCCTCCTCAGGAAATCTCTGCAGAAAAGCGAGCAACAGAGGAGTTTATGAAAAATCTGGTGGTGATAGCTAGGGTTTGCAAAGGCTCTCAACTTCCTGTCCATACTTACTAAACCCAACAACCCCTTTTTTAATTCCAGAAAACACAGCTGAACCAACCGCTACTGTTTTGCAATCAGGCGCTTTGACCGTGTCAGCAGCTTTTACTGTCAAGGCAGGCAATGGCTTTCAATGGAAAGAGCAAGCGCTACATGCAACAGCTGAGCTTACTTCCATGTTTGCAATGCAACAACTGTGCAATACTTTTGGTGATGCTTGCGGTGCAAGTGCAAGTGCACGTAAATTCTTCAGTGAGAAATTGTGGAATGTGGCATTCCCTGCCTGCGTAACCTTTCCTTCATATTCTTCATATTTTTTCTATGCATAGCTTTGATTACTGTAATCACTGGGCCACAGAAAGACTCGCTGTTGGATCCGTCTTTTTCGTTTGAAATCAAGCATTTGTTCGTGCTCAACCTTCACATAAAAGTCTGATCCTTGCATCCCTACCTGTATAAAATCTGCCCACTCAGGACTGAGGGCCTGCCCAGTTTGACAGCTGACCTCCTTGCGTGTGGTTAAGCGTGCCTGCACAGTTGGAAGTGGGAACTTCCATATCTTACTACAGTAAGGTAACCAGTGTTGTGCACATACGGCGTCATTCAACATGTGAATAAAAGCATGTAGGCAAGGATGCATGCGCTCACATCTAATTTTCATAGGAACCAATTTTGTTTCAATGTATACAATCTTCTTAGTTGAGCATGCTCTGGAATGACCACCTACCTGCAGGTCCTTCAGCCCCACGCCCATTGCCATGCTGGTGGATGCCAAACGAGCCAAATCGTCACGCAAGCCCGACAGCTGGGACCGCATTTCAAAAAGCTCTCCTACCACTTCATGTTGCACCCTGCACAATCGTGCGTGTATTGAGCTCATGCATGCTGTGCAAACTGTGCAAGCATGCACACGTGTGGAATGCGATGTGTACGTGCCATTTTAAGCTTATGTGAGTATGTGTGCAACAGTTGTGCAAAATGCGTGTATGCATTTGCATTTGTGTATGTAATTCGCGCTGGGACCAGCACTCTTGTGCTGCAATAAGTGCTACGTATTATACGTTAAGAATTACGCTTACGTCAGGAAATGCTTCTCCTAATATAAATGAGTGCGCTGGAAGCCAAACACACAACAATGACCACAACAAGCACCATTTGCCACTCTGACGTGGCATGACCATGCACAGGATAAGACTGTTGATAACAACACACACGTGAAAGCTAAGAGCTGTGAAGCAGACCATCAATCAGGCCTGCCAAAACACACACACCTGCTGATGTGGCCTCGCAAGCTGCCCAGCAGCTGCTCAAAGAGGAAGCGCTCACGATTGACCATTTCCTGCAAATCAAATGAGCAGCAGACTCTGCTCAACTCAATCCTGAGCAGGAAGAGGAGCAGGAGCAAGACCAACATCGCTCTTTGCCGCATATAAGCTTGCATAAGTTCAGGTGCCTTAAACAATTCATCACTAAAGTCCTTTCTGCCATACCAGTTAAAAGGGGGAGTTATTGTACGAAGTCATGATATGTACAGAAGAGGCCATTCATAGTTTTGTAGGCATATGTGTAACACTTCTGCATAAAAATGAATAGGTTTGGGGTCCAGGGTGTGAGTCAGGGGCTGGATTTGTGCCATTTCCCTGTCAAAAAGGTGGCTGTACCCAAGGGTGCAGAAATGTGACTCCTGGTCCAAATTTCACCAAATTTTTTCACAGTCACATTGGTCAAGCTTTAAGCATTTAAGCCAAAAAATCGTAGGTCAGATTTTGCCCCCTAATGACTTTATGCGTGGGCCTGTTTGCTGGCTAAAAAGGAAAATTCTGGAAGCACACTGCTCTATCGCCTACAGAGTGTCGGGAGATCTTCATATTACATCCCAGGGATTCCCTGCCAAGTTTTATGGTCTTTTTTGCTGGGGGTAGGCCGTGGTGGGTAGCGACAGCTGAGATTTTCAGAAAGCACATACCTGTCTATGCACCCTACTTTTTGCTCTAGGCATGCTTTTCTCTAGCATATGTACTTCAATTCCGACAAAAAAACACCTAGTGTGTGAACCAGGGTATTTGTAACAATAATAATTGCTATAATTAGCTTTGCAAATCGCTGCAATGATCATTTATCAAATTTGTGCAGGTAGGAAGCTGAGACTTTTAGTAATTCCCCTGCCAAAAGTGGGGTCCAAAGGGATCCAGGAACCAGGCCCCCACTCCAGGATCCGGACCTTTACCAAAATGTCGAGAATCTCATTTCAAACGTCCTTGATTTTTCTGGCACTGGGAAGGAGCTTTTGGAACTCAACTATCAGGCAGGGAATCTCCCCAGCACACCTGGGCAATCACCAGCACAAACCAAGCATGCAGGGGTGCTCAGTTAAGTCCAACTGTGGCTCCTGACTACCTAAACATCTTCTGTTTGGGCCTTTACTCTGGCTGGTATGGCTGGACGGACCTAAACTATACCCATCACTGCCAATGCAACATGTTGGTTGCCCCTCCACTTGCTGCTGCTGCAAAATTGACGTTCTAAAGTTATGCTTATTTAAGAGTCATACATATATTAGAGTCATATTAGGTCCAAGCGCATCCAACTATAAAATATTAAACAATAGGTTGTTTACATACCGTACTTTTTTTATAACACCCGCATAAATATCGTTTTTTTGCCCTGCGGGATGGCTGCGGTAACTTACCATACCTTGACATACATATTTCTTGGCCCTGCGGGGTTGTGCGGGATCGGTGTAATTAAAGCTTTTTAAGTCGCTGCAAGTCATGAGCGACAAGAGGCCCCCCGCCCCGCCCCCCCCTGACCCTCCCGCCCCAATCCCCGCCCCATCCCCCGCCCCAGCAGCCCCAGCAGCAGCAGCACCAGTTGCTCCGAAAGCTCTGAAGGGGATTTTCAGCGGAGGTGTCGATGAAGATGACATTCCCTTTGCTGAGCTAATACAGCGGCTTGCTCAGGCGCCAGTAGGAAAGCCACTGCCAGAGCAGCGCATGGATGAGGTGTGGCAAGGAGAAGATGTAGAGGAGGGCGTAGGGGCTGAAGAGGACCAAGCTGCAACGCTTGCGCATGCAGAGCAGGTCAGAGCAGCCCAGCAGCTGATAGAGGAGCAGGTTGGGCAGCTGGTGCGGTTAACAAGGTCACGCACCAAGGCTGCCACCCAAGCAGCACCATCAGCACGCGCGAGCAGCAGCCGCAGCAGCAGCAGCGAGGAGAGCGAGGAGGACAGCAGCAGCAGCAGTGACAGTGGCTAGAGGAAAAGGAAGCAGATTTGGGGGGGGGGGCCGAGTAGTAGAACAGAGAACAAACTCACATATGTGCTAACAACTCACATATGTGCAAACAGCATATTGGCTTTCCCTTGCCCTTTTGTGGTGTTCTCTTTCATTTAAACTGTTTGTAAAGCTTATTGGTGCTGAATAGGGCTAAAAGCTCTGCGGGGTTGAGCGGGGAGGGCAAACATATATTTTTTGGGAGTGCGGGAAGGTGCGGGATTTAATTTAACATTTCTGAAATTTGGGTGCGGGATGAGTACAAAAAGGTACGGCACTCACATAGGAAACATAAGCACATGTTTCCTCCCGATTAACTGCCAAAAATGAAATTGGTGCTTTAATTAAAGGCAATTGCTGGGATAAGTTTGCTTGACAGCAAACTCCTGTACAGCAAGCTCTTTTGGTGCGCAAACTCTATGTTCACGCACACGAGCCACAGGGTCTCAGAGGACACACACATACACACGAGCACATGCTCACTCACTCGCACACAAACATACACAAAAAGATACATGTGCATATTCATATGCACACACATTTCCCCTTTCCTCACCCACAAGTTACACATGCACCGAGCATGCATATGCACGACCCACTACATTACAAACACACATAAACACACCTGTATGTGAAACACTTCTTGCTGCACCAGCTGAACCTCCATGCCTTTTCTTGCCTCCGTCTCTGACAACAAAGCTGCTCGCAATTTGGCATTGTATGCCGTCATGACCTGGAGCTTGAGCTTGGTCCATTTGGCATTCCTAACGTTAGGGTCAAGGTGGGGTCAAAGTGCATTAGTGGTTTACAAACCTTAGCATAAGAACAGGAGAAAGACATAATGGATCAAGTAATAGGACAGGGCGTGTGCAGGGATAGCAAGATCCATTCAAGTGCAAACCATGTGCAGAAACTTGTAGTAGAAAATCCTGAAAGCACTCAAACCATACAAGGGAGAGGCATACTAATGAAAATCTGGTCAGCCCCGCAAGCTTATTGTAAGGTAACTTATCAGAGGGGGGACACTGAGGCTCAATGGGTATGGTTTTTGCATGCTCTCAGGGTATGGGCCCCCTAGCTTGCAGATTTCAAGCTCAGCTCTGATATGTGATTTCAATGCAGTTAGGCTTGAAACCTGCAAGTTAGGGGGCCCATACCTAATCGGCCGCAACGTGAACCTTACGTTTTGAGCAGCCATACGCTGTATCTGACCAGCCAGCACACCTAACCCGGTAATTTCTAGTGTTTTGAAGTCCTTGTAATAAATATCATTGCAAGAGAAATGGGGCAAAACGACTAAGGGGTTGGCGAGATATGCACATTAATGTGCCATTCCCCCTGGAAAGCACCCATCTAGGGTACAGGTGCACGGCGTGTGCTTTTAGTCCTGTCATTCTGTACGCAGGGCGATTTGTGTAAATCTGAGCATATGCTCGGGTAGCTTACAAAGTCAGCATCAGTTTGTAGCTAGGTTGGGTCCAATCTGATGCAGTGACGTGTGAGTAGTTACACCTTTCATGCAAAAAGGAGCATGTTTTGGCTTTTGCCCAGTGCCCCCCCTCTGGTAAGTTATGCACTCTTGGGGTCAAAGTAAAGATTCTTGAATGCAACCCACAGCATTGAATACACTGTACAGCATAAAAGCCTATTCAAATAAAAAGGCACACTAATTTAAAGCAGGAGTGCCACACATATACACATACAAACACACATAGATTGGGTTGGCCAAAACCGTATATATACACCGTATATGACTGTATATTTGGTGGTTTCCCTGCCAAGAACACCGTATACACACCGTATATATATGGTTTTGGCCAACTCTACACATAAACAATAAACACACACACATCTTCCAAGACTCATGTCCCTGTGCCCCAACTCACTTGGTCTGTAACTTGTCAGCAATCCTACGAGCCTCCAGTAATGCCACGATCTCTGGAGGGATGTCGTCCCCGTAAATGCTGCTGGCACTACTTTCAATGCTGGTGGTGCTTACAGCACTCACCTGGAAAAGCAATCAATCATGCAACGGGCTTGATTGCATGGCATGTAAGAGGAGGCACAAAGGACGAATCGCATCCTTGTCTTTGAGCATGAATGCTGCTGGAGTTGCTTACATGCGTGAAATTGAGAGCAAAAGCGCAGTTAAGAGTGTGGGTGCCTGCAACAGAGGTGACTTGGTCAAGGGGCAAGGAGCAGGCACCTCATTCAGTGGTGCAGCCATGTGTCCTTGGTTTGCCTGTACTACGTTCAGACTATTGCTGACAAGCTAACAAAAAATGCATAGCCGATTCTGGTACTTAGTGGGAGGGTAACACTGTTATTTCTGGTGTGTTGTCGCCTACCCTAAGCTGTTGCTTACCGGGCGAGAAGCAGGAGACATTGGGCGTTGCTGATACGTCGTGGGAGGGTATGATTGGGGGCCTTCGTGGGTGGGAGGGGTGAGGGGGGCAACCGGGCCCTGCATCATGGCCAGCACTTCAGGGGGCAGTTCAGCCTGCAAAAAAATGGGTTCAATTATTTGTGTGTATGCGTGTTGGTCAAAAGAGGGCGTGGGGCTGAGGGACGACAGGCGTGTATACATTGTTGATGCAGCCAGAGAGTGGGAGCAAACAGCCTCACCTCATTTCTAGTTGGTTTGAGGGCTGTCTCTTCCTCCACCGTGTGCAAGCCACTGACATCCAAGTACTGCACGTTATCACCTGCACGCAGGCCAGGAACATCAAAAAGGAGGGAAAGTCAAGGGGGTGATCAGCAAGCTCAGCAGGCCAGCCGCTGGAGTGGGAGCTCTTGTTGCAGATAGTCGGAGCAGGTGGTGGGCAGTTGCAAATAGCTGTTGCAGACAGTTGAAACACGACATAATAGTAGTTGCAGATTGTAGTGACTGCTTGCAGATTGTAGTGACGTGACAAAATTTAGATGCCACAGATAGTTGCTGCAAGCGATGGACAGTTGCTGTGGTCCGACCCGCAGTCCCAGCTAGAGTCGCAACTTGCACTAGAGGCCCCTTAGTCATTGCATTTCATCGCGAGTACACGCGTGGACAAGCACATTGAAACGAGTACATGCGTGGACAAGCAAATCACGAGTACGTGCGTGGACAAGCACGCACATTGAAACTGAGACAGTTGCACACATAGATGCGAGCAAGTGGACACACACAGTTGCACATATTACATACGTACATCGTCCGCGCTGGGCCGGCGAGGAGATGCGTGAGCGTGAGGACTGTGATCTGAGGAAATGGGCTGGAGCTGTGCCTGGCCGCCACAGACTGCATAAAATTGTGCAGACAACAATTAGTGGGCCAATAAACAGTGAGTTCTGCATTGAATCTGAATTGTGTTCCTATAATACGATGCAGAAAAACAGGAACATGCCTTCAGATTGACTGCAGCACGCACAAGTGGGTGTGTGCGTTTGTGAGGTTCCGTTTGACGGCAGCTTAGACTTGTTACAAAGTGCGCAAAACTCAGCCTTATAATCAAGGTCTCATTTCATATATATGAACCCCCTCTGCAATCACTGTAAAGCTTCGCACAGATTAGTTGTTAAGCATAATGGCCATTTCACGGTTGCATGCTTGCAAGACCTTCAATACACAGATTGCTTTTTTAAACCTGTGTTCTGGCTTTGAGACCAGCCTCCCATTTCACGTATCAGCTAAAATGCACAGTGAGCATCACAGCTATCTCACCTGCTTGCGCCAGCTATTAGGCCATCATTGCTGTTATGTCCAAGGCTTCCTGTGGCGCTGCTTGGGCGGCTGTTGCTGAGCGGATAGTAATGAGCGCGGGTGCGGGCAGATTGGATGCGGGCTTCAGAGCTGGGGTTGGTGAGGTCCAGGCCCTGTGTGTGTATGTATGTGTGCGTGCGTGCGTGCATGTATGTATGTATGTACGCGTATGTGCGTGCGTGTGTGTGTTTATCAAGGGGTAAAATGGGAATGGGAGTGAGTTTGTGTGAATTACATTTACAGCAAATCAGGAGATGTGATACTCAGGCTGGGTCGAGGATGTAATATGCAGGGAATGCTTGTGAGTTGAGGGGGG
>Ga0307942_1000320_pt1 | contig 31632 bp, 36 predicted proteins | sample OrgLakmetagen175_FD_201846 | JGI IMG/M metagenome (GOLD analysis project Ga0307942, IMG submission 201846) | Saline water microbial communities from Organic Lake, Antarctica - #175 | ecosystem: Environmental > Aquatic > Non-marine Saline and Alkaline > Saline | place: Antarctica: Organic Lake... | reverse complement strand
CCTCTGCTTACTGGCCTGCTCGTGCCCTCCTCTCTTCATCACGAATACTCCCCTCCTAAAATGTTATTTTCATCAACTCCTCCCCGCTTCTCTCACTCCTTGTCTCGCTTGCAGGCAGCAAAGGCACTCCTCTTATCATTTAAGTGCATATTATTATTTCCTTCCCCCCCTCTTCTACTTCCATCCCACCTGCAGCAGCTGATGAACACCCCTCATCACTATTAGTCCTCCTTTAGTTTTGTACAAACAGCCCATTGCATCTTGTTCCTTGTCCCACCTGCGCAGGTATAAGCAGCAAGCCCCATCCTCACACTCACCAGGCCCAGCCCAAGGGTGACAGCTCCCCCTCCAGGGTAACAAGCTGCTGTAATAGATATGGGGGACAGTGGTTGTCCATGTTGGACACTTAGATGTGTGGTGTAAGAGTGTATTTGTGTCTGTTATTCTGTGCAATAGTAGTGCAATGCCATATGGTGTGTGGGGACGCCTGCAAGGTGTCAGGACAGATTTGTGTACCTAGGAGGGAGCATGTATTGGACCCCTGGCCTGTTTATAAGGAAGAAATTCGACAATCTAAGCACATTGTTAGGGCATCCTGCTTTTTCACCATGTTGAGTGACACGTGCAGATCAACACTTATGTTGCACAAAAAGCCGTTGAGTGCATGCACGTGAAGTTTTGCCGTCGAACTCAAGAGCAGAGCTAAATCACATTTCCGCTATGCAACAGATGCACATCTTTCTTACAGAGAGCAGGGTTGCCTTCGAGTTCAGTCTTGCTCCTGCAAAGAACACATATGGCACCAATTGTGAGCCATTAAACAAAATCAACTGTGCAGATATTTTGAACACAACGTTGTATCTCACTTTTTGGGACATCATCGTTTTTGAGTATTTAGCACGTTACTCTTCTTTAGGTTCCCTCTTTGGCATGTCTGTGAAGTTTGGCGTGATGTCTTTGTTCTCAACAGTTGTTTTGGGGGAGTTATGACTATGATATGTCCGCGACGACTGCGCTTTCCTTGTTCTTATATTTACATTCACGCTCTTTATCTTTTTCTGTGGCTTGCATCAGCTTACTTAGAGCCTTGGCTAGTGCATAGTTTTAAACCTGTGTGTACTAATGCATGGCTAAACTTGGTCAACGTTTTTTTACCAATAGGTATACAAACGTCTTTTTTCACGGCACGAGGCAGGGAAGGGGTGCTGGGTCTACAAACTGCATAGCACCTGTGATAGCAGGGTTGTTGGGTGTCCACTGTTTGGGTCTTACTGTCCAACTTATGTGTTCTTGTAATGAAGAGGAGCTTCTTGGGTTGCATCTCGATGGAATGATAAGTAGTAGTAAGGCACTTCTCAGTCTAGCATTAAACAAGAGGTGGCTCAAAATGTAGGCGGGGAGATTGAATCCTTAGGCTGTGTATTTTGGAAGGTATATTTCCAGCATCAGCAACTTCAGAGGTTTGACCGGATCAAGAAATTGGCAAAGTGAATTGTGGGCATGAATTGTACCGAACAGAACGAGCAACAACGAGGCAGGGGGTCAGGGTTTGGAACCCCACCTTGATGTGTGGCAGCTTGCTCAACCAGGTGAGGTTACGTAAGCAGCCACCACGCACACCTTTAAATATAGTATCTGGTGATTTTTTGTTAGGCTTGACAAGCAACAGAACAAACGTGTGATGTATGCCAAGACTTGGATCAGCCAGCCATGCAAAAACAGGTTTGATTTAGATTCACGTGGGAAGACCTTCAGCCAGGCTGTTTGGCTGATCGGTCTGTGACTGGTCCTCGCCAGTCAACAAATCCAAAATCCAAAATTCAAAAGCTCAGACAAAAAAGTGTTGTTGTCACGAACTGAAAAACAAATTACTTTTGTAAGTTGCGTCAAGTTGATCTTTTCGATCGCTGGGAGATCCCTATTAATGGATCGAGCAGCCATTCCATGGCATGCTGGAGGCCTTTGTAATCCAAGCTGAAGTTAAATTTGGAATGATACATGGTTTACAAGGTTTACTGGACAAGGCCTTCAATCAAGAACTATAATTGCTCGCCAATAGCATGGCCCGACTCGAGAATGGTCCAAACTTTCCTTGGGATGAGAGAGAGAGAGAGAGAGAGAGAGAGAGAGAGAGAGAGAGAGAGAGAGAGGGAAAAAATAAGATAAGATAATAGCAAAGTATCTGCACCCCCTGCTCCTTCAGCTGCACAGACACCTTCTCTTGTGAACGGCCCAACACCTTGGCCACCTCATAAATGCTCCGAGGTGCGCCTCCAGGAAGTGGGGTGCGATACAGGTTCTCCATCTTCTCTTTTTCAGCCATCGTGAATGGCTGAGTGCAAAGTAAGCAACAAGACAGTAAAAATCAGAGATCAGGACGGTCTTTTGATTTGATGGGTAATACGACGTATACACACAGATATACACACAGACATGCAAGCAGGCAGACAAACAGACGCTACAAGCAAACAGGCAAGCAGGACAACATGCATGCAGAGACACAGGCTGACACACATACAAATAACAAACACACGAACAGTCAGACAAACATGTACACTCGCACACACATATGTGCACATTTCTTGAAAAGCGACGATTCGGTTGGACAGCCCTACCAACAAACTAATACGCATACAGCAGCAAAACAGACAGGCACACACACACACTCACCTGTTCTTCAAAGTCTCCCTGTCTCAAGGTGACCCCCAATGCCACCAGGTATTTCCCTGCTGTCTTGGGGTCCACCGGGGGGGTCAGCACCTGTGACACGTCCTTGAGCGACCAACGTTCCTCTCTGTAGAGAGTGGGAAGATCTGGGCACTGCTCCAATGCCTGTCGTACATTGTAATAAAGTGGCATGTTAAATCATTCAAAATTGTTGAAGAAGCACATACCAACTGTAATTGTGTATTCTAGAACTTTATACACGTCAGCAGTTAACTTACCTTATCTTGGTGTTATTGTACATTGCATGGCATTGTCAACTTACATCAAATTCAATTTGGACCATAATGCGAACATGGTTGAAGTTAAGGATACCAGCTGTGATGGTACGAGTGGGTACCGTACATATTTGAAACACACACGCATGCACACGCTCACGCATGCATACATACACAGGCACACCCATAGGTACGCACATAAAACATACCCACAAAAAAAACACAATCACACACACACACTAACCCACCCACACCCACACACACACACACCCACACACACCTTCAGCACTGCTGCATGGCAGGAATTGGTTGCCCAGTTGCTCGCTGAAGGCAGCTCTCTCATCCGCCGCACAAGCTGTTCCTGCTGCTGCTTGAACTGAGGGCTGTGTTGCGCTGGGTGGGTAGATGCCACAGGCAAAGCCCCTGTAGTAGCACGCGCAGATCCTTTTGTTTTATGAAGGAGACCGTGCACGGAGCTCGGGGGTACCCAGTCACACACAATCTGCTGCTCCTGCTGTTGCTGCTGCCCCTGCTGTTGATGATGGTCTTGCTGTTGTGGTTGCTGGGGGGGCTCATGCTGTAGCTCCTGCTGCTTTTCCTTCACAGCTTCTCGAATGGCATGCAGCTTCGCAGTCAAAGAGGCGCTCTGGTTGGCTTCAAGGATGGTGGCGGCTGTGGAGCTGTCTCGCACTGCCAGATCAAGAACATGGCATACCACATGGCTGCCTGGCGCAATAGGGCCCACGCCGTGGTAGATGTGGGCAGAAGCCCCCTGAAATCGATATGGCTCTTGACCTGTGTGCGGAGTTTTGGATAATAAGGAAATACAGCCTTACTAACATCATAAACCATCAACGCAAACCAAACACCAACATTGGTACTTTTTGGTTAACTATAAATCACGTGCATGTGTGATCTGCAGTAGAAAATTATCTGATGACAAACGTATGCTCATGATAAAATGTGCAGTCATTACTACCCTTGTATCATTATAGTCTTTCACCCTCACCAATGAATCCAATATGCAAATGATAAAAGGAGAGAGTGCCGAGTTGTAGGCAGTGAAGCTTCTTCTACCCCAATACATTTATTCGTCCATAGGCGCAGGTCACAGTTGTAGCCTACCTGTCTTATTACTGTATTATAAAGTTGTTCTTGTGCACTTTTTTGATGGAAGCCAGAAATAGTTATTTGAAGCAGTTGTAGTCAGTCTCGCAAACGATCTAACAAATAATAAAAAGAACGTACACAGACCTGCTAGGGCAGGAGTCATCATCTGCGCAAACACAGAAGTATGCTGTTGCTGCTGCTGCTGCCGCTGCTCACCATTATCCTCCTCCACCTCGTCGTTACATGGGGCACGCATGCTCAGCTGATTGGCGGGGTGGTTGCCGTCCTCATATGAAACAGCCTTCCCATCCTTAGTAAGAGGCACCCCTATGCCCAAGTGCGCTGCCCCTGCACCATACAGGCACAAACGTGCCAGAACCTGAGTCGTTGCCACTCCATCGGTGTGCCACTCGTGGGGCACGATGTCTTTGGTATGAGCAAGGGGGCAAGCAGTGTGCCAGGTGAAGGAGTTGGGAAAGTACAGGCCTGTGTTTGTACAGAAATGGCACACACACAATGCACACACGCACACAATGCACACACCCACACACACACACACTCACATACGCACACACACACACGCACACACACACACGCACACACACACACACACACACACACAAACACACACACACACACACAAAAACACACATACAAGCAAGAATGCATGCAAAATATACACACACATTCACACTTGCATAGAAGCTCTCTCTATCTATCTATCTCTCTCTCTCTCTTTCTCTTTCTTTCTCTCTCTCTTTCTCTCTCTCTCTCTTTCTCTCTCTCTCTCTCTCTCTCTCTCTCTCTCTCTCTCACTCTCTCACAACCCAAAAAAAGTTTGGACCATTCTCAAGTCGGGAGATATAAGAAAATTGGTCTCACTAGCAATAATTGAAGCCAGGCTGTAACAGCCAGTTCAAATGTGCAGGCCAGCAATTAAAGGCAGCAAGTTGTCATAGGTCAGCATGGTGATTTGATTTTGAGGGTATTACATGGATCAAGGGGAGATAGCATACTCCCTAGAAAAAGAAAAGGAAAAGGAAAAACCACGCAGGCAGTGAAAGCCACTCCCCACATTAAATAAGGAAAAGGAGCCACTTTGGTGCCGGGTACCGTAAAGCTCCTCCATCGCAAAAAGAAAGGAAATATCAATGGGGATCAGGAGGGTTGCAGGCTCGGCCTAAAACCGGCTCCTGATGAGAGTTGATAATAGTACTGGAAAGGGCACGTCTAGTATGGTGGACAAGTTTAGCAGCAAAATTCACAGAGTGCACATGGAGCTTGGAGCGGAAGCAAGCTTCTTTACTCTTTGAGAATCAAGACCCAGTTCCTTGAAAGGCTCCAAAGTGTGAGTGTTGTAGATGGTGCCACCCACACCCAAAAGGATGATGTGGAGAGTAACGGATGCTCCTTGGAGAATGTTGCAAAGGTCTTTGTGCTGTTATTTTGCGGCGTTCAGCTGGTTCTGAGGTCTGGTGTCCTCACAGTACTTGATCTCGACAAGGTGGATGTCACGCCGAGGTTTGCTGAGGTCTTTAGGTCGATGCTGTCTGGGGTTGGTGGCTCTACTGGTGGCTGGCGGTGCTGCTGGGATGCTCCCAGTCTCCCTCAATTGCCCCCTGCCACTCCGAAAAACCTGAGAAGCGGGGTGGGAAGAGCCATTTGGGAACTATTCTACTTTCAGCTGTTTCAGGAATCTGGAGATTTTGCATGGTCATCCGGCCATGTTTATTGTATGGGTATGATTATGGGCTTGTCTTTGGTTTTCTATGTCTTCTTTTGCAAGCCAGTGGATGTTGTAGAAGGGATTTCCTTCAGGGCCTGCTGTTTTGATGGAGGTGTCTGCAATGTCGGAGTAGGTGGTGGCTGACTTTCTAGCAAGGACGTCGGCATGTTCATTACCGATAATACCGGCATGGGACTTTACTTTGAAGAAGTGGATGGTCGATGGTGATTGGCAATTGCTGTAGCCATGGATTGAAGGACATCTCCTTGGATGTAGTGGCGATGGAGATTCGGTTGTGAGAGCTCCTTTTTGATTTGGTGCAGTGATGTAAGGCTGTCTGTGGCTATATGTGAGTAGCCGTGTATGACTGCAGCTGCTATAGCTGCTAGTTCTGCACGTGAGATGGTGTTGGTTATACCCATGCCTTTTGGGTTTATATGTTTATATAGTGGGAAACATTAAAGTTAAGGTTGTCCTCCTATATAGGGAGTATACTCCCTACTATGCGAGAAATAAAAGGGAAATTGAAAGAGTAAGGGCAGCAAGAGGGGCTGGTCCAAGGACAGGAAAAAGGCAGAGGGGGGACACTGAGGCCCAAAATGGGTATGTTTTTTGCATGCTCCTAGGGCAGGTGGCCGTAACTGACAGGTTTCAAGCTCAGCTTTGCTACGTAGATTCCAATGCAGCTGAGCTTGAAACCTGCAAGTTATGGCCACCTGCCTCAGCAGCCGTGGCGTGATCACATGAACCTTACTTTTTGAGCATCCATACGCTGTATCTGACCAGCCAGTGCATCAAGCCCTGTGATTTTTAGTGTTTTGAACTCAATATAATAAACAAAGATTATTGCAAGAGAAATGGGACAAAAAGACAAAGTGGTTGACGAGATATGCAAATTAATGTGCCATTCCCCCCGGAAAGCACCCATCTAGGGTACAGGTGCACGGCGTGTGCTTTTAGTCCTGTCCTTCTTTACGCAGGGCGACTTGTCTAAATCTGAGCACATGCTCGGGCAGCTTAAAAAGTCAGGTTTGGTTGCAGGCTTTTCTCAAAGCTTCCACTAAGATGCCCTTTGAGGCATATGTAGAGATGTAACCTTAACCTTATAAAGACAGCATCAGTTTGAAGCTAGGCTGGGTCCAATTTATTGATGAAGTGACGTGTGAGTAGTTGCACCTTTAAAATGAAATTTCATGCAAAAAAGAGCATGTTTTGGATTTTGCCCAGTGTCCCCCCTCTGGGAAAAAGGAGGCAAGGGGGGAGGCATTCAAGAGGAAAAGGTTCAGACTAGGGTGGCAGAGCAAAACAGAGGGCGAACTCAGGCTGAAATTTTTGAGGCCTGGATACCTACACTACCAAAAGAGCAACCAGACACGAAGGCAAGAAGCTAGGCGCCAGCCAAGATAAGATCAAACTAAGCCATAGCAATGACTGGTGCGCCAGAATAGGCTCCAACGCAACTCCCCTAACGAAACTGATACCCCTCTAAAGCGCAAAACCCAAGCCTAGCTGAAAGAAAAGCCTCACAGGAAACCCCTTGAGAAGGAGCACAAAATACCTGAGGATCCTGGGCGCAGAGCAGCGGTCTACGACCTACTATCCCCAAAGTCAAAAAGAAAGAAAAATGCTAACCCTACACAGACAGACGGGCAGGGAAACCAGCCAGGTGAAGGGAAGTGGGGTGGGGAAGCACCAAAACGACGTACAGCAAAGAGCGTAGCTGACCAACAAGCAAAGAAGGAGAGGATCCGCACAGGGAGGCAACGCTGAGGGCTGCAACAACACAAGGCAGAACACCATACCCTAGGGGAGGCTGCACACAGAGCATGCTACGATTTAAAAGGCCTCTGGGTGCAGCTGATTGGATGAGAAAGAAAGGTCCGTTCTGGAAATAGCTCCTTGTCTTTCTAAACTGAAAGGTAAGAAAAGAAATACCTGGCAGGCAAGCAGTGCAATTTATACACATAAAGCTTGGAAGTAAGATCTTGATATTAATTACAAAAGGAGTGCAAGGGAGCCTCTCTACTGCTCCCATGAGAAAACTCTCAACGTCAGATTGTAAGTAGTAGGAAACAGTTGGATCGCTTGAACAAGAAAGACATGCAAGCACTTAATGTGCAGGGCTGTAAAAATCAAACCTGAAAAAGAGCAAGGAAAGTACACATAGATAGGGTCATGAAGCTGTAATATTGTACAGTGACAACAATAAGATCCTGACATCCAAGGAGTATCACGCAGAGCACAAAGCTACTGCCCGGCTCATAAATGTTGCTTGCTAATCATCCTCTACGTCAGAATCCTTGCCGGCTTCTCTAAGCATTTTGTTTTGCTTACGTTGTGCATTGACATACCTGCAGGGACAAACGGACATGCACAATTTGTTACATTGTACAAATCAGACCACATATTCCATTTTCTCGCTAGGGTCTATTAGGAGATAGGGCGAATTGTATCGGCAAGAAGTTGTGCTTTTGTCAGGTCCTTATACAATCACAATGGTTGTCATCCCTAATGCATGCATGCGTGCCTTAAAATTTGACCTGCGGAAATTTTTGACCTACGAAAACTTGCAACTTATAGATGTACCATGTTTGTGCAATTGAAAGCATGCAAATAATCTTATGCGCTTATGCGCTTATGCGACCAGCATAACCAATGTACTGCAAATTGTAAAAAATCTTATAGTTACCCACCCCAAAATCACATTCCATATGCACTGAACAATCCCACTCTCTCTCCCCTTACCAGTATTCAAATTCTTTGTATGATACTTCACCAGATCCGTCCCTGTCAATCTCCCTGAACATTTGTGCAGTTTCTTCCTCATCAAAGCCTGCAAGCAAGACCATGCAAATTTAATTTGCAGTCACTCCCGCAGAGTGATCAAATGCGTGCTCTGCACTGTACTGTGCTAATAGGAAGTATAAGACCTGAAACCTGAGTATGACATCCACGAAAGGGACAAATGGCTCGCATCAATGCATGCACCCAAATCACTTAAACATCCTATTTTTCCAGTCAAAAATATGCATATGAAATGTTAAAAAGCATTAGGACCATACACACTGATACAGGCCAGAAAGGAAAAAGCAAAAAGTACTGAGCAACAGACCCCGTACTTCCTTCCCCCGTAGCACAAAAACCCAAGCATGCTAAATTTTCATCAGGTCAGCAGTACCAGACATCGTCCATTTTCTTGAAATCGTCTGTGATACAGATGTATCAGCAGGGCACACTCTCAATTCAACTCACCACACAAGCCCAATGCATGTGCAAATTCCTCTTCATCCAGGGAGCCTGACTTGTCATCGTCATAGACGGTGAAGATGTTGTGGATCTCGCTCATGAGTTCGCCATCAGGCCTGGCACTGGCTACGTAGTCCTGCAGATATATGCACCAACTCGTCTGATTACATTCATCCGAATAGAACCATTTATCAAATTTAAACCAACACCTTTACTGTGATGCCAGATTGTAGATGCAGCGGGATTTGGCAGCGCTTTCGCAAGGGGCTTGGTTGTTTACGCAAAAGGAGTGTGCATGTGATTTATTGTACAAGTGAACGGCGTCCCCCACACCTAACAGGATGATAAGAATAATAACAAACCAAACTTCCTGGGAGAGTGTTTGAAAGACTAGCTTGAACCTCAAGACTGTATAAATGCCATTGAAGTATGCATTAACGTCGTCCCTGTTTGCGATATGATTGGCACCCAGCAAGCATACTATCTGCCCTACGATAAACAAGATCCATTGAAATTCACTATGGCCAGAACTTGTACAACATACATACAGGATACATGTGGTACTTCAGGCAAAGATGTTCCTGAAATATTGTCATACTTGGTAGGTGTAGGCTTTGGCCAGTCCAAAGCCCTGATATGTTATTCAGCTCCTCCCCCAAAAAGCAAACACTTAAGCTAGCCAGAAACCACACACTTGCATGTATTATAGTTATAGGAAGGAACACCTTAACCAACATGGTCAACTGCAGTTCTGGCCAGACCTGCAAACGTACCTACATATCAGGCGACCTATTGGCATTGACAATTAAATTTGCTGCGACAACAGTTTTCTTTTACTAAGTAAAAAGTGGAACTTTTGTATTGTCGTACCATGCAAGGGAATACAGCAGGCAAAATGGATTTTAAAAAGTGGACTCAAATCTGGCTGTGCCTTATGGGAGAGCAAGTTTAGATTAAGGGTGGACGGTTTTTGGTATTGGCGTCTCAGAAGTTCATGATTAATGCAACAGTATTAAAGTTTGAAGGCATGAACTCACATCTGGCCGTGCCATACGAGCGAGCAAGCGTAGGTCGAGGGTGGACGCCTCAGGGTATAGGCACTTCAAGAGATCATTGAAACGGATGGCGCCGACCTTGCTCTGCATGTTGCAGGTGAAATGCTCCTTTTCAGTACCAGTACAATTATGGGTGGCCTCTAAGGACTGTAGCAGGTGCAAGACGCCTTATATGGTCACGAAAGGTGATGCACAACATTCGCTGGCAGACAGCATTTGAAATCTTGCATGACTAGATTTGTTAAGATCTGGGCCTGTCCTCGATTGTGTGATCCGCCTTTTCCTGCAAGCAGGTGACCAAAGCCCCAACACAAAGGAAAGAAACATACAAGCAGCATTACAAGTGGATAAAGGAAAGGAGCCCTTTTACCAAGAAGAAACATGCTTTGAAGTAGGAGTGCGTGAAGAATTGCACTGCGTGTGGTGAAACGTTGTGTGCACAAATTTAAGGCATTGAATAAGATGGGGGCAAATGTGCATCATGATGGGATTTTATGGAGAAGGCGCTCTGGTGTTGCAGGGGTGCGTGTCTTACACACATTATGAGCGCACCTTGTCCAAAGAATGAAACATGCTGTTTGCCATGCCAGCGGCGTGAGGCAAGTGCTTTTTTATGTACCTGTGATGAAAGGAGGTCAAGAAGGGGCAAAGTCTGTAGTGTAAATCCTCATTGCAGAGCACACCGCAAGAATGGACAGAACTGTCTTGGAAAAGAGTAGGATGGTTGCGATCTTTGCCTGGACGTGATGCCTCAATTGTTAATTATTGAAGTCCATTGTTAACCAATGAAGTCCAAGGAAATAGATTTAATGCGTAAATGTATGTGTGTGTTTGTGTTTGTGTAGGTTAATGTGTGATTGTGCTTGTGTAAATGTGTGTGAGCGTAGGGAAAAGTCAGCAAGATAGGGAGGACAGTGGTCAGACGGACCTCTTTGAAGGCTGTTGCCAACAAGGTCTCTGTCAAGTGTACACTACGATGCTGCTTTATGCTCCCAGGTACATTATCACTGGGTGTACAGCAACAAGCAGCCGCACCATTTAAACTCTGGCAGTGTGATCTTGCCGTCACAGTCGCCGTCTACATCCAAAAATGTGGACCAAATACGCCTCATGGATTTGCGCCTGAGCAAAATAATCAAGCGAATGAGAAAGACAAAGATCATGCTAGACATGATCGAGCTGGACAAAGAAGTTTTTGTTTTGGCTGTTCAGCAAGGTCCAGAGGTCGTCTGTTTTGCTCAGTGGCTGCTGCTGTGCTGGCTGTGTAGTATAGGAGGGCAAGTATCTAGCGAGCAAGATTCAGGCCGCACACACTATTTGCAGTGACGCTCACTACGCCTAAGTCCATTCAAGTAACTTGACTTGGCTGATCTTAGAAGCGTGTAATCCAAGGGGCTGTATGGCCAACCTTGCTAAGCTCACAGCATGCAGGTATGCTGCACACGCGCACTCAGCCACAACAATTCAAAGATCTCCAACACCACCTCCTGGTTGCATGTAGCTTGACATTTGCTGATTAGCTTTGACAAACAGTGGGATTGAACACCATCTCAGCCCACTTCCTTACCTCACCACACGCATGGCAAAAGCATTTGTGCCTGAGATGGAGTTCATCTTACAGCTGCCTGGCACTACGTGGTATGCGGGGATTGCCTGCACCGTGCAAGTTTGAGGAAGTGTGATGACGTGTGTGTATATTTATGTTGTATTGCATATAAGAATTCAGCCTAGTTTGATTGTCTGGTCGACTATGGAGTGCACAGATGCATGCATTTACAGGTGCACACACCTGCAAAACACACTAATCACTTGTCTAGCTCTAAGCAACAAACAAAGATTGAGAGCCAATTACACAAATCACAAACGCACAACGTAACCTTACATGCACACACATAAACAAACGAAACTAGCCAACACGTGTACGTACTTGGATCATGCGCTCATCGAAGTCCCCATCCTCCACAAGCATCTGGTAACACTTTTTGACAAACTCTACGAATTCATCAAAGGACAGCATGCTGTCAGAGTTGGTGTCTGCACGCTTGAACATGAGGTCACACGTTTTGTGGCTGATGCCTGTCTGCAAGGGCAGATAAGGTCAGGAAAGGCAGGGATGAGCAGACTTACAAGGTGGACATGGTCACATGCTTGATGGCTGATGGCTGATGCCAAATATTCACGTTGGACGAATTTAGGCATAAAAAGAGGTCACATGTATAATGGCTGCAGCCTGCGTTTATTCCAGGCAGGGGCCTCAGTTGCAGTGGCTCAAATGTATGAATTTGTCACCATTCCGTTCAATGTGAGGTGTGTGCTTCTATATTGTCTGCAGGCCTGTGCTCAGACGGTCAGACGATACGGACCATGAGTATGGTACGGACCGCCTTTTTGTAAAAGACGGCGTATTTCCGATTTTTAGCGACCTTATTTTACCATCTAGACAGTAAAATACGGTACGGTGTGCGGTACGGTGCTAAGCTGGCACTGCCAGTGCAATTTTGGCCTCAGAATGGCTTCTCTGCCCCAACACCTCCCATTTCCACCTCCCGCATGCTCCTCTCATGCGTTGACGCCACACAATGCTTCCCTGGACGACCCTGAGGCTGGGTTGGCGCTGCATCAGCTTGGGGGAAGGGCCCAGAGGTGTCTTGCATGGAAACTCAAAGTCGGATGCAGTACTTGATTCCTGGTTTATTATTATACACGAACAGTTGCTGCAAAAAGAAAACAATAGTTGGGCCAAAATTGGAGCCAAATGGTCAAATTACACCAAAACCGCACTGTAAGGACCACCGTCCTGTACTAGTTGACTCCACCGTATTAGTTCAGTACGGTACGGCGTATTACGGCACGGTACCGTAAGTACGATTAAAATCGCTCTAGTACGGCATAGTCACACAAGCCTGATTGTTTGGCAATGAGGTCCTCTGCATCACAATCTTCAAGCGTGTCAAAATTGTCCAGAAGCATTTTCAGTGTTTTTAATGTAGGCTGCATGATAAATTTTATGATGCTCTGCTCTGCTCCACTTCAAACAAGACAAGCCTAGCAGGATCCAAGCTTATAAGTGGCATGCATAATGGACACGCACCGCGTGATCTGCACTCATAAGCTTAGAGCCTGGAGCTGCCAAGTTTCCCATACCAGACACACGGGCCATTACCAATGCCCAATACTATTGACAACCAAGGCAGGAGACGGCTTCAACCCAGCCTGCAAATCTCATCACCTCCCCTTTTTTCATTTCTTTCTGTGGCGGAGGAGTTGTACAGTACCTGGTATTTGAGTTGCTCCATATTTTTTTTTTAACAGGGTTGTTCAGTTTACATTTCGGTCAGAAGTTTGGGTTTGCAAACTTGCATGTTGCGTGAAATTGGAAAGGGCGAAGGGTCATTCAATGTTCGGTCGAGGTTCATCAAATGCTTAATAGTTTCATAGACTTAAACGCATATGTCTGTTAATGTACAAGGAAACGCTTTGAGGGTAATCGAACTCACACGCACTTTATCAGGACCCTTGCTCCCAGAAAAACGAACTGTTTTTAACGTGGGGAGTGGTCTTCATTGCCTGCGTGCTTTTTCCCCCTCCTGTGTTCATAGAGTATCAAAGCCACACCTCGCTGTGGGCCATGAGGTACTGGTACAGATTGGAGCGCGAAATTGTTGTTCCCCAGGGCTCCTCCGCTGCCCTGGTCGCCACACCGTCCAGTTGTCGTCTGTTCCAGATGCACACAGCATCAAACACGCTCTCTGCAGGAAGCAGGGCAAAGCACGTGCGTGTGCGTTACAAACAACGTCTAGTGATTTTGAGTACTGATGGCTTCTGACATGCTGTGCACAGGGAGCAGGGCAAAGTGCGTACTCGTACATGCATGTGTGTGCGTGCTTTGCACCCGGAAGCAATGTGAATTTTTGAAAATGGCATTACATGCTGCATGCAATTCTTTATTTGGAATGCAGGGCAAGCTTCACGGCCAGCAACAGCCCGTGCTAATATTGTATTGTAATGGCTACTTTGGCTTAGTGTGTTTTTCTGTGCCTGCTTTGGGGGGTGTCGCTGATCTGTTTGCTTTTCTGTTTCTTTTGGATTGACCTTCCTTCCTGTTCATTCCCTCATCTGCTTCAAGGGGTCAAGCTCTTTGTTTGAGGGCTACTGACTCTTCCTCGGAACGTGAACCCCCAGCATAATCATAGAGGGGGTTATCTGGGCAAAAGTCAAAACATGCTCCTTTTTGCATGAAAGGTGCAACTACTCACACGTCACTTTATCAAATTGGACCCAACCTAGCTTTTAATTGATGCTGACTTTATAAGCTACCCGAGCATGTGCTCAGATTTAGACAAGTCGCCTTGCGTATAGAATGACAGGACTAAAAGCACACGTCGTGCACCTGTACCCTAGATGGGTGCTTTCCAGGGGGAATGGCACATTAATTTGCATATCTCGCCGACTACTTAGTCTTTTAGCCCCATCTCTCTTGCAATGATCTTAATTTATTGTAAGGACCTCAAAACACTAAGAATCACCGGGTTTGGTGCACTGGCTGGTCAGACACAACATATGGCTGCTCAAAAAGTAAAGTTCACGCCGCGGCCGATTAGGTATTGGCCCCCTTACTTGCAGGTTTCAAGCTTAACTGCTTTGAAAATGCATATCAGAGCTGAGCTTGAAACCTGCAAGTTAGGTGGCCCATACTTTAGGAGCATGCAAAAACCATACCCATTTTGGGCCTCACATAACCCCCTCTGGCATAATCATGGTTTTATGTTCAGAAAGTAGCTGTCATTCACACTCTCTGGCTTAGAACACAATTCCTATACATTCACAAGCTTTTACAGACATTCACACCCGTGCATGCCCCCCCCACCTATACATACGCCCCCTAGTGGTGGGCCACTGATGCATATATATGACACAAAAAGCAACGTTTGCGCTTGTTTCTGCACGGACGACCATCATGTTTGAAAGCTGCCTCCTGTGCTCATATGCACGCCTGCATGCAATATTTATGTGCAAGCACACATGCATACAACAAGGCACACCTGCGTAAGAGTCAAGCTCGTCAGGCCGTGGCAGCTTCCCTCTGCCACCTAATAACGTGATGAAGCCTTTGCGTAATGAGGCTGTGTTAGGAGTCTGGTTTGGGGCAGGGGCCTTCGACGCCTCCTGTATGCACAAGTATGCGTGGTGGGTTGTGTTTCGTGTGTGTGTGTGTGTCTGCGCGTGTTTTGCTCTGGCACATGATGCGCACGCAGGTGCGTGTGTATGCTGTGTGTGTTTGTGTGTTTGTATGTGTGTGCATGTTTGTGATGTTCGTGCTCAAGCAAACGCAAACTCGTGTAAGCATTTGAGTTGCAAAAACTGCTGTTCCGTACCTGAGCAGGACCAGCGTATCTGCTAGCTACAGAAAAGCCGGTTGTAGCTCTCTTAATGTCTCTTTGCGCGTCCTTGTTGTTCTTTGCCATGCTTGGAAACCAGGAGCCTCGTGCGAGGATTGCTTTAAAAGTTTCCAGTGGGCACGGGATGTGTGTGTGCAGTTGTGTGCGGACGAGTGTGCGAGCGTGTTTGTGCTTGAGCTTGTGTGTGCAGTGTGTGTATGAGTGTATGTGTGTGTGATTAATTTACATGTGCATGTGTGTGATTGCGTGCGCGTATGTGTGTTTACGGGCCTCACGAGTTTATACATGTGCATTAGTGATGGGTGTACAAGCGAGCGTTATCAGCGTGAGCGTGCATGTGTGTGTGTGTGAGTGTGTGTGCACGCGTATGTGTGATATGTGTGTGTGCGTGTGTTTGCCTGCATGCGTGTGTGAGTCTGTGTATGTGTGTGTGTATGTGTGTGTGTATGTGTGTGCACGTGTCTGTGTGATATGTGTGTGTGTGCGTGTTTTTGCCTGCTTGCGTGTGTGAGTCTGTGTATGTGTGTGTGTGTGTGTCAGTGTGTGTGTGTGTGTGTGTGTGTGTGTTTGTGTTCACACCTGGAGTCTATACATCCACCAGTTTTTCAGCATCTTGCACCATTTACTAGTAGCTATAAGGTTTGCTATAAGAACAACAGTGTGATTCCTTGCCTGTTGTTTACTATATTTTATGGGATATGCTTACATTTGTATAAAACAAATGCAGATAGTTTTGGCTGATTTCCTCTTCACATGTGTGGCTTTGTAGCAATGGCCCTCATGCTGCAGGGAAACAAAAGCAAAGAAAAGAAGAAGGAATGGTATCTTGCTCAATATGCATGAAGCCTACAAGACAGACGCGTTATCAGGTCAATCATTTCTGCACCTCCCGGCATCAGCAATTTTACAAACTGCACTACACACACACACACACACACACACACACACACACACACACACACACACACACAAGCATAAATGCACATTACTCCTCTATTTTATCCTGGCAGGGTGGAGGAACCAAAAACGAATACCTGATTGACTTGGAAAATGTGAACCAGGCCACGAAGGCCTGCATCGGATGGCTCCTCGTACGTGGATGTCGCTCTTTCTGCTCACACCACTTACTTAACTCTGTCAACTTAATTCATACTCTGACGTTCATCCTGTTCCTGACCTACACAGATCCCCCTCCTTGCGCTATTCACGGGCGCTTTACTTGTTATTTACGAGGTGAAGTCAAACCTACTAGGCAAACAGTTTTGGTGACGCTCTAATTCAAACCTTGCTATCCAAACTGCTGCAGGAGGCCTACATGAACCAGACAGACATTGATTTGCGTGACTTGCTGCTGGACCAGCGCATAGTCATGAAAGCGAATAAGTGAGTCAACAGCGTGCGAAATGTGTGGGTGCTGTTTCAGTGCCGCACATCAAGCATTAAGTATTGCTGGTGACACACACATACACACACCAAATTATCATCTGACCCATGCACACAGCTTGTGAGCTTTCTTGCACGAAACGCAACCTTATCCAAAATCAAGTAGGCACGTTTCTTCTCAAATTCTCTACATGCCCTTCTGGCTGCCGCCCTGTTTGCAGTGTGTACCACAAGCACTTTATCAATGCAGACACATGCTGCAACCCTGAGCCTGTCGTGTTCAGCGAGCGCTCATCGGTGAGTAAGAGTCAAAGGCGGACGCTACGACTTGGTGTGCTTATTCATCTGGGTGCTTTTGTGTGTATGTTCGGCGGTCTCCTGACATATGTAGACCAACATATAGCCGTATGACAGCACGAGCAGCAAGCTCCTGGTGCTGGCAAACACGGCTTACGATTTAAATTGTGACAAACACAGAGTGGTGTCTTATGTGGCATTTGTCGGGACACAGAGATGGGAGAGAGGAAGTAAGGGGCGAGGATATGCATCACCTCGGCTTTCATGTCTAGCATCACACTGCTTCCTGCCACACCTCATGAGCTTGGGTTCATTTTTTGTCGAAGAGCTTGTCTAGATTGGTGTATAATGTTTTGGACGCTGTGGCTGCAGGGATGCGCAAACAGCGGCGTGGACCAATCAGAGTGGGGCACGTCTGAACTGTAAGTGAGGGGGGATTTTTGGTAATTGCTGTGGACGTTACAATTTGCAGCAAAACAATGGAGCTCTTTGTCTGCAAACAATGCCTGTTTGGATCATTATTTGCCTATTGTAAAAACACACACATACACACACATATATACACAAGCACACGCACACACACATACATACACACACGCCATACATAGGGTGTGCCCTCCGCTGGTGCGCCTGGTTTGCCCTGGAAGCATGGAGTCAGCAGAGTGCTCTAACGTAAGCTGCTCTGGGAGAGGCACGTAATGTTTGATAATGATGAAAAGAAGGGAGGACGACATATAATTTACTAACTTTAACAGAAGTTGCCTGCCTGTGTAGGTTAGTAGGTTATAAAAAAAGGCTTCATGCGTACACTGTTGTCCATTCTACACCCTGCTGTTTAAAGCACACGCAGACTGGTGTTCCTTCTTAGGCGCTGATATTCAAGCTGCGGTGTTTGAACCAGTACGCGCTGGCTTTCACGTACCTACACCCACACTGTTGTTCATACTCGCACCCTGGGGGCATGCAGGTGCGGAGCGTGCTGTTTGAGGTGGTTGGCTTAGACCCAGACACCGGGCGCTACAGTTTGTGTAGTGGCAGCGGATCTGCATCGCCTTACACAGGTATGCTGTCAATCTTTTACGAGTAGATATGTAGGTCTTGCTTACCTAAGTGCACTCACGCAAGTCTCTGTGAGAACATAAGCAAGAAAAGTGTGTGGGGATCCTTGAGTGTACACAGTCCAGGCTAAGCGTGTGTGACAAAAAAAGTTGGTGAAGTTTAAGTCTGAAGAATCTGTGTACGGACAGAGTGAGGAATAAAAGTACTAGGCTGCCGAACGCTTGATGGGAGGTAGGAAGTAATTTATCTGGAATTGGGAACAGGGAGGCTGGCTGTGGGACTGGTCGGTAAAGGGAGGTGTCAAAAAATGATGTGGGGAAGAGATAGGGAAGGTTCATTGTCAAAATGTATCTGTGTCGATCAATTTAAGTGTGCTTGTATGTGTAATATGTCATCGGTTCTGTGGTCTGTTGCATGAACGTCTGCGTATCAAGATAGTAATTACCTAAGCTCAAAATTGATCGAGATCCTGGTTCACTGGAGCAGGGTTGGTTAAACTGTGTTAATGCATTAATGGTGTGCATGTAGGGTTGGCCGGAACCGTATTCTTATTTGCACACCGTGTACGACCATTCCCAGAGGGGGGACACTGGGCAAAAGCCAAAACATGCTCTGCTCCTTTTTGCATGAAAGGTGCAACTACTCACACGTAACTTCATCAAATTGGACCCAACCTAGCTTCAAACTGATGCTGACTTTACAGGCTACCAGAGCATGTGCTCAGATTTAGACAAGTCACCTTGCGTACAGAACGACAGGACTAAAAGCACAAGTCGTGCACATGTACCCTAGATGGGTGCTTTCCAGGGTGAATGGCACTTTGATTTGCATATCTCGCCAACCACTTGCTCTTTTTGCTCTGTTGTTTTTGCAATGATCTATAAGGACTTCAAAACACAAAAAATCACTCAATTTGGTGTGCTGGCTGGTCAGATACAGCATATGGCTGCTCAAAAAGTAGGGTTCACGCCGCGGCTGCTGAGGCAGGTGGTCATAACTTGCAGGTTTCAAGCTCAGCTGCATTGGAATCTACGTAGCAAAGCTGAGCTTGAAGCCTGCAAGCTATGGCCACCTGCCCTAGGAGCATGCAAAAAGTGTACCCATTTTGGGCCTTAGTGTCCCCCCTCTCAAAAACTCTCAATTAAAAGTATCGTAGATTCTCCGTAAGTGCGTACCTAATTATGGTTGACAAACCCTATGTGCAAAATATCAGCAGGGAGATCTCCGAATTGGATGGTGTAAACCTGGTCCATTTAAGTAAGAATTAGTGTGTTTGTCCGCACTTCCTGGCGCATTCAAAATTTGATACTGAGTTACAGCTCCCATCTATCGGCTTTACCGATCCTGTTGACGGTACCGAACAAGCAGTATAAAACCTCCACCCTAATAAAATATTCCTGAGCACAGCAATCATTGGCTCACGTTGGTCTTTGGACCAAAATACACTGGCACCCTTCAACCCTTGCAGGAAGAATATTAGTGGGTAGCACTGAGGGGGGGGGGGGGTTCATTTTGGAGGGGTTTACAACAGCCGGAGATAGCAGCACCATTGAGCAGCTGACTATAGATTCTCCCCTCAGGTGTGTGTTTGTGTGTGTTTGTGTATGTGTGTGTGTTTGTGTGCAGGATGAAAGGGCAACATGAGAGAGGTCTGTTGTAAAGGTTTATGTGTGCGGCGTGTATGGCACCTCAGTGCTTCAATCTAACATTACTTTAAGCAACACGCATCTCATTCGATGCTACTAAGTCATGCGTGCACATATTGTACTGTACACCTGTTTTGATCTGATGTATAAATTTCCTTTGCCCACGTCATGTGGGGCTGTGCTATATGTGTTGATGAGCATGCGTGCGCACCTCGTCCATTATAAGTTGCCTTTATACGCATCATACTTCCAGGTTCTGCTGAGCTGCACACTCATACACACACACCATCTTATTTGCAAGAAGTTCCCATGGGAATCTAACTACTCACAGCCAGGCTTTGTCCTCTTTCCGTGTTTGCAATACCAATAGTAGCTCCTTTTTCCAGCTGTTTTGAAGCAGCTATTTTGAGGACATAGGATAAGCTGACTGCTTACTTGTCTACATCTTCCTTTTTTCCACAGCGTGGACCGGGATGCTGTGGATGCATTTGTGGCTGATCTAGTGACCCGCTTCAGCAGTGAGGACTACATAAGCCCAGAGTAAGTAAGGACACGCAGCGCTATGTATACCCCCGACTTCTGTGTACACATCTTTCCCAGAAGCAAGTCTCCGTGATTAGTTTTGTAAGAAGTTGCAAGGCTTCATACAAAATCAATCATACGAAAACTGGAAAATGGACAGATCCAAATGACACAGATGTAAGATGTAATGTTTGACTAACAGAGAGGCACAGAGGAAGGACTGACAGACAGGACAGACAGAGACAGACAGGCAGACAGACGGACAGACTGACTGACTGACTGACTGACTGACTGACTGACTGACTGACTGACTGACTGACTGACTGACTGACTGACTGACTGACTGACTGACTGACTGACTGACTGACTGACTGACTGACAGACAGGACAGACAGGACAGACAGGACAGACAGGACAGACAGGACAGACAGGACAGACAGGACAGACAGGACAGACAGGACAGACAGGACAGACAGACAGACAGACAGACAGACAGACAGACAGACAGACAGACAGAACAGACAGACAGACAGACAGACAGACAGACAGACAGACAGACAGACAGACAGACAGACAGACAGACAGACAGGCAGGCAGAGCACAAGTGTTTGATGCATGTTGCACACTGGGTGGTGTGTGCCAAACTTTTCACCTCACAGGATATCCAATTCTCAGATGCAGCTACTAACGCACATACACACATACACACATACATCATGCATGCATGCACACAATCAAACACAGGGTGCGCCTGAGCAAAGCCCTTAGTTTAGGGGGCACCCCCGTCACCCTGAGGCTAGGTCGGGAGGCTATCGCTATGGATCGCATTCCCAAAGACATACCTAACCCAGATTGGACAGTGTTTAAGAAGACAGAGGGACAATGTCCAGACACTGCCATGAACTCAGAGTGGGCACTGACTGGTGGGTGCGGGTATAGGAGGGGGGGGTGATGGTGAGTTGTGTGTTGTGTGCTTGCGTCAATTTGCTACAGCTTCTATATTGCTGTGCGTGCTTGCACACAAGAACAAGGCCTGGATCCTTTTTTGAATCCTTGTGAAAGACAGTGTGAGGGCAGTCAGACGATGCACAGGGAAAAGGCTGCTTGGGCGAAATATTATTGAGTATATTGTACCTTGAAAACTTTGACCTCGCAAACATGCGCCAGTCCGTCGCACGCAAGCGCTCGCACCCACAAGCAAAGGATACCCAGACTCGCGCTCACGTAAAACCGCACTTTTTTCAACAGGCACATGACGGCTTGCAACCCACCTTTGCAGGCTCTGTGTCCATGACTATTCCTGCTCTGAATTACTTTGAGCCGTCCAGCATGCTCACCCGTTTGGCCTTCCTCAACGATGAGGCACTGGTGAGCGATGAAACTGCACGGCTGTTTGTTGCGGCAAAGCTGTGTGTGATCTACAGTGCATCATGCTTTCATATGAGGGTTCCGTAATAAATCAGAGACAGAACCTGGCTACGCAAGGCCTGCAAATTCTTGAGGCGCTTGTAATGTTGAGAACGACATGACATATGATTGAGTAATAAACGTGACGGGTCAAAAGGGATGGGTGTAACAAATGTATGCAACAACTCACATCAACTTGCGCAAGTGCAACTCTCTTTTACCATAGTTGCGCTCTGAGGACGTTGAGTGTGAAGGACAACGCCAACTAGAGGTCCATGCAATGACAAAGACTGTGAATAAAGCAACTGGTGGGCAACTGGTATAATAGAACTACAACCCTAAGACTTCCCACCAATTAACCCGTCCCGTGCGCTGCTGCAATACATAGGCTCAATTCCTACGTTGTTCCCTGTGTGCATACACATACATTACAAGACACGCATGCACGGAGCGCAGACTGCGTCTTGAGCCGGAAATTACAATAAGTTACACACGTGCGCGCGTACAAACGTGCGCACGACTGAAAAGTACACACTCCCGTCTATATGCCTTTGTAAGCCGCTGCGTTGCTTTTTTGCTTACTGGAGCGAAAACCCACTTAGGCACGGCATGTAGGTGGCACATTGACACCATATGGGAGCACATGTGTCTCGACAAACGTCTGTGACTGCACGACACAGTGACACTACATTGGAGCGCATGTGTCTCGACAAACTTCTGTGACTGCATGCAGGTTGCAGCTTGGCGTGTGGACCTCCTGGAGCGAGGCAGCGATGACACTGATGAAGATGGGAGCAGGGCAACCTCCCAGGCTTCAGAGCCTTTGGACGAGGTGGTGGTCAGCGTCCTGGATAGTGTAGAGGTGAGCATATGTTTGCTGGGTTTATCCATAGTGCATTTGCATACTCTAGGTAATGGATGGTATTACAATGAATTGAACAGGAGTATCCCAAAACTGCGGTTGAAATGAGCCAAAGTGGTGGTCATTGTAGTTATCATTGTGAGATATGCTGGAACCCTGCCTGACGCACACACTTCGGGTGTGCATTCCTCAACAGAACGCTTTGTTGTTATGGCTTTTTATTTGTCAATGAGGTAAGTGAATGGTGTCGTTTTGATAGTGATGTTGGGATGAATTGAGAATTAGTGCTTTCATTCGAAGTTGACTAGTGGGCAAGTAATCCTGGAGGGCCTGGTCACAATCCACCAGTCAACACGCATATGCAACTCACACACGGAGGTGCGCTTGTTGGGTTACTTTTATGGACGTGTTTGGTGCTGTAGCAAGTGGCAATGCCTGGAGGCCTCACACATGTTATTTCTGGACATGTTTTTGATAGACACGCAAGGCAGACCCATAAATAACCCTAGTTACAGGTGCACTAGTGAGCATGGAAGTGCCTTGAGGGAGTCACAAGTCGCCAACATGCATTCATCGTATGTAACGGGATATCAAGTTGCTTGCTTGCGGCGAACGTCACAACTGATCACGTCGTAATACATGTGGTCACAGGTGCAAGTGGGCATGGCAGTGCCAGGAGGACCTTGTCATGGGTGGATAATCGACACAGACACCCCTGCTTCTGGTCCCCAGGCGCAGTACTCAGAGGTATGCCAGGCACTTTTCATTTGTGTCAGTGGTGTGAGTCAGGCCTAGTTTTCAAATTCGTCAATAAAGAACAGTCAATGCTCACAGCACAAACGCACACACATATATAGACCTACACGCATGCACACACACCTACACACAAACACACGCACACACACGCCAGGTATGGCGAGGGCCTTTTTCACAGCTGAGCAGTGCACCCACAGGGTCCAGGAGCAAGGTGCGAACAAATATTTGATGCCTGCAAATATTTAAGTCTCTCACACACAGCAAAGACTATGCTCTCCTTTGTTTTTTTATGCAGCAGCTTTGTGACAAATGAGGAATTAGTGTAATTATTCATTTGTGGCCCTTGTACTGCACCTGTTTTACCACCTTACCACATCTGCAGTGTGAAGGAAGACTGGTTGTGTCTGGTCATAACGTCCTGTTTCCGTTTTGTAGAGGACAGCTACCCCTCCACTTTCCTTTTTTACCTCTAACACTTGTCTTCCCCCAGCGCACTTGGTATAGAAGGGGGACTAACAGAAAGGGTCTTGACATGGTCATGTATTTCTTGTATGCAAACCTTTTGCTTCAGCCATTGCTGCTTAAGCACAAACTCTCCCTGTACAAGGTTTTTACAGGGCCGATTGAAATATAGCTGCACCTTGCTGGGTTAAAGGTTTCCAGGCACTGAATAAATATGCTATTATGATGATATAAAATCCCTTGTTAGTGCTCATCACCATACAGAGTGCAAGCACGTACACGATATGCTGCCTTTTTAAAGAAAGCTTTGCACATTGCCATGCAGAGTGTGAGCGTGCGAGTGCTGGACCTTGCAAGGCCAATGCCTATCAGGCTTCCTCAATATGGGGGCATTTGGTGCGTGCATGTTTTCGGTGCAACCTGTAGCACTTGGACGTGTTTGCTTAGATGTAACATGCCTAGTTGCCAGTAATGTGTGCACGCCCCTGATATTGCTGTGCATGTCTGCGTATCTGCCAATTGGCTTCATGGCACACTTTAAAACAAGAATACCAGCAAATTAGGCTTTGAAGCACAACTTTTATGCCATTATGGGCTCTGTATTTTTTGCTCTCAGTGACTTGTGTACCAGACTCCAGACTTCTTCTTCCCTTGATCGATGCATGAAGCGGTTTCAGCCAGCTCCTTTTGTTTTCCCTCCTCAAGCCTATACTGGTCAGGGCATTATTACCGCTTGCGTAAAATGATGTACAATGTCATCTTTGTGTGCTTGTCAAGTAAAAGCAGGAGTCTATCCTGATAAGAGTCAACATTTTCGTACTCATAAAGGCCAAAGCCCCACAAAATTGCCGACAAAACAATGCCTCCAGGTTTTTGGCAGCGGCTGCGCTCATGGCCATCATCTTTGGTGCCACACTCCTTTCGTTCATCATCTTCATTCCATGCCTCCTTTGGGTAGGTGGCCCTTGCTCTTGGCCTGATATGTGATGGGGGTAGGGTTGCTGCCCTGATGTGTGCAAAGTCTGTCGAGCAAGCATCCATAACAGCTGTGTCCAGCCTTGTAAACTTCCATGAACATTCTGCCCAAAACTGGGTCGTTTGCTGGCTGTGCGCTTGAAGTCCCAAACTGTAGAAACTGTGATAAATAATATAGATCATTTCTTTGCCAGCAGCCAGCAGCCAAGTGTGCAAATGGCAAGGCCTGTATTAAATTTCTATTGCCAATGCAACGAGCAACAAAACGTCCAACGGTCACACCTGTGCTCACGCAGAGCAACGCCAGGCGCCGTGCTGGCGCGCCGCCCATGTTTGATTGCCAAGACTTATTTGACATGTGCAACTGCACGTGCTTTGACGAAAACGGAAGCTGCCTCCCAAGTCATCGCTGGAACAGGAATCTCAGGGGGTGGTAGCTGCTATTAATTTTGCTTTCAACACCTCTGATACGAGTGCTTCCCCCTGTGGCCACTGACTTGTGGCGTTATTAGTTATTGCACAGCGACAGTGTTCAAGGATGTGGCAGAAGAAGATTTACCTGGTGGCTCCTTTTTTTGGTTTTGTGTTATGTGGAGAGTGGTTTTCACTGCCAAAGCTTTTCCTCTGCATCTCTGGCAGGGAAATCAAAACATCCTATTGAAGGGACTAGATTTAATGTTCATCTCTCTAAAAGACCATCTCTAACTTGAACAGGTTAGTGCCCAATAAGCCAAAAATAATATTAGAGATGGACCACGGAGGCCCAAAAAGATTGGCATACTTTAATATGCTCTTTGGCTTATGTGCGACAAAATTGGCAAGCTCCTATATGCATCCTGTAATAAATGCCTGTTTCAAAATCTTGTTTTAAAAGCTGTGTTTTGGTGTATGAATCGGAGGTTGCCAAGCAGTTTGATTGCAAATGCTTGATTTGCTGTGACGTGCACTCCCATTTTCACTGGTCACTACCTCTATCAGATCAGCCACTGACTCTCGGTCGGACCCAATTCCAATACTAGAGTTGTTGCACGTTAACTAGATCACTGCTAAAGAAGCGAGTGGAAAGACCCACCAGGTGGTCAGGTATGGATGTAAGCCAGTCCCCCTGTGTGTAAAAGGGCGTGACTACATACACGATGGCTCGATATTAGTTGCATAAATTTCGTTTGAAGGGTGGGGAAGTTCTCTAATTGGTGTTCTGGGCCAAGCATTCAAATCTCTGCTAAAATAGAATTTGGCCTTGCTTGATGCCATAAAGGCCCACTGTCGCGTTCTACTCAAGCGCTAATTAAATGATTGTGCACACCAAATTGGGAGGATGTAATTTTTTTATGATCCTGCTTACCCTATCTCTCTTGCTTACTGCCCGCGTGTCTGAATTGACAATCTCTGATCAATCTTAATCTCGGTAATGATTACAAAGGGAGACTACTCGAAATTAAGTTCTAGACTCGACTGACACCCTGGAAAATTTCTCACCCAATACCTTTAAACAGATGAAGGACATACTTATGTAGACAAAAAAGCTTCAGAAAAACCAGGCTGGCGCACTGTTGATCCATTCATACATCTCACATGAATTCACACACAGTCTTCTAACACCAGGCTTGCTAAGCAAAACAGGTTGGGTTCTAACATTGTAAAACGTCCAATCAACGATCTTCCGCATTCAAAGCTGCAGCAGGAACGAGGACCTGCTGCAGCGTGTGACACCACAGCTAGCTTAAATTTTAAATTAATATACTTAGCTGTATCATATATGTACAATGCTTGAATACACAAAATAGCATAACATGGTCGTTCCATGGTTCCCCTCTGGGATATTTTCATACCATGCACGGGAGTGATCAATTACAACTGCTATGTCAACCGAACAAGCCAAAAGTGGTTTTCACGACGCATATTGCTTTTTTTATTCTTCAGGCGCCTTACCTTTCTCAATTTTCCAATCTGCTACTTTTGATTCTTGCTTGGCTGTATTACCCATTGTAACTTGGCCCTTTTTGAATCGCACAGTAAGGAAATTGCAATCTCACCTTTGTCTATGGTCTGTATCATCACCCTAAAAGTGAACGGCAAAATCCAAATAAATACATATTAAAATCAGCACCTCTCCTATCCAACAAGCAGAAAATAACAAGAACGACGTAAGGAGCTCGTTCGCTGGGACACTGTACTACACTTCGCACCATGCTCGGAGTGGCAGGTGTACCGTCAGCGGCCATACGACAATGCTACAGCCTTGGATGGAAAGGCATTCTTTAAACACAAATTTACATGACATCAGATCCACAACAAAAATCATCCAAACCAGACCTTTCGTACCTGAGCAATACTCCTGATGGCAGGCCTCTGCTTCCCTACCACCTGAACCCCATCGAAAATTTGTTCCTCTTTGTATCTACCGGTATTCTCCAGGTGGGATGCTGTGTGTCCCTCCCCATCCAATGGGTGGTACATGCAGGAAGCAAAACGACATCCTTTCCTGATCCATGCTGGTGGTGTCTACATCTGCTTTTTTTTCTGAGCAACAGGGAGGGCAGCGATCAGGAAACGCTTCTTTTTAAGGGATATATATATATATATATACATATATATATTATGTGCGTCTGGCACGAAATAAGAGCCGAGCGTGTACTATAAAAAGGTATTCAATCCAGAAGCGTTGATCGCCCTCCCTGTTGCTCAGATCCAGTTTCCTGTAATATATATGTTTTTTTGCGATAATAAAAAAGGGAAGAAAAAGGGATCTTGGTAGTTAGGTTTTTCGTTGATTGATTTTTCCACCTACATTAATCTCCGGTATTAAGGTTTATTATCAATCGTGCGATAGGTTATAACTACCGGTGAGTGAGTATCGGACGCAGCACGTCTGATAAGTTCGGTCTTGTGGCACAGTCTGATGTCGCGGAATTACCGTCCCCTGCCCAGGACTTCTCTCACATCAGCGCAAACTCAAATTTACACCCCTCTGCGCAATGAGCAATGCACGCACACACTTCACACTGCACACACTTAACACGAGCCTGCTAGCTGGGCTTGGACCTGGACAACACAGACCTGTCTTCTCAGTGCAGACTTATTGATCTTCACTTCATACTTCAGGTGGCACAATGGACGCTCCTGCTCCCCCCATGTATGGCAGCCCAAAGGAGAGAGACATTGCCCTCATGGTAAAGTGCAAACAAGCGTGCACTGATGGCCCACTGTATCCTGTATGTAAGCGTGGAAGAGAAGGAAGGCTCATGCATGCGTTCACACCTGGTGGTCAGCCGTTGGTATCCCTGCCAGCTTAGCTCAGATGAGGAACACGATGTCAAGTATTCAAGTCCACAAAAAGGACAACACTAGACGCAAGATGTCAATACGATGTGGCTAACGCAGATAAACAAGGACAGTATGTCGTCCAGTATGTATTGCTGACTGAAAATCGCCGACAAATGTTGCCATATGTCCTGCAGCAAGTGCTGTAGAAGTCTTCTCTGCCCATTCTATCTCTGTCTTGATAACAACTTGAACCCCATTCTATCTCTATCTTGATAACAACTTGAACAGACACGAAAGTGAGGTCCTCTTTGGAATAATGGGTATCGCCTACACAGATTTCACTGACTAATCCCAAGCCTGCCTCCATTACACAAGAAACCTATCAGAAGTAAATGAGCACTGTATCAGGCATGCATTTCTGCACTCATACAGATCATGTTTGCATTGGAAATTGGAACACAGTACAAACAGCAGCCCTGCATAAATTGTTGTGAATATACTTGGAAAAGTATGTGGGCATTGAAAACCACTCCCGATTTCGATTGTCATGTCAAATAGGCTGAACATTAAAAGCATTGACATTCCAAATGTAGCACAGTTTGGGAGCGTGCTATTTGGTACGTTAAATCGAGAATGGTCCAAACTTTTTTGCTTGATGGCCTGCTTATTGCTGGTGCCCCTGTGCAAAAATGACGGGCATCGCAGGCCACATTGCAAAATTTGTGCCCTTCTGGACCACTCGGTTCATTTTTATGAAATGTATTGTGATTAAGAACACAGAAAGTAAGCCGTGATTTTGCAAGTAGCTAAAAGAGGTACAAAAAGGCTCATTCTTAAATCTCCCCTTACACGGATTTTTGTGCAGATGATCTGCACAGTTTGCATGGAGTGATGCTGCAACGTAATATTTCTGCTAGCTCCTTCTAGAGAGCTGCGGCATACATTGCCATAATTTCTGCTCACTGTCTTACTTTGCAGCTTGCAGCCCAATGTCACCTGGGGACCAAGAACTGCACCTCTGGCATGGAGCGATACGTATACAAACGGAACGCACAAACGGGGATCCACGTCATAAATTGTAAGCAACAAGTTCTGAAGCAAGCAGTGCAAAATTTCATATATCAGTCGCTCCCCATGCTGTGCGTATGCCCGTTTCCCTTTGCAACCGATACACCATTCTGCTTTATCTTGCAGTGGAAAAGACGTACGAAAAGCTCAAGGTGAATCAGGCTGATTTCATTGCAGAGGTCCGCACTAAATATAACCACGCTTCAGTCACATCATGCAACATTTCTCTTCTGGAATTGCAGATGGCAGCACGCATCATCGTGGCTATCGAGAACCCGCAAGTATTGAAAGCTTTCATGGACCACAAAGATTATGTTCGTGTCATACATGAAATTGCAAAGCCTCACCTCTCTTTTTCATACACAGGATGTCATTGCTCTGAGGTAAGAAAAGATAAAAACAAGACTTATCAACTTTGTCAAACAGTAATAAACAACACGTTTTTAATAGTATGTGAGCATGTACACAGACAAGCGGCTACGATAACACTTGCTGTTTTAGTGTACATTAACCTGTTGACATAATCGAGCTTTTGCTTCCGTTTTTTTAGTGCTCGCCCGTACGGCCAGAGGGCCGTATTGAAGTTCTCCCAGTACCTCAACTGTAAGGTGGGTTCTGAGAAGTGTGGATCTTGCGTAGTGAACACTGTATTCTCAGAAAAGGAGCTGCCAAGAGCTTTACCTTCCCACTCGGGATAAGTATTGGGTTATAAAGTAATAATAGGCACACACACACACACCTTTTCCCTTTACTGCAGTCAGAGGCTGGCAGGCACACCCCGGGCACCTTCACTAACCAGATCCAGAAGACGTTTGTGGAGCCACGAGTAATCATTGTCACTGATCCACGCACGGACCACCAACCAATCAAGGAAGCCGGTTACATGAACATTCCATGTATCGCGTTTGCTGACACTGACAGGTATATTTCTATTGCTACTGTTTTTGTGGCAGGTTAGTAAGTACATTTGTGATTGTGAGGGAGCAAAACATTTTAGGATTAAAGTTACTTTGACAGTGTGTGGGTGTGCCTCGGTCACAGTATTGATTAACAGAAAACATCGCTTTTTGTTGGGCTTCACAACGGACCTATAATACTACAAGCTTGCAATTTGTCCTGACAGCCCTCTGCAGTATGTGGATGTAGCCATTCCCGTCAACAACAAGGCAAAACTCTCCGTTGGCCTCATGTATTACCTTCTTGCAAGGATGGTTCTAGAGGTGAGCAAGGCCCGGGGACACACTATTAAGCCAAGCCAAGTCAGCACCACCAGCATTGTGTGCATGTTGCGCGGCATTATATGAAAAAGTAAACATCTTTTGCATATCACATATCAACTTAGTGCTTCATGCACTGCTCCGGCAAATCAACTCTAGCTCAAATCATGCCACAAAAAGCGCGTGTCTATGGTGACCCCAGTAAGCTGCATTGTTCCCCACGGCTTAATTCTAGTAGAATATAGCAAGAAGCCCAATTCTGTCTATGGCAAGCTCTAAGCCTTAAGTCAAGGGAATTAACACGGGGCTCATACTAATTAACTTGGCCTGCAGCTCCAAAGCAGCCCCTGCTGTTCATCAGGGTGCTGTTTGGTTGGGGACACACACACACACACACACACATCACACATTACATGCATCTTGCAAAAATGTTCTCTTGATGCTGGTGCCTCATCTACGACATCCATTCTCAAAATAATGTTAAAACAAAGGAATTAAAGTGACCTGGGTTGCTTGTACCTTACTTTCTTGAGCATGTTTGTTGCGGCAAGGAAAAGGAGAGCAAAAATAAAAGTCGCTGTCTTTTTGAGGGAGCCTCTGTGTCATCTGTCGGGGGCTGCTCAAGCAAGACTGCACACTTGTGAATGACCGGCATTCAGTGCAACTATCAAGTCCGATAATCCACTTAAATCACTATGGAAGCCCCTCTAATCAACCATGTTTGTTCTTTTTCGATTTTTAATGAGCTAGCATTACTGGCAACAGAGATCAAGGGAAACTTCACAGGACAGTACAGTAATATATCTGTTACACATCAGTTTAAACAAATCAATTTACATGCACAATTAAATCACACGCACAAAACACAACTGCTGCAGATGCGAGGCGTAGTGGGCCCAGAAAAGCCGTTTGAGGAGATCTGTCCCTCTGTCGATCTCTTTTTCTACAGGTAAGGCCTGCAGACAGTGGTGAAAAACACACAAGCCTTTGTCTTTCCTTGGGGCTGGGGTGGTACCTATGCTGGACTGGATCTGCTGAGTATGCGATTTCTTATGTGTCGCTTCAGACTGATCTTATGAAGCAACGGTCATTAACAAGCTGCAGTACCTTATCACAGTAGTGCCAATGCACGCAAGGCAGATGTGCAGTGAAAAGTGGGCATGCCACACTATTTGAGAGTACCCTACACCTCCCCCCCCTTCTCTCTCACACTATTTGAGAGTGCCCCACACC
>Ga0307942_1000317_pt1 | contig 31678 bp, 41 predicted proteins | sample OrgLakmetagen175_FD_201846 | JGI IMG/M metagenome (GOLD analysis project Ga0307942, IMG submission 201846) | Saline water microbial communities from Organic Lake, Antarctica - #175 | ecosystem: Environmental > Aquatic > Non-marine Saline and Alkaline > Saline | place: Antarctica: Organic Lake... | reverse complement strand
CACACACACACACACACACACACGCAAACACACACACACACACACGCAAACACACACACACGCACACGCACATACACATATACTAGCTAGAGAAACGTATGCATGAGTTGTTACCATTCTCACTTGTGTCCTTGCACATTCCCACACACAGCAGTGCACACACCTCTAAGCTGACTAGTGACAGGGAGCAAATACGGGCAGAAGAACGCAGGGCAGAGGAGCATAGAAGGTGAGTGAGACACGTAAATTACAAAACGAATGCAAGCACACACACATACACAGGCACACATATGTACCCTCACACACACACACACACACACACACACACACACACACACACACACATACACACACACACATGCCTGCAGTCCAAATGCACGTCTAAACTGTCTGTTTTGTATGCGCGTCTAAACTGCGCAGATCTGGAAAGGCATGGCTCGACCGCGCTTTGCAAGCTTCTTCGCAAGGAGACCCCTTTCAAAAAACCAAAAGCAAGGGTCCAAACGACCAGGACTTTGCTGCTTTCGGAGAGGCTTTCAACAAGGTCAAAGACCATGTGTACACAGGATTGCTTGTGTTAATGACTGCAGCGCAGCCCATTTTAGTTAAGGTAAGGCTTGAACTCGTGACGCACACTTTGTGTGCCTCTGAGCACTTTTCCGTTTTGCATCCAAGGCATCAGTGCCTTTTGAGAGTCACTTGGGTAAGCCATTGGTAGCTGATTTATGACAAATGGAGGGGGGAAGTGTTGCAGCAAAGCATGTTGCGCATGCTTTGCCGACTCTTCATGTGTGATCTGCATGCACGCTTTTGCAAATGTGTGTGTTTGTGTTTGTGTTTGTGTGCTTGCGTGTGTGCAAGTGCGTATGTGTGTGTTTGTGTGTGTGTGTGTGTGTGTGTGTGTGTGTGTGTGTGCGTGTGCGTGCGTGTGTGCGCGCGTGCGTGTGTATGTTTATGTTTCTCAGTTTGGGATAAAAGAGGTGAGTCGTAACTGGGCCAAGTTCTACCTTTGTTTTATAAAGGCCCCCAAAAAGGATGCAGCACTCAACCCACCACCTAAGGCTATTTTTGGGTGCTTCGAATAACAGAAATAATATGTGCTCTCTCTCTCTCTCTGTGTGTGTGTGTGTGTATGTGTATATATAAACATGTGAACAACCACACACACAAGCACGTACACACACGTTTCTCAAATGCAGAGTTCGTTGAGAACGATGAGAGCCCCGGCTATCCTGCTGTTCCTACATATGCTGGCTACTGCAGTTGCACTATGGGTGGCCTCGTCGTATGAATTGCCCACGCAGGTGATCAGAGGGGGGGCTGGTTGTAAACAAAAGTAATATGTTTTTCGTATGAACTGCTCTCCGCAGGTGATCAGAGGAGGGGCTGCTTGTAAGGAATGCATTATGTGCGTTGTATGAGTTACTTACGCAAGTGATTAGAGGGAGGGCTGGTTGTAGAAAAATAGATACCACTTGTCAAAAAGTAGTGTTTATGCAGGCAGTGGAAATCACTCTACAGATAGAAACAGATTAGGAAATGATAAAGAATGGACTACGCGAACGTGATAAGCCACTCCCACATCAATGAATTGAGAAACGAGCCACTTTTGTTTCAAGTAACTGCAAGTGGTATGCAGAATGCCTCGACCACAAAAGAGCAAGGATAGTTTATGTTCACTAGGGCTTACCGGCAGGCTTTGTTTGCTCGGTTTTCACAGCGACAAAGTCATGATACCTCTCGGAGGCAGAGGAGCTGTTGGCTTCAGGAAGCTCCTCTGAAAGGAACCCAAGTTGTCTACGCTTGCTGAAAAATTGAGTGCTTGTTGTGATCCTTCTGATGTCATCCACAGAAGCTCAGCATTGACAAGCTGCAGCTCACGGTGCAAGGAGCGAAGGGAGCGGCGGTGCCTGCTGCCCTCACAGCATTGCAGGTGTGTGTGTCTTTGTGTTTGTCTTTTTGTGTTTTGGTGGGTGTGTATTTGTATGTATGGTAAGGTTAAGTACATCTTTGGTGGGTGTGTATTTGTTGTACGTGTGTGTGTGTGTGTTTGTGTGTGTGTGTGCGTGCTTGAGCATGTGTATGATCAGCCTGCAAATGTTATTGAACACGGATTTATAAGTTTGATAATGATAGCTGATAGTGATAGTCAGTTCCACAAGCGTGCGTCAGCCCAAGCTTCCTTATGCAACTAAACTGGCTGTAGCTCATTGTTAAAACACAATTACCAGCATACCAGCCTTCATGATCGCGCAGTACCCAACTCTCATCAATAAAGCGTTTTGACGCTTACTGATCTAAGGTGTTAAAAGAGAGAGAAGGAAGGGGAGAACTGTGCAGGTAGTGAAAGCCACTTCCCCCCCCCCCAGGATTTTATTAGGCAACGAGTACTAAAGTTCTTCCATTACAAAAAGATAAAGTCATAAGGGTAAACAGGATCGGGGGGTTAAAATAGAATGCACTAATCGCATTTCACTGCACCCCTCTTAATAGTCCACTCCGCACACCCTGCTACCTCTGCTGCTGTGTTGAGCTGTGTGTAGGACTTAAGCGTGTCTGCATGCGCACATAACCGCTCACTTTCCGCACCACAAGCTGCGCTGATGCATGCATGTTTTCAACCCCGCACCACACCTCCGTTCTCCTGGTGCTATGCTCAATGTGTGGTTGCATGCTCACCCTCCACATCAAAACCTACCAAATGCACATAGATGCTATGCATGTTCTCGGCCTTGCACCACACCTCCGTTCTACTGGTGCTATGCTGGTTGGTTGTGGGGGAACAATTCATCCAGGCTGGGGCCAGCTATCTAGTGTCAGGCGTGCAACCCAGTCAAGAGGCGCGCACGCTTTTGTCGGTTGCGGGGGGAGCCACAGGTATGGTGTGTGTGTGTGTTTGTGTGTATGTGTGTGCGTGTGTGGGTGCGTGTCTGCGCGTGCGTGTGTATTTGTATTTTGGCACCACCACTAACCAGCGCATACCACTGTGCCATGTTTGATGTTTTTTGTTAAGTGACCGCTGAGGGCCAAGCAAAGGCCGACGTTTCCATGACTCATGAACTAAGACTACAGCACACACACAACACGCATACACGGGTACGCATGCACACCAATGCATGCGCACCCATGCATCAATGCATTCACCAACTGCATGTATGTAGCACACATGTATGCCACAATGCGCGCTCTGCACGCTGCCCTCCTGCCGCCTGCAGTGCTGCACATCTTGACCAGTGGCAGCACGTCGTGGCTGGGGCTGCTCATGCTGCTGCTATGGGCTGTGTTTAAGGGGGGGGAGCAGGGCTGGAAGTACTTGAAGGCGGACCCACAGGCTGGGGGGCGTGTAACTAGTAAGTCCTGCCGGCAGGCAAAACTGGCTCAGGCTGGGGGGCTAATGGCAGATCGAGCAGAGATATGCCGTGTCTGTGTTTGTGCTGTGCTTTGTGTGCTGTGCTTGTGCTGTGTGCTGTGTATGTGTGTGTGCCTTGCGTATGTGCTGTGAAAATCACAGCACAATCAATCTGGGTCGTGCTAATGACATGTGGCCTATGGCCTCAACGTGCAGGCTTTTGTGTGGCTGGTCTGATACATGAGCGCAGGGACTGCACACATGCTTGCAGGCTTTGTGCGTGGCTGGCCTGATACGTGAGCTCAGTGACTTTACGCACACACGCAGGCTTTTACGTGGCCGGTCTGATACGTGAGCTCAGTGACGAGGAAGATGCGCTGAAGCCGCCGACTCTTTCATTTCTGAGCAATGTCCTCCCCGCGGGGCCTGTTCTGCTGCTGGGGTTCTTAGCACTGGAAGGGCGAGAGCTGGTGAGTGTGGGTGGAGGTGGTGCGCACGGATGGTCCTGTGTGGTAGTGGTTGCAATGAGGGGTGCACCATTGCGTTGTTACATGTGGCGATGGTGGTGGTGGTGGTGGTGGTGGTGGTGGTGGTGGTGGTGGTGGCAATGTTGGTTTCATAATATGGAATATAGAGGACTGGATGGGACAAAAGTGATTGAGGGGCAGCAGCAGAGTGGAAAAAGAGAGATCTTTGTATGGACAATAAACTTGGCAAATAAACAAGAAAAGCTGCTGCTGACTGGTTTCAGTCAGAGCAAATTGTTGATCAAGATTAGAGCGATGGTGTCCTTCCTACATTCCACCTATTTTGCTAAATTTTCTTTCTTATAAGTACCCCTCCCTAAAAGAAAGCTATGCAGGCAGCAAATACCTGGTCCACTGTCCACATTCGTTCATAAGAACGAGCCACTTCTTGGTGTTGAGACCGCATAACTCATTTATACTCATTCTCATACTCATGCTGGACCTTCTCTTTCTTGTTTTTGTTCGGCGCCTTGATGTCCTTGTGATTTTCCAGGTGCTGTTGGTAATGTAAAACAACCTCAGCATTGTTGACATTAATTTGATTGCACTTTGCAGTCAGCCAGCAGGCCTTTCGGTCTGCCTCGGCCCCCTTTTGGCCTGCCTCGTCCCACCGCCAGCCTTTCCACCCTCTCATACTTGTTCCTGTTGTTCCTAGCCTGTGCATAGCGGCGGAGCACATACTTTGCGTTAATTAACACGGCAATTGATGGGAGATGAGCCTGATTCAGGGTATGCAACATCGCTTCCCTACCCCTACACCCTACGCACCCTCAGGCCAGCCACGAGCCCTCTGTACCTGCTGTGAGTGCCATGCTGCTGGCATGCGGTTGCTACGTGGTATCCACCTGTGGGCTCCTACTCCTGGACCAGCGTTTGAGCTCCAAGCCCAAACTGCATCCCTCGATCAGAGGGGCAGGGGTGCTGGGAACCATTGTCCTTCTCTTTTTGGTGAGCTCCAAGGATGTTTCATACGGCGTATTCGTATCTAACGCTTACTTTACCGTATTGAACGTCCCAAATGACCGTATGACACATCCCTGGTGAGCTCACAGTTTAGTTCCCTCTTTTCCCTAGGGCTATCCTTACAAGTAAATGGCTTCCCTCCTCTCACACTCATGTACACATAAACTCACAAACACACACACACAAACACAGGTTGAAGAGCCCAGGATCCTTTCAAGTTTAGCCATGCTATGCACAGCCGTAGCCGGTGGGGCCGCAGTAGCAGTTCCGTTGCGCAGGAGCAGTAAGCGACCCAACGGCCACGAGACTGCAATGTCGTGATCTGAAACTACGACCTTGATAATGCTGTGAATATACATCCAAGCAACCTCTTTCCTGTGGGACGTTTTTCTGTGATCTGGTTGGGTTGTTGACTCGTTCATCTTCAGCCAAGCGAGTGGCAACTTTGTAAATTGGAGTGATAATTTAATGAAATGGAGGAAAAAACAGAGAACAGTGAATACTATGCGATACTCAATTGTGCTCGGGAGGCGAGCACCGACGAGGTAGTGCGCGCCTATCGGAAGTTGGCGCAAGTTTTTCACCCGGATAAGCACCTCGATGAGGGCCGCAGGCAGCAGGCGCAAGAGTCTTTCAGTAAAGTGCAGGAGGCATACGAGGTGCTAAGCACGCCTGAGAAGCGCCAAGTGTACGATGTCTATGGAAAACAGGGCCTGGCTGCAGGTGTGTGGAATGTCTCATATTTCTTGGTTAAACCATCAGAATTGCTGGTGAAATCAGCTGTCACGCATGCAAATCATACATGCAAATCATACGCACGCACACATGCACACACACCCACATACACACACACACACACACACACACACACACATACATACACACACACACACACGCACGTGCGCACACACACACACACACATACACACACGCACACACGCATTTGCACACACACATACACACACACACACACACACACACACACACACACACACACACACACACACACACACACACACTCAAACACACACACACACGCACACACACACACACACACACACACTCACACACTCATTTTCACACACACATACACACACACACACACACACACACACACACACACACACACACACACACACACACACTGAAACACACACACACACGCACACACTCACTCACACACTCACACACACACACACACACACACACTTACGCACACATACACACATACACACACACATACAATGCATAAACTTGTAAAAACGCACACAAACACACTTACACACATGCATAAATATACACTCATATGTACAGACAAATGCACATACGCCAGTATGCCAGTATGCATATAGAGACACGCACGTGCCGTATGGAGCACTTACATGTGAAAGGCACAAGCCTTAAACGACCAGAACTTTTGATGCTTCTCTACCTGCACCAGGCCTGGAAGTGGGGGACCACCTGCGCAGCCGGGATGAGCTCAAAATGGAATGGGAGAAGTTCAAGGCAGCGGCAGAGAAAGAAAAAGAGGTGGGATACGCTACTCCTGGCGACAGGAGCTCCTTCCTTGAATGTTGGCATGCTGTCAGGGGCTCAGGTTAGGATAGGGCAGAAGCCAAAGGGCTCGTTTACGGCTGACATTGGCTGCTGGAGCATAGTGGGGTGGGCAGAGATATGCGGAGTGTAATTGTGTGTTGTCGAGTTCCGCATTCTATTGGTTCAAGGATGCATTGCAAGCATAGGGGCTGCATGAAATGTATTTAAGCCCCAACGTGTTCATGACAAGTCACTACGTCATACAGTATTGGTTTCATTTGTTAGTGCACACACCTGCATAGAAGCCCTGTACGTACAAATGTAGGGCGCATCACCTCGCATCACACCACTTTGCACCAAAGCTTACTAGACAGGGATTACAATGGGAAACGGCCTTCAGCCAATACGTACATGCTCTTACACATTCGCATATGCGCGCATACACACACATACACACGCACACGCGCACACACACAAACAAAAACAGGAGAACTCAGTGGTACAAAAGGGGTCATACCAATGCCGAGTTGATGCCTCTCGCCTCGTGCACGGTGACTGGGGACCTAGCAGCCGGCCTGCGGGGGGACCAATGGGCCTCTTTAAATCAGTCACAGCCCAGGTGAGGTGGTTTGCCTAAGACATCAGTGATTGCCCGCAGCACTGGTTGCCTGCAATATTGGTGGAAATTGGTTGCATGCTCCTTCCGTTGGTTGTGGCTTTTTGTGGCGCTGCGGGCCATATCCGACCATTGTCAGATTAGTCACGGCGCATGTGAGCAGGGTAGTACATTGGGTACTCAAATTATTCAGGGAGGCCCGGAACAGCCTCTGAAATGTTTCAAAACTGCTTTTATATTTATTCAGGGTGTTACAATTTCCCTGGCCAGGGGCTGGCGCGCGATTTTCCTTGTTTTAGGCACTGAAGGAAGCTGATGAGGCAGGAGCTGAGGGAATTGGTTTACATTAAGGTCTGGCTCAAACTTCTCATGGATACCATCAGCAAACCCATCTCCACTGATCGACCTTCAGAAACAAAGCCCTCAGCAAAATATTACCAGGCTTATTTAAGGCAGCCTGTTGCCACCTTTCCTTTCAAAAGCCAAGTCAGCCTGGTTAACAATGGGAGGATGCCTTGTGTTGCAACACCAACGTGCTTTGCTTAACTTTCACGCCATAAAAATGCTCCCTACACCTCCTGATAATACGGTAGCCCTTTTCACTGCTGTTGTGTTGTGAACATTACCCTCACATCCCACAACACATTTGCATTTTGTATTGAAGTGCCTGGTGGTCATTACCCCGTCCCGCAAATTTGATTGAAACCTTAAAAAAGTGCCCCTGCAATTATCGGGAGACCCGGAACAGGCTTGTGCTGCACCTCCAGGGCAGCCTAGTGTCTTGTTGATTTTTTTATTCCCGGACGGGATGTACTGCATGTGAGGTAGTTGTCATTTAATCCTGATTGTTTATTATTTTCCAAATAAATTTGGGCCCTTAAAACTGGTGACCAGGTACAGGTGTGTGTGTGTGTCCATATGTAGGTACAGGTCACTAGTGCATTCACTTGCAGCTGTTGGGTCCAGACAAGGTTAGCGTTGGCATTTCAGACAGCTGGTGTTCAGACAACTGGTGTTCAGGGAAGCCTTTTGGGCCCTGGAAACATCCAAGTCAGTCGCAGCACAGACATCAACATAATTGTAAAGCATCTGTGCACAGCACACAAATGTGAGAAGCAGCCATGCATGGCCTAATTTTTATATGGCTGGGATCTCTTTCTGCTGCATGCTTCCCATTCTTAGTACTGGGCTTTGTTCGTATGACCCTGCACATTTGTGTTGTTGCATGCTATTTTCTACACACATTGCGCTGTTCACAAGAATGAATATTTGATGGATTGAGTGACCGCCACGTGTGTGTGTGTGTGTGTGTGTCTTGCAAAAAGATTATTTACGCAAACGTTGTGTGCTGTGCACATCCAAAAGCTAGATGGGGGGTGACAGAGAGTCATTTTCAGCAAAGACGCAGTACACAGTTGCTCCTTAGTCAGGGTAAGGGTTGAGGGTATAGGCAGCGCAAATCATGTGAGCATTAGCAAATCCAGTGTTTGCGTGCCCTGGCCTTCATGGGGGACAAGAATGTAGGAATGAGCAAGCAATCATGCAGCACCGGCTCTTATTGACTCCAATTCTTGTCGCCCTAGTTTAAGTGATGTGTATGTTTGTGTGTGTGTGTGTGTGTGTGCAGGATATGCTGGATGCCAGTGAGGGTAATGAGGATGTGGGGATCCTGCGTGTGCAAGTGATGGTGCGCAAATGTGCCCTTGACACCGAAAATAGTGCATGCGGATGTGTGAAGACACCTACTTGTTTCCGCTAAACCTACGCCCACTTGCTTTTGTGTGTATGTGTGCAGAATGCGTTGGATGCCATGGTGGGCGACAAAAACGTGGTGTCCATGTCAGGGCAGGCGATGGTGCGGCCAGTGTACCGACGCACGCCCTTGGTGAGTAATGTTAGTGCAATTAAGTAAAGAAGGCTTTCTACCCTTTGTTTGTCTGAAGTGGTTAACGTTGGCAACATTGATTTCTCTTTTTATTTTCTTCGGTGAAGGAGCGAACGGTACTCGGTACCAAGCCCGCTGCCTGCATGGTTTTTTTTTTTTTTACAGGTTTATGAAAATTTTAACCCATTGTACCCCTGAATTGAATATCTTGTTGCATGAAGGTGAAAATAGAGAACCTCTGCAATTAGCATCATTTTAAGGTCCCGCCCGAGCAAACCTCTGCGCGTCATCAATATACGTTTTTGAGTAACATCACATAGCCCATCGAAACGAGCGTTAATTGAATTTGTTCTCAGAAACTCTGCTTGTATGATTAACCGTGACTTTTGCAGCCGGAACAAACACGTTGTAATGTCCATCTGTGTAAGGAGCTTAACTTCTGTCATTTCAATGGTTGTTTTCTGTATGTGCAGTCACTTGTCCGGTTGCTCTTTTTTTTCCCCCCTACTGTTTGGTGTTGCGGCCCCCTAGATGCTCAGCTCCACGGACATAATAAGCGTGTATGTCCAATGCTGATGCTGATGCCGCCTGCTGATGCCTGCTGATGCTGCCTGCTGATGCTGATGCTGCCTGCGTCCAATACTGATGCTGATGCTGCCTCTTCGTGAGGGCCAAAGTGGCTCCTCCTCCTTAAATAATGTGGGGAGTGGTTTTTCACTGCCTGGGTAGTTTTTTTTGTGTGAGGGCAGGCTGAGCTCACTGGCTCTTAACAGACACCATTCAAGTGCCTGTCTCAAGGTCCAGGCCCAGATCTCAAAGGCCCTATAGGATGGCTATACAGCTGCGCCGCCTTGCTAGCTGTTGTGCCGCGTATTTTTGCTCCTTGCAGGGCTTGGAGAGGCAGACAAGCGCCTCCACATCTGTAATCAAATCTAAGAGTGGCACAAAGACAATATTAACGTGTCCGTCCTGTGATTAGAGGAGCAGACAATCGCCTCCACACCCGCTCGTGTTATGTTGGATAACATTGTCTGATTGTTTGCGTGACTACTTTTTTACAATGCCTTTGTTCCTTGCAGGCTTTAGAGGAGCTGAAAAACACCACTCCATGTACACATTAAAGATAGGTGTGGTCGCAACTCTGAATGATGCCTTTGTTCCTTGCAGGGGTTGGAGGGAGCAGACAAACACCACTCCATGTACACATTAAATATTGGTGTGGTTACAACTCTGATGTTGCCTTTGTTCCTTGCAGGGGTTGGAGGGAGCAGACAAACACCACTCCATGTACACATTAAATATTGGTGTGGTTGCGACTCTGTACGATGCCTTTGTTCCTTGCAGGGGTTGGAGGGAGCAGACAAACACCACTCCATGTACACATTAAATATTGGTGTGGTTGCAACTCTGTACGATGCCTTTGTTCCTCGCAGGGGTTGGAGGGAGCAGACAAACACCACTCCATGTACACATTAAAGATTGGTGTGGTTGCAACTCTGTACGATGCCTTTGTTCCTCGCAGGGGTTGGAGGGAGCAGACAAACACCACTCCATGTACACATTAAAGATTGGTGTGGTCGCAACTCTGTACGGTGCCTTTGTTCCTTGCAGGGGTTAGAGGGAGCAGACAAACACCACCCCATGTACACATTAAAGATTGGTGTGGTTGCAACTCTGTACGGTGCCTTTGTTCCTTGCAGGGGTTGGAGGGAGCAGACAAACACCACTCCATGTACACATTAAAGATTGGTGTGGTTGCAACTCTGTACGATGCCTTTGTTCCTCGCAGGGGTTGGAGGAGCTGACCCTGGGCGGGGGGAATGTGGTCTTTGGCTTCAGGCGTGCTATTTCACAGGTGGGAATGTGGTCTTTGACTTTGGACAGGTTGGATTGGATACTTGGATTGGACAGGTGGAAATGTGGTCTTTGGCTTCAGACGTGCTATTTCACAGGTGGGATGCCATGATTCTCACACAGGTGGGATGCTACGATTCTCACACACAGATAGACAACTGCAAATGATCACACACAGGTTGATAACTGCAATTATCACATCCAGGTGGGACACAATAATTCTCACATTTAAGTAGATCACTACAGTATGCACGTACAAGTGGGACACAACGATTCTCACATACAAGTAGGTATCCACAATTCTAACATTCAAGTAGATAACTACAGTTCGCACGTACACATAAGAAACTGAAGTTCGGACTAACACTTACCAGAAACTTCCTCTGTGAACTTGCTCCTCACATGGACTTAAGAATTGTACCGTAAACCTGAACATCACACCAAAGACAGGGAGCCACTGAGTGTCCAGGCTTTTAAAAAGGGCCCTTTGCCCTTCTTCGTTTTGTACGTGACATGAGTTTCCTTGCTTAAACTGTGCATTGATTTAAAGTGGTATGAAAAATATCTTATTCTTGTCCGGAGGTATGCTACTGCGACATTGAAGCAGTTGCATGTGCCTTGCACACTTTTACACTCATACACATGACCAAAGTGCACGCACAATTTACTCTCGTGCACTTATAACCGCTCATACGCATAAGTAAAATGCTTGCACAACTTTACACTCATACACATTAATAAACACACACATGTCATAGAAGAGCTGGATTGACCTGAGCACTTGCACATTTCAAAGTTGAGCCAACACACGCAGACACAACACGCACAATCAAACACACGCAAGCAAGCAACACAAGAACACGTCGTAGGAAGACTAGATGGACCTGAGCACTTGCACATACCTACATTTACACCCACACACGCAGACACAAAAACACACATAAACATACACGCATGCAACACACACGTATACGCTGTAGGATGACTCCATCGACCTTAGCTGTCAGTTGGGTTTGGCCACGTTGCTTAGCTGCACCACCTCCCGTAGATTGGACCCTCTGTCCGGCCGAGATGGTTGGCTGAATGCGAGCTGGGGGCCTGGAGTTGGGTTGGGTTTACAGGTGCGTCTGTGTGTGTGTGTGTGTGGGTGTGGGTGTGGGTGTGGGTGTGGGTGTGTGGGGGGGTAGGGTTTAGGGTTTAGGGTTTAAAAACCTAACTGTGGACCATAGATCCTGAACCCTAACTCCTAGCCTAACTAACCCTGGCGGGTGCCAACTTGTATGCCTACTTTTGCATTTACATATAGAGCTAAACACAGGCGCACGCATGCATGCATGTATGCACATACACACACAGGCACACACACACATGGGCACGCACTCATGTATATGCACAAATACACAAACAGGCACGCACACTCGCACAACTAGCACGTGCACGCACAGGGACAGACGCAAATACCACTCACACACATTCGCAAACACTCACATGCATGCACAGGGACACACAGGGACACACACAAACACCTCCCACACATGCACATACACACGCGCGGACATATATTGAACCAAACTTACACACTCACACTCCACATACACCTACCCCATTCAGGCAGGCTGCTCACAGTCCTTGTTTCAGCACGGGGCCACGCAGGGCAGTGTAAACGTGGTGCTGGGGCCTAGTGCTGCCTCAGGAGTCACTACGGCCATTACACACAGGTGCTTTGGGGTGTGTGTGTGAGCGTGTGTGTGTGTGTGTGTGTGCGTGTGAGAGAGAGAGAGAGAGAGCGTGTGTGTGTGAGCGTGTATGTGTGCACATGTGTGTTTTTTGTGTATACGCGTGTGTGTACGTGTGCGCATATGTTTGCAGATTTACTGCTTACATCGTGGGCTGAATTAAATGCATGCATTGCCACAGCCAACGTTGTTGCCTGGCAGCAATGTAAACCCTTCCTGCTGCCGCTGCTTCTGCACCTGATTCTGCCCAAAGTCCTGCTGCTGCTACTGCTGCTGATGATGATGGCGATACTGCTGATGATGGTAATGAGGTGCTGATGAGCTGCATATTGTATATTGACAGCAGGAGATAGTTATAATGAGATAAATAGCAGTATAAGCTTCTGCTTCTACTGCTGCTGCTGCTGATTGGTTGTGCTCTTCAGCAGTAGAGGCTGATCTTTAGCATAGGCACATGTTAGTGTTGGGGAAAATTAGTTACGGGTCGGTGCTAGGTCTAAGCTTATTATTGTTTGGTGGCAGCAAGGCTTCAGACCGCTTGTGCCTCAGAATACGTGAGCAGAAATTACTGTGCTTATTTTTGTTTGGTGGCAGCAAGGCTTCAGACCGCTTGTGCCTCAGAATCCATGAGCGGAAACTAAAGTCTGGCCTGCCACATTTTTGAACGTTGCAATGGACTGTAGGTATGGCTCCTTCCCTCTGCTTGTGCTGTGTCAATGAATGTTACAGTATCAATGAATGTTACAGTGTCAATGAATGTTACAGTGTCAATGAATGTTACAGTATTAATGAATGTTACAGTGTCAATGTGTTACAGTGTCAATGAATGTTACAGTGTCAATGAATGTTACAGTAGGGAAATTGTGAATGTAGACAAATGGTTTTGTGTGGCCCTGGCTGCAGATAAGGGTGCTGAAGTGCCCCACATGATGAACGAAAAAGAGGTCCCTATTTCCTCTGCTCTTGCACCATAATTCATACGCGCACACACACATTCAAACGCGCATGCACACACACACACGCACAACACACCCAAACACACGTACGCACAAACGCATACAGAGCGGGCCGCTGGACCATCGCAACAAAACTAGAAGTGGGGGCCGTGCACAGCATCAGTGGCCGTGTCAGCGTGGCTGTCAGTCAAAACTTGACGCTGCGTGCGATTGCGCGTTTGGGCACCACGGGCATTGACCTGGAGCTAGGAGCAGCACAAAAGTGAGTGCTGGGCAGTGGACTTGATGCGTAAGCCAAAGGATTTGCGCTGTGTGCGACAGTGCGTTTTGTTTGAGCATTGGTCTAAAGCTAGGGGCCACCCAAAAAGAGTGGGGTGTGTGCACAGCTAGTTTTGGGCGGGTGCTTACACACACGCATACACACACACACAAGCACACAAACACACACAGACACCCGCACACACACATGCAGCCTGCACGCACATGCATGCACACACACAACACACACACACAAACACGCGCGCGCTTGCTTGCACATACACACACACGACCACACACATACTCACACACTCACACCCACATACACACACAGGTGGGCCCCCCAGCTGTCTGGCTACATGGGTGCGTCTGTGGGTTACCCTGCGGGGGTGCTGCTCAAGCTGCGCCTTACACGCGCAAACCAGAGCCTGGAGTGCCCCATCATTATGTCCACTTCGTACGATGACTGGATGGTGGGTGCCCACGGCAACAGCTCATGAAGCTTAGCTTGTGTGTGTGAGCTTGGTCGAATGTGTGCCTATCTTGCCTCACACGCACAAAGAAGAAAGCCTGGAGTGCCCCATCATCATGTCTGCCCAGAACGATGACTGCATGAATGGTGGGTGCGCACAACTTTGTTTGTGCGCAAAAGTGTCGTTCGTGTGTTTGTCCATTATACCAGTAGGTACTCACTGTCTACATGCACACCGATCATGTCTTGGTGTGTGTACACCACTCTGCCCCTATGGATTTCATACTTACAGCGATCTGCACATGTGTGTATGTGTGTGTGTGTGCACTCAGGTCCTGGTGGGCGTGTACACCATTCCGCCCCTGCTATTCCTAGCCACCTCACGTCTTGTGGTGCGGCCCCTGCTGTCTTGGGCAAAGGTGCGTGTATGTTTGTATGTGAGCGTGCTTGTGTGTGTTTGCGTGTGCGTGATTGGGGGGGGGGTAAGTTTTTGTCTGCATGTGTTTGCGCGCTATACAGCTGGATCTGGAACCTTGCTAAAGTAAGTAAGTAAAGGGTTACTCATTGGTATGTAAACAAACAGCAATTCACATTTTCACCACAGCATGCAGCTCAAGAATTCCCACACACACTCGCATTTGAACACACGTGCTGCTTATACACATCCACAAAACACACATATGCACACAGAAACACACAAAAAGTGCTCAGGCCCCTCGTGAGCGCACCGCTCACGCAGCTTCTTGCACGCACACACAAAACACACACACATTAAATCTGCACAGGCCTCTCGTGAGTGCACCGCCCACGCAGCTTCTTGCACGCACACAAAACACACACACACATTAAATCTGCACAGGCCTCTCGTGAGTGCACCGCCCACGCAGCTTCTTACATGCATGCACAACACACACACACACACACACACAAACACACACACACATACAAAATCTGCACAGGCCTCTCGTGAGCGCACCGCCCATGCAGCTGCGTACGAGACTGTGCGTGGAGCGCTAGAAAAGGCTGCTGCTGAGCAGTCCCTCATAGACGGAGTGGCACGGAGAAAGGTCGCCTCTGAGCAGGTGCGTGCATCAACTCTGAGCAGGTGCGTGCATGCCTGTGCCTGCGTATGTATACAAGTTTGTGTGTGTTGTTGCGCTTGTGTGTGTGATTAAGGAAGGTCTCCTCTGAGGTGTGTCTGTTTCTCTGTGTGCATTCAAGCATGTCAGTGTTAGTGTGTATTCAAGCATGTGTGTTTGTATGTGTATGTGTAAATCTGTGTGTGTGTCTGTGTATGCTGTGTGTGTCTGTATGTTTGTCTGTTTCTCTGTGTGCATTTAAGCATGTTTGTGTCAGTGTGTGTTCAAGCATGTGTGTGTAGTTGCATTTGTGTGTGTGATGGAACAAGGTCTTGTAGATATGCAATGAAAAACTGGTGTTTGGATGGCAAGATGGCTGAGAACAAGTTTGGATAGCTGGGTGGTGTGCTGCCAGAGTACCTCGCACACATATGTGCTCATGCATGCACACACACACAAACAAACGCGCGTACACAGAGGTTTCCCTTCAGGTTTGGTCATTGTGGAGGCTGTGTACGGTTTGCTGGAAGAGAACACCATACATGCAAGCACACACGTTCACACACACAAGCACACATCTTTGCACAAGCACACACACGCACACATACACACAATCGTTTACACAAGCATGCGTAGAAACACAGTTAGATACACACACGCACACACACACACGCACGCACGCACACACACTTTCAGGCATCCCCCTCCGGCCTGGTCATTATGGAGGCTGTGTATGGTGTGCTGGAAGAGTATACCACCGCTCGCACACAGCAGATACGGCAGCAGCAGCAGCAAGGAGGGGAGCTGGGCAGCAGTATAGGTGCAACGACAGCGGCAGCAGGAGAAAGAGGAGGAGAGGAGAGTGTAAACTTGCAAGGTAGCACACAGAGTAGCTCAGAAGCAGAGACAGCTGGGGCATCTCAGGGTGGGTGCGTGTGTAATTGTGTGTGTCTGTTGTGTGTGTGTGTGTGGGTGGGGGGGGGGGGGATGGTGGGTGGGTGGGTGGGTGGGCATGGATGTGTGTTTGGGCGGGGGCGTGTACGTGTGTATGTGTGTGCATATGTAGGGTTGACCAGATCCGTATATATACACGATATATGATTGTGTATTTGGTGATTTCAATGTCAAAAATTTGTATATACACCGTATATATATGGTGCTGGCCAACCCTTTGTATACGTGTGTGTGGGCGTGTGTGTATATGTGTTTGTGCATAGATGGGCGTGTACATTTTTGTAATTCAGTGACTGCCCAACCGTCTCAGGCCTCAGGTTTTGTGGTACTTACTATACTTGTGTTTGTATTCTCATACACACATTTGCGCACACACAATCATACACAAGTGCACACACACACACACACACGCAGACGCAGACGGCAGGGGTAGGGGACAAGAAAGCAGCAGTGGGGGAAGGGGTGCAAGGGGGGGGAGCGATCAAGAGCAGCAGCCGCAGCCGCAGCAGCAGCAGCCTAGTAGCAGTGATAATGATCAAGGAGAAGGTGAAAGCGGCAGTAGCGCTGATAGTGCTGGTAGTGCTGACAGTAGTGCTGGAAGGAGGAAAGGAAGGACGTCGACGCTGCCTCCCCCCCCGCAGTGGCTTCGTGTGACGTGCGCGTTGCAGTACTTAGTGGTGAGTGTGTGTGTGTGTGTGTGTGTGTGTGTGTGCGTGTGTGCGTGTGTGATGCGTCTATGTGTGTGTGACGTGTGCGTTGCAGTACTTAGTGGTGTAAGGGTGTAAGCGTGTAAGCGTGTAAGAGTGGATATGTGTGAGTTTATGAGTGTATGCATTATGGTGAATGTGCGCATGGTATTTGATGTTCGTGAGTGCATGCCAGACACACACACACTCATGGTTTAGCTTGATCTGTTTCGTAGCCTCTGAGCCTGCCATGATCTATCATCCATGCACACAGCCTATGTCTTATGTCCTAACCTAAAACATATTTGCTCGGCCATAGTCTGAGCCAGGTAGTTAGTTCTGTAGCCTATTGTCACTACGGCCATATTCTCGTATTGTCACTACGGCCAATCAGTACGGCCAATCACTACGGGCAATCACTACGGCCAATCACTACGGCCAATCACTACGGCCAATCAGTACGGCCAATCACTACGGCCAATCACTACGGCCAATCAGTCTCGTACTGTCACTACGGCATATTGTCACTACGGCGTGTTGTCGCTACAGCCATATTCTGAGCCAGGTAGTTAGTTCTGTAGCCCTGTTTCTACGCCTTTTATTGTCATGTACAACAAAGAAGGAACACAGTCGTGCACGCACACACACAAACTCACATTTCCATTATTTACATACCGTATAGGTGAACGGGCAATCGTGTGCGTGTGTGTGACAGGAGAGGATCAAATGCACCAACACACATACACACATGCGTTTGAACGCACGCACATACACACATACACATTTACACACACATATACACATATTACACACACATATGCACACATATGCACACATCACACATATACACACACATATATATAAGCATGGGTAATTAGGTGTATGATTTTGCCAGCGAGGCTCGACAAGCGTTGTCGAGGGCGAGGCTCGTCGATACAGACCCTAGTTGGTGCATTACGGTTAGAAAATCACTCTGAAATTTGCGCGGATTGAGGCGAAGATTTTTCTGGATCTGGAGTACTTATAATTAATAATGCTATATCGTGAAGATACCGGACTGAAAAGAGCTGTAGGAAGTGTCTGGAAAATCTCTCATGGTGCGTTGCCTGGACAGGCATACGCACATCAGATTGGCCGGGAATAAGCTCCTTGATCATAATAAGATAATAACGTACAAAGTTACTGCCCATTTTGGGGCGTCAAGAAATGAAAGTCTGACACTCCCCTGAACAAGACTGTGACATCGTGATGTGCCATTTTTCGCGTTTACATTGCACTAAAATATGTTACATTAATCTGCATTAATATACAAAAAATGCGGTCGATTATCCCGATTTTTAGGAATTTCCAGGGAATTTCCCCTGATTTCCCCCCAAATATGGACACCCTAATTGCCGTCTAGGATTTGACAGCAGTGACGTCGAGGCTCGACGAGGCTCGACGAGGCTGGCACACCCTTACATATATACCTACAATTATTATGCACAATACACACAATACACACGCACGTATACACTCTCCACACTATACGCACACACGCACGTACCCTGTTTGTAGGTCAATGGGCGATTGTGTCTAGCAGGGGGGGTTTCAAAGGCGGGCCTCATGGGTTTTACGGACCCTGCACCTCATGCTGATGCAGAAGCTAAGCAGCTGTACGTGGCATACAAGCACATGGTGCGTGTGTGTGCGTTATGTCAATGCCAGTGCATAAACTAAGCAGCTGTATGTAGCATACAAGCACGAGTACGTGTGTGTGTGCGTTATGTCGATGATGTTGCAAAAGCTAAGCAGCTGTATGTAGCATACAAGCACGTGCTGCCTGTGTATGAATTACTTAATACCAATGCATAAGCTAAGCAGCTGTACGTAGCATACAAGCATGTGGTGCGTGTGTGTGTGCATTATGTCGATGCTAATGCAGAAGCTAAGCAGCTGCATGTAGCATACAAGCACATGATGCGAGTGTGTGTGTGTGTTTGTGTGTGCGTTATGTCATTCAAGCTGAGTGCGTATCAAGAGAGTTGTGTGTGGCATTTAAGCGCACAGGATGTGACCAAGAGCTTTGTGATTTGATTTAAGTTGAGCAAATTGGAAGCTTAACATGACGTACGAGCACTTGGCACATGTGTGTGTGTTGTTTGATATGTGCATATCATCATAAAATAGACTTTGATGTAAGTCGTTTCTGGGTACTTAGTATTTAGCAATTTGTGTGGAGGGGAAGGCGTTCGATGCCTGGTGGGTTTTCAGTTCATCTAAAGCGTGGGTTGAATTCTTTTCACTGAACGAAGCCCTTCACCCCATGCTGGGTATATGCGTGCTTGTGGGAGTTGGGCGTCGGTGTCGACTCGGTTGTCTGCTGCCTGCTGTATTGACTAGCAGTGCTGCCTATGCCTATTAGTAGTGCCTATACTAGCATTTCCTATTGACTAGCAGTGCTGCCTATGCCTATTTGTGCCTATTGACAAGCAGTGCTGCCTATGCCTATTAGTGCCTATACTAGCATTTCCTATTGATTAGCAATGCTGCCTATGCCTATTAGTGCCTAAACTAGCATTTCCTATTGACTAGCAGTGCTGCCTATGCCTATTAGTGCCTATTGACGAGCAGTGCTGCCTATTGACTAGCAGTGCTGCCTATGCCTATTAGTGCTTATATTAGCAGTGCCTATAAACTAGCAGTGCTGCCTATGCCTATTGACTAGCAGTGCTGAACACCAAGAGGTGAACAGGACTGGCGCAATGCTGTTCACACTGGTGTTGTTGGAGGAAGCGCAAGCAGCAGCAGCACGCACGTACACACACACGCAAGCGGTATACACACACATTCACACATTTATGCACGCACGCGCACAAACACACACGCACGCACGTGCATGCATACATACACACACATGCACTCACGTGCACATGTACGCAAACAAGCGCATACTCACCCACATTACAGGGCCATATCTACGAGGTGGTGGTGCCAGACATGCACCCCTTAGAAATCCCTCCCATGCCAGCTGGCGCATCCACCAGGTACGTTTCAAAGGCTGGCCAACTCCCTCTGTGCGCGTGTGTGTGTGTATGTGTGTGTGTGTGTCACGGTGCTTACTATGTGACATACGACAGCACTCCAGTGATGTCTGAGCTGCACCTCATCCACCATTCGCTGGGGTTGTGAAACATTGTGAAACTCTCACAAGCCTGGACACACACATGCACTCATGCGCGTGCACACACACACACACACACACACACTCACACACACACATTTACACACACACACACATACACTAACACATGCACGTGTGTGTCCCACTGGCAGGCCTCCCAATCCGTCACCAGCAGCAGCAACGCACATACACTCACACACATACACATCTGTCCCACTGGCAGGCCCCCTAATGCGTCACCAGCAGCTGCAGCAGCTGGCGCGCAAAGCACAGGAAGGCCACACACACACTCCGCCGCCGCTGCAGGGCCCACCATGGCCGATGCGGAGGTCGGGGCAGAGCCGCAGGTGTTGGCTGTGCCTAAGGTGGGTGGGTGGCATGCATGCTAAGCTAGGCTTGATGTGTGCGTGTGTGGTACGGCCAATAGCAAAGCCACGAGCCACAAGCCAATAGCACGGAAGCAAAAGTAATACGAGAGTAGCTGAGCAAGCGCACGTTGCACCAGGCTGAGTTGACAACAACGGAGAGCCCCAGCAGCCGTGCTCAATGTGGGAGGTGTTCACGTTAGGGTCAGGGTGAGGGGTTGTCGTTGTCACTATGTGTTGTGCAGCTGTTCATTAGGGTTAGGGTTAGGCATTGTTGTCTCTATGTGTTGTGCAGCTTTTCATTAGGGTCAGGGTTACGATTAGGGTTAGGGGGCTATCGTTGTCTCTCATGTGGTGTGCAGCTGTTCATTAGGGTGAGGGGGCTATCATTGTCTCTTATGTGTTGTGCAGCTGTTCATGTGTGCTGTGCGCTGTACAGCTCGTGCCAATACTGGTGTTATGTGCTTACGTGAGGTAGGACAAATAATACCAAATGTGTGTGTATGTGTGTGTGTGTGTGCGTGCGGTTACGCGAGGTTTGACGAAGAACAAAATGTATTTACCGCCCCGGTGGTGGTGATTACGTTTTCGGGGGTGCTCTTCTAATTGCTCCTCTGTCTTTTGGCTTGTCTTCCATGTATGGCACGCATGCACGCATGCGACATGTAGTCCCTAGTGCTGTGTCACGTCCTGGTATAAAAGCACAGGCCCTGGGAGGTCTACATTGGTGTGATAAAAGCACAGAATTCTGCAGGTCCTAATTTTGAATCCGTTGCCAACAATTAAGCCTCGCTTTAATGACGCGTCTTCTCAAAACCTTTTGGCCCGTCAAGGCACGTTGTAATCAGCACATTACAGGGTTGCTGATTTGGGATGGGGAAAAAGGCCTCAAAGGCCTGAAATAGGCTGGCATTAAGTTACATTACAAAGTGTTGCCCCCTGGTGTCAGGTGTTTTTATTATTCGTGTCATGGCATTAAGTTACATTACAAAGTGTTGCGCCCTGGTGTCGGGTGTTGGTATCATTCGTGTCATGGTTAATTTGTTTGGTGTTTCAAACTGACATTCTGCTCTCTGTGCTAACATGGAACATATCACATTACATTGCTGCATTCCTTGTACCTCACCGTTTCCTCGTTTGCGTGTTCCCTTGTTAAAATCACACTCTCTGCCCCCACCATTAAGCAATCAAGAATAGGCTTCTCCCTTGATCATGCTGGCTGTGTTTCCCCTATCAGCTTTAAAGGACGATATTACGCAGACAGTGAACAGCCTTCCCCCACTTGGATTTAAAAAGGAGCCACTTTGGTATCGGGTGCCATTATTGTGCTGTAAACGGCTATCATTAATTAAGATGGTCTTGATGTATTGCATGGCCAAGCCCCTGCCACGCATACTGTAGGCGCTAAGATTGGTTTTGGCATGTGGTAGCATGTACACGGTCTAACTAAAACCCTCTCTTGCTGCATTCCCTGCTTGCAGTTGGTGTATGACCCCACGTCCATAGCGTTTTTGGAGTCTCGCCTGAAGCAATGGCTTAACAAAGGAGAGCACTAGAGTGTGTGTGAGTGTGCGTTTGCACAAGGTTTTGGTGGGGAGGAGCGAGTCAGCACTGACTGTTGGCCCAAGCACCATTAATATGATGAGCATGCTGTTCTCATAGCCCGTCTCTATCTTTTCCTGTTGCATAGCCAACTTTGCAATATGGGAGATGTAGAGAGCAAACGTGCTCACCTGTATGTTTCTTTCACATTAAAAGTAGCAGCACTGATTTAATTCTGGGTGCAATCTTGCCGAACCGTAAGTCGACGTACCGCGTACGGTACCCTTAGTTTAGGTTGAGCAAGCATCCTAGGTCGAAGGCCCTTCTTCCAACTTTTTACTTAACGTTTGGCGCTCTGTTACTATACAAAAGGCTTTTGTATAAACTTTTTAACATCAAGACCTCTTTCTTAGCCAAATTGAAGGGTGCGCTTGCGTCCAACATTGTTTGACATTTAGTTCAAACAAAACAGCTCCGCCCAAACTTAGAATAAAATTATCACGAATGCCTCTTTGTGAGTCAGATCACTGTCAAAAAATATAATATGAGATTATGAGGAACTGCTTGTCACACCAGAACACGTTGTGCCACTGATTAGGCGTGGCAAGTCCATGTCATTTGAATTTAGTTAAGTGTACTCCTGTGAAACTGCATATCTCTCTGTACTGTTGCTTTCCACAATAAATAAAAAGATTGAGACTCGACATTCAGGATTTTGTTAATAACGTGGCAGCTACTAGCTGCCAAGTCAATCAAATTTGTGACAGGAACTTCCCAAATTGAGCTTAAGAATTCTGGTGCAGCCACAGATGCCCTGATCACCAACAAGCCTTCGGTTTACATAGGTCAAGGGCAGATAGCAGACTCCCTACTACGAGGATGAAAATGAACGGAAGTTATGAAAAAAAGGAAGCAAGAGAGGCAGGCTGGAAGAAATAGAAGAAAGTAGGGAGGGTATCCAGGTTGATGGCGAGGTTAATGATAAGATGTCATTCACAGAGTTGCCCGTTTCAGACTGCGTTTCCACACACCCTTTGCTTTGAGACCGCAACATGGAACCCCAGATCCTCTCCTGCCTGTGATTTGTGTGAGGCTTATGGATTTATTTGTGGCTGGCCGAGACCAGTCAGCAGCCGATCAGCCAAACTACCTGGCTGAAGGTCACCCCCCATTGTAACCATTGTAACCATTGTGAGGCTGATGATGATGTCCAGGATGAACAGCATGCTATTTTCCTTTGCACACCCCCCCATACAGTGTCTCTTCGCAGGAGATATGAGTAGTCCTTATTCTCAGAGGCAAGAACACAGGATGTTTCTACTTTTTTGCACCAGAACAACAACAGAGAGACCGAATACTAATTGCTTTTTATGAGCAGGCCAGCAGTCGCACGCTTTGACCGGAGGCCTTTCCTTGTAAACCTTCAACACCACTACACGTGTTGGATCCAATGTCTTGATAATTTAAAAATTACGCTGAGTCCCAGCATCAGCTTCATATAAGACTCGGAGATGCTCCAAAAAAGCCATTGCTAATGAATGGCGTTGTCGCTCTCAAAAATAAGAGCCAATCCTGACTTTATGGTCTAAGGATAATAAGGCAATTGAGAAGACGAACAAAGTATCACTTGCACATTCTGCAGACTGAAAGGAAAACAGTGCCCCTGCTGCTGGCGATAACGCAGCCAACATGATGAGGGGAAGTTGTCACAACTCTGTGCGACTATGCGAGTGGCAAAGTTTAGACGCTCGCTGCCTGTTACTCTATTTGACTGTACTGAGCAATTTTCTTTTCTAATTGTGGGGCCACTACTCCCACCACGTGGTCAATCATCTTGCCGTTCTGCATGCACACAAGTAACACATATAGAAGTGCTCAGCATCAATTCACACTCTGTACTGGCTTCATCAGCAAGTGTGGTAATTGGTAACAGCGAGGGCGTGTGGAAATTGTGGTAAATAGGTAGGGACAGATGAACTGCACAGAATAAAGCAGAGTCGGACATGCAAGGAAACAAAAGGAACAAAGATACCACAGCCTGGCTGCATCATTAACGAACGCATGCTGAACACTGAATACATACGTAGATGACAGAGTTGCACGCAAGGACAAATTATTTAATGATCCAGGGATCAGCCAACGCAGCAAGATGCTCCACGACAAGGCTCGAGACAACAGCCTAGCTACCTGACAATAGGAAAAACACAACAGGTTCCTAGGTTTCAGGTGTGAAACGCCATAATCCATTTTGCGTACTTTCAAGCACGTGTCCTTCTGTTGTGGAGGAGATATGCTGTTATCAGTTATCAAGTGACTCCTTTTCCTATCATTATTGATGTGGGAGTAATATGACTTCGTTGCTCAAATTCCAACTTCAGCCTGTATAAGCCACCCTCCTATACTATGTTTCCGCAAGTAATGACAATACTGGTAAGCAACATTATGGGTTATGGCAAATGAAGTGCTTAGTACCCCAGTCCACAACTGGCCCAAACCTCCCCAGTATCCACCCACCCCCTATGATTGGTTTCACTTTGTGACAAAAGTCGCTACAAGGCTGATCTTGGTCCCCCTCCTCTACCACGTCAATGCACACAGACACTTTCACACACACACACATATATTTACGCACAGACACATAACACACGCACGACCTCTGTCTTCACCTTGTAAATCAGAAACACTGGCTGATTTCTTTCTCGGTACTCCTCCATCCCTGCTAGCTTATCGGCATCCGCCTGTGGTGCACACACAGAAAGAAGCAAAACAGGCTCGTCTGCTCAGCTGTCTAATTGATTTCTATGAAGGTAGAGACATACACACACACATGCACACACACATTGCATGAGTTGTCGGGCATTAAGCAGCTGCTCGGTTGTAATCCTGACATATCAGTTGCTAACGTATTACTTATGCTGTCAAGAAAATGTTGTTACACATGCCAAGCCCTGGTTTTTCTAAGAGCCAGCCCCCTTGTATGTACTCAGGGCTTGACGCGCACCACCCACTGTGAAAAACTTCAACGGCCTGTCTCCAGCATCAAAGTAGATTCTTCGAAACGTTGATTGGATTGCTTTACTGGGGCCACACCAGCCAGGGTAAAGCTCCACAACTGTAAACATGAGGTAACAAATATACGTAGAAAGCGCGGCACGTTTGTTTTTGCCTGTGCCAATGACGTGTGTGTGTGTGTGTTTGTGTGTGTGTGTGTGTGTGTGTGTGTGTGCGTGTGTGTGTGTGAGTGTGTGTGCGTGCGTGCGTGTGTGTGTGAGTGTGTGCGTATGTGTGTGTGTATGCGTGTGTGTGTGTGTGTGTGTGTGTGTGTGTGTGTGTGCGCATGTGTCTGTGTGTGTGTGTGTGTGTGTGTGTGTGTGTGTGTGTGTGTGTGTGTGTATTTGTGTGTGTGTGTGTGTGCATGCTAAATGTGTTGCACCTTGGCATGTGCCAGGCACTTCCAAAACCTCCTTTCTGAAGCTCTCATTGTCCTTGATATCCATTTGGAAGGTCATCCTTTAGCTACGGGCCTTATATTCTAAGAGCGATACAGCAAACTTGCTAGCTTTGTGTTGCAACTAACTTCACTTATAAGCAATCCGTTGAGGAAGCCAACAGAATGGTACTTGGACAAAGAAGTTTATTACCAAGACCAAAAAAATTTTTAAAATGCCTTTAGGAGGAGTTTTAAAGCTAAAGACCGGGGAGACGCTCTCTCAAGCTCAGGGTGTGAAGAAGAAAAAGAAAAGCCAGAAAAAGAAAGAGGTCCCAGAAGAGGGAGAAGAAGAAGGAGTGGAAAATGCTGAAGGCGTCCAAGGAGAAGGGGCAGGTGCAGGATCACACAAAAAAATGTGTACACACGCACGCATGCATGCACAGTACGCACACTCACGCACACACACACTTGCATACACATACACACACATACACATCGAGGCACACACACAAACGTCAGTGCACACACACACACACACACACACACACACACACACACACACACACACACACACACACACACACACACACACACACACACATACACACACACATACACACACACACACACACACACAGACACACACACACACACATGCACATGCACACATATGGACACACACACACACACACACATACACACACACAGACACACATGCACATGCACACATATGGACACACACACATACACACACACACACACACGTTACACTTATGGTGTTTGTGCAATTACAAAGGCCCGAGTCAGGCTCAACGGCAGCCTCCTGTAGACCCAGCAGCCGTGAATCTGATGTCAGGGAAGGTGTGTATGGAATAAAAGTGAACCATCGGACAACATGCCAAGGTAGTCCAGTGTAGCACGTATTGCAAATAATTAGGGGGGGCCAGAACCATATATATAAGGTCTATATATACGGTATTTTTGGCAATCACCAAATATACAAATATACGGTCATATACGGTGTACACACACACGTACGTACACACGTACGCATACACACGTATGCGTGCACACACACATACACGCACACGCACACACTCTCACACACACATACGCACACAAACACAAACACGCACGTACGCGCACGCACGCAGACGTACGCGCGCACACACGCGTGCATACGCATGTAGGTGCAGCTCAGTGGGCCAGAAGGCCCTCGCATAGGCTCGCATTGTGTTAAATAAGAAAGTGTTGCCCCCTCGCACTCCTCGCATTGGGATTTGTTAATTGGTTTTTTTCAAACCTTGCAACGGTACGGTGCAGTATATGAATGGTTCTGGCCAACCCTTCAAATAACGAGGATAATTTATCGGTAGTCTGGTGTGGTAGTCTGGACATGCGCTTGGTTCCGTGCTAGTTTGTGATGGAAAAACGCATGTAGTCACGTTGCAACACACATTGGATGGCACGGTCGCCTTGTTTGGTGCAAGGCACTCCTTGCTTGCATAACAAACAAGTGCACGTTATCATTTTACCAGAGGGGGGCACCTAAGCAAGTGCCCAAACATGCTCCTTATTAACATTCAAAGGGCAACCACTCACACACCACGTCATCAAGTGGCAGGTGGGCAACTTCTCACATGGCACATGGCAGAAATGAGAACTGCTCACACACCACGTCATCAAATTAGAATTTATGATGCTTCAAGCTTCAGGCTAAAGTCGCTCGAATTGTTCTGTGTACAGGCTGACAAGACAACACATTTGTAGGGCACCCTACGGGAAAACTCAAGGAAAGAAGCACGAGTACCCACCACTTACACTGTTTTTGCAATGATCTCACTTACTATAAGAACTCTAAAACACCAAATGTTTCTTGGATTTGGTGCAGCAGCAGGTGAACTGTTATGAAGAATACCGTACTGCGCTTTTAGTATTGCGAGGCCTACTTTTTGCGAGGTGCCAACATAATTAGTATAATTAATTTGCGAGCAATAAGCTTTTGCGAGGCCCCTGAAAAATTAAGGAAATTTGCGAGCTTTGCAAATTTGGGGATTTCTTGTGCTCTCCTCTCTGTATCTATTCAGTGCTGGTTTACATCAAACCCACTCCACATGAGTTGCAGCTCTGCCCACACACGCCTCTCTCCTGGAGGGGCTTGCACCCCCAATGGTGCAAGCACCTTGGGCCTCCCCACAAACCTCTTAACTGGGGCAGGGCGGGATGCAATGCTGGCTGCAATGGCTGTATCCCTGGCTGCTACTGCCTGCTGCACATCAGGCCTGAGGCGGATGATGAGCTCCCGAGCGGGAACATCGTCCTCTGTGCGCTTCCGTTTGGTGCAACCTAGGTCAAATAGTGATGCTTGCCCCTTAGGGCGATGGGGTTTCATTGGGGGGACCCAGAAACTACCGCATTAAAGTATTGCGAGGTCTGAAAAAACTTTATTTATTTTTGGCTTGACTTATTGCGAGGGGCTTCAATAATTTTTTAATTACTCGCAAAACAACCAAGCGCAGTACGGTAGTCAGCAAATAGTGGGGTCCACACCACAGCAAGTTAAGCAACAGCTCCCTGAGGCAGAATCATGTTATGTAAATTTGGAGCTTGCCAATTGGGTCGCACATGAGCCAAAGAGCTTTCTACAACATGCCCATTTTTGGCCACAGTTGCCCCCCTCTGCCAGTATACTGTATTTACATATTTAGTTCTGATCAACTTTAAAAACGAGCTGGCTAGTAATAATGATATGAGGCCCTGACCTTTCCTTCATATAAATACTATTCTTCAAATGAAATGATGGATAGTAGTAATGATATGAGGCCCTGACCTTCTTCGTCTCAGTATGCATCGACACTTAATAAATGATATGAGGCCCTGACCTTTACATTTAATAATTAACATATAATGAACATTTAACAATGATATGAGGCCCTGAACTTTTTTGTCTCAGTATGCATTGACACAAGCAGCACGTCCGCTCCAACTCAACTCAACGTATACGTACGGAGCACGCTGCACACTTTGTTCAGTTTGCTTGTGACCATCACTGACGTACTTACACATACATACTCGCACCCACACCCACACTATCTCTCTCTCTCTCTCACTCACTCTCACACACACACACTCACTCATACACACACTCGCTCGCACACAGACACCCTCTTCTGTGCATGGACGGTGATAACAATTTAAGTTTGCCTCACACGAGCGCATTAATCACTTGGTTTGATTGTACGTCACAGACACCATCATAGTACGCCCTGCTTCTGTCCTTGTACTACTTGTAAGAGGGTAAATGCATTTATACGTTTAATAATAACATTCTATCATCAACACAGCCCCCAATCCGGTGCTCTATACCTGCCCCCCATCCCACACAAACGCACTCATTGCTGCCCCCCATCCCACACAAACACACTCATTGCTGCCCTCCATCCCACACAAGCGCACTCATTGCTGCCCCCCATCCCACACAAATGCACTTATTGCTGCAGACGTACGAGCAAGACTTTGTGTACGAGACGGAGCGCATGAAGACAGGGAAAGTACGCACCACAGCCTGGGGGGCAACCTACAGACAACCCATGGAAATACCGCATGGTGTGTGCGTGTGTGTAAGTGTGTGTGTGTGTTTGTGAGTGTGTGTGTGTGTTTGTGAGTGTGTGTGTGTGCGTGTGTGTTCAAAAGGCTAAAGAGTGTGTGTGCGTATGCGTGTGCGTATGTGTGTGGGCATGTGTTTGAGTGTGTGTGTGTGTTTATGCGGGTGAGAGGGGGGCTGCATGTCTTTCTTTGTCTGCATTTCATTTATAATCATCCCGCAACACCACCTCCCGACTATTACTTATTTACTCTCTTTACAATCTACAATGCTGTGTGGTTATTGTGTGTTCCCCTGTGTTGATTGCCAGACCTTGACTATCTGCGTCTCCCTCACCGTGCTCATTGACGGGGCGGACGATCTGTCTTTGCATGATTGGGCGTATTCGCTGTCACAGCAAAACCGTCTGTTTGCACAGGGAACGTAGCCCTCCCCACAGGCTGTGTTATCACCACCAGTGCCCCCCCCTTCTTTTCCGCCACAGGGAAGCACTCTTTACTTGGCTACCCAAGCAGTCCAATAATCGCACAAGTGTTTTGATATTTTGGCGCCCATTCCGCTCTTTACTCACCGTGCAGGCTACACCACTAAGATTACCGGCAAAACAGCTGAGGAGCGGTTAGATCTCAGATCAACGAGCAAAGCCGACAAGTTCTGTGTAAGTCCTGGGTGTATTGAACATTGATAAACATTGAATTTGAGGGTAGGAACACACATTAGTTGCACTAAGGCTGTACACTTCCTTTCCTCTTGACAGCGTTCAAGTCATGCTTCTCTTTTATAATTTTTCAGCTCTTGTCCTGTGCCAAAAGCTTCGATTCTTTCATTAAACTATGGTCAATATTCGGCCAGTTTCTTCTGAGTTGCTGCTTGTCACAAACAGGAAGGGAAATTTCTTATCACATCCAGCGGGTGGTACAGAACCCAAGGCAACATCCATTGCTTCCTAGTCTATGCCGGCAGTGCATTAGACGCATCGTCTTTTGTTCCTGTGCGATGTCAGTGGAATGGATTTGCATTTTGCTTTTCCACCCCTGTTGTCCAACAAAATGTCGACAAGATGGGTGCATTCTGCCCATTTTTGTGCTCGTACTGCTGCCCCTCACTCAAATCTCCTTGCTCCCTTTTCTTGCCTGCAGAAATAAAGAAATAACCCCCATGAGGTCTGGACTCCCTCTTCCACCGCCATTTCTCCGGACATCATTTCGCCTTGATATGTATACCCTGATAGACCGAGTAGAATCAATTGGTAATCATGATCCGTGTAGTTGACTATCCAAGTTTGTTTTTTCCTGTGGCTGTCTCGTGACGTTTTCCAGGCTTGTTGAGGTGAGAGAAGACTTCAAGTGACTTGCATTCCGTGCAACAACAATTATAATGCAATTTAGTTTATAAGTACACAATACTGAACATACGCAAAGACTAAAATTGTATAATGTACATAGCTGCTGGCTTCACGACACAACCAGCGAGAAGGTATCAGCTGTGAGCTGTCATTGACCATCGAGGAATACAAACAAGGGGCAGAGATGTCTCCAATCAGAAGCCAGCTTGGGTCGTTGCCTCATTGATCAATTTGGTCACCTGACATGAAGAAAAAATTATAAGTAGCACTAGTGAAGTTTATAAGATTGATGTGTAGTCAGGCTGTATGTGTGATTACTAGCCGCCGGCGGCTGCAGAAACTTTCAACTTTGCCAAAACGGGGGCTCATGCCACACGACATCATTGAAAAGAGCATTAGGAACAATGGATGCGCGTATTTCTTGCCGGCATTATGCTGCGTGCCAGCTACGTTCACAGAAACGCTGCAGCAGTCATCTTTGCTGATAACGATAAGCATGTAGCGAGGAATGTATTGGTGGGGGAGGATCACGGCACCACGAGCCAATGTGTCTCCTTTTCCTTAATCGATGCAGGGAGTGTTTTGCTGCCTGTGTAGTTCTTCTTTCTTTTTTTTCTGAAGGAAAGGCTCTGAACCATTGCTGATGAAAAGTAGCGAGAGCCCACCGAAAAGAAGGCTTACCTCAGTTGCAATCTCAGTGAGCAATGGATTCTTATCTGCATATCAAAAAGAAAGCAGCGTGTGTGTATTTGTGTGTGTGCTTGTGTTTGTGTGTATGCGTGTGTGTTTGTGTGTGTGTGAATTTATGCGTCAGTGCAGAAACAAGGAGGGAATGACACAAAACAGTGCAACGATTGCTGGCATCAGTACATGTTTGGTGACTGATGGATCCTTCATTTTTTGCAAAAGCAGCAGCAGGAGCAGGAGCAGTTAAGACCTGTGGTGCAGAAAGTGTGATCATTACTGGTAGAATAAGGAAAGGATAGTGGTCGTGGAGGCAGCAGCAGGGACCACGCAAAATCTGCGTGCAGTCTCAGTCAGCAAAGGGGCGTATGTAATCACAGTAACATTGGGATCTGGTCTTATAAATAAATGCCACTAACGTTTGTCTATTTTCTCTGAGCGCTGGAACCTCCGCTGCAGCTTAGCACCTCTTATCATACGACATGGGCTCCAAAATGGGTTTCCCCCCTTGATATTGTGGGGAGTCGTAAGAGTAACAGCCAGCGTGATTTTTCTTGGCCACCATTTGTTTTGACAAGTGAATCTTCAGGCTACGGTGTGCCTCTCAAAGACATCATGCAGGACATAACTCACCCACACCCACACCCACACCCACACCCCCACCCACACCCCCA
>Ga0307942_1000313_pt1 | contig 31908 bp, 40 predicted proteins | sample OrgLakmetagen175_FD_201846 | JGI IMG/M metagenome (GOLD analysis project Ga0307942, IMG submission 201846) | Saline water microbial communities from Organic Lake, Antarctica - #175 | ecosystem: Environmental > Aquatic > Non-marine Saline and Alkaline > Saline | place: Antarctica: Organic Lake... | reverse complement strand
CCTCCCCCCCGACGCAATTCTGCATATCTACTCACTCACCCCCATCTTGTGATCCCCCCTTTTGACGCAACACTAAGGGCACAGTTCCAAACTCTGGAGAGGTAGGGTCACAGGCCGCGCTGTAGAGTGCGTGTGAGTTGGATCCCTCCTGCACAATGATGAGGCAAAAACATTGAACAGCATCGATGTGTGTGATATATTCGGCCCCAACATGTGACCCCCGTTCTTCCTCTTTGAACTCGCACCTGCCCACACCAAGCTGCGCGTCCTGGAGCAACAACCCCTCTGCTCTGAACAGCATAACGGCTTCTGTTCTCACGTGTATTTCCTTCTGTAATCCCCTATCTGCCCACACTGCACCGCTCATCCCGAAGCCACAACCCTCTCCCATCTGAACAGCATGAATAGATTAACCTCATCTTCAATGCTATATTATACATATATATGCCCACCTGCCCACACCACGCTGCCCGCTGCTCGTCCTTGAAGCAGCACGACCCCCCTGTATTTAAGCCTTGCTCGTCGGCAACGAGAAAGTCTTTGCACCAGGCAAGCTTGCTATCCCTGTGAGAAGGCGGGATGCCTTGGGCGAGGTCCTTGGCACTCTGGGCAAGCTTTGCCTCACACCTGCAGCATGACAGTGAGGCACTGTAAGTGAGTAGGGTTGGCCGGAACCGTATATATACAACGTACATGGCCGTTTATTTGGTGAGTTCCCTGCCAAAAACAACCTATATACACCGTATAACTGGTATAAATATATAAAAATATATATATTGTTATGGCCAACCCTAAAAGTGAGGTCCTTGAATCGCAGCCAAAACGATGCTGTGGGCCAGTGTGGATGTGTGCGCGTGTCCTGCGTGTTTTTGGCCAGTTAGCACGTGTGGCAAGTCATGAGAGTGAGGACCTTCGGTGCGGCCTCAACGCAAGCTGGTGATCTCTGTGCAAAGTTGGTATGTTGAGGCTATGTCCTGCGTGCTTTTGGCCAGCTTCTATGTCCTGCGTGCCTTTGGCTTCTACGTCCTGCTTATGTCCTGCGTGCCTTTGGCCAGCTTCACATGTTAGGCGAGTAGGGTTGGCCAGAACCATATATATACGGTGGTGTATATACGGTATGTTTTGCGCAGGGAAATTATCAAATATATGGCCATGTACACGGGGGTTCTGGCCAACCCTAGTGGCAAGTAGATTCTAGCCCTAGTGGCCCTAGTGGCAAGTAGGTTCTGGCTCTTGTGGAAAGTAGATTCTGGCCAACCCTACTGGTAAGTAATGAGAGTGAGGACCTTCAGTGTCAGCCTCAACGCAAGCTTGCTATCCCTGCGCAATGTTGGTATGCTGAGGCCAAGTCCTTGGCACTTCACGGGCACGCTTTGCCTCACACCTGTGGCATGGCAAGGCGGCATGGTAAGTCAGGGCCTTTAGTTGCAGCCCAAAATCGAGCTTGCCAGGATCCCTTGGCGGGTGGCTGTATGCAAGTCTTGTAGGATGCATGTAGGCTGCATGCATATTGGCTCGTTTTGTCTCTCGTACTTGTGGCATGAGCACGCCAATGATTTGCAAGGGTTCGTAAAAAGCTCGGGAATGACACAATGACACAATACTAGGGTTGGCCAGAACCATAAATGTACGCAGCATATGACCGTATATCTGGTGACTTTCCTGCCAAATATGCCGTATAGGGTCGGCCCAACCCGTACATACGAAAATAGAATATGACCGTATATAAAAATATATAACCGTAATATATAAATGGATGTATATAATTCTGGCCAACCCTTCACTACAAGCTACCCCACTTAACTAGATAAAATTCTTCTTTTGTCCTTCAGGAAAGTGTTACATACTTACAGATGCCAACTCTGCCTCACTCCTGCAACAATGTGGTGGTTGGAAGGTGAGGGACACGTATTACATTTAAAAGAAAGCGGGCTAACCCTTTCAATTGAAAGGTAGTTAGCCTTGAACGGCCCTGAGCCCCAAGCTACATCTTTAGGGTTGGCCAGAACCATATATTTACGGTATTTCTGGCAGGGAAATCACCAAATTTCCGGTCTTATACGGTGTATACGGTATACACGGTTCTGTCCAACCCCATACATGCTTGATGCTCGCTAAGACCGACAAGCACCACGCACACACCTTGCGTATTAACTTTGTGTTGATGTGGTATTTTCAGAAACACGGTTATGGGTGTGCTGTGTGAGTGTGAGTGTACAAATTGTTGTGGCCAACCGTACTCGAGACAAATGCCTGCCAGTAACAAATGACGGATTGAAATTTTAAGAAGCTGTACTTGATCATTCTTTCTAGCAAATGTGTGGGTAGTCTGTTACTTTTAAATAAAACAAGGCGAAAAAGCGAGCATACACTCACAAAATTTAGCATACACTCACACTCACACTTGCACGCCCACGCCCACACCCGCACACATGCACACAAACACACCAAGCAACTGCCCGTGGTACTCACGCTTTGCGGCGGACCTCACAAGGAAGGGCATCCCTGTAGAACCTGCCATCCGTGACGAACAAGTCAATCTGCTTGGACTCAGCAGTGGGTGTGCCATGGGGGCTTTTGTTGAAGGAGTACACAGTCTGTGGTGGGAGCGTGAACAGTGAGCAAACAAGCATCAGGGGCTTTTGTTGGAGGAGTACACAGTCTGTGGTAGGAGCGTGAACAGTGAGCAAACAAGCATCAGGGGCTTTTGTTGGAGGAGTACACCGTCTGTGGTGGGAGCGTGAACAGTGAGCAAACAAGCATCAGGGGCTTTTGTCAAAAGAGTGCCTGCACGCCCCATGGGTGTGAGTGTGAGCAAACGAGGTTTGCTAAACGGCTGTTCCGCCATGGCAAAGTGATTTGTGTTTGGTCATAGAATTACAAAGCAGGGACCCTTCCACTTACAGCATTGTTTGCCATGGCCAAGTGTGAGATTTTTCATTTGACAAAGCGTGGTTTCTGTGCTTGTTGGTGTCTCTTGCGAGGAAGGTGATCCTTGTATCTCAGATCTCAGGTGACAGCTAACAGCTATGTGTGCGAGCTAGGCATCAAACGCCCCTCTCGTGCTTTTGTATCTATTATAAGTCCTCTCGAGTCAACCAGCTCGTTGCGGCGACTGCACATGTGAGCTTGTGCTCAATCTGTCAGGCAGATGCTGAACAAATTTTGGGTGGCAGTGGCACCAAGTTTTTCTCACGAATGAGCACTGCAGAAATTGCAGGACGTTTCTCCAACTTTCCCCCATCAGCAAGTCACTGTTATAGCCAACCTGTGTTGCTACACTTTAACCATAGCAACGTGTCACCAATACTGACACACACACACGCACACACACACACACACATACACACACACACATGCACGCACACACGCACACACACACACTCGCACACACACACACATTCTGGCCTAATTTGCCTGACACAAACTTCCAGCTGCTTAGAAGTGTGCACTTGTTACCAGGATGCAACATTTTTGTGTGACATGACACACCTGCACTCTTTTGTTTGCATTGCGTCGAGGAGCAGACGCCTGCACTCACTGCATTAAGGAGAATACACCTGCACCCATTGCATCCAGGAGAATACACACCTGCACTCCGTTGTTTGCATTGCGTCGAGGAGAAGACGCTGCCTCCCCCAAAGCGTCCAGGAACAGGTTCTTAAACTCATGCTTACGCGGCAAGCGCTTGTTTCCGTTGTTCCAGCCCCAATCATGGTCTACGGCAACGTTCAAATGCATGGTGCTGGGGAGTAAGAAAAATGTATGGTGCTGCGGCAACGTTCAAATGCATGGTGCTGGGGAGTAAGAAAAAGCCTCGCAAAACCTAGGGAAAAGCCTGTTCCCTATAATACGGGCCATGTTGGATAACTACCAAATTGTATACGTGTCTGGAAAAATGGTGGATAAATCTGCAGTGCTGCAAAGGAAGAACAATCCTTTCAAAATTGATGTATGACATGCATTTGCTTGAATGTTGTAACGACCTTTAATATATCGAGTGGTTAGGTTCCTCCTCTCATCCAAGCTATGAAAATTGAGCAGCAGTCTTACAGCAAAGCTGCTCCAATCCGCTCCAGGAAGCTCAATAACAAAAGGCACCAGGTAACTTAAGGGCTTGTGCTTGTAAGGTATGCAAGATTGGCGCAAACCAACAAAACTAAAAGCAGGGAGTTGTTCATACCATGCAATTTTGTATAGTTACTGCAGTTTCTGATTTTTACATTGCAGTATGTACACAGCACAGTGTGATAACAGTGCTCAGCCAAACGATTGACCTTCCAGCCCTGGGTAGAAGAGACGCGGCAGCCATCTAATGTGTGTGTGGCAAAGTTTAGGCCAGTGTTTTGACAGCTGTAGCATATCATGATGAACCGCAATGATGAAATACAAAAATATGCATTCTGGTCAAACCCGGAAATTGCAGTGTCCGCACATTGATGCACATCGCCCGACATCCCCAAAGCACTTGCGATAAATGTGAGCCTGATAATTTCATCAAGCCTCCTACACAGGCCTCAGATAGGCTGAGCATTCAGATTCACATCACTTATCCTGTTGCACATCATCCCACATCACTGGAGCTAATCCATCAAATGCTCGCAGCCCAGCTCTACCACTCACCATCGCCCAGCTCTACCACTCACCACCACCCAGCTCTACCACTCACCATCGCTCAGCTCTACCACTCACCATCGCCCAGCTCTACCACTCACCACCGCCCAGCTCTACCACTCACCATCGCCCAGCTCTACCACTCACCACCGCCCAGCTCTACCACTCACCATCGCCCAGCTCTACCACTCACCATCGCTCAGCTCTACCACTCACCATCGCCCAGCTCTACCACTCACCACCGCCCAGCTCTACCACTCACCACCGCCCAGCTCTACCACTCACCATCGCTCAGCTCTACCACTCACCATCGCCCAGCTCTACCACTCACCACCGCCCAGCTCTACCACTCACCACCGCCCAGCTCTACCACTCACCATCGCCCAGCTCTACCACTCACCATCGCTCAGCTCTACCACTCACCATCGCTCAGCTCTACCACTCACCATCGCCCAGCTCTACCACTCACCACCGCCCAGCTCTACCACTCACCACCGCCCAGCTCTACCACTCACCATCGCCCAGCTCTACCACTCACCATCGCCCAGCTCTACCACTCACCACCACCCAGCTCTACCACTCACCATCGCTCAGCTCTACCACTCACCATCGCCCAGCTCTACCACTCACCACCGCCCAGCTCTACCACTCACCATCGCCCAGCTCTACCACTCACCACCGCCCAGCTCTACCACTCACCATCGCCCAGCTCTACCACTCACCATCGCCCAGCTCTACCACTCACCACCTCCCAGCTCTACCACTCACCATCGCCCAGCTCTACCACTCACCACCGCCCAGCTCTACCACTCACCACCGCCCAGCTCTACCACTCACCATCGCCCAGCTCTACCACTCACCATCATACACCCCCAGAACAGGCCTCAGACAGGCTGAACCTTCAGGCGGGGCTGGGTTAGATGAGACGTCTCCATTGCCAGGGCACATGTACTCCAGGAACTTCCTGTACCCAGGATGATTTACCTACATCCGTCACATAGTCACATATGATATGTCACAAATGATATGTGACGTGCATAGGTCACAGCACGTGCTAGATGTGTGTATGTGTGTGGCACGTATGGATGTTTGTACGTATTCGGGCATCTTTGTTCCAGCCATGTGTGTGAACAAAAGGCTTGCTTGACTGGTATTATAAATTATAAAGGCTAAGGGTTTGGCAAAGTTCACACGCACTCCATCTATTTTTGGTAAGCTAGAAGTAGCGTATAAGATGTAAGTACATATGAACGCGGTTCTGTCTTATTGTGTTCGAAAAGCACCCTGACTAAACAACGAAGTGCAAATCGTAGTGCACGGCTGTGGCCGGATACGTGAGATGTCACCCCTCACACACCGCCGTTTCAACACAGAACACAAAATGGCTACCTGGTTAGCCATGCGAGTCCGTGCAACATCCAAATTCCCGGCCAAGCACGGCTGCATGTAGGTGGCTGTACAGTTGCACTGTGGGGCACTGGGAGTTGCACTGCATTTCACCTGCACACAATGGTATCATAATGTGCATTCACTTGACGATGTGGCAATGACAAAATGTGGTTTGGTCGTGCGTCTGTTTTGTGGAACACTGGCTTACCTGCAAAAAACAATGCAAGAATGTAAGATAGAAATAAGCGTTTTTTTGGGTTGCATCTTCAACATAATAGTTTCAAGGCACGTTGGAATTTCCACTGCTTTCTCTTTTTAATAGGGTTGGAAACGCTTGGTAATGGCAAACGTGATCCATGAGTCCTAAACTCACTCGGACACCTACGCTCTTTTATCATCAGTACCTTGCGCATCAAACGTTAACAGTGCTGCACCAGGGAGCGTGGGAATTTAGTGTTAGCGATTCTCAGGTTCAGGAACTCCTGAATCTTTTTCTGTGATTTTCTTACACCATGAAAGGAGGAAAATAATTGGCGTAGACAGGGCTTGTCACACTGTTGTCACCATGCGCCTATCTATCCCAATATCTCATCAATACAACTCAAAAGTCATCCTCCAAATACACCTGCTATCCCGGCTTTGTGTCATCACCTCTTTTCCTAACCTTTGAAGGTAATCGAAAAATCACCCTGCTGCTTCTGAAAAACACTCTAAGCCTGGTTTATCCCCCTTGCAAAACCAAACATCCCTTTATCCTCCGAGGAACTCACAAGAACAGGAGCACAAATTACTCTTTAAGGTCAAACGTGTCCGCTCACCGCAGTGTCATCTAAGTACGCAATGTCACCCAACCAAACCCATGCATCAGGCGCTGATGGTATGATTGCCTGCATGGTGAATGAGGTGGAGAGGTAGGGGAAACGCAAATTTGTACCCTGCAGGTAGTCTATTTATTTAATCAAAACATACACATGCCCATATTAGAAACCAATTCTTCTAACATGCCTCCATCTTCAAAGTCAAACAAGCAGGAACATTGTACTTCACTGCATATGCACACAGGGAAGAGGGAAGATACCTGCTCCCAAATTGGCTGTGGGCGCACGTCGTATGCCGTGCAAGACCCAAAAGCTATCCTGGGAGCACAGTGTGAGCAGGAAGCTCCTTTCTTTTCGAGAATTGGTTGGCACACACAAACAAGCCCATCAAGTCATCCCATCGCACCTGCTGACTTCCTTCTGAGAGTCCTTCTGAGAGTGCCTAGGCACGTTACCCTCTGCTGGGATGTTCCCTTTTAGTGCAAACGCAATTGCTACGACTGCTATTACGAGACTGAGCGCAGACGAGGCCGCAGAGCAGATTAACCATGGGCGCCAGACTAGCCACGGGCGCTGTGCCTGGATGCCTCTTGTTGGGTAGACCAAGGAGAAATCATCATCCCCATCATCAATCTCAAACCCAGTCAGAGGGACCCGCTCAGACAGGCTGCTCCCCATCACAACACGTTTTTGGCTTGCATGGCGAATTCAATTGGTTTAGGCCGATTACCCGTAAATTCTTTTATAATTCATGATTTATCAGCTCACATTTCTGTCGAGCATCTTCAGCATCTTCTGTTACTGTCGAGCATGCAAACTGCAAACGAGTTTGTGCTGCTCCAAGCGTTATGTTAATAGCCACGAGTCTGTAAGATTAAGCATGGATTTTTGGGGGCGAGCTTGGCATGGAAAGATGGCAAGGTGCTGCTTACAAGTAGACACAGTCTCCGGTGTGCGTGATGATTCTAACCCATTGTTTTTGGCGAGGGATTCCCTGCTCGCATACTGCACTCAAACAAGGACCGGCTCCGCAGGCCTGTAGTTTCCTAGGGTTGTTTCTCTTTTTCTATTCTAAGGCAGCAAGTGATGAGCGCGTTTGTGTTGATGTTCATGTGCTACATACATTCCTACAGGATTTGCAAACCACTCTTGAGCTGTTTTATTACTAACCTTATAATTATAGGGGGAAGTTTAATGACTTGGTGGATTTGCTGCGTAAGCTGATGTATGTGTGCAATTGGAGTTATGACATTTTGTGGAGGATAAAATCTACCAGGCCCTGCATTACCAGAATATATTACGCTCGACATTTGGAGAAACAGCTGGTAACCAGACAAAAGCTGCAACGTATCAATTGCAGTATCTGTGTTATTTATTTAATGTTGCCTTGTAAAAACTAAACCTGCCAGGATCCAGGCTTAATAATAAAAGCATTTCATAATCATCTGCACGTGAATCATTGAGGCTTTTCAGGCTTCTGATCTACCAGAAGTGTAGTTTGATCCCTTCCAGCGAACATACACACACCCGCTCTGTGGTACTCTTAGATAAGAGGCCACAATAGCATTGCATACGCTACGATGAGGCGTGGCCCGTGCTTCGTCGCCTATCTGTTTTTTCCTAAATCAATCAAAACGGGCCCATTTCTGCTTTTTTAAGATAGCAATTCATTCCCAATTTCAAACCCAACTGCCAGATGCCACAAGTCTAATAAGTGGCTTATCTGCAAACTTTTGTTTCTTTAACCTTCAAAAGGGAGTTCAGGTACGTATGGTATCGGCAACTTCCCTCAGCCTACAATTCATCCTACCAGCTACCAACCCTTGGCAGCACAAAATTTGATTTATCAGGTAAACAAATTCCACTAAAATTCCTTTCCTCTGGATACTTCAGTAAAAGCAAATGCTTTCCTCATTATCGGTACAGAAAACTATATGCTGTTTCAATTGCTCCGCTGGTATTATGAACACACAGCTAGCATGAATGAGGGGGAAATCTCTTGTATGAAGCAATTGTCACAGATCAAGTGCAGCAACCTCCAAAGAAAATGGTGACGGCAAGCACTTCTCAACTAAATGCTGTTGCTAAAGAACCCTGAAAAAGCTGGCACGTCATCCATGGAGACCATCAAAGGCTGCTCAATAGCTGAAGTAGTTTGCTCATCACTTGCAACGCGAACTTCCTTGCCCTCGCTGTGCTCCTTGCTGTCCTCATTCATTTTTTCATTTTCGTTTCTTTCATCATCCACTTCCTCATTCCACATAGACCAAGCACTTTCATCTGTGTCTCCCTCTCCCCCTTCTTCACGGCTCATCACTTCTTTTTCGGTGCTCTCTTCACCATTGCTATCTTTTGCTCCACCGTTCTTCTCCGGCGAATCAGGCGCTCCTGATACGACAGGAAATAAATACATTACACATGCTTAGACATTGTTGCATGCCTGCTGGAAGTGAAGGGTTATTTTCAAATTGTAACAATTAAAAGCAAAAAACGTGCGCTTCTGGCCAGGGCTCCCTGCACCTGATCGACCAAAGAAGCCGTCGTCTAAGATGCCACCTGGAAGCCTTGGTGGAAATGTAGGAAGCTCTAGCGGCCGTGGATCAGGCCGTCGTGGAAATGTAGGAAGCTCTGGCGGCCGTGGATCAGGCAGTCGTGGAGGCTGAGGGAGAGTAACTGGCAGTTGCAACAATTGTCTCCGCAGGCGCATTCGAGGTAGAGCCCAGCAGTCCTGCTCACGAGCAGTAGTTTTGATGGTAATGTGTTAATGTGGAACGTCACAAGAATCTAGAGTAGAAAAGAGAGATGTATGCTACTGGAATAGGTCAACTTGCTGAAGTATAGACAATAGACAATGTGATACTGACAGTAACGAATACGAGCTTATTACTGGCAAATAAAAAGCAACAAGCAACAAACTTCCAATCAAGTCCGCTCCGTACTGGAGTCTGTCCCCCCGTACGGGTAGCTGTGGCTGCTGTACAAGGGGTAAAGTATAAAGTAACCAAAACTACCTTGTTAAAGAGGCAGAGGGAGAGCATAGATCCATAGGAGTGGTGGGGGCAGCCCGAAATAAAGAAAAAGTACAACAGGAAATGAACAGGTTTCGCGGCATCCTTCATTGCTGAGCTAGCAAGACTTTCAAGCTGCTCATTATTACTATTACTGTCACTATTAGATGGACCACTGACAGGACAGTCCGTTCGTATTTGTTTGCATCTCAACCTACGGCCCTACATTTTCTAATTTTTCTTTTTGCACAATGCCTGTTCCGACCATTGGACGCCCTGCTCCAGCCTTCAAGGCGCGTTTGCTGTGTTCTGGCCTTTGCTCCTGGTCTATGTGTTGGCTGACATTCTTGTCTGACCCCTCTTTCTCTGCTCTGCCCTCGACATGGTTCGCAGGCGCCTGCTGTGGTGGATGGCCAGGTACGCCAATTTCCCCCTGGGCGTGTTCTCTCCCTCTGCTGTTGTTTGTTGCTGTGGACACGACATGCACGACTTTGATCACTTTTACTGCGCGAGGGGATTTATAAACTGGTTTGAGATGCTTGGAAGTTTTGAGTTCTCTCTTCTCTCATCATGAGCATGATGTCTGCCTGCCTGCCTGCCCACGCCGTCCCACGCCGTGCTTACATCCATGATGCCGGTGCTGTGCCTGATCCAACTCAGATGAAGGACATCAGCTTGGAAAGCCTCAAGGGCAAGTACACGGTCCTCTTCTTCTACCCACTGGACTTCACTTTCGTGTGCCCCACCGAGATCGTCGCCTTCAGCGACCGTATCAAGGATTTCAAGGACATCAACTGCCAGGTGATTGCACGGGGAGTGGGGGTGGGGGGCCAGATCGATCCCTGTAACCACACATTGAGTACACCGACCCGTCGAGGGACACTCACACAAGAGTAAAGTGTCCCTGTGATATACACACATACACATGCACTCACTCACACACACACACATGCACACACACACATACACGTGCACACACATACATGCACGCACGCACGCACGCACACGCACACGCACACACGCAAGCTCACGCGCGCACACACACACACACACACACACACACGCTCACACACACACACACACACACACACAAACACCGCGCACATACACACGCGCACACACACACACACACACACACACACACACACACACACACACACACACAAGCACACACACACCCCGCACAACACACACGCGTCCACAGCTTGTGGGCTGCAGCATTGATAGCGAGTTCACCCACCTGGCGTTCGTCAACACGCCACGCAACAAGGGAGGCCTGGGCGGCTGCAACTACCCTCTGCTCTCAGACAAAAACAGGAAGATTGCCACAGACTACGGTGTCGTGATTGATGATGACTCGTATGGCGAGGCTGGCGCTACCTTCAGGTGTGTGTTTGTTTGTGCCGATTTGTAACGTGAGTATGTGCGTACGTGTTTGTTGGGTTTCATACATGTGTGGTCTGCCATTAAAGGCCACGTAATTGGTTGCTGGCTCTGCATCAACAAGGAGGAAGTCGGTGGAAAATAATAGATGAGGCGATTATTGTAGGTGTTGACAATCAAGCTGCACCTATCTTATTTGTTGCTATTTACGTTAAGTGTTGACAAACAAGCTGCACCTATCTTATTTGTTGCCACCCTGTGCTGGAATCTTCATATTGATAGAAGTTGTCATTCTCTCCAGCATGGGGCTTCTTTGCAGAGGGGGGGCCTTGGGAATGAGTCCAAAAATGACCGGAGGAGAAAGCTGGAAAGGTGTTAGTTGACTTGGTTGTGCGAATCCAAAAATTTTGCTTTCTTGAAGTTATGCAACATGATATTATAAAGCTGGACATTCATTGAGTTTTGGCTGAATAGATATGGACGGGGTGAGTTGTGATGCAAGGGTGCTTTAAATGTAGGGTGCTTTAAATGTAGATTAGACTTTTGCCCCATGACTGGCAGCAGCTTTCAAAGGTGCTGCTGAACATCCGTGCTGTGCTTAAAAGCTGCCAGTCAGGGTCACGTACCTGAGGAACACTCAAAAGCATTTCCCTTTGGCGCAGTGTCCCCACTTTGGCTTTTTTACGACCTCTCTATGTTTGCCGCAAATCTGCAATGACAGTGCGTTGGCCAACGATGCTTTTCAATAGCAATGCATACTAGCATAAGTGTTCTTACCCCAACACCCATAACCGCGCACCGCGCAGGGGCCTGTTCATCATCTCCCCCGATGGCATCTTGCGCCAGATCACCATCAACGACCTCCCAGTCGGACGCAGCGTGGACGAGGTCATCCGCCTTGTGAAGGCATTCCAGGTAAGGGACATGCTCACGCTCTTGCACAACTGGTCATGGTAAACACTTGTGCACCTCACTCACTCGAGTGCAAAACCCCTTCCCGTGTGTGTGTGTTTTCGGAAAGTGTAGTGAGACATTTTTCCAACGAATCGTTGGAAGCACTCTTTCAAATCCCAAGCCTCTATCTCTTTCTATACTCACTTTTAAAAGAGGCGATCCTTCTGCTGGAAAGTACTGATTGTAACATTGCATGCACTCGTCACAACAGGCAACCTATTTTTGGAGCGTCTTTTTTGCCTGCAAGTACCAAATGCCTATTTTTTCAGACTGAACATGAGAGCAAAAGCATTTTCTTCTGCTCTTATGTTTTCAGAATAATAAACATAATAAATTAATGAACAGCATGACGACACACGCCTGTATTGTTTGCTGTAGTAGCAACTTCACTGTGGTTTTTCCCCTTGTTTTCTCAGTCCTAATGAACGCGTTCACATGTATGTCCAGTTTCCCTCACCCGTTATCATAGCAGTTGCATGTAATGTGTCGTCCAGACACGTAGTCCATGCTGCAAAAAGTCACATGCTTGGAAATCTGTTGTTTTGGATGTTTTTACAGTTCACCGATGAGCACGGTGAGGTGTGCCCAGCCAACTGGACCCCCGGTGCCAAGACCATGAAGGGCGACCCCGTGAAGAGCCAAGAGTACTTCAAGACCCTATCTTCATAATCTGATTCGAATGCAAGTGCTTGTTCAGCTGTTTCCTCCAACAGAGCAGGCGGCCTTGACGTCTGCCAGTGTACTATTATGTGTGTGCGCCCTAACCAGCCGTAATGCTGGGCTTGAGCAGTACAGCAGGTGAACTATGTAAGCAGCTTAGAGCTTGGCTAATGCTGTGGATGTGAGGGAATTTTATTGTTTTTGTACAGTGTTCTTCCTGCTCCCTAGTATCGCATCGTTACCTCCTCACCGCTACCTATGAAGCTCGTTTGAGCTTATAACTGACCACTCCTTGTGTATTGGTGCGGGAGTTGCTGTGCGTGTAGAAAAAATGCTTACTTTCCAGACCTTTCAGGTGTTAGCCTGCTTCGGCCGCCAATTTACACAAGGAAGGGCATCTGCCTTGAATAACCAAGAGGCAATTGCTACCTTCCTGCTGCTCCTAAAAGAAAAAGGAAATGACTCCGCTGGCAGTGTTGACACAGTCAGCATGATTAAGGCTGCTCCTAATCTGGATGGAAAAAAACAGCACCAACGCTTTTTACAAAACGTGCACTGACAACTAGGATGTTTGCACTATACTTGGAAATATCCCAAAGACAAAAGTGCGCTACACGCTAGAGGCCTCTACCAGCAAAGCAAAACACCGCCCCTGCCAGAAGCAACATGCGGCATACACATCTTAGTATTCGGGAACAAAGGGTTTACAAATCTTAGTATAGTCTGGATCAAAGCTGCCGGGGAGCATCTTATTGCAAACAACCCATCTTGGTTATAAAAAAGAAACAGGACCTATCACTAGGCTCAGCGACTTTAAAAAAGCAGGCACCAAGCTTTTCCTTGAACCGTCATTTGAAAGGATACTGCCAAGAATGGCAAACATACATATGTAGGCTCCCCAATTTGACCACATTAAATTTTTTTAACTGTTTCGCAGTGGGGGGTTGCCTGGTGCGCGCACTTACATAGCCCCTCCCTTACTAATCATGCTGGATGTGTTGTCATTCTCCAAGGAGCCTCCGTTACTCTCCACATCATCCTTTTGGGTGTGGGTGGCACCATCTACAACACTCACACTCTGAAACCTTTCAAGGAACTGGGTCTTGATTCTCAAAGAGTTAAGAATCTTGCCTCCAAGCTCCATGTGCACTCCGTGAATTTTGCTGCTAAACTTGTCCATACCAGACGTGCCCTTTCCAGCACTGTTATCAACTCTCACCAGGAGCCGGTTTCAGGCCAAGCTTGCAACCCTCTTGATCCCCATTGATTTTTCATTTCCTTTTCGCGGCGGAGGAGCTTTACAGTACTCGGTACCAAAGTGGCTCTTTTTCCTTATTTTATGTGGGGAGTGGTTTTCACTGCCTGCGTAGTTTTTCTTTTCTTTTCTTTTCTATCCACATTAACACCAACGCCCATCCCCATTTAGCCATGTTCTAGCGAGCAAGGGTGGCTTGCGTACCATATACTCTTAACACCTGCCAACCAGGGCCTCCAGCAGAAAGGCTCTTCATTTTCTCAGATTTTTGATGCTGTAAAAGCACACATGCACGTCCAACACAAACTAGGTCCTGAATCAAAACAGGTTTTGCACCACCAGTCCATTGAGTGCTACACTAAATACCAAGAACTGATCAAGGAAGGCATTGTCAAGAAAGACATAAGTAACTCATTTTGGAAAAATACAAGTGTCACCTCTAGAGAAAAGAAAAATTTCACGCTCTGCCGCACTGATTTGATATACAACAAAAAGCGTGCCGCTCAGTGCAACCATATAGAAGGCCCACCAATCTGCCCCTTCTGCCAGAAGCTAGACGGCATCTACTACATGCTGTCAGGCTGCAGTCATCCCACAGGCGCAGTGCTGCTGCGCAAATGATTCTAAAAGCGGTCCAACAAGGTGCACAGGGTGCATGCCTGCTAGCACAACAGTAGGCAGTTGTGAAAAAATGGTACAACAAGGCATCATACGCCCTTCAGAAGAGACACAGGTAGGAATGATTCCAACCTGGCTCTTACTTTATTTCAATCTTAATGCACAACAGCGGCGGAAATTTAGCAAGCCAAATGCAATCATAGTTGCCCAACCCAACAACCACGCCCCAGACGGAACCCAACACACACGTATCAACTAGGTCTGCCAATACTGCAAGAAGAGTTGCCCGTGATAACCTAGCAGATGACGCTGCCAATCCATATCCCCTGGCTATTAAACCAAGAGACATACAACAAAGCAAACGCGATGACATTTAATAGAAATTAAGTACTGTGTAGACACACTTCCCCTACTCAACAAGCAGAAAAGGCACAAGAACAACATATGCTAATGCCTCGCTTGCTCGGACACCGTAAAACCCTTCACACCATCCTACTAGGAGCAACAGGCACCACCTACAGCAACCACACACGGAACCTACTCCACAGCCTCGGAGTTACATGCTGGTCTACATGCCACAGCGTTCGTGGCAATTGAAGCCTACATGCAATCAGATCCGCAACAAAAACCATAAAGATGAGACGGGACATTAAATAAAACCTCCAAAAATACCTGAGCACTACTCCTGGTGGTGTGCAGGCTTCTGCCTCCCATCCACCTGATCCTCACTGAAATGCTTCTTATTTTATTCTCCAGGTAGGATGTTGTGTGTCTCTGCATCCATTGGGTGGTGCAGAACACAAAACAACATCCTTTTCTAATCCATGCCGGTAGTGTTTACACCATCTGCGTTCTTTTTCTTTTCTCCACAAGGAAGGGCCACTCAATCCTGGTAAATTCCACACAACAACTGCAGATGACAGTACGGTGGTGCGCAGGCCTCTGCCTCTCGACCATCTGATCCCAATTGCAAAAGGTATTGGAGCAGTGCTGTCAACAGACCATGCTCATTTGTTTTTTTAAAAATGCAATCATCACATAACAGACCAAAAGCAAGCGTAAAGGTGTTGTGCGTGCGATGGCAAAGTGGCACTGATATTAGTTTAGTTTTGGATTACAGAGGCCTCCAGCCTGGCATGGTTGCTCAACCTCTAGGTCCCAAACAAAAAGTTTGGCGCACTTATGAACTTGTAAATGCTTATATTAAAAAGGCAGCATTTGATCACTTGCCACTCAACCAATTGAAATCCAAACGCATACGGCAGGCGTGGTGGACTTAATTTCCGCTTTAAGCCGTGACTTGAATTGATGCACAAAGCAAGGCAAGCAAATGGTGGCAGGCCCCCTCAGCAGGCACGCACCCAACGGCGCTCAACCTTTAAGTTGGGTTAGTATTTGAACTAGGACAATAGGGTTCGCCCCACTTCGATTCCCCTTGGAGTTTTCTGCTTACAATAAAATCTCTGAAAAGAACGCAAGCTTTAAAAAAAGGGTTTTATGGTACCCGGTGCCAAAGTTGCTTTTAATGTGAAGAGTGGTTTTTCACTGCCTATTTTTCGCTCGTTATAAAAGTCCGCAATGTGTTTTAAGCCAGAAATGGATGTCGAATAAATTATATCATACATGCGGTATTTGTTTGCCTCGGACTCAAAAATTCGGCATAGAGTTTCTTTAAGCAATTTACTGAATTATTTAGAATATCCCATTTAGCATTAGTCTATCGTGTGTTAGGACAGTCTCAATCTCCCAAGGCAAGCACTTGGGGTCTAGTCTAGCTTTCAGCCATGGTCATCCTGCGCAAAACAGATGGATGTCTGATCTCCTGTGGAATCCATCATTTGCTGCGTTATGTTTCATAACCAATATGCACGTTTTTCGTTTCCCTCGCCTATCTGTGTAGCGCAGCACTACATCACGGATATCAGTGCGGAGCGAGCATGGCTGCTAGCAGTGTCCTGTTGGAGAGGTCAGATGCACGGAAGGTGATAAGCTGCCTATGGACGCTCAGCAGCATCGCAAAAACGGAAGAGCAAGTGCAGGTGAAAGTCATAGCCAATTGGATCTTGAATAACTTGCAGTTGGCGTTTTTATCCTGGCGGTGATGAGGGGACACCTTAGGTCACTTGCTCCTGATATGATTATACTTGCTCGGCGTAATATTGCCGCTCATTACCAGCCACGCACATCTTGTGATTTCCCTCCTGCCAGGTTGCCATTGGGGAGATTGCGACGCTCCTTGGCGCGTCCAGGTCTCTTGCTTTTGAGGACATCGTGCTGGTAGGAGCTGCTATGGCGTGTGCAAGCAAAAACTTCCATTTCATCACAGCAACTCTCATCATCCAGCAGGGCCTGTGTACTGGCAGAGGCAGCGAGCAGCGTCTTCCTGCTGGCAACCGGACATGGACCTTGCATCCAGGTGTGTAGTTAAGAGGCATGGCACAAGTCACCGTGTGGCCAAGGAAGGGAGAGGGTTAATAAGGGCGTGCAGCATCTGCAATAAGTACGCACGTAGAGACTAAACCAGCGGCCTGGAGTGAGGCTTTATGACCGAATACCTTGGATCAAGTTGGAACAAGTACCTTGGATCATGTTGGGCACAACGGAGTTGTGCATTGTGCAGATGGGTAGGAATATATTTCAGACGGCTGCGAATGTTTGTGAGCCGAACATACTGCAGGTTGTGTTGCTGGACAGATCAACCAAATCACAATCATGTTCACATATTCCCCTCGTGCCTAATCTAAAGGCAAGCCTTTGAGGTTCAAGAAAGACAGCCCTAAAGACTTGGACGACCAGCTGCGCCACTGTGCACTTGCAATTCTTAGCACCTCGAGCTTCATGGTGAGGAGATGTGTAGAAAGACGATGCTCTCACATGTTCTGTTTGATGAGGGTGTGACATAGATCAAAAGGGAATACCCAACATGTATGGTGTTTTAATGCTGTGCACTGGCACATCTCACAGCCTGTGCTTAGGCGTGTCCCCTGCAAGCCTTTGCTGCAGCGTGCTTGTCATTCAGCATCCTCCGGTCTGTAAATTTTGAAATTTAAGGCAACACCACTTATTCAAACAGGCACGGGGGGGCGTGATCGGGGAGTACGATTTGCGGGTCATTATGTACACTGCCTTTGATGTGCAAGAGGTGCGTCATTGTCTCAAGATATCTCCCTACCAATTTGTTCCTGTTTTTGATCAGCATTGCCACGCTTGCAGTGGATACAATTGTACGAGCTTTTTCTTGTTTCAAATCCTAACATTTCAGGCTGCTGCATTGTTTCAAAGGAGAGACATACATGACCTGCACTCACACATCAAGGTAGGGGCGAGAAAGGAGTATTACAGGTTTTGTGCAAACACGACCATGGGCTTTCAGAGATTGCTGTTTGCGAGTTAAGGGTAGGGAATTTCTGAAGTCCTTTAATAGTAGCCATAGCTTATTTAAACCATTCGTAACGTCCACATACCTGAAACGTGTCAGCAATTCAAGGTGTCCTAGTTCTTATGGCAGTGCCTGGCATTTGTCGCAAACATTGCATTGTGTTCAATTGTCAGGATATTTAATGGCTAATGGTAACCTACTCTTTTCTTCTCCTTTGCTGCCACTGACTTCTGTGATTCCACTCATGCAGGAAAATGAACTCCAAAAAGAGCGAGCTTTAAATGATCTGGACAACCTGGAAAACAAGCTAAAGATCATCAAGGTCCGTAACCAAGCTGTTCACTACGATCGAAATTAGCCTTGCTGTTGCTAGATATAATGTCGCAATGCATTTTCAATAAAGGCGGCACTGATTGTGTAGGTGATAAGTTAAAACAGAATTGAATATTGTTGTAGGCGTCTTGTATATGTAGATGCTGTGTAATGCATTCGACTCAACAACTGCAGAGTTCTTCTCTTTGCAGAAGAACTCTAATTCTTGCAGGCGAGCGACTTGTGTAATGCGCTTTCGCACAAGTGTGCATGCCTCTCTTTCTTGTCCATCTCTATAATACTGGATTTTTAGAGGCACGTTTAGTTCTGCTTGCCTGCGCATTTGTTACATCTGAGTTCCTCCGCCTTCTAAACGAGCCGTAAAAAAACTGCAATACCGTTTTATTCGTGTATATGCAGACTTTACTCACTTCTCAATCAATGAGTTAGCACATACATGAACGCAGTTGGACGCTGATAAAAGGCTGCAAAAGCAGGAAGAGGAGGTGGATAATCTACGCAAGGTCAACCAGGTTTGTTTCTATGGACTCTCAACGCTATGACGTGGTGATTCTGTGCTTCATGGCCAGGCAAATCTGAGCCGACGAGCGGGTTACTGCTGCAGTGCTATACCTCACGTGTGTTTGGACAGCGGCAGCGTCTAGCTTGTAAGCAGGCACCTTTTAAATTGTATAAAACACAAACAGCAGCGTGTCCTTGGCGCTACCTTAGTGCTCCAGTAAAATTATAAGCATCGACACTTTTGCATGCATTGAGGTACGACTCCAGATTACACACATTCAATGCTGTTACGTTTGCAGAGCTCAGTGATCCTTTTCTAACCCTTCAGGCACTTCAAGCGGCAAACGCAATGCGTATACATTCGGAGGAGGACCTGAGGAGGCAATTGGAGCAATTGCAGGTAAACATGCTTCCCATTGTGTGTCAGGTAGACATTTCAAACAGTTCAAATCAGTTTATTCCATCTCTCCTATACTACTTACTGTTCTGCTTGTATAAGAGCCTGGAAATCTAGTGTGTTTGTGACCTCATTCGTGGTATTTTGTTGCACCCGAGATTCATTGTTGGAAGCTCTGAATTGCTATGGAGTTGTCTTGTATCCGGCACCAAAAGTGGTTCCTTTCCTTCATTTATGTAGGGAGTAATATCACTAATCGCATAGGCTTGACACTGAATTAATGATCAGCGTGCTTTTTTGCTCGCACTTCCTACCATAAAGAAAAGCACAAATCATGCCCGCCATTACAGGTTGCAAATTTTCACTTGAGCGTTTGAGATCTTATCCTGTGACTCTGGATGATTGATTCCTAGCAATTTATAAACTGCAAAATATACAAACCAACGATTTCAAGGCTAAAGCAAACTCTCTGTTTGTTGTTTGACCTAAAACCATACACATATTTGTCACTCTGCTGTGTACAAGGGAGTACTTTGAGCCAGAATCCTTGCACGCAGCAGCATGAAAACGAGTGCACTTGTTTTTGTTTGACCTGTCACCGACTTGATCATAAGGTATTTTCTGCTGAAGAAAATCAATCCGTGCAACTCTTTGTCATACATCTCACCTTCAAATGCCCAATGCAAAACAGAGCACCTGTGCCCATTAACAACCGAAAGAAAAAGGAATAACTACTTAGGCAGTGAACAACGACTCCCCACATAAATTTGAGAGCGGATCACTTACTGGTAACTGGGCACCGAAAACATATCGCATCACAGAACAGGAGAATGACCCTCAAGAGGGTTGCAGGCATAGCCTGAACCGGCTCCAGATGAAAGTTGATAGTGGTAGTGGACCGCCACGCCTGGACAAGTTTAGCAGCATAGTTGACAAGATGGAGATTAGTGGCAAGTTTTGTAACTCTTTGTGAAGTCCTTGAAAGGCTCCAACGTGTGAGTGTTGTAAATGGTGCACGCACAAAAGGGTGGTGCAGAGATCTTTGTGCTGTTCCTGCGCGACGCTCAGCTGGTTCTGATGTCTAGTGTCCTCACAGTTCTTGATCTCAATGAGGTGGATATTCCGTTGTAGCATGCTGAGATATAAACATGGGTCGGTTCTGTCTGGAGAAGGTGAATCTGCTGGTGGCGGCTGGCGATGCTGCTGACGCGCTCCCAATCTCCCTCAGTTGCCCCTGCCACTCCAATCCACCTCCATTATTTGTTTGTTGCTTTATGATATTCGCGGAGATGGGAGCAACCAGTACAGCATCTGAACAAGTGGGGTCAAACATGTTTTTGTCTCAGAAGCGGGTCAGAAAGAACCACTTTGGTATAATCCTAGTTTCAGAAATCTGCAGATGTTGTATAGCCAGCCATTTGTTGCTGCCTAAATCGATGGAGATGAAGCAGGACTCTGGCGGTTTTTATGATAATGCTGCATGCTAAGTCATGTTGTATTTCTTATTTGCGTGTTTTGGCAACCAGAAAGTGCAGGGTGCTGTCTAGTTGTAGACTGAGGGGATGGGTTAGACCTGTTGAGTGCTGAAACCATACCGCATGCTTTTGGTTTTATAGGGCTCCTGTTCTGTACTTCAAAACAAAGCATTTAGTATTAGCAAGGACAATAGATGTCAGCGTTAGTAGCGGCTCTAAGGCGGTGCTGTTTTTTTAAGGGTCTGGGCCCAGGTGCGCAATGGTAGTTTACTTTGGTATTGACATTTTTCGTTTTATGAAGAAGACACATGTGTTTATTAGGGTGCTGTAATGATTAAGTGGTATTCCGTGATTTGGATAGAACTGAGCTATGTTCAGATGGGTATGGTCTGTACACTTTGGTGACCCTTATCCTCTTTTGCAAGCCAGTAGCTGTTAGCAAAGGGATTCCCTTCAGACCATGATGTTCTGACGGAGGTACCAACAATGTCGGAGTAGGTGGTGACTGACCTTCTAGCAAGAGCGTCAGCATATTCTTTGCCAGTGATGCCGGCGTGGGACTTGACGCTGTAGAAAGGAATGGACGATTGTGACTGGCGAATTGCTTTGGAAAAGGAATGAAAGACACCTCCTTGGATGTGCTTAGCGGTGGTTATTTGGGTGTGAGAGCTGTATTTTAGTCTGATGTAGTGAGGTTAGGCTGTCTGTGGCTATGTGGGAGTAGCCGTGAATGATTGCGGCTGCTACAGCTGCTAGCTCCGCACGTGAGATGGTGTTGGTTACACCTACGCCTCTTGCGTTCACGTAATGGGATACGTTTAAGCAAGGGTGGTATACACCTGATCCTGTGTCTTGCCCTTCATCGTTCTTTTAGAGGCTGCCATCAGTGCAGGTCCAGTCCTGCCTATCTTTTACCTTGCGGATCAGGATTGGACTGGAGCTTTGTTGGGTCGCTTTGTCAGACTTTTGAGGGTGGTCAGTGCATATTGCAGCACTTGTTATATGGGGGGCTTTGTGAGGTTTGAGAGCGGTCGCTACAAAGCTCTCTTTCTTTTCCAGGCCTGAGTTCTTTCCAGTGCCAACAATAACAACAATAATGCCTCTTTATAGTTTATTGTGGGCGTTGGTCACAAGCATACACAAGATTCCCTCATAATTAAACGTACCAAAGCAGGCTCGAGTCAACCAGTCTCCTGCGGGGCCACCTCCTGGGTGGGGGGAGAAAGCGGCAGAGGAAGGAGGCAGTCGCGTTGAGAGTGCCAAAAAGAAGTACAGCCGTGATGACTTGATGTCATTTCAAAGGTACAGGTATTGCGATTCCCTGTCCATTCTCCCCTCCTGCTGGCAGTCATTTTCATTGCACATCATAGAGCGCAGTGGATTAAATATGTTTGTAGCTCGTTCCCAGACCAACGTTCTCTTTTTACACTTCCCATGTGCAGAACAACTGCACCTTCCCGTCTGGGCTGAAAGGCTTCAGCAAGCATAATGAGTGGCATGCCACTCCCACAATGTCAGAACAGGAATTCAGGCAAAGAGAGCTGCAGGTGAGTGAATCAGCGTTGGCCTAAGAAAATCCTGCCGCTGCACCACACAAGGTTGTTTCCTGCTTAACAGGTTTGGCACCTTTTGCTGTGATACTTATGTTAGGGAATGAGCAGTGGAGATTCTCTTTTCAAGCAAAACAGCACTCTGTACCTTTGTTTGTTTTATCCTGTTGCAGGAAATAATGCAGGAGATCTTGCGCCACAACCCTTCAGCAGGGATCTATGATTTGATGCACCCAGAAGCATTGCACCCCAAAAGGCTCAATGGCAGTGAGGTGCTAGAACCAGCAGCCCCTGCAAGATAAAAATTGGCATCTAAAGGAAGCATTTCATTCACAAGTAATTAGGAACCAATAGCAGCATGAAACAGGCATTTCTGGATTTTTTGGCCTAAATAATATAAGATTTTACAACGCAGCAAACTGTTGAACGCTACACAAGGCAATTGGCCTTGACGCCATTTGGGCAGCACACTAGACCTACAATTTGTGCAGAATCTTGAAGCACGCGAGTGGCATGGAGATTGCTCACTATTCACTACATGAGTGATCTGGTATTAACGGCAAACTACAATAAATGGCGTTTACCCTGGATGCCCGGCCACCTTTGACTTTGCGCTTCCTGATTGGAAGGTACTTTTCCCATCCCCTGTTTGCCCGGTCTTTAGCTTAAATGTCACCAAAATGGAGAGGTGAGAGGCATGCTGTTCGGAAATGGTGAGAGTTTGGGGCCTCAAAACCTGCCTAGAGTTTTTTCACTGGGCTTGTTGCTTGTCAATCATGAAGCCATGAGAAAACGTTAAATTAATCCCTAAGCCCTCTTGATTCGTGGTATCGTTATTTTTTTGACACCAGTGTCCCCCCTTAGCGAACACAAATGCACCATGATAAGAAGGTCCACAGATCTCAGGCTGTGAGATGATCTTAGGTGATGATGCATTGGTCAGATCTCAGAGCGAACATTATAAGCTCCTTAAAAGCAGGCAACGTGTCGTAATTTTAGTGTGCATCATAAAATATGCTGTAAAAGCGCAGGAGCAGCGCAGTAACAGCATAAAGGCCTTTGCTCCTTCCTTCAATACCCTCTATTACCCTCCGCACCGTCCTTTTAAAAGTGTGTTGCACCATCTACAGCAATCACATCTATCGCTTCCACACGCTCAGCCTTTTAAGGAGCTGGGTCTTGATTCTCAAAGACTTAAGAAACGTGCTTCCAAGCTTCATGTTCATTTTGTCAATTACGCTGCCAAACTTGTGCATACCAGACGTGCTCTTTTCAACACTATTATCAGCTCTCATGAGGAGACGATTTCAGGTCCAGCCTGCAACCCTCCTGATCCCCATCAATCTATTTCATCTTCTTTCGGTGGAGGAAATTTACGGTACTCGGTACCATAGTGGCTCCTTTTCCTCACTTAATGTGAGGAGTGGTTTTTCACAGCCTGCTTAGATTTTTTTTGAAGCAAAAGCCATGGTTTTCCATTTAGAGTCATTTTTGCAGCGTTGAACGTAAGGCACTTTTTGTGACACATTGAGTGTATTACTACGTTTGATGAGCGTCGTACCATAAAATCACAGTCTTAGATAATATTAAGTCAGTTGCACACCTTTAGCCTTTCAGCATTGTTGTGTTGTAAAGCAGTTTCGTTAAAAGCAAATGGAGCGCCTGAAAATCATATATGCCGGGACTTAGAGGCACCATATATATGATAAACATTGGATCATGTTTAGGTGATTACCGATGGTGGTATACCCCTAGTCCGTGTCTCGCCCTCGCTTCTTTGTTCTGTTGGAGGCTGCATGCCATCAATGTGTCAGTCACGCAATCTTGTACATTGCGGGTTGGGTATGGCTGTATGTTGTCGGTTGCTTTGTCAAACATTTAAGGTCATTATTGATCAATGATTCACAGGATAAGAGTTGTTGGACTTAGGCGGGCACAGCTTCCTAACTAGACACCAAGAGCTAAACCCTCGCTTGCTTTTCTGCTGAAATCTTTCGGCCATCGTTTTGGCGTCGTTCCTTTCATAACAAATTGAATTCATAAATGCCCTCAAGATCGTAATCGTCGCGTCAATTCAATCGAGTATTGATTTTCCAGAAGCATGCAAATAAAATATATGGAGCTCGAATCGCTCATCAAGCAGGCAAGCAACAGTAAAGCACAAAGAATCGCCCATGCAAGCGCGTGTGCACGCACACATACACACACACACACACACACAACACATGCGCATACACACATACACACGCACACGCACACGCACACATATGCATGCACACATACACACACACATAAAACACACGTGCACATACATACATACACACACGCATGCACATACACACATGCACGCACACATACACACACACATGCACACACGTACGCACGTGCACACACACACACACACACACACACACACACACACACACACACACACACGCACACACACACACACACAACAACACACGTACGCACGTGCACACACACACACACACGTGCAATTACATACACACACACGCGCACACACACACGCACACATACATACACACACCAGGTGTACACATACACGCACTCACACTCACACACACGCACACACACGCTCACAGACACACATACACACAAACACACACATACACAAATAAACACACACAAGCCTCACTTGTCAGCTCTGTCGGAATCCTTCACCCCCAGATTCTATGGGATTGAAAGCTATTTCTGCCTCGTCTGTCTGCAGATCGAGTTTTATTTCTCAGACACAAACCTGCCGACGGATGCCAAGCTGCTGAAGCTCATCTCCAAGGATGATGCTGGATTTGGTGGGTTGCAATGCCTTGTTACACGATTTGAGCAGGTTACCAAGCTTGCCCGTTGTCAAGGTCATCCTCCCTTGAATCCCTTTATCCCCATTAAACTTCCCATTTCCTTTTGCGTCTTGCAATGTTTTTACGCTGTCTGGTACTTAAAAGCCTCCTCTTATGCCGTCATAACGCTGCTCTTGCAGCTGTCCTCCTCAAAGATGTTTTTCTGTGTGAGTGTGTGTGGATGGATATGTGTGTGCGCGTGCTTAGGTTTGCATATGCGTCAGTGAGCCCAGCAAAGCCTCTGTCAGCCTCCTATTTTCTGTCCTGTGTGTGTGTTTGTGTGTGTGTGTGTGTGAGTGTGTGTGTGTTTGTTTATACGTGAGTGGTAGTGACTACTAAGTGGAGGGCGCCGTGGAAAAAGGGAGTAAGTGCCCTTTGTTGACCCTTTGTAAACCAGCCCCTGCACCAGTCCGTCTGATTTTCCCTCCTTGCTGATTTTCCTGCAGTGCCGATCAAGGTGCTGTCCAGCTTCCGAAAAGTACGAGGGTTCTGCAAAGACGTATCCGCAATCAGCGACGCGCTGCGCTCCTCTTCAAGCGTGCTTCAGGTCTCTGAGGATGGCTCCAAGGTTGGTACTGAGGTTTACAGAGGGGTTACCAAAGGTCAGGCCCACCATTCCCAGCCAAACTTCGTCCCTCAAACGAACCTTCAAACATGCTTGAGGTCTCTTAGGACGGCTCCAAGGATGGTACTTTGGATTAAAGAGGGGTTACCAAAGGCCTTTCTATAGGGATTAACCAGCAGCAGCAAAACTGGGCTCATCCAGCACACAAGTAAGCATAATGATGTACCAAGACGTCAGCCTCTGAGAATAATTGTGTTGTAGGCCACCCTCTGTCTGACTGATTGGCTTACACCAGTAACGTCAGTGACGTTTGTTGTAGACGATTCAGATGGGCAGAAGCTGGTGCAAATATTTGAACAAGTAAGGTTGGATTGACGTGCAAGGGATACGTTAAACCTTGAGTTTTAACCTGGTCCTTTATACACACACATTTGCTCACATATACACACATATACTCACACGTGTACGTATTCAAACTCACACGCATGCACGCGCATGTGCACTTGTACGCACTCCTTTGTTCCTACCTCGCACTGTCGAGGGTTGTGCTGCGGTCCACACCAGCCTTCCTCACTGCTCCCAATTTCCATACCTGATGTTTCCTTCTTTGCCGCCCCCTCACACCAGCAAACACAAAAGAAGGGATATGAAAGCATCAAGTGGTGTTAATACTGAGAGCGATAGATTGTTATGTTGAATCAGCCAGAACTGAGCTCAAACACTGTATATGACCGCACGTGTATGTGGTAAATAACATTCCTGCTCAAAACACCATAAATACGCACTGTACATCGTACACTGTACGCACGTATATATGCGTGATTCTGGCTAACTCTATTCGCATGTAAACGGCAATGTATGGTATTCGTACTCTGTGTATGTCCACTTACGCAGGCTACAGGTGTGTGCGACAGATTGTTTATGAGCAGGGTTGGCCAAAGTTGCACACACACACGCACACACACACACGCACAAACACACACAGTGTATGGCCGCTTATGCATGCCACAGGTGCGCCGGCGGACGCCCCTCCCCGAAATCGATGTGCCTGCAATCCAGCGCTGCACCGTGGTGGTTGAAGGTCTGCCCCTGCCAACACCCACAATAGGTGGGAGTGAGTGAGGATGCGATGGCGTGCTTTGTGTTGCGACGTGAATGTCGTGAACGCTGTGATGTGTTCGCATATATATGTGTGTGCATGTGCATGCATCCGTGCGTGAGTGAGTGTGTGTATATGTGTGTTTGTGTGTCTTTGTGGGTGCGTGAGCGCGTGTCTGCGTGTGTGTATGCCTGTTTGTGTGTGCATGTATAGGACCATGGGCCATGTACGCAAATGCACAGCTGAAGCTACCCACGCCCATGTGTATGCATACCTGTGCGCATGTCAGCGTGTGTGTGTATGCATCCATGCATGTGTGTCTGTCAGCTGCCTCGCCTTCCCTTCTATACCGTGCTGAGTCGTGTTGCACGGTTTTCTGTGTTCTGTGTTCCTGTATCTGCCCACAGACAGCGTGACCGCCATGTTCACCTGCTTATTGCGCTGAGTTGTGTTGCATGGTTTTCTGTGTTCCTGTATCTGCACACAGACAGCGTGACCGCCATGTTCACAAGCTTATTGCACTGAGTTGTGTTGCATGGTTTTCTGTGTTCCTGTATCTGCCCACAGACAGCGTGACCGCCATGTTCACAAGCTTATTGCGCTGAGTTGTGTTGCACGGTTTTCTGTGTTCCTGTATCTGCCCACAGACAGCGTGACCGCCACGTTCACCTGCTTAGGCCTGGCAGTGAAGCTAGTGCGGGTGTGCAACAAGGACAGCAAAGTGGGGAAGCTGCCGGAGTGGCTCGTGGTAGGGCTGCGCATTCTTCAAAGTGTTAAGCTTACAGGTTTCATTTCAACGTATGTGGCACACCATGTATGAGTAATTAATCCTCGCAATATTATTAAAACTTTGGAATACAGCACAAAGCAGTCATGCTCATATGCACAAGTACCATTGAAAAGCACGACGTATCCTGGTGGACTCGCAGGATGCTGATGCACATCGTGGCGCATCAGCTCTCCTTGCAAGCGGCAGCTGCCAAGGCCCAGCACCCAAGCCGCAGCCGCCAAGCAACGTCAGCCACGACGCAGTGTCTGCAGCATCGACACGGCTTTCGCAACTGCCGCATGCATACGTGCAGTTTGAAGACGAGAGCGCTGCTGCGACAGCTGTGTCTGAAATGAGGCAGAGCAGGTAGTCGAGGGTCCTGCTCCTGTCTGCAGTCTGCGGCCTGCTGTCTGCAAACTGCCACAAGCAACTGCCACAAGCATATGTGATGTATGAGGTTGCTGCTGCGACAGCTGTCTAAATTGAAGATTAAGGTCCTGCTCCTGCTCTCAGCCTGCCTGCCTGCCTGCCTGCCTCTCAGCTGCCGCTTGCATGCTTAATGTATGTATTGAGGACGCTATTAAGACAGCTGTCAGAAGTGCGGCAGAGCAGCTAGACAAGTTTAAAATGTACTTGGTCCTGCCTGCTGATCAGCTGCCGCTTGCATATTTGATGTATGTATTGAGGGCGCTATTAAGACAGCTGTCAGAAGCGCGGGAGAGCAGCTAGACATGTTTAAATTATACTTGGTCCTGCCTGCTGATCAGCTGCCACTTGCATGTCTAATGTATGTATTGAGGGCGCTGCTGCGATGATTGTGTCAGAGGTGCAGCAGAGGCGTACAGCTTAGGAAGTGCTTGCTCCTTCCTAATGCCGTCTGCTAGCTTGCAGCGGCTTGCAACCTTGCAGTATGAAGTGCTATTTTCATGAAGACAAATCTGTCGAGGATTGAACAGAGCAGCCAGGAGCTTGTGCGTTTCAGGGGCGAGGGCGTAGCTTGCTTGCCTTCCAGTTGCCACTTGTGCTTGCGCAGTATGAAGATGTGTGCATACGTGTGTGTGTGTGTGTGTGTGTTATATAAGAGCGCCGCCACTGCTGCAATGGTCGCGACAGGAGGGCAGTAAAGCAGGAACGTGGTTTGGGATGACAAAATGCAAAAATTCTTGTCTGCTTTATAAAGCTGTGCCCAGGCATGAGCTGAAGAAGGAGAGCTTGCAATCTAGGCCCGACATGTTTGCTAGAAATGGGGCCGTAGACCTTGTTTTCCATGTGAGCATTTCCTTTATGTACTCGCTGCCCACATTTTTTGACACGTGATCCTCAGGCATGTCAAAGAGGAGGGCATCCATGTGCGTCACTTGCTTTCCCACCCTCGCATTCCTCTCGCGGAAAACAACGACGTACAAGGCAGCTGCACATCATCTGTCTCACAGCCAAGCCACCGGGAACAACAGCAGCAGCAACAACTGCAAGGGCAGCAGCAGCAGCAGCAGCAAGAACATCACCAGCAGCAGCAGCAGCAGCAGCAGCAGCAGCAGCAGCAAGATCATCACCAGCAGCAGCAGCAGCAGCAAGATCATCAACAGCAGCAGCAGCAGCAATGGAGCAGCAAAAAAGGAGGACAGCATGATGAGGGGACTTGGCAGCACACAGGCTTTCCATCTTCAACACCTCCTCGCCCCCCACCTGCACACGCAAAGGGCGGTCGCAACTGCGGGCCCCAACCCCAATTCGGAAGCCTTGGTGGTGGGAGGCAATCAAAAGAGGGAGGGGCGGCAGGTTTAGGGGCTGGACGAGGCCCTCAGATCTCTGGCTTTGGGGCTCCTGGATCATTTCAGATTGCAGCAAGTGTTGGAGGAAGCTCGGGAAATGGGGCGGGCGTGGGGAGTGGAACGGGAAACGGATCGAGTTTTAAAGGGGGGAGCACAGGCACAGGCAGTGGAAACGAGATGGGGACTGAGACGGGCAAGAGGGGCAGCAAGACTGATGGAGGGACAGAGAAGAGCAAAGGGGGGGGGGGCGTTGCGTCGGCACTCTCGGCTGCGGTGAGTAAAGCAGCAGCTGGCGGAGACATGGCTGCGGTGGAAGAGCAGCAGGGCAGTGGAGGGCATGGGCAAGAGGGAGGAGGGTTGCGTGAGGGGAGTGAGGTTCCAGGCGCGGTTGAGCTAGGAAGTGGTGAGGAAGGGGCAAGGGAGGGGGAGGGGGTCGTTGATGGGGTGAGGGAGGGGGAGAGGGTGAGGGGGAAAAGGGGGAAGAGAGGGGGGAAAAATAAGGGAGAGAAGAAGGGAGGCAGCGTCGCATCTTCCCCAGGCGCTGCTGGTCTGTGCTTTGGAAGCCCTGGTGCGGGAGTAGGGGGGGCTGTGAGCCTACCTCAGGATCAACATCTGCTGTCTGCGAAAAACCGGGTGAGTCTTGATGTGTTTCTACATTTAAGCCTTGATGTGTATCTACATGTGTGCAGGTTTCTGGCTTATCACGGTGCTAAAGTAAGAACCCAGAAACTAGCACTTACTCACAACTGATGGCTTACTCTTTGTGATACTTGTAATAGAACAGTGGCACAACAAACCCAGGCCTTTCCGCTTTAAACTTTAGGTTGAGATGCACATACACACATATGGCATTCGTCTTTTGTTCTGCAAACTTAATTGTTTGCACAGCGCAACAGTGGCACAAATTCATGCCCTTCCGCTTTGAAACATGAAGTTGAGGCACACACACACACACAGAAACACACACACATACAGAAACACACACACACACACATGTACACACACAGCGTAACAGTGGATCTGCTCACGGCTCTCCTGCCTCTACTTCGTGGATTTCCGGGACCTTAGAGACGTTGAGTCTTGGATTTAGCCCATCAAACAGAAGGGTAAGTCTCGGAAGCTAAAATAGCATGTTTTCCCGCATGAATGTGCCTTTGTGTGTGTGTGTGTGTGTGTGTGTGTGTGTGTGTGTGTTGATAATCCCTCAGTTATCAAGGTGCACAAATATGCAAAAATTTATCCTGCTTCCATCCTCAGTCTAAGCACACAAAGCTCTTCTGAGTGAGCACATCAATGGATGGTGCTCTGAGTGGTTGTGGCAATGCCACAGACCAATGGCAAGACGTGCGTTTGTTGATGCGTATGAGAGGTTTGCTGCTGCCTGTTATCACAAGCCAGTGGATGAGTGGGCGCAGCAATGCCACAGACCAACAGCGAGGCAGTTGGCTACGAGTGCGTTGAAATGCAATTAAAGAGGTTTGCTGCTGCCTGTTATCACAAGCCAGTTGCCGAGTGGGCGCAGCAATGCCACAGACCAACAGCGAGGCATTTGGCTAGGAGTGCGTCGGATTACAAGGAGAGGTTTGCTGCTGCCTGTTATCACAAGCCAGTGGCTGAGTGGGCGCAGCAATGCCACAGACCAACAGCGAGGCATTTGGCTAGGAGTGCGTCGGATTACAAGGAGAGGTTTGCTGCCGCCGGCATCACAAGCCAGTGGCCGAGTTGGTGCAGCAATGCCACAGACCCATAGCAAGGCATGCGGCTACGTGTGCGTTGAAATGCAATTAAAGAGGTTTGCTGCTGCCTTTATCACAGGCCCGCGGCAATGGTCAACAGCTTGGGACACCTGACAAAGCGAACGCACGTTGGACTGAAGGAGGAGGAGGAGGGGGAGGTAAGGACATACAAGCATTATACAGAAGAACAAAAAGGTAGAAATGCATACACAATACACAGGCAGGTGAAATTCACTCCCTGCATTCATCATGGGATACAAGCCAGTAAGGGCCCGATCAGGGCAAACCGGACAAAACTTATATACTTAACGTTTGCAGCAACACGCCAATACTTCACGTTCGCAGCACGTTATACTTAGGGTTAGCCAGACTTGTATGTATATATACACTGTACACGACTGTATATATGGTGATTTCCCTGACAAAAATACCGTATGTACACCATATATGTATGGTTCTGGCCAACCCTAGTTATATTGCACGTTATACTTGACGTTTGCAGCAACAGACTTGTTCTTCACATAGCAGCAACACACGTTGTACTTCACGTGTGCAGCATGTGATGCTGCACGTTATACTTGACGTTTGCAGCAACATGCTTATACTTGACGTTTGCAGCAACAGACTTATTCTTCACATAGCAGCAACACACGTTATACTTCACGTGTGCAGCATGTGATGCTGCACGTTATACTTGACGTTTGCAGCAACATGCTTATACTTGACGTTTGCAGCAACAGACTTGTTCTTCACATAGCAGCAACACACGTTATAC